>JAANMT010000118.1_pt1 | contig 78370 bp, 72 predicted proteins | sample 7279711 | NCBI WGS metagenome assembly JAANMT01 (sample SAMN14094538, study PRJNA606508) | bioreactor metagenome | isolation source: A lab-scale SPAN reactor treating ammonium-rich wastewater day 1 | place: Ireland: Galway | collected 2017-01-16
GCGTCCTCGATGGTCACATCGCCGAACAACACAAACGTGACGTTCTGGCCCGGCAGCGTATCGGGCAGATTAGCCTGCAAACGCATCACCGCGACGCCCCACTCCTGCTTTGCTTCGTTCAGCGGGCTGAGCTGAAGCGCGCGGATACTGCCGACCGGCGCGATGTCGCCAACCTGATCGAACACCAGATCGCTCACACCGGCGGCCGGGGTCGCTACGCCCGACACGTTACCGTAACAAACCTCATTACGCCCTGTCGCCGCGCATGCAGCATCGGCGGCTTGCAGCGCGGATTGGACGAGCGCGAAGCACGGGGCATGCTGGCTGGGCTGCGCGCCGACCGACGAGCCAACCACCAGCACAAAGAGCGTCCAAATCGCTCGCCTGATGTGGGCGGTGAAGGGTGTCATGGCGTGTCCTCGGTCACCACTTCGATGGTTCAATCGCTTACGGAAGATTCATGTAGATCGGGCTTGCGTTCGACACCGTGACCTCGTAGACAACGGCGGACGTGCTGAGATCAACAGCAAACCAGTGTTCGCCGAGATACACACTCGTTCCATACGATGTGTTAGTGGAGTTCAGCGTGACGGCTGACGATGCTGATGGGTTGCACCACTCGTCCTGCCGCCCAATCAGGAAGGATTCTGACGTTCCCGTGAAATTGAACTGGATAGTGCTGATTGGAATACTGAAGTCAATTGCGCACGGCGGCACGTCCACCCCGAAGGACTGCTGCAAACAGAAGCCGTCCGACCAGCACGCCTCGACCAGCGCGCTAAAACTGCCGGTCACGGCATACGTGTGGCTGGTCGTCGCGCCACCGCCGACGCCGCCGTCGCCGAAGTACCAGTTGAAGGTTGCCGGGGCATCCGGCCCGCCGCTGGCGGTGAAGTTCACGGTGAAGTAATTGCGCGAGTAGCCGGCGTTGACGAATCGTGACGGCCCGCCCGGCGTAATAGTCGGGCCGCCCGGCGTCGCGATAACTACCGGAATGCCCCCCGGCGTCGCGCCCGGCCCCGAACCGCCCGGCACGCTGCTCACGACGGGCGTTGGCGTGCGGCGGATGGCCGGCGGAGGAATCGTGACGTCCTCAGGAAGCAGGTCGAGAACCGGCTCCAAGAGCGCCATTGCCTCAGCGTCGAAGGGGTGGGCTGGCCCCGGCGGCCCGGATTTGCGTGTACAGCTGCTCTCGCCCGGATTCAAGTCGATGAGGACGCCGGCCACGCGCAGATCAGCGTCGCCGGCGATCAACGTGACACACGTTTGATCGAAGTCACCGCGCGAGTCGATATACGCCGTCGATCCCATCGCGACCTCGATTCCGTTGACGGTGAAGCTCACCTTGCCCACGCCGGAAGGAGTCTGCACGATCATGCCGTCCGTTGGCGCAGCGGAGCACGTTGGGCGGCCGATGCCGGTCTTGAAGTAGAACGCCTGCATTGGGCTGTACGTCAGCGAATCGGCGGTGACCTCTGGAATCTCCGTCAGGTCGGCGTCCACCAGATCGCCCAGCACCCAGCCAGTGCGCGTGCGGTAATCCTCGAACCGTATCCGCAGCCACAGCTCGTCAAGGCTGTTGGTGTATTGGCCCGTCACCACAACCGCCGCGCCTGCGCGCACCGAGCCGACAATTGGGCTGGTGTCGTTTGGGCCGATGCGAATGTTAGCAGCGGTGCGCGCGGCGCCGTCCGACCGGCCCTGAACCCCCGTGGCGGCCTCGATGTACGTGTCGCCAAACAGGACGAACGTGACGTTTTGCCCCGGCAGCGCGTCGGGCAGCGTCGCTTGCAGCTTCATCAGCGCGACGCCCCACTGCCGAAGTTGTTCATCAAACGGGCTGAGTTCGAGGGTCTGCACCCGCAGCAGCTGCTCGATGTCGCCGGCCGTATCGAATACGAAGTCATCGACCCCATCAAACGGCGTCGCGACATTCAGTACGTTGCCGTAACACACCTGATTGCGGGCAATCTCCGTACATAATTGCGCGGCGGCTTGCAATGCGCCTTGCACCAGCGTGAAACAGGCGTCAGGCATGTGTTGGGCCAGCGCCACCACGGCGACAAGCGCAAGGATGATCACGCTGCCGAGCTTGCCAAGCCTGCTGAGTCGTAACCACTGCCGCATGACTACCTGCCTCTACTTGGGACATAAGGGGTCGGTGTGAGGAGCGCTGGGTAAACGGTCGCGTCCAAAGCTCCAGACACCAGCAAACAATACACCAACAGCGGCACCGCTTGCACCAGAGATTCAATCACGGACGTGCAACCGGCGATCAGCACGGCCGGGAACACCTTGAGTTCGATCATCGTCGGTCGACGAATCCCCCCAGAGTTCAGACCGTCCGTTTTTCCCATGCGAAGCCTACCGCGCGCCACGCCAAGAGTCCCCTACCTATTGTAAAGTGTTTCATTCCCGTAATGCGTTGATAAATTGGCAGGGTTCGTACGCATCGCGGTTGATTCGACCGGCGAATCTCGCAATACTTGCCCGGTTAGGACTCATCGCACGCGCAGTTAGGTAGGACATGACCGTCGAGCGCCAATTCAACTTCGTCGCCGTCGCGGGCAATATCGGCGCCGGAAAGAGCACACTGACCGAAATGCTCGCGACTCGATTCGGATGGCAGCCCTTCTACGAGGCCCACGCCGAAAACCCCTATCTCGCCAAGTTCTACAAGAACATGCGGCGCTGGAGCTTCCACTCTCAGGTGTTCTTTTTGGCAAAGCGCCTTGAGCATCACCGCCTGCTGGCCGATTACCCCGGCAGCGTCATTCAAGATCGCACTGTCTACGAAGACGCGCAGGTCTTTGCGCGTAACCTGTACAAGCAGGGCAATATGAAGAAGCGCGACTGGAAAACGTACTGGTCGCTGTATCAGGCCGTCAGCGCGTTCCTGCCCCACCCCAACGTGATCGTCTACCTCAAGGCCAGCGTCGACACCTTGATGAGTCACATCGCACAGCGCGGCCGCGCGTATGAGGCCGAGATTCCGCGCAAGTACGTCGCGCAGTTGAATGCCCAATACGACAAATGGATCAATACGTGGACGCGCTGCCCAGTCGTGGTAGTCAACATGGACGTGGTCGACTTCCAGCACGACCCAGCGCAGTTCGACGTCGTCTGCGAGGATATCCAGCAGGCGCTGCATCCGGGCATGGTGCCGCTGTTGTAGCCCCCCAAGCCTTATGTCGGCATCCCACGCTCGCGTGTCACAGACTGTAATATCCCTATCCCCGTGATTATGTGACTCGCAATACCCCGTTGTATGGCCCGCAGGGACGGTGTTATGATGAACAATGCCTCAACGAATTGAGACACTTTCGTCCGATTCACGCAATAAACGCAAGGAGCAGGCGCGCATGTGCGCTCTCAATATTGGACTGTCACCTCGGGTAAAGCCTGCGGACGATGGTTTCATCTACAACGATTTCGCCTTCACGGTCGCCACCAAGAACGGTTCGGGCAGTCAGACCTCCAACAACACGCTGGTCTATGCGCTGTTCAAGATGGGCATCCCGGTCAACGGAAAGAACTTATTCCCGTCGAACATCAAAGGCCTGCCCACATGGTACACCATCCGCGTGAGCAAGGACGGCTACACCGCCCGCAAGGCCGTAACTGAAATCTGCGTGGCGTTTAATCAGGACACCGCCGCCGAGGACATCAGCAAGCTGCCGTCCGGCGGTGTGTGCATCCTGCCCAGCGAGTGGAATTGGGGCCGCAGCCGCGACGACATCACCTACTACGAAATCCCGGTCAAAGACCTCGTCAAGTCGCTCGACGTCAACCCCGACTTCCGCGACCGCATGAGCAACATGGTGTACGTCGGCGCTATCGCCGAATTGTTCGACATTCCGCAGGACAAGATTTACACCGCCCTGCTCGACTCGTTCAAAGGCAAGACCAAGCCGGCCGATATGAACATGGCCGTGGTCAAGGCTGCGGCGGAGTGGACGCGCGAGCACATCGCCAAACAGGATCCGTACAAGTTCGCGCCGCTGAACCTCAACGGGGATAAGATCGTCATCACCGGCAACGAATCAGCCGCGCTCGGTGCGATCTTCGGCGGCGTGACCGTCGTCGCGTGGTATCCCATCACGCCGTCGACCAGCATTATCGACACGATCATGGGCTATCAGCACCTGCGCCGTGATCCGGACACCGGCAAGGAAACGATCGCCGTCATTCAGGCCGAGGACGAAATCGCCGCCATCGGTATGCTGGTCGGCGCGGGCTGGGCCGGCGCACGGGCGATGACCAGCACCAGCGGCCCCGGTATCAGCCTGATGGCCGAGTTCACCGGCCTCGCCTACTATGCCGAAATTCCCATCGTGGTTTGGGACGTCACGCGGATGGGGCCGTCGACCGGCCTTCCAACGCGCACGTCGCAAGGTGACTTGATCTTCACCTACTTCCTCGGCCACGGTGACAGCCGTCAGCTCATCCTGCTGCCCGGCTCGGTCGAAGAATGCTTCGAGTTCGGCTGGCGTGCGTTCGACATCGCAGAGGCGCAGCAAACCCCGGTGTTCGTGCTCAGTGACCTCGATATCGGCATGAACAACTGGATGGCGGAGCCGTTCAGTTATCCGACCGAACCGCTTAACCGCGGCAAGGTGCTCAACGCCGAGCAGCTGCAGCAGCACATCGAGAAGTTCGGCACGTGGGGCCGCTACAAGGATGTCGATGGCGACGCCGTCGGCTATCGTACGATCCCCGGCACCGATCATTCGCGCTCGGCGTACTTCCTGCGCGGCACCGGCCACAACGAGATGGCCGTCTACAGCGAACGGTCGGACGACTGGCTGCAGAACATGGGCCGCCTGCATCGTAAGTTCGAGAACGCGCGCACGGTGCTGCCAGCGCCCGTCGCAGACTGGGACAAGTCGGCGCCAAAGAAAGTCGGCATTGTGACGCTCGGCAGCAACGAGGATGCGATCCGTGAGGCGCGCGACTGGTTGGCGCAGGATGGCGTCGAAACCGACTATCTCCGCGTTCGTGCGCTGCCCTTGCATCCTGATGTCCTCGAATTCATTCGGACACACGAGCACGTCATCGTGATCGAGAACAACTTCGATGGACAGCTCAATCAGGTGATCAACATTGATATACAACAGCTTCCGGGGCGTAAGACGTCCCTGCCGCTGGGAGACAGCCTGCCGATGACGCCCGACTGGGTGTACGAGCAGGTCACCGCCGTTCTGAAGTAGGCCCGATCCATCGTAAGCGTGTGATAGAGGAAAATCATGTCCGCGAACTCTCGCATCAAGACCAACCAGATCGGCCTCACCCGCGAAGACTACAAAGGGCGTAAGTCTACCCTGTGCCCCGGCTGCGGCCACGACTCGATCTCGAATCAGATCACCAGCATGGCCTTCGATCTGGGCCTCGAACAGTACAAGATCATCAAGCTGAGCGGGATCGGCTGTTCGTCCAAGACTCCCGCCTACTTCCTCGGCCGGTCGCACGGTTTCAACGCGATCCACGGGCGTATGCCGTCGGTCGCAACCGGCGCGATGACCGCCAATCATTCGCTGACGGCAATTGCAGTCAGTGGTGACGGCGACACCGGCTCAATCGGCCTCGGCCAGTACAAACACCTGCTGCGCCGCAACGTGCCGATGGTGTATATCATCGAGAACAACGGTGTGTACGGGCTGACGAAGGGCCAGTTCAGCGCCACCGCCGATCAGGATCAAACGCTGAAGTACTACGGCACGAACCACCTCCCGCCGATCGACCTCGCGCTTGAGGCCGTCATCGGCGGCGCGACGTTCGTTGCGCGCAGCTTCAGCGGCGACGCCAAGCAGGTCGAGACGTTGTTGAAGGCCGCCGTGAATCATCGCGGAACCGCCGTCATCGACATCATCAGCCCGTGCGTGACGTTCAACAACGAGAGCACCTCCACCAAGAGCTACAGCTACGGCAAGGCCAATGAAATCCCCCTCCACGAGATTCATTACCTAGCGCCGGGCTACGTCGCCGAGGAGCAGGAAATCGTCATTGGCGACTACGATCCGGGCGAGATCATCGAGGTCGGTCTGCACGGCGGAGCGTCGATCCGGCTCAAGAAACTGGATCGCGATCACGACCCGCGCAACAAGATGCAGGCGATGCAGGTGCTGAACGATGCCGAACGCGACGGCATCATGATCACCGGCCTGATCTACTATGAGGAGCCGCGCCCGACGCTGTCCGAGACCTTGAACTTGACCGACACGCCGCTTGTCGCGCTGCCCGCCAGCAAGCTGCGCCCCAGCGAGGACGCGCTTGCCAAGATCATGGCGAGCTTCCGCTAGAGCGATCATCGCACAACCCAACCGCCCGGCCATGTGTTGGGCGGTTTTGATTCATACCCCTGAAAAAGGGGGAGAGTGTGCGCAGATGCTTGACAGTTCACGCTATTTCGACGATTATCTAATTCGACGTTTATCACATCAAAAGGAAGCCTCTCATGCTCACGAGAACACAGCAGTCGGACGTACTGCAGTTGTTCAAAGCACTGGCGGATGACACCCGCTTTGCGCTCTATGCGCAGCTTGTACAGGGAGAACAGTCGGTTGGCGCGCTCGCTGAGGCGCTTAACGTCTCGGAGCCGACCATCTCGCATCACCTCGGCAAGCTGCGGCAGGTCGGCCTCGTGAAGATGCGAGCCAGCGGGACGCACCGCCTGTACTCCATCGACATGGGACGGGTGACATACTTCAAGGCGATGGTCGGCCAGATCGACCACCTCGACCTCTCCGCCGAGGCCGGGGACGCGGCATGGATCGACAGCCTCAACGTCGGCGAGGAAGACCGTAAGGTATTCAAGGACTACTTCTCCAACGGCCGACTGATTCAGCTTCCGACCAAGCAGAAGAAGCTGCTCGTCGTGCTGCAGTGGCTGACGACGCGGTTCGACCCGCACCGCGACTACACCGAGCGCGAAGTCAACGCGATCGTGTCTGAGATCCACGACGACTACGCGACACTGCGCCGCAACCTGATCGAGTTCGGGTTTCTTCGCCGAGAGCGGGGCGGCGGCCGGTATTGGGTTACGCCGGAAGACGAAAAAGGAACGGGTTGGGTCGAGTACTAGCCCGCCCCGTCGCGCTGGCGTCACCCCGCCAGAGTTGACCGACCGTACAGCGACCGTACGCAAGTTCAGCCGCATCGGTATGGTATGATTCGCTCCCTAACGCGGACTATGGAGCAACCCGCCGATGCGGATTAAGCGTGTGATTGTGGGGGTATTGATTGTCGCGGCAGCTGCGGGCTGTAACCTCACGGCGGCCGAGCCTACCCATACCCCCACCCCGGAAGTGACCGAAACCGACACGCCAACCGTCACTGCGACGGCGTCCGCCAGCGCGACGCCGACGGCCACGTTCACGGCATCGGCTACGTTCACGCCGAGCGCCACTCCGACGATCACCCCGACGCCGTCACCGACGTTCACGCCGACCGTGACACCGCAGCCCGTCGCGCTGATGCGAGTCGATAACAGCGCACTGCTTGACATCGCCGGCGATGTCCGCGACGGCCTGGAGTTCCCGCACGTCGCATACACCGTCTCGAACGACCGGCAGACGATCACGAATCTGTCCACCGCCCAGCCTGAGACGGGCATTGTGACGCTGTACTTCGCCTCGCCTTCCAACCCCGCCGGGCGTATTGAGATCGTCGAGGTCAACAGCCAGATCGACGACCAGTTCTACATTGCGCCCAGCGGCAGCGCCGCCGCCTATCTTGTGAGCGATCCGTTAGGCCTCACCAGCGGCCTGTACGTCGCCGATGTCGCGCTTGGGCTGAGCGCGCGGATCAGCACGATGAGCAGTTTCACACAGCGCGAACGGTTCAGCGCGCCGGACTTCTCGCCCGATGGACGCAGGCTCGCCGTGGCGATGGCGACCGGCTACGACCTCGACATCTTCCTCTATGACCTCGACCAAGCGCAGTGGTTCAACATGACCAATGCCGGTTCGTACGACTGGGCGCCGCAGTGGTCGCCAGACGGGCGCTTTGTGGCGTTCCTGTCCGACCGCGAGACGTGCCCTTCGTGGATTCCGGGCGAAGGCGGCTGTGTCGCCGGTGTGGACGCGCCGCAGACCGCCGGCCATATCTACCTGTTCGACGTCACCGACGGCAGCGTCACGAAGGTGTCCGAGGACGCCGTCGTTGAGCCGCCGCGCTGGATCACGCCGAGGCAGCTGTCATTCGCCGTCACCGACCCCACCGACATCCTCAGCCAAGAGCGGACACTCTATCTCGCCGATATCGTGAGCGAAACCGTGTCTCCAGTGCGCATCCGTGGGACGCAGGGCGCGACGATCTACTCCAGCGAGGCGTACTCACCGGACGGGCGCTATGTGCTGCTGCAGAACAGCACCGGCTCCGCCAACCAAGTCGTGCTGATGACCGTGGCTGGCGACCCCATCGCTACGACATCCGACCTGAACTTCCCGCGCTTCGGCATGGCGGCATCGTGGGACGCCGCCGGAACGCGCATCGTGATCGGCGGGCTGGCCGGACAGTGTCCGTTCGGCCGCGTCGTGGTCGATGTCGCAGCGACCGTCGCGCAGCAGCAGTTTGTGTACACTGCGTCACCGCTGCCCCCCAACCCCACCAGCATGTGCGAGCCGGTGTTCAGCGGCGACGGGACATGGGCGGCGCTCATCGGCGTCAGCCGGCCCTCGGCCACCGCGCCCGACGGACGCGAGGACATCTTCGTCGTCAACAACAACGGCTACGACCAGCGCAACATGACCGGCACCCTGCGCGGGACGTTCCGGCTGCTCGGCTGGGTCGGCGGCTGATCGGCCTTGTTTGTGAGCGTTGTGTTGGAATACTGGCGCGGCGCTGTCAACTCGCGTATCATTTGAAATTATTCAAACGTGCCTGAAAGGACACATACCGCATGACCGATGCCCTCGCAGCGGAAACCAATCTCACCGGCGCTGAAACCGTCGTCTGGGATCTCTCCGTCTTTTATTCGAGCCTCGACGATCCGCAAATCGAGGCCGACATCCAGCGCGCCCACGAACGCGCCGACACATTCGCCCTGCGCTACAAGGGCAAGGTCGCCGCGCTCTCTGCTGACGAGATTGTCGAGGCGATCGCGGCGTCCGAAGAAATCCAAGACCTCGAAGGCCGCATCTCGTCCTACGCATACCTCAAGTTCAGCGAAGACGCGATTGACCCGAAGGCCGGCGCGCTCGTGCAGCGCGTGACCGAGTTTGGCTCCGAGATCAGCCAGAAGATGGTGTTCTTCGAGCTGGAGTGGAACGAAATGGACGACGAAGCGGCGATGGACATCATGGTCGCGCCGCAGGTCGCCAAATACCGCTTTCAACTCGAGTCCGCGCGCCGCTACAAGAAGCATCAACTCAGCGAAATCGAAGAGCAGCTGCTGATGGAGAAGTCGGTCACGGGCAACGCGGCGTGGGGGCGCTTCTTCACCCAGCTCACCAGCGCGATGCGTTATGAACTGGACGGCGAAAAGCTCAATCAGGCGCAGATCATGGACAAGCTGCGCAATCCCGACCGCGACCTGCGCCGCCGCGCCGCCGACGCCGTGACCCAGACGCTGCGCGACAAGTCGATGGAGCTGACGTACATCTTCAACGTTCTGGCGGCGGACAAAGCGCAGAACGACAAGCGTCGCAAGTACGACTCATGGATCGCGTCGCGTAACCTCGCTAATCTCGCACCGGACAGCGTGGTCGAGGCGCTCGTTAGCGCCGTAACCACCAGCTACGACATCGTTGCGCGGCACTATGACCTCAAGCGTCGTCTGCTCGGAGTCGACACCCTGTATGACTACGACCGCTATGCGCCGCTTGCGCTTGAGGAGTCCGACGCGTTCTATCCGTGGAGCGCCGCGCGAGAGATCATCCTCGAAGCGTTCGACGCGTTCAGCCCCACGCTGAAGGACACGGCCAGCAAGTTCTTCGACAACAACTGGATCCACGCCGCACCCCTGCCGAACAAACGCGGGGGCGCATACGCCAGCCCGACCGTTCCCAGCGCGCATCCATTCGTCTTTCTCACCTACCTCGGCAAGACCGACAACGTTCAGACGCTGGCGCATGAACTGGGCCACGGCATGCACATGTACCTGTCCGGCCAAGCCCACGCATGGCAGGGGCTGTATACGCCGTTGACCACCGCCGAAATGGCCTCGGTCTTCGCCGAGATGCTGGTGTTTCAGGACTTGCAGAAGAAGGAACCGAACCCCGAAGCGCGCCTTGCGATGCTGTTCGAGAAGGTCGAGAGCACGTTCGCCACGGTGTTTCGCCAAATCAGCATGAACCGTTTTGAGGACGCGATGCACAACGCGCGCCGCACCGAAGGCGAACTCTCGCACGAACGCCTCTCGGAGTTGTGGATCGGCACGCAGCGCGCGATGTTCGGCAGCAGCGTCGACCTGCGCGACGGCTACGGCGCATGGTGGAGCTACGTCCCACACTTCCTGCAAGCGCCGGGCTATGTCTATGCGTATGCGTTTGGCGAACTGCTCGTGCTGGCGCTGTACAATCTGTACTTGGAGCGCGGCGCGGAGTTTGCGCCGAAGTACGTGGATGTGCTGGCCGCCGGCGGCTCGGATTATCCGGACAAGATACTCGCTAAAGTCGATGTCGACCTGAACGATCCGGCGTTCTGGAACAAGGGGTTGGATGCCATCCGCGCGCTGGTCGCTCAGGAGGAGCAGATCGCACGTGAGCTGTACCCTGAGAAGTTCGCGTAGATTCAGCGGACAAGAGCAAACGGCCCGTGGATGATTCCGCGGGCCGTTTCGATTCGATGGCGAGCGGCCTTGTGCGTCACGCCTCCTGCGACGTGGCCTCCAGATCACGCTCGGCGCGGCTGGACGCTATGCCCGTCAGCCAGCGCAGGACGATCCAAACCGCGCCGACGACCGCGAACACGCCAGCCGCCCACTGCACACGCGGGGGCATCGCGCGCACCCGTGCCACCACACTGCGATCCGGCGTGCCGAGCAAATCCGCGCGCAGATCACGCACGAACTTGTGCGACGGCTCGACCGGCGTGAACATCGAGCGCAGCGCCAGCAGGATCGGGATGAACGGCTCGACAAGATCCGGATCGTGCGCCCGTGCGCTGCGATGCATACCCGTCTCGCCTGATGGGCCGAGCAGGGCCTCGGTCATCGCGTGGAGTGCTTCATCGAGGGGAGTTTCGACGTTCATCGGGTCGCTTTCCTTCGGTTCGATTTCTCGTCCTTCGAGGCGGGATCGGCAGCCGGCCACGGTTTCTGCATTTCGTCGCGCAGCGTCAACAGTGTGCGGTGATACAACGACTTCACTGCGCCCTCGGTACGATCCATGATCGCGCCGACTTCGGCGTTCGACAGCCCTTCGACGAACTTGAGCGTCAAGAGCTGCTGGCGCTCCTCAGGCAAGGTCTTGACGATCGCCCGCAGCCGGTCGACCTCTTCCTGTTCTTCCACACTGCGATCTGGCGAATCGCTGACAAGCTCACTGGCGATGTAATCCTCCAGCGCCACGATCTTACGCCGTCCCTGATCGCGGTGCCAATTGGCGGTCAGGTTATGCGCGATGCGATACAGCCATGCTTGGAACGGGATACCGCGGTCGGTGTACGAGTCGATATGCCCCATCGCACGGAAGAACACGCGCGAGGTCAAATCTTCCGCGTCGTGCGGGCTGCCGGTGCGAAAGTAGATATAGTTGTAGATCCGTTTGACGTAGCGCTCGTACAGCTCGCCGAACGCCGCTTGATCGACACGGCAGCGCTCGACCAATTCCACGTCGGACAGGTCTTTGAGGTTCGGACGCTTGGGGACACGCTTAAACAGTTTCATCACTACCAATAACCCACGGTTGCCCACTTGGTTGCGATTCAGCAGACAATAATTTTGCGCCCGCTGCATCACCGATGGTATGCTAAATGTTACAGTTTCCTGACCTTCTGGGAACAGGTATGTCCACGTCAAAATTGCTGCCGGTTCTGGCGTTCTGTGCCGCTGTCGTCCTGAGCGGCTGTTTCCGTCAGGCTGACGAAACCTTTGACGAAGTGACCCTCGCCCCGGCGACCAGCTCGGGCCAAGGGATCACGTCCGTGCCGGTGACCAGCGTTCTCGGGCCAACCCACACGGTTCCCCTGCTCATCACGGTGGCCGTGACCGACACGCCGGGAAGTCTGGCGACCGAGGGCACATCCGAACAGCCGCTGACCGTCACGCCCGAACGGACGTTCATCACGCCCGGCTCGCCGCTTGGCACGTTCACCGTCCCGACGATTACACCTACCCCCGGATTAACGCTGACGATCACGCCGGGCGGGCTAATCACCCCAACCGACTTTTTCGATGCCGACGCGGCGGGCGTGAACTCAGCCTGTGAATACGAAGTGCGCGGTGGCGATACGCTGTACAGCATCGCACTGCGCAATAACACAACGATTGCAGTCATCCGTGAAGCCAACGACCTCGCTAACGACACCATCTTCCCCGGCGATATCCTGATCATTCCGGGCTGCAACGACACCGCCGGAGCTGATGGCACAGACTCCCCGGATGCCACAGAAGTCCCGGAGGGGTTCATCGTCCACATCGTCCAGTCAGGCGAGGTGTTGGGCGCGATCGCCGAACGCTACGGCGTCGGCCAAAGCCTCATCATCGAAGCGAACAACCTGACCAACCCGAACGCGCTGTCAGTCGGCCAACACCTGCTGATTCCGTCACCTGCCGATACCCCGTAAAGGACAACCGCTATGACCGATGCTGCCGATTCGATCAAGGCCATCGCCGAGACCGAAAATTATCTCGCGTACAGCGTCGTCGAGCCGGATGGCGAAGAGACCTTCCACCTCGAACTCGGTTCCGTCACGCTGCACTTTTTCCGCGAGGAGTGGGAGGAACTGCTCGGGTTGATGGACGGCGCTATCGCCGCGGGCAGCAAAGGCAAACGCTGATCGATGGTCTCGCCGCGCGTGGAACGCCTGCTTTCGGAGGCGATGCTCAAGCACCTGCCGCCGGGCCAAGCGGCCATGCACGTCCTCGATGTCGGCGGCAGGCTTGGGGCGCTGATCAACGAACGCCGCCCTGAGATCCACGTCACCGAAACCCCGAACGACCTGATCGCCGTTGACCGCGCGCAAGTGGACGTGGTCGTTGCGTTCGATCACGGTCTCGACACCGATCTGCTGGCGAACGCGATGGCTGTCCTTCGCCCCGGCGGGCGTTTGGTCGTGCTTTCTATCGCTGACGATCCGACGCCGGAGCAGGTCGAAGCTTTTCAGCAGCACGGTTACACGCACGTTTTGGTCGAGACGGCGGCGGAATGTCCGCTGCCCGTCGGCGTCTTGATGCGCGGCGAAAGACCGTAAATGGCCGACGACTCGCTCTCAACCGTGTATCTGCTGATCCGGCAGTCGCCCAACAAGCCGGCATGGGCGCTGCGCGCCGACGATGAACTGATCTGGGAGGCGGTGCTGCTGGATGGACGCCTGCTCACGTTCAGCAGTCTGTCGAACGCCGTGGCCTTTATGCAGCCGCTGATCCTCGGCGGGGCACACATCGGCGTATCCAAAGTCGCCAAATTCCGCGCCGATGTCGTGGCCTCGTGGAACGTGCCGACAGCCGCCGATCCCTCACCTGCCGGCCTCGACACCGCCGCGATCGGCATGCTGCGCGTGGATCACACGGCCGCCGAACCGCCCGACGTATGAGCGCGCGCCGATTGACGGGTTCCGCCGCCTGAACTACAATCGGGCCACTGAAAGTCGTGGGATAGTCAAAACATGAAGTATTACATCTGGACATACGGCTGTCAGATGAACACAGCCGATTCCCAGCATCTCGCCTCGGAGCTTGAGCGCATGGGCCATCAGGCCGCCGAACACGAGGACGATGCGGATATCCTCGTTGTCAACACCTGTGTCGTGCGCCAGTCCGCGGAAGACAAGGCGATGGGCCGGCTTCACCTGCTGCGCAACGTCAAGCAGAACGACCCTGAGAAGGTCATCAGCGTGATGGGCTGCATGGTCGGCGTCAAGGATCCGCTGCGCCTGCGTAAGCGCCTGCCGTGGGTCGACGTTTTTCTGCCGCCCAGCGAGCCAGCGCCAATGGTCGAGTATCTGCGCGACCGCGGTTGGGAAGGCGAAGCGGTCGCTGCCGAATACACCGAGCGCCTCAAGCGCGACGCGATTCAAGACGGCGACTTGATCCTTCCCGCGCATGAGGCTGGCGGGCTGGTCAGCGCGCACGTCCCGGTCGTTTACGGCTGTTCGCATGCCTGCACGTTCTGCATCATCCCGTTCCGCCGCGGCATCGAACGCTCGCGGCCGGTCGGCGAGATCGTCGCGCACGTCCGCAGCCTCGCGCTGCAGGGCGTCAAGGAGGTTACGCTGCTCGGTCAGATCGTCGACCGTTACGGCAAAGACGTCCCCGATGGCCCCGACTTGGCAGACCTGCTGCGGGTCGTGCATGACACCGCCGAGGAATACGACATCCACCGCATCCGCTTCTTGACCAGCCATCCCAATTGGATGACCCCGCGCCTGCTGGATACCGTGGCCGAACTGCCGCGCGTCATGCCGGTGATCGAAGTACCGGCGCAGGCGGGTTCGGATGCCGTTCTCGCCCGGATGAAGCGCGGCTATACCAACGCGCAGTACCGCGCGCTGATCGAAGACATCCGGCGGCGCATCCCGGACGTCGCTGTTCACACCGATATCATCGTCGGTTTCTGCGGCGAGACCGAAGCGCAGTTCATGGAGACTTACCAACTTCTGGAGGATCTCGAACTCGATAAGGCGCACCTCGCCCGCTACAGCCCGCGCCCCAACACGGTCAGCGAGCGCAAGATGGAAGACGACGTCCCCGATGAGGAGAAGGTGCGCCGTCACCAGCTGCTTGAAGAACTACAGAAGCGCGTGCTGGGCAAACGTAATGCGCGCTGGCTCGGCGAGACGGTGCAGGTCTTGGTCGAGGATCAGCACAACGGCAAGTGGCGCGGCCGCACGCCCCAAAACAAGCTCGTGTTCTTTGAAGATAAGGCCGATTGGCAGGGACAGCTCGTCGGCGTGGAGATCGTGCACACCACGCCGTACAGCATGCAGGGTCGCCTACCCGCCTCGCCACGGCCGCAAGCCGAATTCCCGCTAGACGTTTTCGTTGGCTAGCTATGTCGAGCGGCAGTGCAAAGCCTTAACGCTAAGTTGTTGGGGAATAGCCTGTCGTTTGATATACTTTCCTAGCGAAGAATGGCCCGGAATCCGTAGGTGTCATTCCCATCACACACTCTGGAGGTCCGCAAGCGATGGCTCGCGACAAGAGCGGCTACTACTACCCCAACAAATTCGCCAAGATCATTCTTGAGTCGATGGAAGATGTCATGGGGACCAACGGTCTGAACACGGTGCTTAACCGTGCAGGCTTGCAGAATTACGTTGGCAATTATCCCCCTGACAACTTAGAGAAGGGGTTCGACTTCGCGGACTTTTCGTCGCTGACCGAGGCGCTGGAGGATATGTACGGGGCGCGCGGCGGGCGGGCGCTGGCGCTGCGCGCAGGCCGCGCGACGTTCGCCGAGGCCCTGCGCGGGTTCGGCGCGCTGGCCGGTGTGAGCGATCTCGCCTTCAAGGTGCTGCCGTTGAATGCCAAGCTGCGCATCGGCCTGCCGTCGATGGCGAACATCTTCAACCAGTTCAGCGATCAGATTTCGCACGTGCACGAAGAGGGCACCGACCGCATGATCTACACGCTGGAACGCTGCCCGATGTGCTGGCAGCGCAAGTCGGACAAGCCGATCTGCCACGTCGGTCAGGGTTTGCTGCAAGAGGGTTTGCGCTGGGTTAGCGGCGGCCGCGAGTTCCAAGTCGATATGTCCACGTGCATCGGCGTCGGCGACGACATGGGCCGCTACATCATCTACAAAGAACCGTTGGGGTGATCAGCATGACCGCCACGGCATGCCGAGAATTCCCCCTAGCATTGCGGCAAAAAGCCGCTATACTGGCCCTTCGCTTCGTTTGATTGGAACCGACCGGGCTTGTTTCCGGTTGTTTCGCATAGGATAGGAAACGCGCACAGGATGGCATCGTATCACGGCCCTAAGGCGAAGGTTCAGCGCCGCTTCGGTGAGGTGCTGATCCCGCGCGCCAAGTATCAGAAGATCCTCGACAAGCGGTCATATCCGCCCGGCGAGCACGGCAAGGAAAAGCAGTTCAAGAGCGGCCGTCGCAGCGACTATGGCACGCAGTTGGACGAAAAGCAGAAGCTGTCGTTCATCTACAACATTCGTGAACGCCAGCTGCGCACGTACTACCGCCGCGCGACCCGCATGACCGGTCGTACCGGCAGCAATATGATGGCGCTGCTTGAGACCCGGCTCGACAACGTCGTTTACCGTTCGGGCCTCGCCGCCACGATCTGGGCCGCCCGCCAGTTGGTCAGCCACGGTCATGTCACGGTCAACGGCACGGTGGTGAACCTGCCGTCCTACGCCGTGCGCGTGGGCGACGCGATCGGCTTGACCGAGAAGATGCGCAAGAACGTGCATGTGGTCGAGTGGTCGGAATCGTCGTCCAACCCGCCCGAATACCTGCTGATGGACAAGTCCGCGTTGACCGCCACCCTGAGCCGCATGCCTGAACAAGAAGATATCCCCGTTCAGGTCAACATTCAGCTTGTGGTCGAGTTCTACAACCGCCTGACTTAAACCCTCAGGGCAAAAACACCCACCATGCGCCCGCCACACCGCGGGCGCTTTCGTTTCTAGGGGCGAATCCGTCGTGCGAAAAGCAGCAGCTTGGGCAGTCCACCTTTATACCGGCCTCGGCGGTTTGATCGGAGTCATGGCCCTGCTGCTGGCCGCGTCCGGCGACGTGCGCGGCGCGTTCGGCCTGCTGGTCGTCACCATGATTATCGACGGCACCGATGGCATCCTCGCCCGCCGCGTCAAGGTGTGGGAGGTGCTGCCGCGCTTCGACGGCGCTTCGCTCGATAACGCCATCGACCTGCTGACCTACGGCTACATCCCGATCTTCATCATGGCCAACGAGCGCCTGCTTCCGCATCCGTTTTGGGCGCTCGTCCCGGCGGCTGCGCTGCTCTACGCCTACGGGCAGGTCGACATGAAGACGCCGGACTCGTTCTTTCTCGGCTTTCCAAGCTACTGGAACATCGTTGCGCTGTACATGTTCTGGCTTGAGCCGGCCGCGCCCATCGCCGCGGCGATGGTGGTTGTCCCGGCCATCCTCACCTTCATCCCGACCCGCTACCTGTACCCCAGCAAGAATCAGATTCTATGGCGCGTGACATGGCCGCTAGTGGCCGTGTGGCTCACCCTGCTGCTGGTGATGCTCGGTCAGCCTCAGCCGAACCCCACACTGGTGCTGTTCAGCCTGTACTTCCCCATCTACTACGTGGCCGCCAGCTTCTGGGTCGACTATCGCGCGCGCCGCGGCACCCTGCCTCGTGAGCCGCGCGAGCCGGGCAGATGGCGGCGGTTCCGCATCCTACGCCGGCCGTTCCGACGCGTTCGCCGGCGTCCGTAAGGAGTCCGCGGGCTAGACTATCCGACGCGCCGCGCCCTACGGGTGAAAAAGAGCCGGCACTTCCTCGTCACTCGCCACTCATCACTTTCGCCTGCTCGCTTCAGGCGCGGATTTCGACGACGACCCCGTCCTCGGCCCAATCGTACAACTGCTGGATGTTCGTATTGCTGAGCAGGATGCAGCCGTAGGTCACGCGCGTGCCGAGGCTGTTCTCCCACAGGATTTGGCCGCCGCCACGAGTCGGAAAGCCGTGGAATCCGTTGGTGAAGTCGGCGCCCGGAATCGGCTGATACACGCCCATGAAGTTCGGCATCCAGAGGTTCCAGTTGCCCGCGTAGGCGTTCGGCACGTGCGAGATGACCTGATAGATACCGGGCCACGTCGGGCTGCTGGCGATCCCCGTGCTGGCGGGCCACTCCCACTTGACCGCGCCGTTCTCATACACCCAGACACGCTGCTGACTCAGGCTGACGATGATGCGCTTGCCCGGCACCGGCTCGAAGGGCATGAAATGATCGACCGACGGGATGGTGATAGCCTGCCCGGCGTTGACGAGCTGAATACCGCCGTTCGCCTGCTGAATCCATGGATACGGCACGCCTTCGTCGTACGCGATGCTGATAATCGTCTCGCCGGGCAAGACGACGCGCTGCCGGTCGCGATGATAGATGCGCGCGGTCACGCGTGAGCTGCGCTGACCAATGGCCGCCTGAACCCGTTCAACAACCGCGTCCACGTCGATATACTGATCGCTTTCGAGACGCGCTTCGCCTTGCGCAAGGAATCCGCGCAGCGCGCCGTCTTCAAGGCTCAAGCGTAACCCTCCTGGCGCGGCCGGATCAGACTCCGCGCGCAGCCATCCCGCCCAGCTTTGCGGCGCGGCCGTCCACTGTGAGATGCCGCCGGTTCGCGGATCGTACACGTCGATCGTCAGCGGGTTGGCGAGCAGTGCTTCGGCCGCGGCAACCATGGGCGCGGCGTCGGTGATCGCCGGGGCGAGCGCCACCATCTTCATCGGGATTTCACCGTGCTCCAGCCACCCGACCGGGTCGGACGCAATCAGCGCGGCGGTGCTTTCGATATCGACTGCGCGGCCGTCACGCGCGGGAAGCGCCTGCACTCGCCCTCCGACCAGCGCGATTTGCGCGTCGACCGCGGGCTGCGTGATCTGATCGGCGAGGCTCGCCAAGCCGCTGCGCGCGATCTCAGGGTCAAACGTCAACACAGGCGTCACCGACGTGCCGATGATCCCGGACACGGCATCCCCCGACACGCGCCCATAGCCGAATGCACGGGCCGCGCTGGCAGCCGGGTCAATAATCAGCCCGATGCGCGCCGGCTCGATCTGCCACTGGCGATCTGTCGCACGATCCTGCAGCAGCACGACCGGCCACTGCCGCGTCAGTCGCTCCTCAGCCTCGATCACCGACAGGCCGCCGACGGAGACGCCGCCGACGCGCACGCCCGGCAGAATGCTGTCGCCATTGACCATCGACACGCCGAGGATCAGCGCGAATACACCAGCGAACACAGTCGACACGCCGAGCGCCACCCCGGCGATCAGCCACAGCGGCACACCGGGACGCGGCTTATGCGGCGTGACCGGCAGACGCGGAAGCATGGGCGGCGGCGGGCCGGGCCGCGTCGCGTAGGACGGCGGGCGGGCAGCGCCAATCGGCAGCGTGTTTTGCGCGTGCTGTTCGGAATGCAAGATGCGCTCCTCGTAGGGGCGCTCAGGACGCGGGCCGCGCGGGCGCTGGGGCGGCTGCGGCGGGCGTGATCGAAAATGGGTCATTGTCGGGTTTGGCAGCCTTGCGGAACACACCGCTTGAATTTCGCATCATTATAGCGTCAATTCTTGCGGCGTAGGCTGGACGTCAGACAAGCGCCACCGCCCGGTTTGGCCTTGACGCGGAAAGCGATTGACCTATAATGTTCCATACAACGCCTCCCTAGCTCAATTGGCAGAGCAGTTGACTCTTAATCAATTGGTTGTAGGTTCGAGTCCTACGGGGGGCACTTTGGCGGGATACGCGGTCGTATCCCGTCTTTGATTCCTGCTCGACAAGACGGGAAACCAGTCAGCAAAAGCTAAAGCTCATCTTCATTAGTTCGCCGTTCCGACCGTTTGTGCATCCGGTAGTCTTTTACCGCGCCAAATGCCCTCGGGGTAAGCGGGCGCTGCTGTTTCGGACGCGGCCGATGCTCGGCATTCTGCGGCTCAGGCGCGAGATCACTCCCTGACGGATCCCTGCGCACCCGCGCAGACAGCGGTTCACGATCTCGGAACAACTCCACAGCGTTGGAGCGCGAGTCCGCCGGACGTCGATTACGGAACTTACGGAGACGTTCAGGAGGTGGGGGATTGTTCGAGAACTGCGGTTCGGGACGGTAACGTTCCAACTGCTCCCGGCGTTCTACTTCGCGCCGCACCTTACGTTGGAAGTAGCTGTAAACATCACCAGAATAGATATGAATCTCGCCTAATGCCCCAACTCCCAAGCCAGCAGCCCACAGCAGTGCCGCGAATGACAGCCCCACCATCAAGCGCCAGATCAGCGAGACAGCGACAAAGAGCGTCCGGTCAACCTCAACTGGCGCCTGAAGGAAATACACCGTGACGAACCGAGGGTCGAAGCCAGTTGGGCGCAGCGGAACGTCGAAGCCGGCGCTTATCACGACACCGAGCGCCACCATCACGGCCAGACCTTTCAGCACAATGCTTGAGACCCAAAATGAACCATAACCCCGCATGGTGGAAGCCCCTCAGAAAGCGTCTAGTTACGATGCAATGAATTGTAACGTACTTCTGGATCGCAGCGATTAAGCCTCGCAATATCGCGGAATATCCCCAGATCGCGGATCACCGCCGGAGTCAGCCAGCTACAAATCGGCCCTTCGACGAGGGCCAGCCAACATTTCCCCTACCGGAACAAACAACGATAAAACCGATGTAGGCTACCAGCACGCGCCACGCTGCACTCGACGCGCCTAGCCATCTCCCCATGAGCCGTGAATCGACACGGAGGCCGGTTCGCGGCGGGCGCGCCGATCACTCAGGAGATGCGCGGTGGCCCGCGTGTTCTGCTCAATCCGAATCATGAGGAGCAAAAACTGGCCGGCCGCGAACAGAACGACGAGGCTAATCAAACCACCCAGCAGCGCAAGCGGCGCAAGCAGTACATGGACGGAAGCCACCGTCACTGCCCAAAACACAGATGCGATGACCGCCACTACGCCCAGCGCTCGAACCACAATACTCACTAACCTGAGCGCCCAGTAGCGATCCATTACGCATCCTCGACTTCAAAAGTCACCTTGACGCTCTTGACGCGGACAACCTTGCCGTTGCGATACACCGCGAGAAGGCGGCGATCCGGGGTTTCGAGGTACGCGCGCGAGATCGACTTCATGAACCAATTTTCGATGTCGTCGAGGTTGTGGTGAACCGTAATAATCGGTTTCTCAAGCGGCTTGCCGTTCTTGCTCGTCTGCCAAAACGCGACGACGGCGGCGTTCAATATCTCGGCCAACGACAGCCGGCCGGGATAGTTCTCAGTCCCCCACTGACGTTCGTGCTCTTGAACACGGTCAATGAGGCTCGGTCTTGAGGGTGCAGACATTGGATCTCCGTGATGGTGTTCCGGTTGTTCACTGGATTATAGCCAACCCACAGCCGACGTGCCCGTAAGATGACCGGGCGAGACACGGGGATCAAAATCACGGCGAGTGTCCAGTTCCGCCGGCTAACACAGCGCATCCCGCCCTTGATGTGAGACAGGGTGCATGGTGGTATGAGTAAGCCGTGAACATCCCTCGCTCCCCCCGTGAACTCCGGCGAATCGGCAGCTACACTAGAGCAACGATCAGCAAGGACACCTCTCAATGCCTAATCGACTCGCCCAAGAGACCTCACCCTATCTCCGTCAACACGCCGAGAACCCGGTCGACTGGTACCCGTGGGGCGACGAGGCGTTTACACGCGCCCGCGCCGAGGACAAGGCCGTGCTGCTGTCGGTGGGGTACAGCGCGTGCCACTGGTGTCACGTCATGGCCCACGAGAGCTTCGAACATCCAGAGACCGCGGAGGTGATGAACAGTCTGTTCGTCAACATCAAGGTCGACCGCGAGGAACGCCCCGATGTCGACGACATCTACATGAACGCGGTGCAGGCCATGACCGGTCACGGCGGCTGGCCGATGACCGTGTTCCTGCTGCCGGATGGAAGGCCGTTCTGGGGCGGCACATACTTCCCGCGCGAGCCGCGCTATGGCATGCCGTCGTTCATGCAGGTGCTTCACGCGATCCACGACGCCTACGCCAACCGCCGCGCCGAGGTCGAACAGGCCGCGTCCAGCCTGACCCACGCGCTCGACAACAGCCTGCTGGATGTGGGGACGTCGGCCGACGATTTGAACACCGCGCTGCTCGATCGCGCGGCCAGCAAGCTGCTGAGCGGGTTCGATCGGATCAATGGCGGGTTCGGCGGCGCGCCCAAGTTTCCGCAGCCCATGAACCTCGCGTTCCTTCTGGCACATCACGCCCGCACCGGCGACGCCGATGCGCTCAACGCCGTGACTCACACCCTGCGCAAGATGGCGCGCGGCGGCATGTACGACCAGATCGGCGGCGGGTTCGCGCGTTACAGCGTGGACGAGAAGTGGCTCGTCCCGCACTTCGAGAAGATGCTGTACGACAATGCCCAGCTGTCGCGCTTGTATCTGCACGCGTGGCAGGTGACCGGCGATCGCTTTTTCAGGGTCATCGCCGAGGAGACCTACGACTACATCCTGCGTGAGATGACGGCTCCGGAAGGCGGTTTCTACTCCGCGACCGACGCCGACAGCGAAGGTGAGGAAGGCAAGTTCTTCGTCTGGACAATTGCCGAGGTCGAATCGCTGCTGAGCGCCGACGACGCCCGTGTCGCCGTCACGTATTTCGGCATGACGGAAAGCGGCAATTTCGAGGGCAAGAACATCTTGAACATCCCGCGCGAGCCGGCCGATGTCGCGGCGGAACTCGGCCTTTCGGTGGATGATCTGGCTGCCGCGGTGGAACGGATCACACATACGCTGTACGCCGCACGTTCGCATCGGGTGCATCCCGGCCTTGATGACAAGATCCTCACCGCGTGGAACGGCCTGATGCTTGGCAGCCTTGCTGAAGCGGCGCGCGTGCTGAACCGCGACGACTACCGCATCGCGGCGATCCGCGCGGGCGAGTTTCTAACCTCCACGATGGTCGAGCACACGGCGGATGGCCCGCGTCTGCTGCGCACATACAACCACGGCAGAGCAAAGCTCAACGGCGTGCTTGAGGACTACGCATGCCTCGCTGAAGGCTTGCTTGATCTGTACATGACGACGTTCGATACGACCGCGTTCGACCTCGCCCGCGCGTTGACCGACCGGGCGCTGACACACTTCCGGGCCGGCGACGGTGGCTTCTTCGACGTCAGCGACGATCACGAGCCGTTGATCGTCCGCCCGCGCAGCTTGCAAGACAACGCGGTGCCGTCCGGCAGTGGCAAGCTGTGCCGTGTGCTGGCGTTAATGTCCGCGTACACGGGCGACGCACGCGATGATGACGCAGCCCGCGCCGCGCTCCGCCTGCTCGTCAGCGGTATGAGCGAGTATCCGCAGGCGTTCGGGGAATCACTCGGCGCGGTCGAGCTGCTTGCCGGCGGGGTGATCGAGCTGGCGCTGGTCGGGCCGCTGGACTCGCCGGCGCTGCGCGATCTTGCGGCGGAAGCATGGTCGGCGTACCGGCCCAACCTGATCGCGGCGTACGCCCCGCAAGACGCCCCGCCCGATCATTCGATCCCGCTGCTGGCCGGGCGTGTCCAGCGTGACGGTCAACCAACCGCATACGTGTGCCGGAAGTTCACGTGCAAGCTGCCCGTGACCGAACCGGCCGCCCTACGTGCGCAGCTGGACTCGGCGGGGTGATGCGGATCGCTTGAGTCGATACGCTGCCTACGCAATAATTATGGCCTAGTCACACGGGGGAGCATGTCTCATGCCGCGCATCGCTGATCGTGTCGTGCCGTTCGGGACGACGATCTTCACCGAAATCAACCAGCTCGCCCAGCAGCATCACGCGCTGAACCTCGGCCAAGGCAAGCCCGACTTCGACGGCCCATCGTCCGTCATCGAGGCGGCGATTGATGCGCTGCGATCCGGGACAAGCAACCAATATGCACCGGGGCCGGGCATCCCCGAACTGCGGCAGGGCATCGCCAACCACGCGGCGCGCAGCTACGGCCTTGCGGTCGACCCGGTCAGCGGCGTGATTGTCACGCCGGGCGCGACCGAAGCGATCTTCGCGTCGATCATGGGCCTTGTGGACGCCGGCGACGAAGTCGTCGTCATTGAGCCGTTCTTCGACAGCTATGTGCCGGGTATCGTGATGGCTGGCGCTGCGCCCGTGTTCGTGCCGATGCACGCCCCGGAGTGGACGTTCGACCCGGCCGAACTGCGCGCGGCGTTCTCGCCCAAGACCCGTGCTGTCCTCATCAACACTCCGCACAACCCGACCGGCCGCGTCTATACCCACAGTGAACTCACGCTGATCGCCGACCTCGCCAAAGAATTCGACGCGACGGTCATCAGCGACGAAGTGTACGAGCATCTCGTCTTTGATGACGCACGGCACATCGCCATCGCCACGCTGCCAGGGATGTTTGAACGTACCGTGACAATTGGCAGCGCGGGCAAGACCTTCGGCATGACCGGGTGGAAGGTCGGTTGGGCATACGGCCCGCCCGATCTCATTAAGGGCGTCGGGCAGGCGCATCAATTTATCACCTTCGCCACCAACCATCCGGCACAGCGCGCAGTCGCCTTCGCCTTTACACTCGACAGCACGTACTACGAAGAATACCGCGAGTTGTACACCCGTAAGCGCGACCTGATGCTGCAAGGGTTGGACGCCGCCGGCCTGTCGTATGTCACACCGCAAGGCACGTACTTCGTGATGGCCGATTTCAGCGGCGTGTTTGACGGCGACGACATCGCGTTCAGCCGGCGCCTGATCGAACAGGTCGGCGTGGCGACCATCCCGCCGACATCGTTCTACAGCGCGGCGCACCGGCATCACGGCTCGAAGCATGTGCGGTTCGCCTTCTGCAAGAACGACGCGACGCTGGAACAAGCAGCGGAACGCCTCGCACGGCTCAAGCGCGGATAGCGGCTACTCCGTCTTGGCGTGGGCAGTCTGCGCGAGATGCCCGATATCGACGCGGACAAACACGGAATCTCCGACCGCGGTCAGCACCTCACCGGCATACACCTCGCACAGCACGCGCGTCTTGCGCCCGACTTCACCTTCGACGCGAGCGCGTAAGTTGAGAGGCACGCCCAGCGGAGTCGGCTTGATGTATTTGATCGTCAGCGTGCCGGTCACACAGTCGATGCGCGGCTGTGATCCGGCTTCGCGGCCCTCGGCGCGGTAATGGTGTGCCATCGCCGTCCAATTCGAGTGGCAGTCGATCAGCATGGCGATCAGACCGCCGTAGACCAGTGTCGGCCAACCGGAATACTTTGGTTCGGGCGTGTGCGTCATCACCACGTACACACCCTCCGGATCCCAGAAGCTCTTGATTCGCAGGCCGTCTTTGTTGGCCGAGCCACAGCCAAAGCACACACCATCCGGCGCGGCCAAATCTTGCAGGGCGATGGGGGTTTCGGGGGTCGCAGACATTACGCTGTGTACCTTCCTGAGCGGTATAATGGATGTATTGTACAGGGGATCTTGCAATGAACAGACAACGTATCAGTATTACATTCGACACCTCGAACCCACCGCGGAAGAGCTTGAGGACTTGGCTTGGGGTCGTGAGAACGAAGATCGCCTGATCGAGCGGTACGGTGATCGGTACGTTTTGATCTATGGACGGCAAGTTCTGGGATCTGGAACGACAATTGCGGAAGCTGTCTCCGATGCAGAAAAGCGATTGGAAGTAGGCGGAATGATAATCACGCCGGCGATCCTCAAGCTCGTCGACCGCAGTAAAGCGATGTTGTTCGGGGTTGTCCGCTCAGGATCAAAGCGGTGACACGTATCCACCTCAGGTTCTATGCAAGGGGGTTTCACAGAGATCTTTTGTCGGCTCAAGACACGCGGCTGCATACTGATTATCCCGGCCGCGTCGGCTGGGTCGAAGTCTGAGCGGGGAGTTGAAAGTGTCGAGTGCTGAGTGATGAGAAAAGACAACACGGTATCACTCAATCAACACGACGTCATAGGAGACCAACTCTCTCGATCTTCAAACAATGGCTTAGATACTGATGAACGATCAACGACTGACCAACTGCACTTACGAATTCTGGCTTGATACATGGTTCGCCACGGCCCAGTCCGACCACGCTGGCATGTGGCCGCACAACGCCGCCGGCTACTGGTGCGAGCTGCCGCCCGAAGTCGAGCTGGCGTACGTGACGCGCACATTTCAGACATCGGGATCGACCCTCGCCACCTTCCGCGATGAGCACGTTGCCGAGGCGCTTTGGGAACTGGCTGGATCATCCGGCGTCTTTCATGTGCTCGCCCAGTTTCCGGCCGACAGCGCGCTCGTCACAAACTGTCTCGAGTCCATCGTCACGCTGTTTCGCGACTACTTTGCCGCCCACTGCTCACCGGCGCTCGGACATCTGGACGAGGTCGGGGACAGCGCGCTCGATCGGGTGTGCTATATGTGGTGGGACATCTTCCCGTTCGCCATCGGCATGAACGGACTAACAGCGTTAGATCGCGCGCTGCTCGACGTGATGAAACAGCAGCTCACCATCGATCACGACGCTGTCCGCGAGAGCGCGCTGCACGGCCTCGGGCACATCGTCAGCCCGCGCGAGAGCGCCGTGCAGATCATCGACGCCTTCCTCGACTCGCATCCACGTATCCGTCCCGAACTGCGTCAATACGCCCTCGACGCGCGTGCTGGCGGTATCACCTGAGCGATCAGACGGTATCCGAACCCCACCAACTCGCTGTGTGTGCTAGACGAGAATGATTTCCTCCGCCTCGGTGAGCGCGTCAACCAACCATTCGACATCGGTACAGACGTCGATATGCACGGCCGGCGGCGTCATGGCGCTGGCGAACCACTGAGCAGCTTGTAGAACAAGACGGTCGAGACGAACTCCCCGTTAGCGGCCCGCGCGAAGGCCGGGATTTCGCCCGCCCGAACGTATCCAAGCTGCGGATACATCTGCTCAGCGCCGCTGCCCACCTCGGTGTCAAGCACCAGCAGCCAGCGGCCCAACCGGCGCGCCTCATCCTCGACGGCAGCCATGAGGGTGCGGGCGATTCCACGCCGGCGCAGCGACGTCAGCACGAGCACTTTTTGCACTTCGGCGCGATGCGCTCCGTTGGGTTGACCTGCCAGCGCGAGATGCGCGCAGCCGATTACGCGACCGTCGATCAACCCGTAGACCACGACTCGCTCGCCGCGCTCAACCTCGCCGCACACACGTTCCCAGAAATGACGGTTGATCCGCTCGTCCAGCGGGGGCACAAAATTCACCGACGCGCCGCCGTTGACCGAGTCGCGCAGGAGATCCACGAGTTCGCCGATGTGGTCGCGAAGCAGCGCCGCCGGCGCGCTGACCACCTCGACTTTCATCGTGGCTTCCATCCACTATCTCCCGCCAACTGAAATAATCACGAACGGGTCTGCAAGGCGCAACTCATCGGACGCGGACACAGACTCCTCGATGGTACTCCACTCGACACGCGGCACGCATTGTGCAATGTCGACAGAATCCGGCAGCACGAGCAGAGGCACATCGCCAACCGGCTCATACACATGACGTCACGAAATCGGCGTGTAGGCGTCAAACAAGTGCCTCAATCCACACATGTGACCGCATGTCCGGTGATGCGCTGGCGCAGCGCCGCTTGTGCTGCCCCCTCCATCCAGCGTCTAGTCAGAGGCCAGCGCGCTGCGGGCGTTCTCGATGTAATCCAGCGACTGATGGCGGAAGTACGTATCGTACAGCTCAGCGTAATGCCCACCCTGCGCCATCAACGATTCGTGGTTGCCCTGCTCGATAATCTCACCGTCACGCAGCACGATGATCCGGTCGGCGGAGCGTACCGTGCTCAGCCGGTGCGCAATCAGGATTGAGGTCGACTGCTGCAAGATCAAGTCGAGCGCCTCTTGAATCTGCGACTCGGTGAACGGATCGACGCTGGCCGTGGCTTCGTCGAGGATGAAAATCGCGGGATGCTGCAGCAGCACCCGGACAAGGCTGACCAGCTGGCGCTGACCCATGCTCAGCCGTACGCCACGCTCGCCGACACTGCTGTTTAAGCCTTCGGGCAGCGTCTCAAGCCACTCGCCGCCGCCGATGCTGTACGCAACCTCGCGCACTTCCGCTTCGGTGGCGTCGGGCCGGCTGTAGCGAATGTTGTCCATGATCGTGCCGCTGAACAGGAAGGGCTGCTGCGGGACGATCCCCATACGCGAGCGAAAATCGCGCAGGTCGAGCGTGCGGATATCGCGCCCGTCGATGCGAATCTGGCCCTTCTGGAACTCGTAGAACCGCGTGATCAGCTTGGCAATCGTCGACTTGCCCGCGCCGGTATGCCCTACGAACGCCACGCTCTCACCCGGAGCAATCGTCAGGTTGAAGTCCTTCAGCACCGTCGTCCCGTCGTCATAGGTGAACGTGACGTTGTCGAACTCGATCTTGCCCTTGAGTTCGGTCAGCGGCTCATTGGCGGTCTGCACAACCGTGTTCTGCGTGTCGATCAGCGCGAAGATGCGTTCGGTCGAGCTGAGCGCCTGCTGGAACTGACTCCAGAACGTCGACAGGTTGAGGATCGGGAAATAGAAGCGGTCGATGCCTTGCAGGAATAGATACCACGCCCCCACGCCGATCGCGCCGAACACGACCTGCTGCGCGCCCGTCATCAACACCAGCGAGACCGCGAGGCCTGAGATCAGGTTGAGCATCGGAAACACCGACGCCAGCACGAACCCACGCGCGAGGTTGGTCTGATAGGACTGTGTGTTGACCCGCGAGAACTCGGAATACAGGAATTCCTCGCGGCGGAAGTTCTTGGCGACGCTGATCCCGCTGACGCTCTCCTGAATGTTGTCGTTGACGTTCGCCATCGCGCGCGAGCCATAGCGGGTTGCGCGGCGAGCAAGGCGGCGGAACAGCATCGACGCGCCAATAGTGAGCGGGGTCGTGCCGATCAACACGATCGTCAGGAATACCGACTGGCTGAGCAGTACGAAGAACAGCACAACCAGCGAGATCAACTGGGTGACGACGTCGCTGGCGATGATCGCGACATCGCCGAATTCCTGTGTGTCGCTGGTGATGCGGCTGACGATTTTGCCGGATTTGTTCTTGTCGTAAAACGCCAGATCACGCTGGAGCGCGGCGTCAAACGCGTCTTTGCGCAGCGACGCAACCACGTTGCCGATCACCTTCGACATGAGATACCGGCGCATGTAGTTGATGAAGTACTGCAAGATGCCGGTGACGACCAACGCGGCCACCAGCACAAGGACGACCGTGGAGTTCGGGTCAAGTTCGAGTTCGTCCAGCGCGGCGCTGAACCACACGGGCTGGAACGAGCCGATGAACGAGAGAATCGCCAGCCCGACGACGATTATCGTGACCTCGCGCCTGAAGCCCTTCAGATAGCTGGCGATCCGGCGGTACAGGTACGCATCCCCGTACTGACGGTCGTACTTGTCGCCTTCGTCCAAGCCGCGAAAGAATACTGCCATGATCTACACCGTGCTGTCGTCTGATCGAGTCGTGAATGCGACTACTTTATCATTGGCTGGCGCACAACCGGTATGGAATGGTCTATGTCCCCGCGATCACGAACGTATCCAGCGGGATGCGCCCATCCGCATAGCCGGTCACGGGCAGGCGCTCGCCGGTCTCCCACGCGTAGACACTCACCATCACGCGATACGTGCCCTCGGCCTGCGGCACATCGAAGACCGAGACGTGGCATCCGTACCCGGTCGTCGGTAACGCGTAATCGTCCTGCTGCACAACGCGGTCGGTGGCGGCATCGACCAGATGCACAGCGACCGACCAGCGCCCGTCTCTGAGCAGCGCCCCCGCCGACCATCCAAGCGCCACGCCGACGTAACTGCGCGACGCCAAGCCGCCAGCGCGGTCATCGATGGCCCTCAGCGGGATGATCTCCATACGAGCGCGTCCGGTGACCTCACTGCCATATTGGTACGGCGGCCGCTGACGCAGCGCGGTGAGATCCGGCATACGCCGGTACAACGCCAGCTCGGCATCTGGACGGGAGACGACGACACCGCAGTTGGCATACGAGTCCGCGAGCGCATCACGCAGCACGAGCGACCGCTGCGACTGCGCGACCTCCGGCACACGCAGCGTCCACACACGTTCGTGCGTGCCGAGGATGGTCTCGACATCGCGCCGGTATTCGGCGTCGGTCTCGGCAAACGAGTTGTTCATCAGCTCGAACTGGGCGTGGCTCAACCCCTCCGGCAGATCGCGCGTGAGGTAGTCCTCGATGAATAAGCCGAACGGCGTCGTTCCGGGCTGTTGAAAGTGGAACAGGAGCAGATCATCGGGGCGCACAAGGTCGCGCAGACGGTCGCGCGCGGCCTCCAAACCCGCCGCCGGAGCGCGGTAAATCTCTCCGAACAGCGAACGGTTGAAGTCAAGCGTCAAGCTCTGGGCCGCGCCGACTATCCCCCACACGCCGAGGATCAGCAGGGCTGGCACGCCGCGCTTACGCAGTGCCTCGGCGCCGAGTCCAACCGCCAGCGCGAGCGCCGGCCATGCGAACATCAAATACCGTAGATGCACCAAGAACGGCACCAGCGCGTTGACCATTAGCGCAAGCCCGACCCCGATCACAGCCCACAGCGCGACCACCGCCCCGCTGCTCAACGGCGACCGCGCGCCGGGTCGCGCATGCACGCCGATCAGCGCCGCGCCGAGCAGCACCAGCATGAGCGCCGGGCTTCCATTGCTGAACGCATTCAGCAGTGTCTGGATCGCTTGGCCGGCGTTCATCGAGTCGAACTGCCGGTTGAGATCCCCTGCGCCGCGCCGCGCGACTTCCAACAGCGCCGGTATCCACGGCACGTACAGCAGCGCGCCCACCACCATCGCCAGCGACGCCGCCCACCACACACGGGTTCGCGCCCGCAGCCCGACCGCCAGATGGATGACGGCGATCACACCCGCCACGCTGAGCGCGACATAGTGCGAATACGCCAGCCCCGCGAGCGTCAGCGTCAGCGCGGCGGCCTGCGGCCAGCGCGGACGCGCCGAACGCATCAGCGCGACATACGCCCACACCGCCAGCGCCGCCATCAGCGCGACCTGTGTATAGGCCCGTGCCTCGTGCATGAAGTTGATGAAGAACGCCGAGGTCGCCAGCACGAGCGCCGCGCTCAGGCCAAGCCCCGGCGAGAACCAGCGCGCGCCCATGCGATACGTCACGGCGACGGCCAATACGCCCATCAGCAGCGAATACGCGCGCACTGCTAACGGGGTCGAGCCAACCAGTGCCTGCCATCCGCCGAGCGCGATGTAATAGCCCGCGCCCATCCCGCCCGGATCGACCGTCACGATCCGCGACCAGACCTCCCACGGGGCCAGCGGGCCGTAAATGTCGCCGCCCGACTTGAAGATCGACCACCACTCGTCAACAAACGGCAGATCGTAGCTCAGCCAGCGGGCAGCGAGCCAAGCCGCCAGCAGCAGCAGGCCAATAACGGGCATCCAGCGGGGGTACGCGTGCGACCGGCTCTGCATGATCTACTGCACCGGCGGCGTGTACCGCAGCACCGCGACCAGCACCCACACCCACCCGGCCACCATCAACACGCCGCCGACCGGAGCGACCGCGCCCATGATGCGCAGGTCGAAGATCGCCAGCACGTAAAGCGCGCCGCTGAAGATCACCGTGCCGGCCGTCAGAACGAGGCCGGCAGGCGTCAATGTCGAGGTGTTGAGCGCCGCCGCCAACGCCGCGATACCAAGCAGCGCGACCGCGTGAATGAGGTGATAGCGCGAGGCCGTATCGAACGTCGCCGCGCGCCCGTTGGCCTCCAGAACGGCGGACAGCCCGTGCGCGCCGAACGCCCCCAGCGCCACGCCCGTCGCACCGAGCAACGCGCCCAGCACCGCGATTGTCTTGAATCCTTCAGCCATGTCCGATCCCGCCCTTGACGCCGCATCGCAAACTGTGACCGCGATTGTACTCGAACCGTGGCAGACCTCGTATGGTGAGGCGGGCAGACGGCGTCTATACTGAGGCTATCCAGCCGTCACACACGGTATCGCCTCTAGAACGTTAGGTGTCTATGTCCAAACGACTCCTCATCAGCTACGCCCATCCCGATGACGAGAGCTTCGGCTTGGGCGGCCTCATCGGGAAGTACGTCGCCAGCGGTGTCGATGTGTACTATCTGTGCGCGACCAACGGCGACGCCGGCACCGTCTCGCCGGAGCTGCTCAACGGCTACAAGTCGGTCGCCGAGCTGCGCCTCGCCGAATTAGACGCCGCCACCGCCATCCTCGGCTTCAAACACGTTTACAAGTTGGGTTACAAGGACAGCGGCATGATGGGCATGTCCGCCAACGACGACCCGGACAGCCTGTGGTACGCCAGTCAGCACAAGCCCGCCGAGGTGTCCCGGCGCGTCGTGGAGATCCTCCGCGAGGTGCGCCCGCACGTCGTGATCACGTTCAACAAGTACGGCGGCTACGGCCACCCCGACCACATCGCGATTCAGCGGGCTACGACGGAAGCCGTCGCGCTGGCCGCCGACCCCGCCTACGCGACCGGCCATGAGGCGTGGCGCGTGCAGAAGTTGTATTACAGCGGCATCGCCAAGTGGATGGTGCGCTGGCGGATTTGGCAGACCCGTCTGCGCGGCGAAAACCCGCGCAAGGTGGGTCGCAACAAGGACATCGACGTTGTGAAGATCCTCGAACACGCAGAACCGGCGCACGCCCGCGTCGACATCCGCGACTGGTTCGACATCTGGGATCGCGCTAGCGCCGTGCACGTCAGTCAGGGTGGCGGCGGATTCCGCAGCATTCCCAAGCGCCTGCGCCCCGTCCTCACGCCGTATCAGACCTTCACACGGGTGATCCCCAAACCGGCGCGCGACCGCATCGACGAGCACGACCTATTCGACGGTGTCGCCGTCAAGGACTAGGGTCGCATGACCGCCACCGCCGAGGACATCGAGTGCCTGCTCGACGCCATCGAACACCTCAAAGCGAACGAACGGGCCGAGGCACGGGCGATCTTGCGCGGTGTCATTCAATCCAACAGCGATTTCGAGGACGCGTGGTTATGGATGAGCCTCGCTGTCGACACGCTCGATCAAAGCGCGGTCTGCCTCGATAACGCCCTGCGCATCAACCCCGGCAACGCGCGCGCGATCGAAGCGCTCATGCAGCTGCGCGCCACGGACATCGTCGCGGCAGAACGTCGCGGCCGGCTGAAATTGGTTCGCGATCTGGCGGCGGTGACGCTGTGGCTGCTGGTCGTCGTCTCGCTGTGCGCGGCGCTCACCACACTGGGTATGGCGCCGGGGCGGTTCGTCCCCGCCGGCTAGCTCACGGCCCGTCGGGCGTCGCCACGACCGGCTGAAACAGCGCGCTGATGACCGCCTGCCCCTCCGGGCTTTGCATCCATGCGGTCAGCGCGCGGGCCTGTCCCTGCGGCTCGGCGGCAGCCACGACAAACACCGTCGATCGCAGCGGATAGGTGTTGTCGGAGAGTGTTCGCAGCGACGGCAGCACGCCTTCGACCGCCAGCGCGCGCACGCTGCGATCCACTGACGACAGCGACGCATAGCCGACGGCGTTCGGGTCGCCGGCGACCTGCCGCAGCACGCCCTCGGTCGACGCGGCTGTGATCGCCGCGCCGGTGGTGGCCCGCGTGCCCATCACCAATTGGTCGAACTGCGACCGGATGCCGGAGCCGTCCTCCCGGCTCACCACCGTCACCGGCAGATCGCTGCCCTCCAGCTCGGCCCACGACCCGATCTGGCCCTGAAACAACCGGCGCGCGTTCGACAGTGAGATATCCTCGATCGGGTTGGACGGGTGCACGACCAGCGTCACCGCGTCCTGCGCGACCGGCGCCGCCCACACGCGAACGGCATCGGCCGCGTCGAGGTGAGTTGTCACGACCAGCTGTACCTCGCCCGCGAGCAGCATTGTGATCGCCTGCCGGTAGTTGCCTGTCCGCACCTCGACGTTGAGCGCGCCGCCCTCGTAGGTGCTGATCGCCTCCAACACCAGCGGCAGCGCCGAGGTCGTGGCGGCGATGCGCAGCGGCCCGTCCGCGTCGGAGGGCGCGGTGGACGGCACGCCGCGCACGCTGCACCCGATCAGCGTGGACGACAGAGCCGCCCAGACGACGATTCGTTTTGGGAAGCTGGTCATGGCCGCGTTTCTACCCTGCCCAAATAGCGGTTCAGGAACTCACGTGCGTAAGTCTCAAGGTCGCCGTTCAAAATCGCCGCGCGGATGCGCTCGACATGCCGGATCAAGAACGTAACGTTGTGCAGTGTGAGCAGGTAGAAACCGAGCAGTTCCTCGGCCTTGAACAAGTGGCGCAGATACGCCCGCGTGAACGTCTGGCAGCAGTAGCAGTCACAGTCGGCTTGCAGCGGGCGCTCATCCCGGCTGAATTCGAGCTTCTTGACAGACAGGCGCCCATCGGGCGTCAGCGCGGAACCGTGCCGTGCGAGGCGGGTCGGCATCACACAGTCGAAGATGTCCACGCCGCGCGCGACCGCCTCGACCAAGTCATCGGGATCACCGACGCCCATCAGATAGCGCGGTCGATCGTGCGGCAGCAGCGGCGTCGTCGACGCGACCGTCTCGTACATCGCGGCCTTACCTTCGCCCACCGCCAGCCCGCCGATCGCGTAGCCGGGCGTGTCGAACGCGGTGACAGCCCGCGCCGACTGCTCGCGCAGGTCAGGGAAGATTCCACCCTGCACGATGCCGAATAACGCCTGCACGCTGTCGTCGGGATGCGCCTCACGGCAGCGCGCCATCCACGCCGATGTGCGTGCCACGGCGCGCTCCACGATCGCGCGGTCGGTCGGCGCCGGGCATTGATCAAACGCCATGATAATGTCAGCGCCGAGGTTCTCTTGAATCTGCATCGACACCTCTGGCGTGAACCGATGTCGCGAGCCGTCGATGTGGCTCTTGAAGGTCACGCCGTCGTCGTCGATATGGTTCATGGTCGTCAGGCTGAACACCTGAAAGCCGCCGCTGTCGGTGAGGATCGGGCCGTCCCAGCCCATGAAGCGATGCAGGCCGCCCATGTCGCGGACGAGTTCGCTGCCGGGGCGCAGGTGCAGGTGATACGTGTTGGCGAGGATCAGCGGCGCGGGGATTGCGGCGAGGTCGCGCGGGGGCATCGTCTTGACGGTCGCCTGTGTCCCGACCGGCGCAAACACGGGCGTCGGGATGTCGCCGTGCGGGGTATGCAGAACACCTGCCCGCGCACGCCCGTCCTGTGCGACGACCTCAAATGAGAAACTTCCCGCAGGGGTTGATTCAGTCATATCGCGCCATTATAACAGGACTCCAGTCCTGTGCCGCAGCAGTCTATCAGCGCTATACTTCCGTTCACCGAATAGAGACGTGTGATCGATGCAAGCTCCCGCTGCCCGCCCCCACCACCCCCTAGATATGCAGATGAACCCGTGGCCGATCCGGCTCGTCGTGCTGGCGATCTGGGCCGCGGGGCTGATGGCTGTCGCGGTCATTACACTGGCGCTGGTCGGGACGCGCCTTTATGACGGCAAGATCCTGCCGGGTGTCTCCGCGCTGGGCATCCCGCTCGGCGGATTGACTGAGCAGGAAGCGGCCGACGCGATGCGGGCGGCCCTATCCAGCGCCGTGCAGCCAGCCTACACGCTGACCTACGACGACCGCACATGGGAAGTTACGGCGGACGAGTTGGGCATCGCGGTCGATGTCGAGCGTGCCGCCGCCGACGCCGCGCGCGCGGGCCGCGCCGATGGTTTAGTTAACGGCGCAGTCGCGCAGGCCCTGACGTGGCTCAACGGCGAACAAGTCACGCCGGGCATCTCGTATGACCAAGCGGCGGCCGTCGCGGTGCTGACGGCCATCAGCGCGGACGTCAATCAGGCGGGCGCGGGCGGCGGCCTCACCGTGACCGGCACGACCGTGCAAGCGGCTCCAGCGCAGACCGCGCGCGTGCTGGACATCGCGGCGTCGTTACAGGCCGTCGATGCTGCAATCGCATCCGGGGGCGGCGGCCCGATCGCGCTGGTCGTCCATGATGTCAGCGGCGAAGTAGCCGGTCTGGACGAGGCCGCCGCGGCGTTGAACACCGCCCTCGCCGTTCCGATCACCGTCACCGCCGAAGACGCGTTCGGGAACCCGCTCGGCCCGTGGACGATCACGCCGGAACAGATCGCGCAAATTCTGGACGTCCGCATGGTGTCCGGCCTCGATGGACAGGTCTCCTACGCGGTCGATGCCGACTTTTCGCCGTTCGCCGCGTACCTTGAGTCGCTGGCCGATGGCTTGATCTCGTCGCCGGTTGACGGGCGTTTCCACTTCAACGAGGCGACGCGCGAGCTGGAGATGATTCAGCCGGCGGTAGGCGGGCGCAGGCTGGACGTACAGGCGACCCTCGACGAGCTTCGGCGCGTCGTGTTCCTGCCGGCCGATCAGCGCACCGCGCGGATGCAGTTCACGTACATTCAGCCGACCTATCACAACAACATCCGTGCCGCCGACCTCGGCATCGTTGAGAAGGTCGCCGAAGCGGTGACATCGTTCGCCGGCTCAGATCCGAATCGGCGTATCAACATCGCGCTGGCGACCAGCAAGATGGACGGTGTCATCATCGGGCCGGGCGAGGAGTTCAGCTTCAACCGGCTGCTCGGCGACCTCGAACCGGAGGAGGGATGGGTCGAATCGCACGTGATCTTTGCCGACCGCACCGGAACCGGCCTCGGCGGGGGCGTGTGCCAAGTCTCGACTACGATCTTCCGCGCGGCGTTCTCAGGCGGATTCACGATTATCGAACGCCATCCGCACGGTTATCGGGTCGGATTCTACGAACAAGGCGGGTTCCCGCCCGGCCTTGACGCGGCGATCTTCACGCCTGAGCGCGACTTCCGGTTTCAGAATGATACGCCCTATCACCTGCTGATCGAGGCGTCGGTCTATCCCGGCGCCGATCAGCTCGCCTTCCGCTTCTACAGCACCAACACCGGCCGCATCGTAGAGATCGAAACACCGCGCGTCGCTAACCGTATTCCGCCGGAGACCCCGCGCTTCGAAGCCAACGCCAGCCTTGCGGCCGGCGAAGTCCTACAGGTCGACTGGGCCGCTGAGGGCGCTGACGTGAACGTCGGACGCATCGTGCGCGATGCGAACGGCAGCATCATTCGGCAGGACAACATCTTCACGCACTATCTGCCGTGGGGCGCGATCTATCAAGTGAACCCCAACGATCCACGGCTGAATCAGTAGCGGCGCGAACCAAAATCGGCGCGGGCATGCTCGGTCTTGCCCGCGCCGAAGCGCCGCGTTCGACTGTCCTCTACTCAATCACCCTGAACCTGCGCACCGCCAGCACGAAGAACACCGCGCCGATCCCAAGCAGCACAGCCGACGGGCCGACGACCCCCGCGATCCCTTGATCCAGCGCGATCACGTTGCGGAAACCGTCGATCACCCACTTGAACGGTGAGATCATCGAAAGCGTGCGCATGAACTCGGGGATGAACTCAAGGTCGAGCGACCACCACGCCCCGCCGATGGGAGCCAGCGCCAGCGTGACCAGCACGACCAGACTGCTCGCCTGATCTTCAGTCTTTACCAGCGTCGCCATGAACAGCGTGAACGTGCTGACGCACAGCGAGAACGCCACCATGACGATCAGCAGCGCCACCGGATTATCGCCGAACGACACGTTAAGGAACCGGCCGTAGGTCAGGCCCACCGCGAAGGCAACGCCGTACTGGATCATGCCGAGCGCGAAGCGCGCCAACAGCTTGCCGAGGATGATGTCCGCCTTCGTGACCGGCGCGGCCGAGAGCCGCTGCAGCGTCCACAACCGCCGTTCCTGCACGAGCGTGCTAGCGCCGGCGAGGATCAGGAACATCACGTACATGCTGCCGATGCCGGGGACGCTTTGCTGAAGGCCCACCAGAAAGTCCGGCTTCTCGACCGGCGCGACCTCCTCGTGAATGGTGACCGGCGACTGTGACCACAGCTCGGCGGCGTTCGCTCGCATCGAATCGACGAATGCGTCGTCGCCGTCGAGCACATCGTCCGCGATCCGGCGCGCGAGCTGTTCGGCAGAGACGATGCCTTCGACCCGCTGCGCCGCCGTGCCGACCGCCTGCTGCGCGATGCTCTCGGCCGTCATCGACTCGCCTGAGCGATAGGTGATGTGCGCAGCTTGATTTGCCCGCAGCGCTTCGCCGAACCCTGCGTCGATCACGAGATAGGCCAGCGTGCGCGACTGGTCGAGCCGCGACTGGGCGTCCTCGGCCGAGATGACGCCGGGGTCGGAGCCTAACGCGCAGACATCTTCGGCGTCGTTCTCCTGAGGGCAGATCACCAGCGACGGCTGCTGGCCGACCAGCGCGTTGACGAACGCGGCCGACAGCGGGGACTGATCCTGATCGACCACATCGACCAGATAGCGCGGCGCGGCGCTGGGGCCGCCGAGTGATTGACCGTTGGCGAGGCCGATCACGAAGATCAGCGCGGCCGGAATCACGAGCAGGTTGATCCAGATGCTCCGGTCGCTGAAGGCGATGCGGATATCGTTGAGCGCGATGTAAAGTGCTTTCATCGTCGTCCCCCTTACCGGTCGCCAATGCGCGAACGGAACAACACGAACCCGATGGCGAACGTCACCGCGCCGTACAACACCATCACCAGCAGGTTGAGCAGGATATCGTTGTTACCCGCAGCCAGCCGGGTGAACGAATCCGCGCCCCAATACACGATAGACAAGTTCGCCAGCGCCGGCGGCGGCATGAACCCGAACGCGCCCCCGAACACCGCGCTGAAGATCGCGACGATGCTGCCGATGACTCCGGCCTGTTCCGCGGACTTGGCGGCGGCGGCGGTGATACTGCCGATCCCTGCCGTGCCCAGTGCCGTCGCAGCAATCACGGCGAGGAGTCCGGGGATGTTCGTGCCCCAGATGAACTGCGGCGATCCGCCCAACAGCGACGCCAACAGCGTCAAGCCCACAACGAGGAATAAGGTCTGCACGGCGACAACGATGAACACCGCCAGCATCTTGCCGAACAACACGATCACGGCAGGTGTCGGCGTGATGAGCAAGCGCTGAAGCGTCCAGTTCTTGCGCTCGATGATGATGCTGGATGCCTGTCCATTGGCGGTAAACAATCCGAAGAAGACCGCCTGCGCCGCCCCGATCATGACCAGCGGATTGATCACGACCTCAGCGCCAGATATGGACTGCCGGTCGATCACGACCGACGACGACACGCCGGCGAATACGCACCCGATCCCTTCGTTAAATGCGCTGCTGTTGAACACCGACGATATGCGCAGCGGGTCGGATGCCAATGACGCGATGAGCGCCGACAGCGTCACGTTCCCCGCGGCGAACTGCGCGCCGATCTGGTCGAGCACGCCGCGGATGATCTGCGCGGAGATTGGACGTTCCGGCGAGCTGTACACCTCAATCGACACCGGCGTCAGCGCAGGCTTTACCGGCGACACTTGCAGGTCGGCGCTGAACGATGCGGGGATGATGACAGCGGCGGCGACCTCGTCGGCCTCGACACGGCGGCGGGCTTCTTCGACGCTGGTCAGCATGACCGGCGCGAGAAGCTGCTCCAACGTCATCGTGCCTTCGCCGCCTTCCGCCGCAGCAGCAGCCGGACAGTCCGCGGTGTCACGCGATAAACCGGACACAGCGCCGCCGACGCCTTCGCCGCTCAACACGCCTGCGATCAGCGCGCCGTAGTTGATGGCGCTGTCCTGTCCGCTGAAGCTCAGCGACACGCCCTCGTCCAGATTGACGATAGCGACCGGGATATCCGAGAGCGCGCCGCCCCCGCCACCGACGGCGATGCCGCCGAATGTGACGCCGATGATCGCTGACAGCACCAGCGGCGCGGCGAACATGAGCAGGATCAGGTTGCGATCGGTGAACGTCGTATATAGGTCTTTGTACGCGATGATGAACGCCTTGCGCATGACGGCCTCCGTCACTCGCGCAGTGCGCGGCCGGTCAGGGCGAGGAACAGCGTCTCAAGATCCGGTTCCCGCACGTTGACCGACATGACATCGACGCCCGCCGCGTTCATGGCGGTCAGCACGCCGGGCAGGGCGCGCCGGCCAAGCCGGGCATAGACGGCGTACTTCACTTCGCCGTTGTCCGTGTCCGACGGCTCGATCTGCGCGCGGCTGACCCCCTCGACCGCCTGCAAGACGCCGACAATCGAATCGTTGGCGCGTTCTTTGGCAACCGTCAGCACGAGGATATCCTCCTCGCCGGCCTGCGACATCAGCTCCATCAACGTCCCCAGCGCGATGATCGCCCCGTTGTCGATGATCGCAACGCGGTCGCTGAGTTCCTGCGCCTCCTCCATCAAGTGCGTGGTGTACAGCACGGTCATGCCATACTCACCGCGCAGCCGCAGTACAGTATCGAGGATGCGCCGCCGGCTCTGCGGGTCGACGCCCACAGTCGGCTCGTCCATATAGATCAACTGTGGGCGATGCAGCAGTCCGACGCCGATGTTCACACGGCGCTTCATGCCGCCGCTGAACGTCTCAACCTTGTCATTCTGCCGGTCTTTGAGGTCGATCACGTCGAGTACTTCGTCGATCCGCTTGCTCAGCTCGGCTCCAGAAAGGCCGTACATGCGCCCGAAGAAGTCGAGGTTGCGGCGGGCAGACAGCATCGGATACAACGCCACTTCTTGCGGCACGACGCCGATCAGCGCCTTCGCTTGCAGCGGCTCACGCGTGATCGAGTGGCCGCCGATCTCCGCGTCCCCGGCGGTGGGCGGGATCAGGCCGCTGATCATCGATATGGTCGTGCTTTTGCCAGCGCCGTTCGGCCCTAGCAAGCTGAATACCTCTCCCCTATAAATATCGAGGTCGATGCCGCGAACAGCCTGCACGACCGACCCATCCTGACGCGTGTACGTCTTCGTCAGGCCTGACACCCTCACAATCGATTCCATGTCACCTCCTCATTGAATAGGTGGCAGCACTATACCCGGCAAAGTATAGCTTAACCGTGAGTTGTACGACCCGGGCCGGTCAAGGGTTGCGCCGAATGCCGGAAAACGCCTCGCTGTGGTATCCTTGCGCCGCACACGACGAGGAGACCTATGACCACCCTGCCCCTGCTCCAACCGCACGATACCATTGCCGACGTCGTCCTTACCAACCTGCGCGCGTTCAAGGATGATCGAGGCCAGTTCGCAGAGACATTCCGGTCGTCGTGGTTCCCACAGGTGGATTGGTCGCGCATCCAGACCAACCGTTCCGACAGCGCGCAAGGTGTGCTGCGCGGGCTGCATTTCCACTTCCATCAGGTCGATTACTGGATCGTGACGCGCGGCCGCATCCGTGTCGGGCTTGCCGACCTGCGGCCCACATCGCCCACGTACCTGACCGTCGCGACGGTTGATCTCGACGCCGAGACTCCGCGCGGTTTGTTCGTGCCGATTGGCGTCGCGCACGGCTTTTACGCGCTGACGGACTGCACCCTGACCTACCTCGTCAACAACTACTACGACTCGTCCGACGAACACGGCGTCGCGTGGGATGACTCCGAACTGGCTGTGCCGTGGGGCGTATCGTCTGCTACGCTCTCGCCGCGCGATCTCGCCAACCGGCGCTGGCAGGATATCCCCACCGAACAGCGGCCGCGCTAACACAATCACACCTTCGTTTTGAACTTCGTTCCAATCGTGGTATCTATTACCCGATCGCATTTCTGCGATTTATTCGAGTGAAAGGTATCGAAGATATGCGTAAGTTTGTACTCGTCTGCACGTTTTTGCTCGTCGTGACGGCGGTCGGCGTGGCCCAAGACGCGCCACCAGTTGAAATTCCGGCTTGGGATGAGCTTGAGGCGGGAGCATGGACGAATATCCCCGGCCCCGAAGGAACCATCTGTTCAAACGGCACACCCTATAGTTTCTACGTGCGGCCGGCCAGCGAACCGTCCGACAAGCTTCTGATTCACTTTCAAGGTGGCGGCGCGTGCTGGATGCAGGGCAACTGCGACCTGACCGCCAACCCGACCTATGATCCGTTCGTCGATGAGTCGGACGACCCGACCAGCGCCGGCGGAATCTTCGACTTCACAAACCCCGCTAATCCGTTCACGGACTACAACATGGTTCTCGCGCCGTACTGCACCGGTGACGTGCACATTGGTGACGCACAGACGACCTACGGCGGCGGTGAGACCGAAGTCACGATCAACCACAACGGCTACAAGAACGCGGCGGCCGTTCTGGACTGGACGTTCACCAATATCCCGACCGCTAGCGATGTCTTCGTCACGGGATGTTCGGGCGGCGCGATTCCGTCACCGTTCTACGTGTGGTGGGTTGCTGAGAATTATGGCGACGCGCGGATCGTTCAGCTCGGCGACGCGGCGGGCGGCTATCGCAACGTGACCGGCGTGCTGACCGATTTCTTGGGGTCTTGGGGGACGTTCGACATCCTCGGCGAACCCTACGCGGATGTGTCTAACGAAGATATGAACTTCGAGCAGTTCTACATCGTCACGGGCAACCTGTTCCCCGACATCCAGTTCGCGCAGTACAACGCGGCGCACGATGAGGTTCAGGTCGGATTCATCATGCTCGCCGGCCTTGCCGAGCCGGATTTGCCCCAGCTCTTGGCCGACAATCTGGCCGACATCAAGGCCGGCCTCCAACAGGACAACTTCCACAGCTTTACGGCAGGCGGCAGCGGGCACTGCGTCACGGTCACGCCCGAGCTGTACACCATCGCCAGCAACGGTGTCCCCTTGATCGATTGGGTGACGGCCCTCGCGAAGGGCGAGCCGGTGGACGATGTCGTTTGCGAGGATTGCAGCGAAGCAGAGCAAGTCGGGGCCGACGAATAAGTTCGCATTTTCGCCGGATCAGCGCCCCTTGTGTGTGATGCGCAAGGGGCGCTGTGGTTTATCCATATCGCGACTTTTAAGGACATAACCCATGAGCGTATTGTACTGCCCGGCTTGCGACACACCTCCCGATCCGCTCGACTGGCGCTGCCATGCGTGCGGCGCCCCGCTGGAGCTGCGCGATCAGCCGCCGTTTGCGCCGGGCGCGATCCACGCCGAACGCTGGTCGATGTGGCGCTACGCGGCATCGTTGGGAGTCGAACAGCGCGTGACGCTTGGCGCAGGCATGACCGCACTCGTGCCGCTGCACCCCGGCGACGAGTCCGTGTGGGTGAAGTGTGAGTACTTGAACCCGACCGGCAGCTATAAAGACCGCGGCACCGAAACGCTCCTCAGCTACCTCGCAAGCCGCGGCGTGACCTCGGTCGTCGAAGAGTCGTCGGGCAACGCCGGCGCGTCGATGGCCCAATACGCGGCGCACGGTGGTCTGCGAGCGCGCATCTTCGTCCCGGAGAACGCCCCGCCCGGCAAAACGCGCGCGATTGCCGCTGCCGCAGAACTGGTCGTCGTGCCCGGCCCGCGCCACTACGTCAACGATGCGTGCCTTGCAGCGGCCGTCGATGGGACGATATACGCCAGCCACGGCTGGAACCCGTACTGGATCATAGGCCAGCAAACTCTCGCGTGGGAGCTGTGGGAACAATTGGGCGCAGCGCCCGCGGCCATCGTCACGCCGGCCGGACAAGGCGGACTGCTGCTCGGCATCGCGCGCGGGTTCCGTGCGCTGCACGCTGCTGGCATCATCGACCGCCTACCCCGGTTGTACGCCGTTCAGCCGTGGGCGTGCGATCCGTTCGTGCGCGCGATCGAGTCCGGCGCGGCTGAACCCGAACCGGTGATCGCGCAGCGCAGCGCCGCCGATGGCACGCTGGTCGGGAGTCCGGTGCGCGGCGCGCAGGTGCTCGCCGCAATCCGTGAGGTGAACGGCTGGGCGTTCTCAGTCGCGGAGGACGATCTGCTCAACGCCCGCGACCGGTTGGCCCGACGCGGCTTCTACGTCGAGCCGACGAGCGCCATGACTCTCGCCGCCCTACCCCGCGTACAGCAGCATCTCGGCGGCGCGGATGGCCCGATCGTCCTGATCGCCACCGGGAACGGCCTCAAGGCGCCGTCTTAGTCGAACGCCTCAATCGCCCATCGTACTTGCTCGACCGTCAGCCCGAAGGCGCGTTGAAGCAGCGCGAAACCGGCGCGTTCGCCCGTCTGGATATAACCGTCGGCGACAGCCACAGCCGCGGCCATGCTCAAGGCGAACATCCGCTGCTGCTCGGTACTGAGGATCGCGGCTACTTTGGTGAGGCGCGCGGCCGGGCCTTCGTCGTAAATCGCGTTGGCGCACTCGAAGCACAGGTCGATCAACTGTTGGCGTGTCATCCCTTCGAGCGACGGGTGGCTTTCGAGATAGCCGACGACGGTCATCTGCACCATGTTGAGTTCGGCTTTTCTCACGGTGCCGTCGGCGACCGCGAACAACATCATCGTCTCGATGTAGGCGCGTAGTTCATCGTTTGTGAACGGCCCGGTCGGCTTGGTGAACGCTGTCATCTGCCATTTCCCCCATCGTTAGCAACAAGCGGACAGTATCGGGTGACGAGTAACTTACTGGCGGTTCCCGCGCTGCGCCGTATGACGCCGGAGATCTCGTTCCCCGGCATCCGACCAGCGGATCGGGCTTTCTAATCCCGCATCCCAGTGTAACATCTCGAAAGCGCGCGGGTAGCTCAATCCGCACGTTCCGCCCGATAACGTCTGAAAAGCGGTGGGTTCGCCTGACGGTCAACCTACATGATGCGCTGGCCGAATAGACTCGCGACCAGATCGACCGCGAGCTTGGCGGTGCGATTGCCGTCGTCCAGCATCGGGTTGACCTCGACAACGTCCACCGTGAGCGCCCGGCCAGTATCCGCGAGGATTTCCATCAGCAGGTGCGCCTCGCGGTAAGACAACCCACCCGGCACTGGAGTCCCGACTCCCGGCGCGAAGGTCGGGTCGCACGAGTCGAGGTCAAGGCTGATGTGTAGGGTGTCGCAGTGCGCGAACCCGGCGAGCAGTTCTTGCGCGACGGTGTACAGCCCCCGTTCGTCGATGTCGCGCATGGTGAACGTGCGCATCCCGCTGCGGGCAACGCGCTGGCGTTCGGCCAAGTCCAGATTGCGCAGCCCGATCATCGCGACATCTTCAGCGACCAGCGCGGGCCGGTGGCCGCTGATTTCGCTCAGCGCCGCCGGCCCATCGCCCAACAAAGCGGCGACGCTCATGCCGTGGATGTTCCCGGACGGCGAGGTCTCCGGCGTGTTCATATCGGCGTGAGCGTCGACCCAGAGTACGCCGACCCGGCCGCGCTGCCGAACCGCCGCGACCGTCCCGATGCTGATGGTGTGATCGCCGCCGAGAAAGATCGCGCGCTCGCCCGGCTGAAGCGCACCGGTGATCTGTTCATAGGCATCACGGCAAATGCTGGCGACCTGCGGCAGATACCGCGCGTTCGCGTGCGAGTCGTACTGTTCGTAGGCTTGTTCGGCCTGCGGCACGACGAGGTTGCCGGAATCAATCGGCAGGTAGTCGAGCGCACGCAAGCGGTCACTCAGCCCGGCATAACGAATCGCGCTCGGCCCCATATCGACCCCGCGCCGGCTCTGTCCCAAGTCCATCGGGATCCCGTAGATTCGTACGATCTGGCTGGACATCCACGTTCCTCTCTCTGTCAGGCCCGCTCTGGCCGATCAGCCGCGCAGGGCAAAGTGCTTCAGCGCGCGCTCTAACTGCTCCACTACGTCGTCGGGAATGTTCGAGAACGCGGGGCCGTATTCGTGGTAGTGCGCATACGACTGAACGTAGTCGGCGTCTTCACACGCACACCCGATCTCGTCAAACCATTCCAGCACTTCGCGGTCGGGATCAACCTTCAATCCGTTCACACCGCCGTCTTCATTCGCCCACATCCACTCGGTATTGATTCGCTCAGCCACGCGGCCCATCTCCTTTGATCCAGCGCGCCGTGCGCCGCGCGACGTCGACAAGGCGGTTCGCCAATGTCGGCTGCGCCGGACGCGCCAATTCGACCTCGTAGATATTCGTTGTGTAAGGGGGCATATCGACTTCGAGCCTGTCACCGAACGGCGCGAAGATCTGATTGGTGAACACGTTGATGAGAGGATGGCTGCCATACGCCTCGGTCAGCCGGATCGTGCTGTGCTGCGAACTGCCTGTGATGTTCGCAACGACCAGCCGCGCCTCGGTGGGAGTCGAGCAGACGTAGGCCAGCACAGCCCCGGTAGACTCCAGCAGCGTCCAATGCCCGCACGCTTCCGGCTTGTTCACGATCTGCGACAGCAGCCGCACGTAATACGCGCGCAGGGCCGGGTCACGGGGTTCGTCCGGGTCACGCCCGATCTGCACCGGCAGTTTGATGCGACGCCCATCGAGCTGACCGTCGTGCAGCAGTACAGCGCCCGGCAGCGTCAGGCACACCGCTGCGGCGGCCTTCTGCTTCGCGCCCCCACCGGCTGCAAAGTCCACGGCAGCACGCGGCTCGTCGTGATTCTCGATGAAGCGCAGCATGTGGCGTTGATAATCCACGGCCGCGGCGAGATGCGCCTTCAGCCCGGCCACGTCCTCCGATAACAGCCGGTCGTAGAGGCGCTTGTCATACGCGTAGTCGAAGCCCTGTTCGATCAGCTTGCTTTCAAGGTTCCAGTAGACTTCTGCGATAAACAAAAAGTCCGGGTTCACTCGCCGCACCGCCGGGATGACCTCTTCCCAGAAGTCGATGCCCGGCGCGGGTGTCGTCACGAGGCCAGCCCACGTCTTGGCGAACACCTCGTTAAGCATCAGCATCGCCATATCGCAGCGCACGCCGTCGGCCTGCACGGCGATGTCGCTCAACGTCGCAATCGCCGCTTGGCGCAGGATGTGAGAGAACGCGTTGAGCTGCGCGGTGTCGTTCCACGGCGGGAAGTTCGGGTCACGCCCGTGCGCCGTGATGACCGCCGAACCGTCTGGCCGGATGCTCTTGAAGAAATCGCCCGGCCGCGCATCGAGCAGTTCCGGCGTCCCGCGCACGCAGAGGTCAGCCGCGCCCGTCACCCACGGATGATCCAGCCCGACATGATTCGGCACATAGTCGAGGATGATCTTCATGCCGTGCCGCAGAGCCGCCTCGCGGAAGGCTGCCAGTCCGGCACGTCCACCCGCTTCCGGCGCGACCTCGTACTTGCCGATGGAGTACGCCGATCCGATCACGTCATCCGGCGACACGTCCGGCAAGGCGGTCTTGTACTCATCCAGATAGCGCAGGGCGGATTTGCGGGCGAGGCTGCTGCGAACCCAAATGCCCATCAGCCAGATATGCGTCACGCCAAGCGCCGCCAGCCCGGCGATCACGCCGTCAGGCACCGATTCGAGCGTGACCGGGCGTGCAGCGTGGCGGCTCAGCGCGTTTAGCCATACACGCGTATTGATTTCGTAGATTAGTGTTTTCGACATTTCATTACGATACCACGTCGTCCATGCAGCGCATTGTAGCCATGACCGGCATCGTGGACAACCGGCGCGGCATCACACGCATCGCTCATCATGGACTTATTCGTAAGGGTTTAACCCCTTGCAACTTTTAATTCAATCCCTGTATATTTGAGGAAAGCGATTGGTGAAAAAGGACGAAACCCACGCGCATGGCGCTGACGTCAGCAATGCAAGATTATCTAGCCGAGGCTTACCGTCTCGCCAATTATCACGGCGAACAACAGCCGGTGACGACCTCGGCGCTTGCCGATGTATTGGGCGTGAGCGCGCCGGCCGTCACCCGTATGGTACAGCGCCTCAAGGATGCGGGCTACCTCGTCCACGAGCCGTACCGCGGCGTGGCGCTGACGGTCGACGGGGAGCGTGAGGCGCTCAAGTCGATCCGCCGCCACCGCCTTGTCGAACGGTTTCTGACCGACGTCATGGCGTTCGGCTGGCACGAGGTACACGACGCTGCCGATTCGCTCGGCGCTGTCGTGAGCGAGACGGTGGTCGAACGCATGGCCGACCTCGCCGGTCATCCGGCGCGCTGTCCGCACGGCGAACCGATCCCCTCCGCAGACGGCGTGATGCCGATTGTGCGCGACTTCCCGTTGATCGAAGCCACGCCCAACGTGCCGCTTAAAGTCAGCCGCGTCAACTCGCATGATGCCGAAAAGCTTCGGTATCTTGACTCGCTGGGCATGGTGACGGGCGCTGACTTCAAGCTGATCGAACGCGCGCCGTTCAACGGGCCGCTGAAGCTGCTGATCCGCGGCGACACACACTTCATCGGGCATGAGTTGGCCCGCGTGCTGCGTGTCTGCCTCCCCGAGGACTTTGATCTCGCGTGACTCCTCGCACGGCGAACATGATCGCACTGGCGGCTGTGATCGCGCTCGCGCTGATCGCCCGCCTCGTTGACATCCAGAACGTCGAGTTCTTCCACGACGAAGCGATGGTCGCCATGATGGCGCAGGAGATGGCGGACGGCCTGACTTTCCCGCTGCAAGGCATCCTGTCATCGGTCGGCATCCCCAACCCGCCGACCAGTATCTACGTGATGGCGGTTCCGTACGTGTTCACCAACAATCCAGTCGTCGTGACCGCATTCATCGCGCTGCTCAATGCCGCCGGTGTGGGCGTGTTGTGGGCCATCGCGCGGCGCTGGATCGGATACGTGCCTGCGCTCGCCGCCGGGATCTGGTTGGCCGTCACGCCGTGGGCGGTGCTGTACAGCCGGAAGATCTGGGCGCAGGACTACATGCTCCCGTTTCTGCTCGTGGCGCTGGCCGCCGCGCTGTGGGGCTGGAAAGGCGGGCGGCGCTGGGGCCAGTTGGCCATGCTGCCGGTGATGCTGTTCGGGATGCAGATTCACTTCGCAGGCTGGGCGCTCGTCCCGCTTTTCGCATGGATCGTATGGCGCGGGCGCAGTCGAACGCGTCTGCTCCCGTTCGCAGTGAGCATCGCGCTCGGCGTCGCGGTAATGCTGCCGTATACCCTCGGACTCACACAGACCTTGCGCGACGACCCGACACGGATCGCGGATGTCGCTTCACGCAGCGGCGGGGATCGGGATGGGTCGGTCGAAAGCCTCGCCTACATCAGCCGCCTGACGACCGGCGTCGCGACTGAGTCGTGGGTTGCGCCGACGGTCGATCCCGCGCCGTTTGCACGTCCAGCCGTTGAAAAGGCCGCCGTCGTCGCGATCAGCACTGCGCTGCTGGCCGCTGGAACCGGGGCCGTCCTCACCCGCCGCCGCGTCTGGCTGATCCCGCTGCTGTTGTGGATCGTGCTGCCCGCCGCCGTGTTCGAGATCGGGTTGGCCGATGTATGGCCGCATTATTACGTGCCGCAGCTTCCGGCCTTCGCGCTGTTGATCGGCTTCGGCGTCGAAACCGTGTACCGGACGCTGTCGAGCCGGCTGACGGCGCGAAACGCGGCGTTCGTGGCGTTCGGCGGGCTGGCGGCGCCGCTGATCTTCGCGTGGATCGGCTTTCAATCCGTGATGCAGTACGCCTATACGAACTACATCCCAATCGGCGAGGGCACGTCCGGCTACACCACGCCCAGCCGCATCCTGAACGAGGTCGTCGGGGCGATCCCCGATGACATCGACGACGTGATCGTCGCATCGGACGGAGATCGCGTGTGGTTCGACGTTGACGCGGCGCGCTGGCCGGTGCTGCTGCGCGACACGACGGCGTGCGTCCGGCCGCGTCCTGTCGATCCGAGGATTCAGCTGCATCCCGCCGGCCCTTCGGCGTTGATCGTCGCGCCGACCGCCCCACAAGAGTTCCGGGATGCGCTTGGCCCGGCGCTGGATTCCTCTGTCGTAGCCGGCCGCATCGGCGAGGGCGACTATCAGGTGCGCATCGCGGACACGCCTGCACAGCCCTCATTACCCCGCCAGTCGGACACGCCGATCGCGGTCTTTTCCAACGGCGCTGCGCTCTTGGCACTTGTCGTCCAAGATGGGTACGGCTCGGTCGTCTTTAGCGTACCGAACAGCCCGGATCGCACATTCTACGGCGGCTTGGACTACGACTATCAGGTGTTCTTCCACGCGCTGGACGCGGCGGGGAACCGCATCGGGCAGCGCGACGCCTCGTTCTATCCGGGCCGCTATTGGTGCGCCGGGGATATGCTCTCCATCAACGTCGACCTCGACCTGACGGACGCGGCTGTGCTGCGCGTGGGGTTCTACCGCATCCTCGATGCCGAGATCGGCGAAATTCAAGCCGTCGACGTGCTGGATGTCGCCGGAAACGCCGCCGGAAACTGGGTCGATCTCCCGCTGAACGGGGGCTAGCGCGGCTCGTTGCCAATCGCGAAGAGGATCACCCCCAGCGACGACAGCACGAAGCTGCCGATGATCCCGGCGATCTGGAACTGGCCGATCACCACGTCATTGGCGAGCACGCCGGCGTTGGATCCAAAGCCGAGTACATCCGCCAAGCCGCAGATCGCTGCGAACACGATCCCGGTCAGCGCAAGCCGGCTGCCGATTTGCTGCGTGAGGTTGCTCTGAACTTTCGCGAAATACGTGAACTTGGCATAGATCAGCGCGCCGAACGTCATCAGCGACCAGCCGATCAGCATGGCGGCCAACTGAACGACACCGACGTTCAGCGTCGGCGTGCGGCCAGTAATGCCGGGGAACAGCCCCATGATGAGCAGCAGCAGCCCCAACGCGCCCAGCGCGATTCCAAACTGTGCGACACGATCCAACGTCTATGCCTCACAGGCCCAGATGACGCGCGACGCGCAGGATGCCGATGATCGACTTGCCATCGTGCAGCATCCCGTTTTGCGCCTGTTCCAGCGCGTCTCGCAAGGGCATCCGGCTCACCTCGATGAACTCGTCATGGTCGGCCGGCAGCGGAGAGTATTCGAGGTTCGTCGCCATGAACAGATGAATCTGCTCGGTCGTATAGCCGGGAGCGGCGAAGAACGCGCCCATCGGCATCAGGGATCGCGGGATATAACCGATCTCCTCTTGAAGCTCACGCCGCGCGCAATCCACCGGGTCTTCGCCGGGGTTCAGCGTGCCGGCGGGGATTTCGATCAGCACATGGTCGGCCGCTGTGCGATACTGCGACACGAGGATCACGTTGCCGTCCTCGTCGATCGGGACGACCGCCACCGCGCCGGGGTGACGCACGATCTCACGCTTGGCCGCGTTGCCATCCGGCAGCGTGACGTCGACAAGGTCTAACGTCACCACCCGGCCCTCATAGATTCGCTTCGAGGCCGTCAGCGTCTCTTTCATGCCGCCCCCTCTACTGCAGGCGCAGCGTCGTGTTGAAGTAAATTAAGTCCGGGTTGGTGATCCCGTTCAGCGATTGAATGTCGCGGATCAGGACATTACAGCGCAGCGAGATCGCGAACAGCGTGTCGTTCTGCTCGACTACGATGGACGGCCCGCAGGTGCTGCCTGTCGTCCCGAACCCTGAACCCGCGCCTGTTCCGGGGAGCGCGCCGCTTTCGGTCGAGCCGCCGCCTGAGCTGGGGACAGACCCCGGAGCGGGCTGGCCCGCGCCGCAGTTCGGAATACGGATTTCCTGACCGACACGGATAAGCGCCGGGTTGGCGATGCCGTTATAGTTCGCCAGCGTGATGTACGACATGTTGTACTGCAAGCCGATGCGGAACAGGTTCTGCCCGGCCGCCACGATATGCACGCAGTCGCCGGCGCCACCGGTCTGGAACGTCGGCGTGAAGGTCGGGAACACCGATAGGGTCGGGTCGAATGTCGGGGTCAGCGTCGGCAGTTGGAAATTGATCCCGGCTTCCGCGGTCTGCGTCAGCGGGATTCCGGTCGCCGCCGCGACGGTCAGCGTCACGTCCAAGATGATCGGGTCAATGGTCGCTTCGACCACCTGCGCGATCATCGTGAGCTGCGCCAGTTCGTTGGGGTCAGGCGTGTTGGTGACGACAATGACCTGCGGCTCTGGCGTAGGGCCGGGCGTGTGGGTCTCGGTCGGTGTCGGCGTCAGGCTGGGCAACAGCTGGGGGATAGCCGTAGGTTCGGCTGCGCCTTCGCTGGCAGACAACAAACATCCTCCGGCCATCAATGCAGCGAAGACGAGGGATGCCACAAACGCGACACGGCGCGCACTGAGCTGCTGCATATCGATCCACTCCCCGAGACAGCGGCAGGCAACACTTCGATTATAGTGGGTGATTCGTCGTTTGACCAACACACGCCCTCAACCTATACTTCCGCCCATGAACCGGTATGTTCCCCTCATCATGATCTTAATGCTTGCGGCTGCGGGCTGTGATGTCGCGTTCGGCCCTGAGCCGACTGCGACGCCGACGTCTGCGTTTCCCGACCTCGCCCCCAGCCCGACCATCGACATCCATCCGCCAACGGAGATCGCGGACGACGGGCCGCTGTTCCTCGAAGGCGTCACCAACCCGACCGCCGCGGCCCTCCCCGCGGACTCAGCGTTCCTTCCCAGCATGCCCACACCTGACTTAAGTAATCGCCCGATCCTGATCGAGACGGTGCTGTCCTCCGGCGTGAGCGTCAACGGCGAGGTCTGGCTGCCCGGTGGCCGCGCGCCCGGCGTCGTGCTGTTCGGCGCAACGTTCGAGCAGTGGGCAGGCTTCCCTTCGCAGCTGCGACAGGCCGGTTACTCGGTCGTCGTCTTTCAGTGGTCGCGCAGCATCACCGCAGACGACATCGCGGCGCTGGTGAATGCAGCGGCGCTTCAGCCCGGCGTCGATCCCGCGCGGGTGATCCTGATCGGCGCGGAAGCCGGCGCAGACTTCGCGCTTGTGGCATGCGCCGGGGACAGCCGGTGCTTGGGTTCCGTCCTGCTCAGCCCGCAGAGCGCCGAGAACGCCGACGCCGTCATGCAGGCCTACAACCCGCGGCCCATTCTGCTCGCCGCCAGCGAAGTCGACTCGGCATCGCTGCGCACCGCCAACACGCTCCGCCAGCTCGCGACTGGATCGGCGCTGCTTCAGCCGTTCGACGACGCCGGGCGCGGCACGCAAATCTTGTTCAACCGGCCAGATATGGTTACGCTCATCCTCGAATTTTTGGCGACTGTCACAGGAACCCCGCGATGACATACGACATTCCCGCGCCAGAGGGCTACCGCTATTTGACGGTGATCCCGATTCGCTACGGCGACATGGACACGCTCGGCCACGTCAACAACGCCAAGTTTCTGACGTACCTCGAACAGTCACGCGTCGGGTACTTCCGTGACCAGAAGTTGTGGAACGGCAGCTTGTCCGAACGGGGGCTGATTATCGCCCGCGCCGAAATCGACTTCCGCGCGCCGATGACGCTCGATGACCGCGAGGCATACGTCTGGACACGGGTGAGCCGGCTTGGCACGAAAAGCTTCGACATGACGCACGTCATCACCGTCATGCGCGAGGGTCAGCCTGTCGTGACCGCCGACTCGCGCACGGTCGTCGTCGCGTATGATTACACGTTGAACGCCACGGTCATCGTCCCTGACGCGTGGCGTTCGCTGGTTCTTGCGTATGAGCCTGCGCTCGGTGGGCAGGTGTCCGGCTAAGTCAATAACCGGCTGTCGATCTGCTCAGTGACGGCAGCAGGCGCTGAAAGGTTGGAGCCATACGGGGTGGGCGTGGCCGTTTGTCTGACCCTCACCCACCCCGTTCACAGGCGTGACTGTCTTGTCGTCTAGTAGTACAGCTCGAAGTTGAAGCCGCCGCTCGGATTGTTGAGCGTCCCGCTGCCGTCCGGGCCGATGTTGGCGACGACATAAGCACGCTGCGTGCCGCTCAGGCCGCGCGGGAGCTGCGAGTACGGCACGTGCATCCAGTAATCTGTCCACGCGCTGGAGTCGTAGGTTGGCGTCACCACCTCCTGCACCGTGAGGCCGCCTCCGGGATCGCAGTAGTAACTGTCGCTCCCGCACGGGATCGGCGTGCCATCCGCCCAGAAGAAGAACAACGCCACCCGCACCGGCACACCCCGATATCCGGTCGCCTCGAAGTTCACGTAGGTCTTGATGCCCTCCTCGGAACTGCGATCGCCGCCGACATCGAACTCCATGCGGGTGATCGTGATCGAGAACTCGCTGTCCGAGGTTGGCGTCGGCCCGCCCGATCCCAGCGAAATCGTCACCGGAGACGGTGAACTTGGATTAGACAACGTCGTGCCGTCGTTGGGGCCAACATTGGCGACGACTTGGAAGTTGACCATGCCGGTGAACGAATCCGGCAGCCCGATGTACGGGATCCAGAACCAGTAATCGTCCCAGATCGTGTCGTCGAACGACGGCGTAAGTACCGACTGTACGGTCAGGCCGCCGGCCGGATCGCACTCGTCCTCGGTCATGTTTTCACACGGAATGGCGGATCCATCGTTGTTGAGATAGAACACTGCCACGCGGATTTCCTGATCGCGATAACCGACCGCCTGAATCTCGGTGTGTATCTTGAAGCCGAGATCACCGGTATCGTTGGCCGCTACGTCGTACTCGATATTGGTGATTTTGATCGAGAGGCTTTGGTTCGCCGTTTGCTGCGTCTCGTCGGCCGGATAGCGCACGTGTGACGAGGCCGTGAAGTCACGCTCGCGCAGATTCGCCAGCGCGGTCGCGCTGCAATCTTGCAGCAGCATGTCGTAGATGCCCGGCTCAATGTCGATTGTGAAGGTCGCCCCCGGAGGAACGGTACCCGTATTACCCAACCGATCCGGCCCCCAGTCGGCGGCGTTGCTCGGCGCGATGTAGATGTAGCAAATTTCAGTGGAAGACGTGTTATCGAGCGTCACCGTCACCGTGTCGGGGATCAGCCCCTGCGCATACGCGCCTAGCACGGTTTCGACCGCCACGAACGGCAAGATACCGCCCAGCCTGCCGAGCGTGCGCTCCTCGCTGCGAACCATCGTCGGCAGGCCGAGGAAGCGCCCATTGATATCGACCACCAGACCGCCGGAGTTGCCCGGCGAGATTTCGGCGTCGGTGCGGTACCACAGCGGCACGCGCCGATCGAACAGGTTGGCGTTCTCGACGCTCGTGATCGACCCCTGAGTGACGACCAGATACCCGTCGCCAACCGATGGATACCCGAATACGTACACAGAGTCACCCAGCGCGACCTCGCCCGCCGCCTCGTTGATGACCGGTAGGTTGAGCGAGGTCGGGTTGATTGGGCTGCCGTCCGGCGCGCGGTCAATCTGCAGAATCGCGAAGTCGATTTCGTTGAACGCCTGAACGACCGTCGCCCAACCGATCACGGTCGGAAGCTCCCCCAGTGTGGTCGTTTGGTAGATCTCAAAGTCGCCGCCGGCCTCAACCACATGCCGGTTGGTATAAATCAGACCGGTCGGCTCGACTATCGTGCCCGAACCCGTAGATACGGGTTCGCCATTAACGTATTCCAAAATAAATACGACTGACTGCGATATTTGCTCGATGGCTTTGGGTGTCAGGCCGCTTTGCGCGTTCGCCGCCGGCGCGACGCCGGCGCAAAGTACCGCCGCGACAATGATGAGCAGTGCGAGCCGGCGCATATTTTTTCCTCATTTCCGCATTGATCGTCATCCGTGCATGATACGATTATGACACAAGTTTTGTTCCCGTGTGCCAATCCGTGATATTCCAGCTTGTTGACGCGCCTTCCCGCTTGGGATGACACCCGCCGCGAGCCAACCCCTGCGCACTGCCCACAGCGCGGAGCGCCGTCCCGACGGGTACTATCGAATCGCGGTTCAATTTCCTGCCGCCTAACGATACAATACGTCTTCAAGTGCGTAGGGTGCTATTGGAGGAATTCCCCTTGCAGATCGTTACGTTTACCCGCAGTACGCCGGATACCGCCGCGCGTGTTGAAGTCGGCAGTGACGGCAAGATAACGTGGGGCGGCGCGTCCACGGTGGTCAACCCGTGGGACGAATACGCCCTCGAAGAAGCCATCGTTCAGGCCAAGAACATCGGTGGCAAGGCGACCGTCATCGCCATCGGGCCGGAGATGCACAGCGAGGCGCTCAAGCACAGCCTCGCCATGGGTTTGGACGAGGCCGTACGCATCGAAGACTCGGCGCTCGATCCGGTGGATGGCCTGTCGTATGCCGCTGCGGCCGCCGCCGCCGTCAACAAGCTGGAGGACGTCAAGCTGGTTCTGTTCGGCAAAGAGGCGGTCGACGTCGGCACCGACCAGCACACGGTGATGATCGCTCGCAAGCTGGGCTTCCCGCTTCTCACCAGCGTCTCGAAGATCCTCGCCATCGACACGGCCGCCGGGACGATTCAGGTTGAACGCACGCTCGAAGGCGGCAAGCAGGTCGTGACAAGCAGCCTTCCGGTGGTCATCAGCGTGACCAAAGAGATCAACGAGCCGCGCTATCCGTCGTTCATCGGCATCCGTAAGGCGAGCAAGGCCACCATTCCCGTCTGGTCGCTCGCCGATCTCGGCGTATCGCTTCCCGTGCGCCGCACCGTTGTGAACGCCTATTCGAACCTGCCGCCGCGCAGTGTCGAGGTCGAGATGATCGACGGCGAACCCGCCGTGCAAGCCAAGCTGCTGGTCGACCGCCTGCTAGAAGAAAAGGTGCTCTAACCATGACTGTTCTCGTATGGATTGAAACAGAAGGCGGAAAGGCCAAGCCCACCAGTTGGGAGGCGGTCGGCGCGGGTAAGCTGATCGCGGACGGCTTCGGCGTCGGCGTCACCGCGGTGGTGCTCGGCGAGAACGCGGCCGGCGTCGCACAAGAGGCACTCAAGTTCGGCGCATCCAGCGCGCTCGCCTGCGATGATCCGACGCTGACGACGTATCGCTTCGAGGCGTACGCCCCGATCCTGTCCAAGCTGGTGGCCGACCGGTCACCGAAGGCGCTCGTCGCCGTAGCGACCGCCGCAGGGCGCGAACTGGCCGCTGCTGTGGCCGCCGATACCGACAGCGCCATCTTGTCCGAGGTGGTCGAATTGAGCGTGACGGATGGTCAGGTCGTGGCGACTCGTCCGGTCTATGCCGGCAAGCTGCTCAGCCAAGCCGCCAGCACCGGCGAAGGAACCGTTTGTGTGACGATTCGCGCCCGTGCGTTCAAAGCGCCGGCGGAAGGCGCAGCGTCCGGCAGCGTCGAGACGATTCCTGCTGTGCTGGCCGAGGACAGTATCCGAACCAAGGTCGTCTCGTTCGAGGCGGAAGCCGGCACCGTCAACCTGACCGACGCGGCGATTATCATCAGCGGCGGGCGCGGCATGGCGAACAACCCGAAAGATGCCCCCGCCGGCGTCGAAAACGCCGAAATCTGGAAGGCGCAGGATGCCTTCGCGAACGTGCTTCAACCGTTGGCCGATGTGCTGGGCGGCGCGATTGGCGCCTCGCGCGCGGCAGTGGACGCCGGTTACATCTCCTACGCGCATCAGGTCGGCCAAACAGGCAAGACGGTCTCCCCTGACCTGTACATCGCCTGCGCGATCAGCGGCGCGATTCAGCATCAAGCCGGTATGCGCACCAGCAAGGTGATCGTCGCCATCAACAAGGACGCCGAAGCGCCGATCTTCAAGATGGCGCGCTACGGTCTGGTCGGGGACGTGTTCCAGATCGTGCCGGCGCTCACGGCCGAACTCAAGGCGCGCCTCGGCAAGTAACACACAGCAGATAGACAAAGCGGGTCGTTCACTTCGGACGGCCCGCTTTTTGCCTCTTGATTTCTATACCGTCCAGCCGGTATACTAATTCTGGTATCGGGGGGACAGAATCATGGCGAAGAAACGCGGCGCGCCAAGCCGGCGCGAATCGATCCTGAACGCAGCATCCAACGTAGTCAACGAGCACGGCGCGGCCCAGCTCACGCTCGACGCCACGGCCGCCGCCGCCGGTGTGAGCAAAGGTGGCCTGCTCTATCACTTCCCCAGCAAGGATCAGCTGATCGAGGCGCTCCTCGACGCGTACCTCGACGGGTTCGACGCCCGAATCGAAGCCCTGCTGAAGTCGAACGGAGATTCCGAACGCGCGGGCCAATATCTTCGCGCATACGTGCAGGCCAGCTTCGAAGACCCACTGCCCGATGCGCCCTACTCGGCCGCAGCGCTCGCGATTGTCACGGCGCATCCTGAGCTGAAAGTCAAGATCGCAAAGCGCTATGAACACTGGCAGGCCCGCGTGCTGCAAGACGGCCTGCCGGCCGACCGCGCGCTGGCGATCATGCTCGCCACAGACGGCGTGTGGGCAACTGAACTGCTCGGCCTGCAAGCGCTTGACGGAGATCGGCGCAGCAGCATTCGCGATTACCTGTTCACCCTCATCGACCACGCATAACGACCGGATTCGGAGCGCACCTATGCTGATTAACTACGCCGGCCTCGCGGCTGGAGCTTGGTTCCTCGGTTTCTTTCCTCTGGCTGAGATCTACGTCGCCGTGCCGCTAGCGATGGCGTCCGGCCTCGATGCGGTGTCCGCGTTCTTCTGGAGCGTGCTGGGCAACGCGACCCCGATCCTGCTCGTTCATTTCGCGTACGACCGGGCGATGCGCTCTGACCGTCTGAAATCGTGGATGCACCGGCTGGTCAGCGACCGCGCGACGGCCCGTTTCAACCGTTGGGGCCTGTGGTTCGTGTTGATCGCGACACCGTGGACGGGGGTTTGGGTGATGGCGGCGACCTCGAAGGTGCTGCGGCTCGAACCGCGCCGGTTCATCCCCGCCGCGCTCGTCAGCATCACGGTTTACGCCGCCATCATCGCGTTCGCCCTGCACAGTGGGGCCGCCCTCGCCGCCGGCTGAGCGCAGGACTGAGCCGGGGCGATCAGGCGGACATCGGCGTATCGTGCGCGCGCATCGCATTCGCCTCGATCACGAGCGCGGCTAACGCGTCGCCATCGATATCCTGCGGGGCGATCCAAGCCGAGACGTATGCCGGGAAGCGCGCCGCATCCTCGATACGGCCACCGATCCACACGACGATGTCGTGGCCGCGCGGGCTGGGCGCAGTCACCGACGCGAGGTGCTGGGCGAAATCCGCCAGCCAGCCCTCGCGCCCGTCGATCACCACGACATGCGGCACGTAGAAGATCGTCTCGGCGAGCGCGTCGGACAGGGTTTCCGGCACGAATACGGCCCACGGGTCGGCCAGCGTGGACGCGCTCAGGCGCGGAACGGCATGGTTTGAAGCGTAGACAATCGTGAGTTCGTTCATCTGTTAGTCTCCTTTAGCGCATCATGTGATGCACAAGATCGGCCAGCCGCTTGGCGGCATAGCGCAGGGTGTCCGCGTTGTAGCGGGCGAATGACAGCCGGACGGCGTTCTCATGGAGTCCGTCCGGGTAGAACACATGCGAGGGCGCGACCGCGATACCCCGCTGCAGGGCCTCGGTGAACAGCGTCACCGCGTTGACCTGCTCCGGCAGGCGCAGCCACACGTAGAAGCCGCCCATCGGCTTTTCAAACTGAACCTCGTCCGGCATATACTCGTCCAGCGCGGCGCACAGTGCATCTCGCCGCACCCGATACTCCGCCTGAATCCGCCGGACGTGCTCATCATACTGACCCGTCACGAGCATTTCGGTGACCGCCCGCTGAGCGAGGCCGTAGGCGCTGCCGCACGCGATATTCCGCAGCGTGATCAGCTGCTCGCGCAGAGCGCCGCGCGCCACGATGTACCCGATGCGCAGCGCCGGCATCATCACCTTAGAAAACGTCCCGATATGGATAACGTCATCGTCGAGCGCCAGCAGCGGCATCTGCGGCGCGCCGTCATACACCAGATCGCGGTACGTCGCGTCCTCGATGACCTGCAAGTCCAGTTCCTGCATCGTATCGACAAAGCGGTGACGGTCGTCCGCTGACCAGTGCGATCCGGTCGGGTTCTGAAAGTCGGGCGACGCCAGCACGAAGCGCGGACGCGGCAGCGAGTCGCACGCACCGCCGACGGTCGTCTGGCACAGTGTGCCGGCGAGCGACGCCCAATCCGGGCCAGACGGCCCCAGTCGATAGCCCAACACGTTATAGCCGAGTCGTTTCAAGTTCATCGTGTACAGGAAGAATCCCGGTGCTTCGACCAGCACCGTATCGCCATAGGTAGCGAGCGCGCGCGCCGTCAGGTTCAGTGCCTCTTGCGCGCCGACGGTGACGATCACGTTCTCAGGGTCGACTACGGCCCCACTTTTCGCCAGATGCCCGGCGATTGCGCGGCGCAGCGGTTCGTAGCCGCTTGGGTCTTCGTAGTTGAGCGCTTCGGCACGATCCCGGCGCAGCGCGCGCGATCGGGCCGCCTCATACGTTTCGATCGGCATCAACTCGTCCGCCGGCAGCCCCAACGCCAGTGAGATCACGCCGTCTGCGCGGTTCACGCGCCATAACATGCGCACGATGTCGTCCGGCTCGCGCAGAGCGGGCATGATCGCCGGGGCCTGACGCGACGACACGACCAACCCCGGAACGACATAACTACCGCTGCCCTGCGTCGCGTCGATCACGCCGCGCGCTTTGAGTTCTTCGTAGGCGTTGACGACCGTTGACCGGTGGACTTGCAGGGACTCGGCAAGCTGGCGCGACGCCGGCAGCCGCGTGCCGCCGCCAAGCTGCCTGCCGACCGCCAGCATCGTGATGTGATCGGCGATCTGCAAGTACAGCGGCTTCGTGCTGTCGACATCGACTGGGACAATCATCGGCTGCGCCTCCCCCGAATTGGCACTCTGTCATTGTCTGACTCTTCGTGATTTCACGACACTACCAATTCAGGAGGTATTGTCCGACCACCAGCGCGCCCATGAAGCGCGGCTTTTAGTTTGGCGAAATTGGCGACTATAATGATGCCGTTCGCACCTCGTGTCGCCGTAAGGACTCCCTGTGGATTCGCTGCTCAATGCCCATGCCGGCCTGATTCATCGCGCGGTCGCTGCCGCACAGGCCGCGGGCGACCTCCCAACCTTTGAACTTCCCGCCGTCGAGATCAAGCCCCCTGCCCGTGCCGAAATGGGTGATTACGCCTACGCCGGCGCATTGGCCGTCGCAAAGCTGGCGGGCATGAAGCCGCTTGACATCGCTCAGGCGATTGTCAAGCACCTGCCTGCGGCAGAGTTCGTCGCCGGCGTGGAAGCCGTGCCGCCGGGGTTCATCAACTTCCGCCTGAGCGCCGATTGGCTGCGCGCACAGGTCGATACGATCATCACCGAGGGGGACGCCTTCGGGACGGTATCGCTTGGCGCAGGGAAGCGCGCGCAGGTCGAGTTCGTGAGCGCCAACCCGACCGGCCCGCTGCACATCGGCCGCAGCCGTGGCGCCATCGTCGGCGATACGATGGCCCGCCTGCTCGAAGCGGCAGGGTACGCGGTCGAGCGCGAATACTACTTCAACAACGCTGGCATGCAGATGAAGCATCTCGGCACCAGTCTCCAAATCCGCTATCTCCAACAGCTCGGCGCCGACGTTGTTCAGCCCGCGCCCGATGACGGCACGTTCTATCAGGGCGAGTACCTGATCGACTTCGCCAAAGACCTGATCGCGGAGGTCGGCGGCGCGTGGCGTGACCGGCCATGGGAGGACTTCAAGGAGTATGCCGAGAAGAAGATGTTCGGCATCATCCGCGACACGCTCAAGCGGATCAGCATTGAACACGACGTTTTCTTCAACGAGAACTCGCTGTACGAATCCGGCGCGGTATGGGACACGTTGAAGGCGCTCGAAGCCGCCGGACTGATCTACGAATCCGCCGTGCGCGAGTCCGAGCCGGATGACGTGAAGGCTGAGAACGCGCACCTGCCGCCCGCGAAGTGGTTCCGCAGCACGGCGCTGGGCGACGTCGAAGATCGCGTCGTCCTCAAAAATGACGGCTCGCCCACATATACGCTGCCTGACATCGCGTATCACCTGAACAAGCTCGCGCGGGGGTTCGACCTGCTGGTCAACGTGCTCGGCGCCGACCACGACACCGAACACAAGGTCGTCAAGTACGGTCTCAAGGCGCTCGGCGGCGACATCAGCAAGATCCACGTCATCATCATGCAGTTCGTACGCCTCATCCGCGACGGCAAAGAGGTCAAGATGAGCACGCGCCGCGGCAACTACGAAACGCTGGACGACCTGATCGACCAGACCAGCCCCGACGCCGTGCGTTATATGCTGCTGGCCCGCAGCGCCAACAGCCGCCTCGATTTCGACCTCGATCTGGCCGTCAAGCAGTCGTCGGACAATCCGGTCTACTACATCCAGTACGCCTACGTGCGCACCGCCGGAATCCTGCGCGAGGCGGACGTGCGCGGTTTCTCCGACGCGGATGCCGACCTCGGCCTGTTGGGTGGCGAGGAGTTGGCGTTCATCAAGCGCTGTCTGACGCTCGGTGACGAGATCGCGCTGAGCACGCAGACGTTCGAGACGCACCGCATCGCGTTCTTTGCGCAGGACTTAGCCAATCTCTTTCATCCGATGTACGACCGCGTGCGCGTGTTTGGTGAAGGCATTGATGACGACATCGCCAGAGCGCGTCTGCGCTTCTACAAGGGGGCGAACGTCGTGTTCCGCCGCGTCCTCTCGCTGATGGGCATGAGTACCCCGGATCGGATGTAAATGCAGGACTCCACTGCTCGCCCCCGCCTTGACGATCAACAGCGCCTCGCCGTCGAAACGCTCGATCGCAGCGTAGCCGTCGTGGCGGGCGCGGGCACAGGCAAGACGACGGTGCTGGTCGAACGGTTCATCGCCCTGCTCGACGCCAACCCCGACTGGCCGATTACCGCTGTCGTCGCGATCACGTTCACCGAGAGCGCGGCGGAGGAGATGCGGTCACGCGTCCGCCAGCGCATCCTCCAGCGTATTTCTACGGCGAAAGGGGAGGATCGCCGCCGCTGGGCCGAGCACCTTTCCCGAATCGAAGCCACGCGGATTTCCACGATCCACGGCTTGTGCAGCGAGGTGATCCGCGCGAACGCGGCCGCTGTCGGTGTTGATCCGGGATTCCAAGTCGCGGACGAAGCCTCGGCGGCAGTGTTGATGAAGGATGCGCTGGCGATCGCGCTGCGCGATTTCGCCGGAGCAGACCCTGAAACCGGCGACCCGAACGCTGCCGCGGCTCAGGAGGTACTCACTAGGTACGACCGCACCGACGTCGAAGAGGTTCTGTTGAGCGCCAAGCAGTACGCCGGGCTTGAGCCTCCACCCGCCGCCGTCGATACCATCGAAGCGATGTTCGAACGTGCGGCCGAATCGCGGATTGCGGAAATCTGCGCCAGTGATGCAGCGCGTGACATCCTGTCGATCGATGCGCCGCCCGCTGCTGATAAGCAAGGATCTCTGGTGCTCGCGGCTCAGGCCAGCCTGCGCGCAGCGGCCGATCCCGATATCCCGACTGCGGAAAAAGTCGCAAGCCTGAAGGCGCTCAAATTCCACAAAAGTTATGGATCGGTCAAGAACTGGGCGAATGAACAGCAGTTCCAGTTCGCGAAAGACTCGATGGCATCCCTGAAAACGGAGATCAAAGCGCTCGAAGACCTAGCGTTCGACCGTGACCTCGAAGAAACAGCTCTCGTGTTGACGCACGGTTGGCATACGCTGATTCATCATGTGCTGGCCGTGTACGAGGAACTCAAGCGCCGCAACGACACGCTCGACTTCGACGATCTCGAAGTCAAGGCGGAGATTCTACTCATGCGGCCTGATGTCCGCAGGCGCTACGCCGGCCGCGAAATCCAGCACGTCATGGTCGATGAGTTCCAAGACACGAACCACCGGCAGTGGAATATCGCGCAGGGGCTGGCGCCGGATCTCATGGACGGCGGCGTGTTTATCGTCGGCGACCCTAAGCAGTCGATCTACGCATTTCGCGGCGCCGATATCACGATCTTCAAGGCCGCCAGCGAACAGATCCAGCGCGCAGGTGGACTCATCGTCCACATGAACCGATCCTACCGGACTCACAGCGCGCTCGTCGGCCAGTTGAACCGTTTGTTTGACGGCGTGATGAAGCCGCTGCCGGGGACAACGCGCCCCGAACAGTTCGTGACGTTCGACGAAACCCACGCGCTCACCGCCCAGCGTGAAAGCCCGGACGACCACCTCGACGTGCAGTTCTTCAGCGTCGCCCCGGATGGTACAAAGCCGAAGTCGATCATCACCGAGGCACAGGTGATCGCTGCACACATCCGTGACATCGTAACCACGAAGAGCCTGACGGTGATTGACCGGACGACCCAACAGCCGCGGCCAGCAAGCTATGGGGACTTTGCCGTTCTGCTTCGTAGTTTCCGGGGCAATTCCGGCTATTTCGAGCAGGCCTTTGTCGAGTTTGGCGTTCCCTACGTGACTCAAAGCGGCCGCGGGTTCTACGACCGGCGTGAAATCCGCGATCTCATCGAGCTTCTCAAGGCGCTCCGCAACCCGTCCGACGACCTCGCGCTGGCGGCGGCGCTGCACAGCCCGCTGTTCGCCCTCTCCGATGTCGACCTGATTACGCTGCGGTCGCGGGGTGGCACGCTGTACGAAGCATTGGATGAAGAAGCCGCGCTGCAAGCCGAACATGAGTCGCTCGAACACCCGATCGTGTTCGCTCATACGATCTTCGACGGCTTGTGCGCCGTGTCCGGCCATCTCCCGGCCGATACGCTGCTCCTGCGGATCATCGCGGAAACCAATTATCTGGCGTCTATCGGGCGGCTGCCGGGCGGCCGGCAGATGCGCGCCAACGTCGAGAAACTCGTAGACATTGCGCGTGAACAGCGCACAGCCGCGCTTCCGGATTTCATCGCGTTCCTCGAGGTCTCGCGCGAGGCAGAAGTCAAGGAGGCCGGCGTCGCCCTCGACAGCGGGGCATCGGTGCGGCTCACCACTATCCACGGCAGCAAGGGCCTCGAGTTCCCGGTCGTCTGGCTCGCCTCCGTGAGTCTGAAATCCCATCCCAATAACCGAGCCAAGGTGATCGCGGCGGAGTCTATCGCATGCCGCATGCCGCAGCTCGCGGAAGACGGCTCGACCAACGGATCGAAACTGAAATCGTTCTGGTTTACGTGGACACAGCAGCGCAAACAGGATGCCGCCGCCGCTGAGGCCCAGCGGTTGTTCTACGTAGCCGCGACGCGCGCGCGGGACGCCCTATTCATCAGTGCGTCAGGCAAGGATTCCAACTCTCTAAACGCGCTCTCCGAGGCGCTCGACGGCGCAGCGATCCAGACTCCCTCACCGCCGCAGACGCCGCACAAGCCGCTCGAAGCGCGCGTGCGAGTTGAGGACACCGGGTTCCCGCTGGCGGAGACGTCCCCGGCCGCGCCGCCGCCATCACGCCGCCGCCTCACCGCGACAGACATCGCCGACTACGGCAGCTTGGAGAACGCGGACAGCGACACCGAGCGCGACTATTATCACCACCGGATTGCGCGCAGGCTCCACGCCGACGACTACGAACCCATCGAGACGCTGACATACGACACGGAGAACAGTATGCCGTCGCAGCGTCGCATCGGTTCGCTCGTCCACAGCGCACTGCTGTACCGCGTGGACATCTTGATGAAAGATGATCCCGAACGGGCGTATCAGGTCATCGACTCGCTGGTTTGGGAGGCGGGCTTCACGCTTTCCGAGGCGCGCCGCATGATCGTGGAGCGCGTCCGCAGCTATCTTGAAGCGTATGCGGAAAGCCCCGTCGCGCGCGCTATCGAGCAGGCGAAAGAAGTCTATCGCGAGCTTCCGTTCGTCATCGAGCGCGACGGCCAGCTCGTCCACGGCAAGATGGATCTCGTCTTTGTCGATCACGAGGATCGCTGGACAATCATCGACTTCAAGACCGACAGCGTGTCCGACAACGCGGCTGCCATCACCACGCACGCCCGCCGCTATATGCTCCAGCTTGCCGTCTACGCCGCCGCTCTGCGCGAACGGGTCGGGGCCACGCCCACTGCGCAGGTCGTCTACCTGCGCTACCCACGCCACGTCGTCACGCTGCCCCCAGCAGAGCTTGATCGTGAACTAGCGCGGCTCAAGCTCGACGCCATCGCGGCCCATTTCGACAGCTTCAGCCCGCACACATGAGAAACCGCCTCGTGCGTTGGATGCTGGCCGATGCCCGCCTCAACGACGAGGCGGCGCTGCGTTTATTTGGGCCTGCACCGCACGGGCCGCGCCCAGCCGGACTCCTGCTGTATACCCTGCTCGCCACCGTGCTGATCACCGGTGTCATGGTCGTGGGACATGCCGCCGGGATTCGCGGCCAGACGCTCTCCGCGCAGGCGTTCGCCAGCCTGTATCATCCGGTCATCATCGGTCAGGCCATCGTCAGCGCCGTCGTGATTACGCTGGGGCTGCATATCATCCCGGCGCTGCGCCGGCGCGGCACATGGGATCACATCCGCGCCACGTCCGGGGGTTCCCGCGCAGGTGTGCGCGCCGCGTGGGCGCACATCGTGTATCACCGGGCGAGCCGGCTGCTGATGGTGCTGACGTATGCGCCGCGCGTCTTCTTGTTCGCGCTGCTGCTGTACGACTTGACGAGCTTTCGCGGCGATTATCTCGCGCAGGTGATCGGCGTGCACAACCCGCCCATCCCTGCCGCGCTCGACGTGCCGCTGATGGGATTAATCGTAACGGCAGCGTTCGTCCTACCGTTCACCGCCATCGGGCTTGAGGCCGCCTTCGCCCTGCTGCTGTCGACGTTCTTTCGCAGCCGGCAGACGATCGGCATGGTGCAAACCGGGCTGATCCTCGCCCGCGCCGCATGGGCGGCCGCGCCAGTGCTGATCCTCGGCGAGATGGTCGTGCGGGCCGGAACCGGAGACACGATTTCGGCGTTGGGCGGATGGACTGCGGGGTTCGCGTCAACCGTGCTTGGCGATTGGGGGCTGAGCGGGCTGCACGCGGCCGAGCTTGACCGGTTGTGGCGGCTGATCCCGTTCGCCGCGCTCATCCCGGCGCTGGCGGTTGTCGCGGCCGTCGCACAGTCTGCCCTTACGATTCTCGTATTGCACTGGACGGCGCGGCGCGCCCAACGCCTTGACTTATCGAGTGTTTACGGTTTGATTGGCTAGCCTGCATTACAATGAGCTTAGCGCCGACGTCGGGATCAACCGCACCATGCTGTTTTCGCCGCTTCCCCGGCCCGAACGACTCCAACTTAGAATTTCCGAACGCCGGCTGTTGATGCGAATCGGCGACTCGCTGGCGGTGATCGCCGCCGTAGCGATCGCGCTGTTCATCTGGACGATCGTCGCCAAATACGAGTTTTCGTCAGAGTTCCTCCGCGAAAATTCCGTGTGGTTCATTATCCTCATGCCGCTGTGGCTCACCCTCGCCAGCGCAAACGACTTCTACGATCTACGGCTCGCCAGCAAGCGCGGCCAGATGATGCAGCGGCTGCTGCTCATCACCGCGCAGCAGGTCGTCGTCTACCTGATCGTGTTCTTCCTCAGCCCGCGCGACGCCTTGCCACGGCTGTTTATCCTCTACTACGGCGTCGCGTCGTTCGTGCTCATCACCGTATGGCGTCTGGTCAACCCTGCGTTGGTGGGTTGGGCGACATCCGCACGGAAAGTCCTCATTATCGGCACCGATGGCGGGGCCGCTGAGATGATTCACGCGCTCAAAAGCGAGTCCGGCGGCGAGTACTGGATGGTCGGCATCATCGGCGACGAGCACGAGGTCGGCGATTTGATCGACGAGGTCGCGGTGATCGGCGGCCCCAGCGACTTGATGAATTTCGTCGCGCGCGAGCGCGTCACCGAACTCATCCTTTCATCCACGCGCGATCTCTCCGGCGCTATGTTCTCCGCGGTGATGGACGCTTACGAGCACGGCGTCGCGCTGATCCCAATGCCGGTGCTGTACGAACGGCTGACGGGCCGCGTGCCGGTCGAGCATGTCGGCAGCAATTGGACGGTCGTTCTGCCCCTCGACGAAGGTGACGGGTTCCAGCCCTACCCCGCGCTGAAGCGAATCCTTGAAGTGAGCGCCGCGCTGATCGGGTTCGTCCCGTTCATGGTTCTGCTGCCGTTCGTCGCGCTGGCGATCTACATCGACTGTCCCGGCCCGATCTTTTACGGACAGGAGCGTGTCGGCTTGAACGGACGGCCGTTCCGCGTGTACAAATTCCGCACCATGATCCCTAACGCCGAACAGGCCACCGGCGCAGTCTTCAGTGACAAGGCCGATCCGCGCAAAACTCGCGTCGGGAAGTTCTTGCGCAAGACGCGCATCGACGAGCTGCCGCAGCTCATCAACATCCTCCGTGGTGACATGAGCTTGATCGGCCCGCGCCCGGAACGGCCAGAACACGTCGCGCGGCTTCAGGCCAAGATTCCGTTCTATCGCACCCGCCTGACCATCCGGCCCGGACTGACCGGCTGGGCGCAGGTAATGTACGGGTACGGCTCGACCGACGACGACGCGCTGGTGAAACTTCAGTACGATCTCTACTACATTCGCCACCGGTCGCTGATGCTCGACATTACGATCCTCGTCAAGACCGTCGGCCGCGTCCTGCGAATGTCCGGCGTGTAGGCGCACTGGATCTACCGCGAGGCTGGCACGACACCCGCGTCAAATGGTACACTCTATCTAGTTTGAACTGTGCATATTGCACAATCAATAGGGAGGTGATGTGTGCTGTCTCCGTTCAAGAATGAACCTCTGACCGACTTCAGCGACAGCGCCAACGTCGCCGTATTCGAAGCCGCACTGCGTCATGTGAGAGAGTCACTCGACCGCCTTCAGCCCATGTTGATCGGCGGGCGTGAAGTGTTGACCAGCGACGTCTTCGCCAGCGTGAACCCCGCCGCGCCGCATGAGGTCGTCGCGCGTTTTCCGCAGGGGACGACGCAGCATGTCGACCAAGCGGTGGAAGCCGCGCAGTGCGCCTTCAAAGCATGGAGCCAGACGCCGGCGTTCGAACGCGCTGGCTATCTGCTGCGCGCCGCCGCACTGATGCGCCGCGAGCGCCACGCGTTCAGCGCCGCCATGGTGATCGAGGCGGGCAAGCCGTGGGTAGAGGCCGACGCCGACACCGCCGAGGCCATCGACTTTATGGAGTATTACGCGCGCCAGATCGCCGCCTTCGAGGACGCCAGCGACCGGCTCGTCCCGCGCGCGGGTGAACGGGGCCAGTTTCGCTATATCGCCCTCGGCGTGGGCGCGATCATCTCACCGTGGAACTTCCCTGTCGCAATCTTCACCGGCATGATGAGCGCCGCCGTCGTCAGCGGGAATACGGTCGTCGTAAAACCGTCGGAGCTGACGCCTTACGTGGCGTGGATGGTCGTCGATCTCTTCCGGCGCTGTGGCCTGCCCGCTGGCGTGATTAACTTCCTGACCGGCCCCGGCGCGGTGGTCGGCGGGCGGATGGTCGAGCATCCCGGCACACGGTTTATCGCTTTCACCGGGTCGCGGCACGTCGGCGCGGACATCTACGCTAAGGCGGCCGTGGTGCATCCGGGTCAGCGGTGGCTGAAGCGGTCAATCCTTGAGATGGGTGGCAAGGACGCGATCATCGTGGACGCCAGCGCCGATCTCGACGAGGCGGCGGCGGGCATCGTGGACTCGGCCTTCGGGTTCTCAGGCCAGAAGTGCAGCGCGTGCAGCCGGGTGATCGCGCATGCCGATATCTACGACGCCGTGCTGGAGCGAGTGGTAGACCGGACTCGGGCGCTGCGTGTCGGGATGCCAGAGGCTGGCCTCGATGTCGACCTCGGCCCGGTCATTGACACGCGGGCGCTCAACAAGGTGACGTCCTACGTCAGCATCGGCCGGGGCGAATCCGAACTGGTAGCCGGCGGCAGCGCCGTCGAGATGCCCGATCGCGGCTACTTCGTCGAACCGACCGTGTTTGCAAACGCCAGCCCGGACGCGCGCATCGCGCAGGAAGAGATCTTCGGGCCGGTGGTGGCGTTCATCCGCGCCGGCACGTTCGACGAAGCGATCACGTATGCCAACGACACCGATTACGGACTCACCGGCGCGGTTTACGCGATGGATCACCAGCGGCTTGAACAGGCCCGGCGCGAGTTCCACGTCGGCAACCTGTACCTCAACCGCAAGTGCACCGGCGCGCTGGTCGGTGTGCATCCGTTCGGCGGGTTCGGAATGAGCGGCACCGATAGCAAAGCGGGCGGGCCGGATTATCTGATGCACTTCATGCAGCCGCAGACCATCACCGAGCGACTGTAGCCGCTACCGGCTCAACGTGTGCGCCATCTTGAAGTACTGCGGGCTGATGAGACGCGGTTTGGTCGTCGCATCAGCGAGCGACACCGTCGAGATTTCGCGCCCGTCCAGCCCGACCATGATCGAGGTCTGCCCTGCCAGCAAATACTCTACCGCGGCGACCCCCATCCGTGACGCGAGCAGCCGGTCGAACGCGGTTGGGCTGCCGCCGCGCTGGGTATGGCCGAGTATCGTGATGCGGATCTCGAAGCCGGTGTGACGGCTGTTCAAGTAGTCGGCCAGATCGGTTGTCCGGTACGGCGCGCCCTCTGAGATCACGGCGATCGCGTGAGACTTGCCACGCTTGTACGCGTCTTCCAGCGCCAGCGCGACATCCTCCATCGTCGGTGGGTCTTCAGGCGTGACGATGATCTCCGCGCCGCCGAGAATGCCGCCCATCAGCGCCAGATAGCCGCAGTTGCGCCCCATCACCTCGATGACGAAGCCGCGGTTGTGACTGTTGGCTGTGTCGCGGAGCCGGTCGAGCGCATCGAGGATCGTGTTGAGCGACGTGTCGACACCGATGCACATGTTCGTGCCCCAGATATCGTTGTCTATGCTGGCGGGAACGCCGACGACCTTGATGCCCTGCCTATCGAGCGCCATCGCGCCGCGCAGGCTGCCATCGCCGCCGATCACGATCACGCCTTCGATCCCGTGCTCCTGCAAAATACGCTGAGCCTTACGCTGTCCCTGAGGCGTCTTGAACTCCTCATTTCGCGCCGTTTGCAGAATCGTGCCGCCGCGCTGCAAAATACCGCTGACCTCGCGGCTGCTCAGCAGGGTCATCTCGCCGTTGAGCAAACCCGCGAACGCCTGCCGGATCCCGTATGTCTCGACGTCGTGTTCCATCGCCGTCCGCACGACAGCACGGACGGCCGCATTCATCCCCGGGGCGTCGCCGCCGCTCGTCATGACTGCTATGCGCTTCATCTGCGCACTCACTTTCACATGGTCGCGTTTAACGCGCTGGAGTCTAGCGCAGACGTGTTAAATCGCGCTTAATTCGCGTCGTATACTCTGCCTGAAATTACTGCTGCTGGTCTCTGAGAAGTTGCCTAAGCGCCGCAAAACGCGGGTCGCCAGCCTCCTCAGCGCACGAGCAGGTTTCCCGGTTGCGGTTGACCCCGCACTCCGGGCACAAGCCCTTGCAATCGGGCCGGCACAACACGCGTTCGTCGTTCTGAATGAGGATCTCCTCACGCAGCAGCGGCGCCAAATCCAGCACGGCATCCTCCGCCAGATAGAAGGCCGCCGCGACCTGCGGGTTGGTGGCGAACAGCTCCTCGATCTGGAACTGCATGTCAAGCTGTACCGGATCGAGACAGCGCATGCACTCGACATCCAACCCGGCGTGCAGCTCGGCCTGCACGAGAATCCCCTCTTTCGTGCGGCTCATGCGAACCGGGCCGCGCAGATAGTTGAGCGCAAGGTCGTCGCTGACACGCACCTCCGGAAAATCAAACGTCGAGTCATGGGTGGTTCCCGGCCCGGCGTTGAGCATAAACCCGACGTTGATCTTGAAAACTCGCGGGTGCAGGAAGTGAACGGACATAGCGATGTCCCTTTCGCTGGGGCTGGACGAGAGGCGCGGCAAGGGATGGCCGCACAAACTTGATTATAAGACGCCTGAATCGGCTGTCAATTACGTTCGCCGGAACTCCAGCCAGAGATGATCGGCAGCCCAAGCCAAACGGCCGCTGCGCCACGCCGTGGCGTCCCATTGCTGCACGCGCGCCAACAGACGCGGGCGCGCCTCCACCACGCCGAACATCTCCGACGGCGGCAGAAACACGCCTAATCCTGCGCGCCATTCCAGCCGGAAAGCCGGAGTCAGGGCGCTGACGAGCGCGCGTTGAGACGGATAGAACACGGTGATGCGCCCGAAATCGGCACGCCCGCCCCACCGCCGCATCGCCGCGCGCGGATGCAGGTGAACGGCCTGCCACAGCGTCTCCCACGCGCAGAAGCGTGACATGACCGCCATGCCCACCCATCCCCCGGATCGCACACAGTCCGCCAGCCACACGCCCACCGTGGCGAGATCGCTGGCTGCGTTGAGCGCCCCGAAGTTCGCCAGCACGAGGTCATACGGGCCGGACGGTGCGGACTGGCGCAGGGCGTTGAGGTCAGCCTGCACGAACGTCACCGGAACCTGTGCGCCGATACGACTTCGCGCCCTGTCCAGCATCGCGCCGCTGCTGTCGAGCGCCGTCACGATCGCGCCGCGGCCGGCCATCCACGCCGCGTCGATCCCCGTGCCGCAGCCGATGTCCAGCGCTCGCATGCCCGGCGTAAGCTGCGCAGCGATCCGTTCGTGTGTGCGCGCCCGTAAGATGCGCGCGACCGGCCGTTCAGCAAACGCGGTGTCGTAACTGCTCGCCAAACGGTCGAAGCCCATCCACATCCCTCACAAAATCGACAAGCCTGCGAGTTCGCACTACACTATGGACAGGCGCCTTCCGAACCCGGAGTGACACCGTGCGGCTCATCTTTCTTGCGATATTATTGGCACCTGCTCTCTTGCTTGCCACCCCAGTTCATGCAGCCCCCTGCGACTCACTGCCAACCACGCTTCGAGTCGGGCAAACCGTCGAAGTCATTTCGCAGGTCAACGCCCGCAGCGCGCCCGGTTTCAACGGCCGTGTTGTGACCGGCTTACGCACCGGCGACCGGCTGACCCTTGTGGACGAAGCGGCGTGCGTCAACGCGCTGACGTGGTGGCCGGTGACCGGCGCGGCGCAGGGATGGGTTGCCGAGGCGACGCAAGGCGTGACGTATCTGCGGGCCGTTGAAACCGAGGCGGCGCCGTTCGACGGTCAACTGACCTATGATCTCGCGCCCGGCGACCCGGCGGAAGAGTCGGGCCGCTGTCCGCCGTTGATCGGGGAGGTCACCGTCAACTACGCGGACGTAGACCTCACGCAATCAGCCGACGCATCCACCGTGTTCTTCGTCGATTCGGGGTTCGCAGTCCCGCTTCCGGCTCTGTGTTTCCCATCGGCACAGCTAGGCTCCTTGACGCTGACCGGCCCTGATGGCAGCCCGCGCACAGCGATCGTCACGGAAGCCGCCACAACGCCGGATTATGTGCAGGCCACGCTGCCTCCGTTTGCGATCCTGCACAACGGCAGTTGGACTCTGAGCATCGAAGGTCACAGCCTGAGCGTCGACGTCATCGGCCCGTTCGGCCCGCTGGTGACGGGCCGTCAAGCGAGCGACGTGCAGCAGTTCCTTGTCGCCGGTTTCGCCCGTGGTGAGGAGGTCGCTGTCCTCAGCTCTGGCCCGAACGGCAGCCTGCGGCGCACCGTGACGGTGGACGGAAGCGGGGCGTTTGGCGGCGTCATCGGGCCTGACGAGCAGTTGATCGCCGCCGTCAGCGAAAGCGGGCTGATCGCCGTGCCGCCGGAAATCCACAACGTCCTGCTGGACGGCCAAACCGATGCCGTCACGAGCGATACGCTGCTGATCGCGATGCTGTGGGGTGAAGAGGCCGCTGGCCTGCCGACGCCCGTACCCGAGTTTACCCCTACGCCGCCGCCGGAGTGCTTCTACGTCGTCCGCAGCGGAGACACGCTGTCACGTATCGCTCAACGGCGCGGCGTGAGCCTCAAGGATCTGCTCGAAGCAAACCCGCAGATCACCAACCCGGAGTTGATCCGCACCGGCACACGTCTTATGCTTCCCGGATGCACGAACGCAGGAAATCCATGACTCAAGATCACTTCCGTGAAATCTACGCCCATCGCGCTGCCGATTACGATCTGCTGGTGCAGCGTGAAGACACCGACGGCAATCTGCTGCCGGCCCTGCGCGCCGCTGGCCTATCCGACGGCATGCGCATCGTCGAATTCGGCGCCGGCACAGGACGCGTCACCCGTCTCATGCAGCCTCGCGCAAAGCAGATTGTCGCGTTCGATCAGTCGCATCACATGGTGGAGCAAGCCGTCCCAACGCTGGACGCCTCGAAGGTCGTTTGCGCGACCGCCGTCAATAACGCGATCCCGGTTCGCGCGGGGTGGGCGGATGCCAGCGTGGCAGGCTGGAGTTTCGGCCATGCGACCGGCTGGTATCCCGACCATTGGCGCGACGAGATCGGCAGCGCGCTGGCCGAGATGCGGCGCGTCACCCGCCCCGGCGGAACGCTCATCATCCTCGAAACGCTCGGCACCGGCAGCACCTCTCCGGCGCCTCCCAACGCGGCGCTTGCCGCCTACTACGACTGGATCGAGGTAGATCACGGCTTCGTGCGGCAGGCGATCCGCACCGACTATCTGTTCACCGACTCGCAGGAATCGGACTATCTCATCCGCTTCTTCTTCGGGGACGAGCTGGCCGATCGCGCCGCTCAAAACGGCTGGGTTCGCCTGCCCGAATGCACCGGGATTTGGTCACGCACAAACTAGAGGGAGACACCCGTGAAGATTGCGCCGGACGCCATGCTGAAGATGTATCAATACTGCGCCGACCTGATGCTGCTCAACCTGCAAGGGATCACGCACGAACAAAGCCTGTATCAACCAGCGGCAGGTGTGAACAGCATCAACTGGCTTGTCGGGCATCTGATTTCGAGCCGCACGCGCATCCTTGCCTGCCTCGGCCAGCCCGCGATCTGGAGCGGCGAGCAGAGGGCGCGCTATCGCAACGGCTCAGACGTGATCGCGGCCAACGGCCCCGGCGTCATGCAGATGGACAGCCTTGTGCGCGATTACCGGCTGAGTCACGAGGCGACGATCATCGGATTCCACGGCATAACGCCGGAACACATGGACGATCCCTCGGACTTCCGTGGGCCGACCATCGCGGATACCCTGCTCTACTTGCAGTTTCACGAAGCCCATCACATCGGGCAGATCATGTCCGTGCGCGAACACCTCGGCCTGAGCAGTTCTTGGCTGACCTGAGTCATTGTTCAAAGGTCGAGACAGTGGGTCTCCTACGACGCAGTGTTCATTGAGTGATACCGCGTGGCCCAGTTCGGCACGCGACACCGTCAACTACTCGCCTAGTGCCCGCCGAGATACGCCTCGATGATCGTCGGGTCGTGCTGAAGCTCGGCCCCCGTGCCCCGATGGGTGATGTACCCGGACTGCAAGACGTAGCCGCGCGCGGCGATCTCCAGCGCCTTCGTGGCGTTCTGCTCCACCAGCAGGATCGTCGTGCCGCTCTCGCCGTTCAGGTACTGGATCACATTGAAGATCTCCTCGACCAGCATCGGCGCGAGGCCCATCGACGGCTCATCCAGCAGCAGCAGATGAGGCGAAGCCATCAGCGCGCGCCCGATGGCGAGCATCTGCTGCTCGCCGCCGGACAGCGTGCCGCCAAGCTGGTTGATGCGCTCTTTGAGCCGTGGGAACCGGTGGAACACGTACTCCATATCACGGGCGATTTTGGCTAAGTCCTTGCGGATAAACGCCCCCATCTCAAGGTTCTCACGCACGGTTAAGCGCGTGAAAATCTTGCGGCCTTCAGGGGACTGGATCACGCCAAAACTGACGATTTGATGCGCCGGCGCGCGCGTGATGTCCTTGCCCTCAAAGATGATGTATCCCTCAGCGGCGGGCGTGATTCCGCTGATCGTGTTGAGCGTTGTCGTTTTGCCGGCCCCGTTGCCGCCGATCAACGTCACGATCTCGCCCTTCTCGACCGTCAGGCTGATCCCCTTGAGCGCGTGGATCTTGCCGTAATAAGTGTGGATGTCGTGGACTTCAAGCAGGCTCACGCCGTTACCCCCCTCGCCGCATCAGTATCCTGCTTTTCGGCCATACTGCTGCCCAGATACGCCTCGATGACCTCCGGGTTCTTCTGCACCTCGGCCGGCGTGCCCTCAGCGATCTTCTTGCCGAAATTCATCACGTTCACCCGGTCACTGACCCCCATGACCAGCTTCATGTCGTGCTCGATCAGGAATAACGTCAGGCCAAGCTCATCGCGCAGACGACGGATGAAGTGCATCATGTCGTCGGTCTCCTGCGGGTTCATGCCGGCGGTCGGCTCGTCAAGCAGAAGCAGCTGCGGGCGCGACGCCAGCGCGCGGGCGATCTCCAACCGCCGCTGATCTCCATACGGCAGCTGCGAGGCGATCAGATCGCCGCGATCGGCCAACCCGCAGTAGTTCAGCAGTTCTATCGCATCGTCCAGCGCCTTCCGTTCCTCGTGCCGGTTGAACGGCGTGCCGAAGATCGCGCCCCACAGCGTAGAGCGCAAATGCTGGTGCATCCCGACGAGGATGTTCTCCAACACCGTCAGCTTGCCGAACAAGCGGATGTTCTGATAGGTGCGGGCCACGCCACGGTGCGAGATTTGATCGGGCCGCGCCCCTTTGATCGAGATGTTGTTGAGTTGGATGTCCCCGTCTTCCGGGTTATAGAACCCGGTGACGCAGTTGAAAAAGGTCGTCTTGCCCGCGCCGTTTGGGCCGATCAAGCTGACGATCTCCTGCCGACGCGCCGTTAGATCGACACTGTTCACGGCGGTGAGGCCACCAAAACGCTTCGAAACCGCCTTGCAGTTTAGAAGTACCTCTTGAGCCATACGCGCGATCCTCCTTAATCGCCTGCGGCCGGCGCAGTTTTCGGCCTAGCGTGTTCGCTCAGCTTGGGCGGTCGCGGCGGCAGGATGCCCTCTGGCTTAGACAGCATCGCGACGACCAGCAGCACGCCAAAGGCGAGCAGACGATAATCCTGCAATTCACGCGCAACTTCAGGGAACCCGATCAGCACAAATGCGCCGACGAACACGGCTGGGATCGACCCCATACCGCCCACGATGACCAAACACAGCACGAAGATCGAGACATTGAGCGTGAAGCTGTTGGGATAAATCCCTTGCAGCGACGCCCCGAACAACGCCCCACCCATCCCGCTGAACGCCGAGCTGATCCCGAACGCGAGCAGCTTCGCGCCGACGAGGTGGATGCCGGTCGCCTCCGCCACGTCCTCGTCATCGCGCAGCGCACGCCACGCGCGGCCGAGCCGTGTATTCGCCAGCCGCAGCACAACCAGCACGCCGACCGCGACGGTGAACAAGAATAGGTAGTAGATCTCGTTCGAACTCGCGAGCTGCGAATTCCATGCCGGATTGATAAATGAGAGGTTGAGGGTAGGCACCGGGATGTTGTTGATGCCCTGCGGGCCGCCCAGCAGCGGCTTGAACGTCGAGGAGTTGACCAGCCGGTTGATGATCTCGCCAAAGCCGAGCGTCACAATCGCCAGATAGTCACCGCGCAGGCGCAGGACGGGGACACCTAGCCCCATGCCCACAAACGCACTGACGAGAATCGCAATCGGCCACGCTTCCCAGAACGTGAGCAGGCCCGTACAGACCTCGCTGACAATCAGCCCGCCGTTCTTGATCTCGTCGGGTGTGATGCCGCCGCAGGTAATCATACTGGGTGTCGTCAGCAGGCCGGTCGTATACGCGCCAATCGCGAACGACGCGACGTAGCCGAGGTCAAGCAGCCCGGCGTACCCGATCATCACGTTCATGCCGACGCCCATGATGATGTAGATCATCATCAGGTTGAGCGTATTTGACAGCGACAGGCCGATGAAGCCGGGCAGCGCAAGCAGAATCACCAAGCCGAGCAGATATAGGGTGCGGCGGCTCGTCGCGCTGGAGGTCGTCCCGACGCCCTGCGCGTTGGGGGTTCCGGCGATAGGCGGCAGGATCCAGAGCACAGCGCACATGATCGCCACGACGACGCCCGCCGTAATGGGCGAGAACCCGCGCTGCGACGAAAGCACGCCCAGCATCAACGTAATCGCGATGAGGTACCACGCTCCATCATGCAGCAGCCGGCCCGCATCACGCGCGACCGCGCCCGCCGCCCCGACCAGCATGAGAATCAGCGCAAAAACGCCGACATGGAACGCGCCTTGCAGCGGTAGGTTCAGAAGGGTAGGCTCTAGCGAGCCGGCGCCGCGTAGAATCGTGCCGCGCTCCATGCCGGTGAACGCCGCAAGGCCCGCCATAATCAGGGCGATCCCAAAGCCGACGCCAACGCCGATCAACAGCCGGGTGCGCACATTGTGCGTGTTGGACACCCGGACTGCGAAGTAGGCCCCGCCGAAGGCCAGCGCGAGGGTCACGGCGTCCGACAGCGTCATCACCTTGTCGATCTGGGACTGTAATACGCCAAAGATCGCCAATGCCGATATGCCGCCGAGAACGACACGCCCTACCCGCGCCGAGAGCTGCGTCATCAGGCCGCCTACCCCGCCCAACACGGCCGAGAGGATCAGCAGCAAAGTGATCGCCGCGCCGGCGTCTGCCTGCCCTAAGTAGAGCGCCGATCGCGACAGCGGCTGAAAGTTGCGGAACACAAACCGAACGTCGACCGCCTCGGTGAACACGATCAACAGCGCCAATCCCGCGCCGACGATCAACCCGGCGATGGCACCATTCACCAGCGCCGATAACACGCCGCGGGTCGCGATCTGCCGCGCGGCGACAAATCCTGCCGCAACCAGAGCGATATACAGGGCAAATTGACTGAATGACAGCCCGGCAAAGACGACCTCACCGGCGGC
>JAANMT010000119.1_pt1 | contig 78228 bp, 47 predicted proteins | sample 7279711 | NCBI WGS metagenome assembly JAANMT01 (sample SAMN14094538, study PRJNA606508) | bioreactor metagenome | isolation source: A lab-scale SPAN reactor treating ammonium-rich wastewater day 1 | place: Ireland: Galway | collected 2017-01-16
AGAGGCTGTTTCAGCAGGGCGGGATGTTGGGCGGGATCCTGCTGGGTCACTCGTTGGAAGAACACTTAGGCCTGCGCCGCCCCCAAGACGGCGCGACGATGCTGACGGATTCGCTGGCGATGCTCCTACAATTCAACGTGGCCGGTCGCCTGACCCGCCAGGCCTTCGGCGCCCGCTTCGACGCCTGGGAATTCAACCTCGACCGGCAGGCCGCAAGCCTTCAACGGCTCCCAAACCTCCCCACCCCTCCGGGGGAGGGGACCTTGCCCTGGCGAAACGCCCCGGTCCTCGCCACGGCGAGCGGTCCCGGCGAAGGGCCGCCGCGCCTGCCCGACCGCTTTTTCTCGGTCGGCGGCGGAGGTCGCGACGCCGCGGCCCCCACGGAGAGCCCGCCGCCGGAGGTGCGCCCCAGCCTCGACGGGCGCGCCCGGCCCGTCGATCGCGATGCGGTTCCGGCGATCAAGCTGATCGAGGCGCAAGGGGTCTTTTGGGTCATCGACATCGACACCGAGGCCCGCGCCCGCGGCGTCGAGGTGCGGGTCGGTGGGCATCGCCTCCCGCCCGGCGGTTCCCTGCGCGTCCGCGACGGCGAGCTCATCCATCTGGGGGATCGCGCCTATCGCTTCCGCGAGCCGGTCCGGGATTTTTCCCCCGAAATCTCCAGCGCGCCAGGCCCCGAGGGGGTGCTCGCGCGCCGCCACCTCCACCCCTATTACAACCAGGGCCATGAGGCCCGCTACGAGTTGCGTCTGGGGCGCTTCGTCGATCGTCTGGAACCGGGGAGTGCCCAGGTCTTCGCCGCCGGGCCCAGGGGCGAGGCCCGCCTCACCCTGCGCGAGCGCCGCGCGCTGCCGGGTGGCGAGTCCTTCACCTTGGAGGTCCAGGATGCGGAGACCGCCTTCACCGCCGTGGTGGAGCTGACCCCGGACCGCGTCGTCCTGGATACCCCGCTTCAGCCGCGGGCGGGATCGGCGCTCTTGCCGATGTTCCTGGATTGGCTGAGCACCGAGACCTTGGTCCGGGCCTCGGACCTGCAGATCCGGGGGATCCGCCCCGAGCTCCATGAATTGCTGGGCTTCGGCATGATCCATTCCGCCTACAGCCGCTACGAAAGTCACGGCGACCGCGTCGACCTCGTGACGCAGCCGCGCTCCGCGCTGTTGCCCGTCGAATTGGGCCCGCGGCACCGGGACGCGGCGAACCGTGCCTTCGACGCCTGGGCCCTGCGGCGTTTCGGGACCCGCATCCCCAGCCTCGTCGAGATCGAGGACGGGGCCGTTCTGCCGCAATTCAACCACCTGGGCGTGGAGTCCTCGATGCCGGCGATCCTGGACCGCTTGGTCCGCGCGGACACCCGCTTTTTGGAGATCGGCTTCGGCGACCGCCTTGAGACCCTGCGGGCGGTGGAGCGCCGGGGCGGCACGGCCTGGGGCCTGGAGGTGAACAAGGTCTATCCCGCGGAAGCCGACCGCGAGGCCCTGCGGCGCTCGGACTTGGACGTGCTCTTCATCAACGGCTCGCCCTTCCTCTTCTATGCCCAACATCACGTCGCCCTGCCTGCGGCGGTGGATATCCTCCGCCAGTTTCCGCGGGCCGAATGGCTGGTGATCCAGGCCTACAACCCGCGCACCCCTTTCGAGATCCTCCGCCACGCCGAGGAGCTCAACCGCCTGCGCTGGGATCCGGTCTATTACCGCGTCGCCGCCTCGCTGGACGAGGCCCCCATCTTCCCGACGGACTGGTGTCAGCGGCCGGACACCCCGCACGCGGTCTTGATCGCACGCAGGCCCCCAGCGGGAAATAACGATTTGACTCCCCGGTACTAGCGACTTACCATTTTAACAAGGCGGGCGGCGCGGGCGCCGGGATCGTTCAAGAAATCTCAGGGGCGCTCCTGAAAGAGGCGGGTGGACAGCCCGCCTTTTTTTAATCGGAAGGGGACACCATGATCAACCTCCGCAAGGCCGAAGATCGGGGCCACTTCGATTTCGGCTGGCTCAACACCTACCACAGCTTCTCTTTCGGCGAGTATTACGACCCCAACCACATGGGCTTTCGCGACCTGCGCGTCTTGAACGAGGACCGCGTGCAGCCGGGCAAGGGTTTTCCCACGCACCCCCACCGCGACATGGAGATCCTCACCTACGTCCTCGAGGGCGCCCTGCAGCACCGCGACAGCATGGGCAACGGCTCGGTGATCCGGCCCGGCGAGGTGCAGCGGATGAGCGCGGGGACGGGCGTGACGCACAGCGAGTACAACGCCTCGAACGAGGAGCCGGTGCATTTCCTGCAGATCTGGGTCCTGCCGCGGGAATCGGGGCTGCCGCCCGGCTACGAGCAGAAGGACTTCGCCGCCGAGCGAAAAAAGGGCCACTGGCTGCTCATCGCCTCGCCCGACGGCCACCAGGGCTCGGTGACCGTGCATCAAGACGTCCACGTCTACGCCTCGTGGATCCCGCCCAACGAGGAACTGTTCTTCCAGGTGAAGCCCGACCGCCATATCTGGCTGCAGGTCGCCCGAGGCGAGGTCCTCTTGCAGGACCAAATCCTGAAGGCCGGCGACGGCGCGGCGCTCAGCCAGGTGCCCAGCGTGGACCTGCGCGGGAAGCGGGATGCGGAAGTGCTATTGTTCGATTTGGCTTGAGCTTTAGACGTTGAAACGGAAGTGCATGATATCACCGTCGCGGACCACGTAGTCCTTCCCCTCGAGGCGCAGCAGCCCCGCCTCTTTCACCGCCTGCTCGGACTTGTATTTCATCAAATCGTCGAAGTGGTAGACCTCGGCGCGGATAAAGCCCTTTTCGAAGTCGCTGTGGATGACGCCGGCGGCCTGCGGGGCCTTGGCGCCCGCCGGGATGGTCCAGGCGCGGACCTCTTTTTCGCCGGCGGTGAAGTAGGTCGAGAGATGCAAGAGCTGGTAGCCCGCGCGCGCCATCCGGTCGAGACCGGATTCGTGCAGGCCTAAGTCCTCTAAGAAGGCCTTTTGTTCCGCCTCGGGAAGGTTGGAGATCTCGGCCTCGATGGCGCCCGAGAGCACGACGCAGGGAGCGCCTTCTTTTTCGGCGTGGGCCATGACGCGCTGGGCGGCCGGGCCGGGATGGGCTGCCTCGGCCTCGTTGACGTTGGCGACGTACATCACCGGCTTAAGGGTGAGCAGGAAGAGCTCGCGGATCGCGGCCTTTTCTTTGTCGCTTAGGCCCTGGCGCCGCACGGGCACGCCCTCGTTTAAGCCCTTCTGCACCTTTTGCAAGACTTCCACTTCGGCGAGCAACTCCTTGTCGCCGCTCTTCGCGGCCTTCCCGCTGCGCTCCAGGCGTTTCTCGACGGTGGCCAGGTCCGCCAGCATCAGCTCGGTGTCGATCACCTCGATGTCGCGGATCGGGTCGACGCCGCCCTCGACGTGGACGACGTCGGGGTCCTCGAAGCAGCGCACGATGTGCGCGATCGCGTCGGTGTTCTTGATGTTGCCCAAGAATTGGTTACCGAGACCTTCTCCCTTCGACGCGCCCTTCACCAGGCCGGCGATGTCGACGAATTCGACGGTGGTGGGGATCAGTTTCTGCGGCGGGATGTACTTCGCGATCTGCCCCAAGCGCGGGTCCTGTAGCGGGACGATGCCCACGTTGGGATCGATGGTGCAGAAGGGATAGTTGGCCGCCTGCGCCCCCGCGTGGGTCAGGGCGTTGAAGATGGTGGATTTGCCGACGTTGGGCAGGCCGACGATGCCGCAGTTGAATCCCATAATGGATGGCTCACTTCTTGCGTTGGATGACGTAGTCGCCGAGTTTCAGCAGGGCGGCCTTCGCGGGGCTCTCGGGCAGGGCCGCAAGCGACCGGCGCGCGTCGGCCGAGCGCCGCGCGGCTAGGCCCAAGGCGTAGTCGATGGCGCCGTACTTCTTCAGCACCTCCAAGACCTTCAAAAAGCTGTCGCGGCGCGCGCTGATCGTGCCGTCGCGAATCACTTCGCGCTCGGCGGGGGTGCAGCGCTCCAGCGCGTAGAGCAAGGGAAGGGTGATCTTGCCCTCCTTGAGGTCGACGCCCTTCTCCTTGCCGAACTCGGCCTCGACGCTGACATAATCGAGGACGTCGTCGGCCAGCTGGAAGGCGATGCCTAAGTGCATGCCGTAGTCGGCCAGGGCCTTCTCTTGGTCGGGCGTTGCCCCGGCGAGGATGGCGCCGACCTGGGTCGCGCAGGCCATCAGCATGCCGGTCTTGAACTCGACGATCTTGAAGTATTCGGCCTCCCCCAGCCGCAAGTCGCGCGACTTGGTGATCTCGAGGACCTCGCCCTCGGTGGTGCTGGTGGTGGCGTCGGTGATGCTGCGCAATACTTTTAGATCGCCGTCGCGGGCGATCAGCGAGGAGGCCTGGCAGTAGAGGAAGTCGCCGACCAGGACCGACATCTTGTTGTCCCAGATCGCGTTGCAGGAGGGCCGGCCGCGCCGTAGCTGGGCGTTGTCGATCACGTCGTCATGGAGCAGGGTGGCGGTATGGATGAACTCGATGGCGGTCGCGAGCGAAAGGACGCGGGGCCCGCGGTAGCCCAGGGCCTGGGCGGCCAGGACGCAGAGGATGGGGCGCAGGCGCTTGCCGCCGCTCATCACGATATGGGTGGCGATCTGGGTGACCGAGGGGACCTGGCTCATCAGATTCTTTTGGATCTCAACCTCGACCGCCGCCAATTCATCCTTGAGCTGCAGGGCCAAGGCCTCCAGGGTGTCGCCCGGGGGCGGCTCGAGGGGGGCGGGGGATGGGACCGGACGGGAGGACATTTCGGAATACTCGCGATAAAATGCGTTCAATGGGAAGCGGGATTATCGTACGATGGCGCGCATCGCGCTAAAACCCCAAAATTAAAGCCTTTAGCCGCTATCGAGCGGGCAAAGGCTTGTCAAGGACAAGCATGCTGCGGATGCCGGCAAAATCGATCCATACCGAATCCATCCACCTCCCGGGGGGCGAGGCGGGGGTTCTCCTGCTCCATGGCTTCACGGCCACCCCCGATTCGATGCGTTATCTGGGGGAAAAGCTGAACCGGGCCGGCTTCACCGTCCTGGCCCCCATCCTGGCGGGTCACGGGACCCGGGTGGAGCACCTGGAACAGACCCAATGGCAGGACTGGTACCGCAGCGTCGAGGACGCCTTCCGCGCCCTGCGGGCCGAGTGTCGCGCGGTGATGGTGGCCGGCCTCTCGATGGGCGGCCTCCTGGCGGCCCACCTGGCCTTTCACCACAAGCAGGCGGTGCGGGCCCTGGGGCTGATGGCGACGCCGCTGTTCTTGGATGGATTTCTCGTAAAGGGGGTCTTTCCGGCGGTTTGGAAGACCCCGCTCAAGCATGTCTACAAATACCAGCCCAAGGGCATCGCCTCGATCAAGGACCCGGAGGCGCGGCGCCGCTACCAGACCTACCACAAGGTGCCGGTGGTCTCCGTCGCCAGCATGTTCGAGCTGCAGAAGACGGTGCGGCAGGAATTGAAGCACCTTCACCACCCCACGATTATCCTTCATTCCTTGCACGACGAGACGGTGCCCTACGGCAACTTGGACTACATCCAGGCCATCCTGCCCGGGGACGAGGTCGAGACGGTGACGCTCAAGAAGAGCAATCACATCATCACCCTCGACTACGACAAGGACCTCGTCGCCAAACGGCTGATCAAGTTTTTCAAGCGGCATCGAAAATAGCGTTGCGGAAAAAAAAGGGGCGGGACCCAAGGCCCCGCCCCTTCCCTCTGGCAGGATTCGAACTACTTGCGGCGCTGTGCCTTGCGCCACAACAGCGGGGCCGCCAGCCCGAGGCCGAGCAGGCCCCAGGACGCGGGCGAGGCCCCGACGGCATTCAGGCTACAGCCGAGCTTGCCGCTCCCTTCCAAGAAGGGTTGTCCCGGGTCGAAGCTTTGGTTGGGATCCTGCGGTTCGGGCGCGTCGCTCGGTCCCGGCGGAGGCGTCGGAGTCGCGGGAGGCGTGGGCGGCGGCGTCGGCGGCGGTGTCGGAGTGGGGACCGGGTCGCACTCGTCCTCGTCGAGGGTCGTTGCGACACCCGCGCCGCCCAGGTTCGGGACCGGCGGCGGGGTCTCGGGTTCGTCTTCCGGCGTGGTGAGATCCCCCGGAAATTGCGGCGGGGGCGGCGTGGGCGTGGGAACCGGGCGCGGCTGTATCCACGGGTCGCAGGGATTATAGGCGTGTCCCGGGCCGGCCTCGGCCCAACCGGCGCCCCCCAACAAGAGGGCTAAAGCGATCAATAAGGTCGTTTTTTTCATACGAGGATCCTCATGGCTCAAACTGGTGCGTGTCGACGGTGGTCTAGCGCGTGGATCGAGCGGTGAATGGAGTGCCCGGCGAACGGAAGGCTCGCCCCTCGATGCCCCGCTGTGAAGGACGGGGTCTCGAGGGGCGGGGATCGGCGCGAGCGCCGATCCCCTTGGGTTCATGTCTGGCCCCCCCAAACGCCCGGTTTTTTCGGCCGGGCGCCTCGGGGGGTGGGGGGTCTCCGGGAAGACCCCCCAGGGTTCACGATAATTCCCTCTTTGGAAGAGGGCTGGACTGTCGGGAAAATGAAAAAGCAACGCCTGTGCCAGAAGATCTTATTTGGAACGAAGTTTGCAAGTAGCTGAAATGTCAAAATAATTTTTTTAATATTCCAAAATCTTCGGAGACAAGACCCCCCAAATCGGGCTAAAATTTCAAAAAAATTTGAAATAATGTGAAATATGGAAAAACCCTTACCTCCCTATATTGCCGACCAACACCTAGGCGAAGGTGTCTGGGGCAAGGTCTATAAGGTCCACGATCAGCGGGCGGAGGATTTTGCGCTCAAGGTCCTCAAGGCGGAGACGCTGGACCGAGGCCCTGGTCTCGAGTCGGAGGTTCGGGTCTTGGCGCGCCTGTCCCATCCCAACCTCGTTCGAATTCTGGAATACCTGCCCCGGGTCGAGGGCCTGAAGGGGGTTGCCGAGTCGGGGCCCGGCCTGCTGATGGAATTCATCGACGGCCCCGACCTCACCGAGCGGCGAGCGGCGGATGCACCGGGAGAAATTTTGCCGTATTTCGTTCAGGCCCTGCGAGGGCTGGATTATTTGCACGCCCGCCGCCTGACTCACGGCGACCTGAAGCCGGGAAATCTCAAGCTCCATAAAAAAAAGCAGCTGAAGATCCTCGATTTCGGGCTCGCCGGCCGGGAGGTCGAGGAGGCCGGGGGTCTGCGGGGAACCATGGATTACATGGCCCCGGAGGCCTTGGCGGGCCGCCGCGGCGCCGCTTCCGACCTTTTCTCCCTGGCCGCGGTGTTTTACGAATGGCTGACCGGATCCTTGCCCTTCCCGCGAGGGGAGCTCGCCCAGCGGTTTGCCGAGCCCTCGCGACCGGCGTCCGAGCTGCGTCCGGACACCCCGCCCTTCTTCAGCGCGATCCTGCAACGCATGTTGGATCCCGATCCCGCGCGACGCTTCTCCAGCGCCGGGGCCGTACTGCGGGCGATCGGATTGCATCAGCCGAAACTGCTCGCGGGGCGCGGCTCCGACGAAGGTGCCGTCGCGGCTGAAGCCCGGATTCCCTTCGTCGGGCATGAAGAGCTCTTGGCGGCCTGGGAAACATCCCTGCGCGCCTGGGAGGATGGCGAAGGGAAAGCGCCGCTTTGGTTGTTGCGGGGACCGGCGGGCATAGGGCGGAGCCGCTGTCTCGACGAGATGCAATGGCAGGCGGCATTGCGGGAATACCGCGTCCTCGGCTGGACGCCGGGGGAATCCCTCGACGACTTGACGGCCCTCGCCGCCGCCGAGCCCGGGAGGACCTTGCTGGTCCTCAAGGAGCTCCACGACCTGCCTGCGGAGGCGGGGACGATACTGGAGAATTTCTTCGCTTCCTTGCCGGCGCGCGTCCCCCAGGCCGCGGTCGCGATGGAATGCGATCCCGATCGCATTTCTCCCGGACTCTGGCGCCGCCTCGAGCTATTGAGCGGGCGTTGGTCTTTCCGTGAGACCGAGCTCCAGCCCTTGAATCCCGAAGAGTCCGCGCGGTTTCTGCAAGAGCAGCTTTGGGAGCGGCCCTTGCCCGCGAAATTCCTGGCCGCGGCCCACGAGGCCACCCGCGGTTCGCCGGCGCTGCTTGCGGAAGTCGCCCGTTGGCGGCGCGGCCAAGAGGCTGCCGGCGAGCGCCGGCCCCGGTTGGAGGACTTCGAGCCCAATGAATTGCCGCCCTCTCAACAAGAATCGCTGAAGGCCCGTTGGTTCCGTTTGACCGCGGAGGAACGGGAGCTCTTGGGGGCCTGCTCCCTGTTGGCGGAAGGCTTGGCCGAGGAGGAACTTTCGCTTTTCCTCTCGCGGGAGGCGGGTTTCGAGTTGGAGGAACTCGCCGCCAAGGGTTGGATCGAGAGGCAAGGCGGGCCTTATCGCGTGACGCCGCCCCTGGCGCGCCGTCCGTTGCTGGGTTTGCTTTCGTCGAAAGAGCGGCAGCGCCTGGCCGAACGTGTCTTCGAAGCCTTGCGCGGCCATCCCGGCGCCGCGGCCTTCGCGCTGGCGCGCCTGGCCCGCGAGGCCGGGCGCACGGAGGACTATCTCCACTACGGCGCCCGCGCCGCCGAGGAGTTTCAGGCCCGCGGAGACGCCGAGTCGGCGGCTCGCCTGCATCGAGACCTCTCCGAGGCGGCAACCGCTCCCCGCGACCAGTCCTTCCATCTGGCCTACTTGGCCTCCGCCTTGAGCCGTTTGGCGCGCTTCGAGGAAGCGCACCAGGCCTACGAGCGCTGGTACGCCCTGGTCGAGGACGACGGAACGGGCGGCAAGGCGCTCAAATACCATTATCTGATCGGTTTGAACTTCCTGAACCAAGGCAAGCCGGTGCAGGCCGGGCGCCACCTGCGACAGGCCTTGCAAAGCGGCGACCCGAAGCGTTTCGAGGCCCATCGGCCTTTTTACCTGAAGGTCCTGACTTTGCTGGGCAAGATGGAGGAACAAGAGGGAAGGCGCGCCGAGGCCCGACGCCGCTACGAGGAGGGGCTGGCCCTGGCGGCGGAGCCCTCCTCGGAGAAGACCCAACTGCTGCGCCATCTGGGCCTGCTGGAGCTCGCGGAGGGCAAGAACGAGGTGGGACGCGCGGCCTTGGAGGCCGCCCTGCAGATGAGCCTCGACCTCGAGTACGACGAAGGCGTGGCGAACTGCGCTGCGGTGCTCGCCGATCTCGCCCACAAGGAGGGCGACTACGAGCGCGCCCTGCGCATCCACGAGCAGGTGATGCGCCTGGCGGAGAAACACCAGGACCCGCTCAAGCAGGCGCGCACCCACAGCAACATGGCCTCGGTCTTGATCGAGCTGGCCGATTACGGACACGCGGCGGAGCACGCCGAAAAGGCCCAGGCCGTCTTCGCCGCGCAGGGCACGGAGTTGGACCGGCTCGTCAACCGATTCCACTTGGCCACCCTCAAGACCTATCTGGGGCAATTTCAGGAGGCGCAGGACGCCGAGCTGCAGGAGTCCGTCCGGCGTCTCGGCCAGGGCGAGATCTTGGCCTACCTCGAGCGGCTGCGCGGCGAGGCGGCTCGGCTGCAGCGCGACTTTCAAGGGGCGCTTCAGTCCTACGGCCGCGCCCGCGAGGGTTTCCTGGCCGCGAAGAACCGCGAGGAGGCGGAGTTGTGCCTCTTGCAGGAAATATTCACCGAGTGCCTGACCGGCGATCTGGAGGCCGCCCAACGCCGTGCGCGCGCGGCGAAGCGCGGAGGGGCTTGGGAGTCCTTCTTCGCCTGGATCGACGGCCTCCTGACCGCGGACACCCGGGATTCCGAAGTCGAGCTGCAGGAGGCCCTGCGCCCCATCTTGAAGTGCGGCCAGCAAGAGCTGGTGATTCTGGCGCTGTTGGCGGCCTCGGAGCTGCATTCGCGGCGCAAGGAGACCGCCGGCGCCGAGTTTTTCCGGCAGAAGGCCTTCGAGTGGCTGGAGGCGCTGTACCGCGCCCTGCCCGAGGAGATGCAGCTCAGCTTCGAGCAGCGCGAGGATTATCGGCGCCTGGCCGAGGCGCGGCTCAAGCGATTGAAGGCCGCCGGAATCTCGCGGGAACGTTTTTTGAGCTTCGCGAAGATCAACAAGCGGCTCAGCGAAGAGACCGACATGCATTCCATCCTCGAGCAGGTGATGGACGCGGCGATGGCCCTGGCCGGCGCCGAGCGGGGTTTTCTGCTGATCCGCGAGGAGGCGCGGGCCGGCCAGATCCTGTCCGGATTCCGCGTCGAGGCTGCGCGCAACATGAAGAAGGAAAACCTCCACGAGGAGGAGTTCAAGATCAGCCTCTCGGTGGTGGAAGAGGCGCTGCGCCGTCGGGTGAGCCTGCTGACCGACGACGCCCAGGCCGACCCCTCCTTTCGGCACGCGGAGAGCGTGGTCCGCTACGAGCTGAAGTCCATCTTGGTGCTGCCCCTGGTCGGGGCCACCGGCTGCCTGGGCGCCTTGTACCTGGATCACCGCTTCGAAGTCGGGGCCTTTTCCGAGGAGAAGCTGCTCTTTTTGAAGGCCTTCGCCGACCAATCGGTGTTGGCCATCGAGAAGGCGCGGACCCTGGCGGAGCTGGCGGACGCGAAGCGGCGGCTCGAGCACCGCGTCGAGGAGCAGGCCCAGCGCCTCGAGCGCATGGAGATCGAGCTGAAAGAGGCGCGCAAGGACCTCAAATTCCGCTACGAGGAGATCGTCGGCCAATCGCCCAAGATGATGAAGATCTTAGGCCTGCTCGATCGCGTCACCGACACCCGGGTCCCGGTGTGGATCCACGGCGAGTCCGGTACCGGCAAGGAGCTGATCGCGCGGGCCCTGCACTTCAACAGCGACCGAAAGTCGAAGCCGTTCATCGCGGAGAACTGCAGCGCCATCCCCGAAAATCTCCTGGAGAGCGTCCTGTTCGGCCACGTCAAGGGCGCCTTCACCCACGCCGAGCGCGACCGCATGGGCCTTTTCGAGGCCGCGGACGGCGGGACGATCTTCTTAGACGAAATCGGCGACATGCCGATGCCGATGCAGGCGAAGCTGCTGCGGGTCCTGCAGGAAGGCGAGGTCCGGCGGGTGGGCGCCAACAAGAGCGTCAAGGTGGACGTGCGCGTCGTCTCGGCGACCAACAAGAACTTGCCGGAAATGGTGAAGCGCGGCGAGTTCCGCGAGGACCTGTTTTTCCGGCTGAACGGCCTGCGCATCGAGCTGCCGCCGCTCCGCGAGCGCAAGGAGGACATCCCGCTCTTGGTCCAGCATTTCATGCACAAGCTGGCGACGGAGAACGGCCTGACCCTGGGCGGGGTGAGCGAGCAGGCCCTGGGCATCCTGGCGAACTACGACTGGCCGGGCAACATCCGCGAGCTGGAAAACGCGCTGCGCAACGCGGCCATCTTCGCGGAGGGCAAGACGATCACGAGCGAGATGCTGGGATTCAAGCCGGAACTTTGGCGTCCGTCGGAGGCGAAGGCCGCGGCGCCGCATGTCGCGGCGGGTACGGCGGCCGAGAAACCGCTCCAAGCGGAGCGCGAGGCCATCCTCGACGCGATGGTCCGGGCGGCCTTCCACAAAGGCGAGGCGGCGAAGGAGCTGCACATCACGCCGCGACATCTCTACAATCTGTTGGAGAAGTACCGTCTTCCGAAAAACAAGTGGGCGCTCAAGAAGTTGGTCGAAGAAGAGCGGTCGTGAATAAAATGCGGGTTCGCTGCTAATTTTTAAAATCCGTGGCGCCTTGAAAATTGGGCTTAGGCTCCGCCGGCTCGTCGGGGTCCGGGGCGGGGGCGGCCAAGTTGGTAGGGCCTCCGTCATCTTCCTCGTCGACGGGGACGCCGGGCTCGTGATCGGCGCCTGGGGCTATCGTGGGCTGACCCTGCCCGCCCCCGACGGGACCTCCCACTGGGGAGCCACCCTCGAGGACTCCATCCAACGCGGCGCCGCCTTGACCGGTGCAAGCGAGCAAAGATCCGAACAAGCCTAAAAATAAGCAAATTTTAATGATGGATTTCACGGATAACCCCAATCCTTCCAAAAGAAAGTCTCGGCATCTTTGGCCCGGAAGTTGTGTCCAGAATGCTCCGATCTATTGGAAAAGAAAAGAAGAAAGGGCAAATTTACCCGTTTTGGGAGTAAATTTGCCCTTTTTGGAGCAAAAAAGAAGAGGTCAGGCGGGCCGGCCAGAGGGCTCGGGGTTTTTGGACACGGCCCGCCTTTCCTCGGAATCTGGATCGCCTTTTCGAGACGGCGACCACTTAAATTTGCCTCAAGCTTCGACGAAGAGAGCTGTTTTTATTGAGGATTGAGAACAATTTGGAATGCCCCCGGTGTGCCCCCGGGTCGTTCTCTAAGGTTTCGAGCCCTCAATTTTTTCGCCCTCGCATGCCTGCTGTCTTGAGAGTAAAGCAAGCGATATGCCAAAGTTCGACATTTTTAACTCATTGATTTTATATGACTATTTTATATGACCCTTGAAGGGAGAGGAGGGTGCGATCCAGAAATTTCACGTTTTGTGAAGATATAACGCTCATTGTGCCCATTAGGAATTCCACAGGACCCAAAGGAGGGGGAGCATCATCAACAGGCCCACCAGGATAAAAATCCCGGAGATCTCCCAGAGTCCCCGGTTGGCGACTTGGAAGCGCAGGGGTTGGCTGGCGGGGCGGTAGTAGAGCTTCACGGTCGAGTTTACCGCGGGGAGGTATTTGAGGCCGTAGCCCATGCCGGTGCGGACTTCCAAGAGTCGCCCGTCTTCGTCGTGGAAGGCGATCACCGGCTGGATCAGGACTCCGGCCCCATCGGGGTCGGGGTTTTTCTCGATGCGGAGGACCCGGCCGTAGGCCTTCTTGCATCCCAGGCGAAAATACAGCTTGTACAAGATGACGAGGAGGGGCGGGAGGGCGAAGAGCAGGCCCATGCCGGCGAGGAAATAGAGGGTCCATCGCGAGATACCGCTCATCGCCGCCACCTTAGCCAAAGACTTTAAGTCGGGGAACGGAATTCGGCCGGGAAAGTCCTTGAAGCCCCGGCCGCTTGCCCCTAAATTCGCCCGCCATGTCGCTACCCTTGCTCTCCGGAATGCTGCTGCTCTTCCTCTTCCTCGGGTACCACTTTTATGGCCGCTATCTCTCCAAGACCTTCCGCCTCGACGCGGGCGCGACGACGCCGGCCAACGAACTGAACGACGGGGTCGACTACGTCCCGACCAAGCCCTTTTATTTGTTGGGGCAGCACTTCAGCGCCATCGCCGCTGCGGGTCCCATCGCGGGCCCCATCCTTGCCTGCCAGCAGTTCGGCTGGTTGCCCTGCATGCTCTGGATCGGCTTGGGGGTCGTCCTGATCGGGGCGGTGCACGACTTTTCCGCCTTGGTGGCGAGCGTGCGGCACCGCGGCCACTCGGTGGCCGAGATCATCCGCCTCAACGTCGGCAAGCCGGCCTGGCTGGCGATGATGCTCTTCATCTGGGTCTCGTTGCTCTACGTGATCGTCGCCTTCACCGACATCACGGCGGGTACTTTCGTCGGGCGCATCGAGGAGCTGGAGGGCATGAACCTCGGCTTCGAGCGCGGCGGCGCCGTGGCGGCGGCCAGCGCGATGTACCTGCTGCTCTCGATCGTGATGGGGCTGGTGCAGAAGAAATGGAACCCGCCGCTCTGGCTGATGACCTTGATCTTCGTGCCCTTAACGCTCGGCGTCGTCTGGTACGGGACCCAGATCTCGACCCTGATGCTCTTCTCGCAGCGCAGCTGGGGCTTGATCATCTTGGGCTATTGCTTCGTCGCGTCCCTTCTCCCCGTCTGGCTCCTGCTGCAGCCGCGCGGCTACTTGGGCGGCTTCGTCCTTTACATGGCCTTGGCCGTCGGCGTGATCGGTATCTTCTTCGGCGGCTACGAGATCAAGCAGGACTACTTCAAGACCTGGAACGCGCCGGGCCTGACCGGCTCGCTCTTTCCCTTCCTCTTCGTCACCATCGCCTGCGGGGCCTGCTCGGGCTTCCACGGCCTGGTCTGTTCGGGGACGACCAGCAAGCAGATCGACAAGGAGACGCACTGCCACTCGGTCGGCTACGGGGCCATGCTGCTGGAGGGCTTCGTCGCGATGATCGCCTTGGCGACGATCATGATCCTGGGGAACGGCGAGGCGAAGGGCTCGCCCGGGGCGATCTACGGCGCGGGCATCGGAAAATTTTTGACGCTGATCCTGGGGAAGGAAAACCTGGTCTTCGCGATCACCTTCGGGGCGATGGCCTTCTCGACCTTCGTCTTCGACACGCTGGACGTCGCGACGCGGCTCGGCCGCTACATCCTGCAGGAGCTGACCGGGCACGAGGGCCGCGGGGCTGCCTTGGCCGCGACGGCCTTGACCGTCGGGATCCCGGCCGTCTTCATCTTGCTGGCGAAGGGCGGCGGTTGGTCCCTCTTTTGGGTCCTGTTCGGCACCTCCAACCAGCTGCTCGCCGCGCTCACCTTGGTCGGCGTCACCGTCTGGCTCAAGCGCGGCGGGCGCCGCTACTGGTTTACGCTCTTTCCGATGCTCTTCGTGATGACGATCACCTTCTGGTCGCTGGGCAAGCAGGTTTTTTCGGCCTTTTGGGGGCCGGCGCTCTCCGGCGCGACCGCCCACATCGCGTTGATCAACGGCGTGGTGGCCGTCCTCTTGCTCGCCTTGGCCCTCTTGGTGGTCCTCGAGGCACTCAAGACAATTTCCCGCAAGGCCGCATAAAAAAATCCCGCCCCGGGTGGCCCGGGACGGGAGGGCTCGGTCGGTCCCTTGGGTTTGGGATCAAGGGGCCGTAAAGCTCTGCGGGTGGACGGCGACGCGCTTCTCGTCGGAGAAGGCGGCCGTCAACGCGGTCTGTTCGGTGCCGTCCTGTTTCATCCGGTAAATGTTTTCGTTCCCGTCGCGGTCCGAGGTGAAGAAAAGATATTCGCCGTCGGGGGTCCAGGCGGGAGCCGAGTTGGACCCTTCGCTCGTGAGCTGGCGGGCGCCGGAGCAGGCGTTCGGGTTGAGGGCCCGGTAGCCGCGCCCGACGAGGCTGCAGGCGAAGATCTGGTTCCTGCCGTCCACCTTGCGGTCGAAGGCCAGTTGCGCGCCGCCCGGTTTCACGGCGGGGGCGCTGCCTTCGATGGGGTAGCTCCGGTAGGACGGAGAGCCGCTTTGCTCGAGGGCTTGAAAGTCGTGGCCCTCGAGGTCGTAACGGTAGAGCTGCTGCGGTCCCTCGCCGAGGCGCATCGAGAAGATCAAGTGGCCGGCGTCCTGCCAGGCGATCCTGCCGATCTTGCGCCGGTCGTCCAAGGTGTTGATCAGGGCGCGACCCTCGCCGGTGGCCGCGTCATAGAGGCGAAGCTCCTCCACCTCGATGACCCGGAAGTCCGCGCCCAGGCCGACGCCGTGCGTGCTGACGCCGACGAAGGCGACGCGGCTTCCGCCGGGCTCGAAGGCGAGCCTTTGCGGCGCGAAGACGCCGGCGTCGAAGGCGCCCAAGTCCCCGCTGTCCAGCGTCTCGAGAAGGACCGGGGTCGCGTCCAAGCGGGCGAGGACCGGAACGGGTTCGCCCAGCGGGATCGATACGGTGGCGCGGTCGAAGGCCAGGGCGCCGCCGTCGGAATTATAGGAGAGGTTTCCGAAGTGCGTGCGAGCCCGCGTGTTGCCCGTGAGCGGGACGGCAGTCGCGGGGTTGCAGCTGTCGGAGAGAAAGACGTTCTCCGCAGGCGCCCGGTCGGAGACGAAGGCGAAGCGGTAGCAAGTCGTCGGCGTCGCGGGTTGGTCCCCGGCGCCGGGTCCCTCCGGCGCCGGGGTCTCGCCCGGTTCCTCACCGCCGTCCGCCGCCGGGCTCTCCGCGGGGTTGTCGGCCGCGGGCGGCGGGTTTTCTTGGACGAATCCGGGATCGGCGCCGGGACTCAAGTCGGCTTCCACCCCCGTTGAAGCCGACCGGCCGCAGGCGGCGCCCAGCGCGCCGATCCCGAGGAGTGAGATCAAGAGCAAAGTTTTTTTCGCGGATTCCAGTTTCGTTTTCATGACGATTCCCTTTGGAAATGAATGGAGTGCGGCGTGAGGTCCGATCGGACGATTACTTATCTTTTTCCTTGGCGGTCTTTCGCTCTCCGTCGATCAGCTGCAACTCCAGCTCCTGCAGCTGCCCGGCCACTTCTTGCAGCGAGAGTTCGCCCGCCTCGAATTGCGTCTTCAGTTCGGCAAGTTTCTTGGCGACCTTCAGGCGGTAATAACCGCGGGCCGTGGAGTATTTGACCGTCAGGGAGAAGTTCTCCATGGCCTGGGCCAGCTCTTCCTTCATGGCCTCGTGCTCTTCCCGGTAGCCGCCGAAAATTTCCTCGGCGCGGAGCAAGTCCTCCTCCACGGCCGCCTCGGCCTGGGCCGCAGCCTCGGGATCCTGCGCGAGCTCTAAGGCGGCCTTGGCCTTGCTGAGTCGAGGGAGGATCGCTTCCAGTTGCCGGCGCAACTCCGGCGAGAGATCCGGACCCTGGAGGGCGGCCTCGATGCCGGTGCCGAGGCGCTCGATACGATCGAGGGGTCCGGAGACGTGGTGCGAAATCCGGAGCTGCAGCTGCACTTGGAGGTATTCGTCCCGCATGTAGGGAGGCACCTCGGCATCCGTGCCGTAGGGCACCAGGCGTTTCATCAGAAATTGGACGGAACGGAGGTTCTCCTGCGCCATGCGGTGGTCCGGCTGCGCTTGGAGCTGGGCCTGAAGCTCGGCCTCCTGGCCCCGCAGTTCCTGAAGGATGACGGACGGGGAGAACGGCGCATCGCCCGCTTCCCGCCTCTCGCCGTAGGCCTCGCTATAATAAGAGTGGCCCTCCGGGGTTTCGGCCCCTTCCGCTTCGAAGCCGTATTCCGTCGCCTCGAGGGTCTCCTCGTAAGTGGTTAGGGAGGCATCGGCCTCCAGCCCATAGCTTTTGAGATAGTGATTCGAAGAATTCCTGACAGCCCCTGCGTTCATCGCATCCCCCTTCCGGCGGCCTTAGCCGCCATGTCCGGAAATATTGCAAGGGATGAGCCAAGGGTTTGTCGGCAGGAATATTAGGAATATATATTTGAAAATATTAATTTATTTATAATTGTGGGAGAGCAAAGGGCTTCAGTCAAATTATGTATGAATTATAAATATTTCATACATAAGATATTTTTAATAAATAATTACATAATATTAAATAGAAAATTTTATCTGTAATAAAATTATAATATAAAACATAATATACAATTATTTTGGAGATATTATTTTAATAATTATAAAAAGGCTTTTTGATATTTTTTTCTAAAGATTTTTTATAATTATTTTTATAATATATTTATTTTAATATAATATTATTTTATAATAAGTTTCTTATTAAACTTAATCATTAAAATTTAATCAAAAGATTTTTTATCAATTATTATTTGTTTTAATAAAATCAATTAGTTAAAAATCATGCTGAAGCGCCCCGTCGATATCCTCAAATCCCTCTGTCGCGCCGGCGACCCCAAGCTTCGGTCTCGCGCCAAGCTCCTGCTGCGCGCCCTGGAGTTGGGAAATTCCGCCCAGGCCTGCCGCGAGGTCGGGGTCTCTCCGCAGCTCTATCAATATTGGTCGCGACGCTTTCGCGATTCCGGTTTTCGCCGCGAGGGTCTTTGCACGCGCTCGCGGCGCCCCAAGCGCTCGCCGAAAAAAATTCCCCCCGAAGTCGAGCGTTGGATCGAGGCCTACCGCCGCGAGCTGCGTTGTTCGGGGGAGAAGATCCGGCTCCTGCTGGAACAGGAGAGGCAGGTGCGCGTCTCCCTGCCGACGGTCTATCGCGTCCTTGCCCGCAGCGCGCCCCATGGCCCGCGCGGCACGCGCCGGGCCATGCGCTCCGGGGCCGCGCCTCCCGTCCAGGCCGCCGGCGGCAAAGGCCCCGCGCCGAATCGCGCTCGATCCGCCGAGGTCCGCGCCACTTCCCCGCCTCAGACCGAAGCCTCGCCGCCGCCGCGCCGCATCGCGGGCCGCTACCGCGTCCTGCGGCGGCTGGGCAGCGGCGGAGGCGGCGTGGTGTACTTGGTGGAGGACGAGGCGGAGGGCGGCGCGCGCCAGGCCCTCAAGTGGGTCGAGGCCGCGCGGGGTTCCAATCCCGGTTTGGGCGCGCTGCTGGAAAATGAATTCGCCGCGCTGGCGGGGCTGGAGCACCCCAACCTGGCTCGGGTTCATGACTTGGGCGTAGCGCCCGGCGGTATCTACTTCACCTCCGACTATATCGTCGGCCGCGACCTGCTCGCGGCGGCCCGCGAGGCCGACCTCAACCATGTATTCCGGCTGATCCTGCAGGTGCTCGGCGCCCTCGACTACCTGCACGGCAAGGGCATCCTCCACCTCGACCTCAAGCCCGCCAATATCCTGGTGGCTGAGGCCGAGGGCCTCGAGCCGCCGCGGGTGAAGCTGATCGACTTCGGCGGCGCCGAGTGGCGGCGCCGCGGCCGGGCGGCGGCGGGCGAGACGATGGGCACGCCGCCCTACGTCGCCCCCGAGCTGCTGCTGGAGCAGGCCCCGGGGCCGGCCGCCGACCTCTACGCCTTCGGCATACTCCTCCACCAAATCTTTTTCGGGGCCTTCCCGCTGCGTCATCGCGATCCCTTGCTTATGATGCAGGAGCAGATCTACGAGGAGCCCTTGGCTCTGGTCCCGCTGCCCCCCGCGCTGCCCGAATCTTTTGGGGCCCTCTTGCGCCGGATGGTCGCGCGCGACCCGCGGGCCCGCTTCGCCTCGGCTAGCGAGGTCTTGGCGGCGATAAACGAAAGCCTGGGCGAGGACTTCCGCTTGGGCGCGCCGGCCCTACCGCAGGGGATCCTCGCCGAGTCCCGTTACGATTTCTCCGCCGACCTCATCCAAGAGCTCGCGGAAGGCCTCGCGAGCGGCGCGCCGGGCGTGACCGTCCTTTCCGGCGCACCGGGCAGCGGCAAGAGCCGCCTGCTCGCTCGCGTCAAAGAGACCCTGCAGCTGCGCCGGGTCTTTCCCGTTCGGCTTGCCGCGCCGGCACAGCTGGAGGCGGCCCTAAGCCGCGCCGGGCGCGCCCAGGCGCCGCTGCTCGTCGACCTGCCAGCCGAGTCGGAGGACCTGCCCGCGCTCCTGGAGCGGCTCGACGAGGCGGGGCTCCCCGCCTTGCTCGCGACATGCAGAGAATTTTCCCTGGAGCTGCTCGCCCCGCGTTGGATCGAGCTTAGGCCCTGGACGCGCGAGCAGGTTTTGGAATTTTTCAAGACCGAGATCCGCGACCTTCCTGACGGGCCTCTCGCGGCGGCCTTGGCCGACTTGGGGTCGGGCGGGCCCGAGCGTCTCGAGACCCTCCTGCAGGCCCTCCAAGAGACCGGCGCCCTGCAATGGGCCGAGGGCGCCTGGCAGTGGCGGCCGGAAGCGGAGCCGGATCCCTCGCGGCTGCTCCCAGATCATGCCGCGCGCTGGCGGGAGCGGCGCGCGCGGATCGTCGAGATCCTGCGCGCCTTGCCCCCTGGATTAGACCCGGAGACCCTCGCGGGGCTCCTGGACGTGGAGGCCTCTTGGCTGAGGCCGCGGCTGGAGGCCTGGGTGCGGGAGGGATTACTCAAGCTCCGGGAGGCGAGACAGATTCGGCGCTATGCCTTGGCGGTGAGCGATGAAATCGAGGCGAATACGCCCGCACCTCGCGACTGGGGACGGATCGAGGCCGAGCTGGAGAGGCTCTATGCGGAGGGGCGCTTCGAAGCCGGCGCGCGCTGGGCGGATCGGTTGCGGGCGGAGGCCGTCGAACTTACGCCGGCGGCGGCCCTGCGCTGCGCGCGACTCTACGTCGCCTCGGGCGAGGCCGACCGCGCCCTAGAGGCCCTCCCGGCCCAGGCCTCACCGGAGGAGCGGGGCCTGGCTTGCGAGATCCGCGCCCGCGCCGCATGGGCGCTCGGAAATCTCGAATCCGCCGAGGCTGCCCTGCGGGAGGCCGAGGCGGCGTATCTCGCCCGCGAGGATTTGCCGGGCCGCTCCCGCGCGGCCAACCTGCGCGGTTCGATCGCGAAGCAGCGCCTGGATTTTTCGGCGGCCGCGGAGTCCTTCGCGGCGGCGATCGAGCTGGCCGAGCTCGCCGCGGATCCCTACCTGCAGGGCCTGGCCGAGATGAACTTGGCTTTGCTCCGCCAAGAGCGGGGTGATTTTCGCGCCGCCGCCCGGCTCTTCGCGGCGGCGGAGGCGAGCGCGGGGCGCGCCGCCCACCCCTGGTTGCAGGGACGCCTGTTGCAGAACTGGATCAATTTGCTTTTTTACATGGGGCGCGCGGCCGAGGCCGAGCAGCGCTGCTACGTCCTGCTGCGCCTCGCGATCGTCCATCGTTATCCCGAGCTGCAGGCGGTCGCCCACAATTCCCTCGCCCTGCTGGCGGGGCAGCGCGGTCGCCGCGAGCTCCAAGAGACCCAGCTCAACCTGGCCCTGCACCTGCTTCGGCCCCGCGGGCTCTGGCTGCCCTACGCACAGACCCGGCTCAACCGCGCCTTCTTTCTGTGGGAGCAGGGCCGCTACACCGCGGCCGAGCTGGACGCCGGTTACGCCTTGGACCTCGCCCAGAGCCTGCGCCACCCGCACTTCAAGGCCCTGGCCCAACTGGTCTTGGGGCGAATCCTGAGGGACCGGCCGAACCCCGATCTCGCCCAGGCCGCCGCGTCCCTGAACCGCGCCCACCAGGGCCTCCACCGGCTGAAACACCGGCCCTTGCTTTGGGAGGTGGCCTTCGATCGCGGCCTGGTGGCGAAGCGCCTCGGCGAGGCCGAAAGGGCCCGGGCCTGTTTCGAGGCCGCCCTGCGGGACTTGGAAGGGCTGCTCGCCGAGCTCCCCGACTTCGCCAGGGAGAGCTACCTGCGGGACCGCAAGCTGGAAAAGATCCGGGCGGAATTGTCCTGACGCAACAGCGCCCGTCGTCCCGGTCGAGAAGGAGGATAGTTCTGGAAAGACCGTTGTCTTCGCCCGCACGCACTCCTACAATGAAAATCGAGCCTCGGTTTTGGGAGGGTTCATGAAACGCCGGGAATTTCATCGTCTTGCCTTGGCGGCGCCGCTGCCGCTGCTCTGCGCCTTACTGTGGGCCTGCGCCGGGGCCGGCGGTCCCGCCGCTCCGGGCGGGGGGCCCGGCGGTGCGGCGGCCGGCCCGGTCGCGGCCCCCGAGGCGGCCTTCAACCCCGGCTCGATCCAGGTGGGCGGCGAGGGCCACGGCCAGGAGGGGAGGAAGGTCCACAACGTCGCGACGGTGAAGACCAAGGACGGACGCGGGAATTGCGGTTTGGCCCACGGCGATTTTCAACCTTTGTTCGAGGGTACGGGTCCCCAACCGGTCCTGATGAGTTGGGCCTCCGGCTTCGAAACGGGGCCCTTTGGAGACTTTCAAGAGAGGTCCATGGGCAGCTTCGGCATGACGCCATTGCCGCAATGCCCGCTGATGGTCACGGTCCAGGGCGAACAATTTCAGACCACCATGAGGGGGCGATTTCTTAAATTGGTGGCCGCCTACACCGACCCTTCGGGGAAATTTTTCCAAAGCGAGCCGTTGGTCATGCCTTGCCCTCCCCTCTGCGTCGGCCAAGAGTGCCCCGCCCTTTGCGCCGTGCCGCCCTGCCAGACCTGTTTGCAGCTGAAGGAGGAGTCCGAGATCGCCGAGGAGGATCGGGTGCGAAATCAAACCGTTTTCCCCGGCCCAGCGGAATTCGCTCCGCCGTCGCTCCCCGCGATCGAGGATCGGGACTTGGCCGATCCGCGGCTGCGTCTCATCAAGGGCCCCGATCTCTTGCCAACTCTTCCCGAGGATTTCCAACTCCGTAAATAGGGTAAAAAAAAAAGCCCCCGCCGTTGCCGGCGAGGGCCTTATCGGGTTTAGGGACTCACACTTATTTGCGGGCCGCCCGGCGCCGCAGGGCCAGGCTTAGGGCCGCGGCCGCGGCGAATCCGGCCAGGTTGAGGGCCGAGCCGCCGTCCACGCCGGCAACCATCGCGCAGCCTCCGGAGGCCGGCTGACCCTCGGGGAGCTCGCCGCCGTCGTCGTTGGCATCGCCGTCGCCGTCCGGGACCTCGGCAGACTTCACCACGAAGCGCATCTCGAGCATCCCGACCTTCGAGAAGTCCTGGGACTCCTCGCCGATCAAGATGGGGCTGGGGACCTCGGGCACGATCACGTCGAGGCCGCCGACGGGGATCACCTCGACGGTGGCGCCGACCGCGTTGACGTAGATGGAGGTATCGCCGTCGTACTGGACCTGCTCGCCGGTGGACTTGAACTTGACGAAGTGGTCGGCGCCGACGGGGTCGGTCCCGGTCATGTCGAAGCGGAAGCTGTCCGCCGACTCCGCTTGGGCCGAGAAAAAGAGCTTCGCGAGGAAGTCATCCTTTTCGCCGTGGAAGGTCACGACCTCGCCATGGCTGGGGAAGGCCTCGACCTTCTCTCCGTTGATCGCATAGATCAGCCGCGAATCGGCCAGGTTGGCCTCGGGGATGGTGACCCGGATATAGTCGTTGGATTTCATGTCGTGCACCGCCGCGGTCGCGGTCTGGGCCGTGAAGGCGCAGGCCAGGGCCAAAAGGGTGACGGTGATTTTGTTCTTCAGTTGAGTCAGCGTTTTCATTTCGATCTTCCTTTCAATGGTTGGAGTGCCTTTGAGAGGAGTGCGTGGACGCCGGGATAGATTGCAGGCGTGGTGCCATATAAGCTCCCCATTGAAATAATTGAGTAATCCGGAAATTTTTCCGAAAAATCGGGGAGCGAGACCGCCAGATATGAAATTTCGTGAACCCCAGGGGCCGGCGCTAGGGCCGGGACTTCTTGGGAGGGCTAAGACGGAGGTCTCGCTGGGCGAGTCCGGCGACCGAGGCGATCACCTCGCGGTGGATGCGCTCGACCCGCCGGGCGACGGACTCGCCGCGCCGGGCCTTGACGGAGATCGGCGGCCCCACCCAGTGCACCAGCTTCATCGGGAAGGGCAATAGCCCCAGGCCCAGGAAGAGGGGGACGCTGAAGCGCAGTTTTTCTAGCAGCTTGATGCGCGGCTTGAGCAGGAAATAGGAATTGAAATAGGCCGCGTTGATCCCGCGACAGTAAGTGGGGACGATCGGGGTGTCGGTCTGCACCGCCAGGCGCACGAAGCCCTTGCGCCGCTCCCAGGGGATGCGCCGCAGGCCGCGCTTGGCGAGCAGGGCCTCGTAGATCCCGCCGGGCGCGAGCATGACCACGTGATTTTGCTTGAGCAGCCGCTGGGCGTTGCGCGGGTCGGCCTTCACCGCCCCGCCCTTCAGGAAGAGCTCGCGCAGCCCCGGGACGTGGAAGAGAAAGTCCGCGCCCAGGCCGCGCGCCATCAGCCTGCGGCGCTTCAGCAGCTTCCAGGCCAGCAGGAAGCCGTGGAAGGGGATGACGCCGTGGTTCATCACGACGAGGCATCTCTTTGCGGGGATGTGCTCGAGGCCGCGGACCTCGTAGCGGAAATACTTTTCCAGCAGGCCGAAGGCGGGGGAGAGTTTTTGCAAAAAGGCCGGGTCCGCCTGGTGCAGGGATTGCATCGGCCGCCCTTAACATAAGAAATTTCGCCTCCCCACGAAAAAATCCCGGCGAATCGGCCACGGCGGGGAGGCCTTGCTCCGGCCCCCACGATCCTTCACAATTTCCTCTGGCAAGCCGTGTTGAAGAATTCGACGATCCGCCTACGGGGCTAAAATCTATTTTCAACAGGCTGCCTGAGGCGACCATGAGAAGTTTGGCCTTGGTTCTGCTGCTCTTGGCGGTATTTCTGCTCGGGAGACCCACCCCCGTCCTCTGCGTCTATTGCCCGGGCGGGACCCCCTGCTATTCCGACGTCGATTGCAGCCAGGGCTGCCGCTGCCAGGCCCCGCCCTATTTCCAAGGAGTCTGCGTTCCCCGATATTAAGAGGTTGGAAAAAGGCCTCCGGCAGGTTTGGCAACCGCCGAGGAAGCCCTCTGGATTTCCCCAAAACCGCGGGCTATCGTCTTTCCTCATGCATCCGGCCCTGGAGAAATTCCATCCCCTGATCGCCCGCTGGTTCGAGGGGCGCTTCGGCGCTCCGACCGAGCCGCAGCGCCGCGGCTGGCCCCACATCGCCTCGGGCCGCGACACCTTGATCGCGGCGCCCACCGGCTCGGGCAAGACCCTGGCCGCCTTCCTCGCCTGCCTGGACCGCCTGGTGCGGGCAGGGGAGGCGGGAGGGTTGAAGGACGAGACCTCCGTCGTCTACGTCTCGCCGCTCAAGGCCCTCGGCAACGACATCCAAAAGAACTTGGCCGAGCCCCTCGCCGAGCTGGGCGCCCTGGCCCGAGAGACCGGGATCGAGCTCCCCGAGATCCGCACCGCGGTGCGCAGCGGGGACAGCACGGCGGGCGAGCGCGCGGCGATGCTGAAAAAGCCCCCGCACATCCTGATCACCACGCCGGAGTCCCTCTACCTGCTGCTCACCTCCCGGCGCGGTCGCGAGCTCTTGAAGCCCGCGCGCACGGTGATCGTCGACGAGATCCACGCCCTGGCCCGCGACAAGCGAGGCTCGCACTTCGCCTTGAGCCTGGAGCGCCTCGACCGCCTGGCGGGAAGGAGGATCCCCCGCGTCGGGCTCTCCGCGACCCAGCGCCCCATCGAGGAGATCGCCCGCTTCTTGGTCGGAAGCGCCCGGGTCGCCGCGGACGGGAGCCCCGACTGCGCCATCGTCGATGCGGGCCACCGCCGCGACATGGACCTGGCCTTGGAGATCCCCGAGGAGGAATTGGGCGCGGTCGCCTCGAAAGAATTGTGGGGCGACATTTACGACCGCGTCGCCCAATTGGTGCGGGAGCATCGCAGCACGCTCGTCTTCGTCAACACCCGCCGCCTGGTCGAGCGCGCCACCCACGCCCTGGCCGAGCGCCTGGGCGAGGCGGCGGTGGCGGCCCACCACGGCAGCCTCTCGAAGGAGATCCGCCTGGACTCCGAGACCCGGTTGAAGACGGGGCAGACGAAGGCGGTGGTCGCCACGGCCTCCCTCGAGCTGGGCATCGACGTCGGGGCGGTGGACCTGGTCTGCCACATCGGCAGCCCCCGCAGCCTGGCGGTGGGCCTGCAGCGCATCGGCCGCGCCGGGCACGCCCCGAAGGCGCGCGACGCGGAGACGGCCCTCGTCCTGCCCAAGGGGCGGCTCTTTCCCGCGACCCGCGACGAGCTGCTGGAGTGCGCGGCCTTCGTGCGCGGAGTGCGGCGCGGCAATTTGGAAAAGACCCGGTTGCTGGCCCATCCCCTGGATATCCTGGCCCAGCAGATCGTCGCGGCGGTGGCCTGCGAGGAATGGGGCGAGGACGAGCTCTTCGCCATGGTCCGCGGCGCCTGGCCCTACGCCCGGTTGCCGCGGGAGGAATTTGACGCGGTCTTGACGATGCTGTCGGAGGGGATCGCCACCTCCCGCGGCCCGCGCGGGGCTTGGCTGCATCGGGACGGCGTCGCGCGCCGCCTGCGGCCGCGGCGCGGCGCCCGACTGGCGGCGCTGACCTCGGGCGGGGCCATCCCGGACAACTTCACCTACACCGTGGTCAAGGAGCCCGAGGGCACGGTCCTCGGCTCGCTCGACGAGGACTTCGCCATCGAGAGCCTGGCCGGCGACGTCATCCTGCTGGGCAACACCTCGTGGCGGATCCGCCGCGTCGAGGCCGGCCGCGTCCGCGTCGAGGACGCCCACGGCCAGGCCCCCAACATCCCCTTCTGGCTGGGCGAGGCCCCGGGCCGCAGCCCCGAGCTGTCCTGGGAGGTCTCGGAGCTGCGCAAGGACTTGGAGCCCATGCTTTCGGATCCGGAGCGCGCCGCGGCCTTCCTCGAGACCGAGTGCGGCGTGCCGAAGGTCGGTGCGGAGCAGGCGGTGCAATACCTGCGACAGGCGCAGGCCGCGCTGGGGGCCCTGCCCACGCAGGACACCCTGATCGCCGAGCGTTTCTTCGACGAGGGCGGCGGGATGCAGTTGGTGCTGCACGCCCCTTTCGGCGGGCGCATGAACCGGGCCTTCGGCCTGGCGCTGCGCAAGCGCTTTTGCGCGGGATTCAACTTCGAGCTGCAGGCGGCGGCGACCGACGACGGGATCCTGCTCTCGCTGGGGCCGCAGCACAGCTTTCCCCTGGATTCGGTGTTTCGCTTCCTCGCCTCGCGGACCGTGCAAGACACGCTGGAGCAGGCGGTGCTCGACGCGCCGGTCTTCGGCGTGCGCTGGCGCTGGAACGCCACCCGCGCCCTGGCCCTGCTGCGCCACTCCGGCGGCAAGCGGGTGGCGCCGGCCATCCAGCGCATGCGCAGCGACGACCTGCTGGCGGCGGCCTTTCCCGAGCAGGCGGTCTGCCAGGAGAACGTGACGCGCCCCATAGCCATCCCCGATCATCCGCTGGTGACGGAGACGATGCGCAATTGCCTGGAGGAGGCGATGGACCTGTCGGGCCTCACGGCCCTGCTGCGGCGGATCGAGGCGGGGGAGCTCCGCCTCTTGGCCCGCGACACCCCCACCCCGTCGCCGCTCAGCCACGAGATCCTCAACTCCAATCCCTACACCTTCCTCGACGACGCGCCCTTGGAGGAGAGGCGGGCCCGCGCGGTCGCGACGCGGCGGACGCTCTCGGACGAGGACCTGCGCGCCTTCGGGGCCTTGGACGAGGCGGCGATCGCCGCGGTCGAGGGGGAAAATTGGCCGGACCTGCGCGGCGCCGACGAGTTGGCCGACGCCCTGCGCGACCTGGTCTTGCTGCCCGAGTCGGCGGTCGGCGAGGCCTGGCGGACTTGGCTGCAGGAGCTGCTGGCCGCGGGCCGAGCCCAGCGCCACGGCCGGCATTACGCGACGCCGGAGCGGGGAGACTTGGCGGCGCGCGCCCTAGCCGGCGATGCGGAGGCGGTGGCGGCGGCGCTGCGCGCTTGGCTGATGGCCGGCGGTCCCGCGACGGCCGCCCAGTGGGCCGAGCGGACTCAACTGTCGCGGGAGGCCGTGGCGTCGGCCTTGCTCCGCCTCGAGTCGCAGGGTTTCGTCCTGCGCGGGCGGTTCCGCGCCGCGGCCTTGGCGGGGGGCGCGGAGGAGTGGTGCGACCGCGAGGTCTTGGCCCGGATCCATCGCCGTTGCCTGTCCCGCCTGCGTCAAGAGCTGGAGCCGGTGACGACGGCGGACTTCGTCCGCTTTCTCCTGCACTGGCAGCATGCCGCGCCGGGCACGCAGCGGGTCGGGGCCCAGGGTTTGCTGGAGGTGATCGCGCAGTTGCAGGGCCTGCAGCTCCCCGCCGCCGCCTGGGAGCGGGAGGTCTTTCCCGCGCGGGTCGCGGGCTACCAAAGCGCGATGTTGGACGAGCTCTGCCTGAACGGGACGGTGCTGTGGGGACGCCTGGTGTCCGGCGGCGGAGAGGAGGAAGCGGGGCCGGGCGACGCGGCGCGGGGCCGGCGGCGCGCCGCGCCCAACCGCAACACGACGCTCTCGGTCCTGCTGCGCGAGAGTCTGCCGCATTTTCTGCGCGCCAGCTCCCCCCAAGAGCCGAGCTACGCGGGCCTGGGCGACTCGGCCCGGCAAATTTTGGAATTGCTGGCCCAGCGCGGGGCGATGTTCTTCAACGAATTGCAGGCGGTCACCGGGCGCCTGCGGACGGACTTGGACCAGGCGCTCTGGGAATTGGTCGCGGCGGGCGCGATCACCTGCGACGGCTTCGCGGGGCTGCGCAACCTGATCCAGCCCTCGCGGCGCCGCGAGAAGGCGAGGCTGCTCGAGCGTTACCCTTACGCCCGCGGTCCGATGTTCGTGGGCGGGGGCGGGCGCTGGTCGTTGCTTCGGCCGCCGGGCCTGGCGGCGCCCGCGGCGCGCGGCCCGCTGGGCGAGCCGGCGGAGCTGGAGGTCTTGGCCGACCAGTACCTGCACCGCTGGGGCGTGGTGTTTCGGGACGTCCTGGCGCGGGAGCCCTTCGCGCCCTCGTGGCGCAGCCTGCTGGGCGTCTACCGGAGGCTGGAGGCCCGCGGGCTCTTGCGCGGGGGCCGCTTCGTCGAGGCCTTTGGCGGCGAGCAATTCGCCCTGCCCCAGGCGGTGGAGGCCTTGCGGGCCCTGCGGCGGGAGGAAAAGTCGGAGGAAGAGCCGGAGGTGTTTTTGTCCGCGGCCGATCCCTTGAACGTCACGGGCTACCTCACGCCGCCGCCGCGGATTCCCGCGACTTTGACGCATCGCCTGCGCGTTGTGGGAGGAGTCCCCGTGGTCTGCGAGGGGCGGGGTCCGCAAACGGTGGCCTTGGAGTCCGGCATGGGGGCGGTGGATTCATTCCGAAAGTCCCCATGGCTATCGACGACCTGATTTTTGATTTTCTTAAAGAGACAGCCGTATTTACAAATAATGCAAATAAGTTTGCAATATTTGCCAATCTGAAGCCGGATAGCCACCGGTCCTCGATCGACTCAGTAACTCCTTGCCAATTCAACTATTGGTGATGGCTATCTTTCTTTGCTCAAAATGCAAACTGGCATACCGATTGCTTTCTACACCGGCGTCGAGGCGCTAATGGCTTCGATGAAAATGAACAACAGACAAAAAAAGGACCGGGTAAGTATGACCAAGATCCACACCCCCAACGTCAATTTCAACACCCACGCCGTCACGGACACCGGCTTCGGCCTCGGGCTCGGCTATGCAATCGGGTTCGGAAGGTCGATGCAGAACTTTTTCGTGAACGCCGGGTTCAACTACGAGAAGAGCGTGGAAACATGCCCCGCGTCCGGCGGCACCGAATACACGCGAAGGATCCACGATTTTTCGTCCCAGCTCGGCCTGGGAGGTCGCATCGAGATTCCGGGAGGCGGGACTTCTTCGTTCTTCATCTTTGGGATGCAGGCGGGGCCCGACTACCACCGGATCGACCGGGGGTCCTGCATCGCCCAAGATAACGCCGCTCCATCCTTTTCAACGTCGGATCAGGGTTTCCTCCTCGGGAAGTTGACTCCCTACGTGGGCTTCGGACTCCCCATCTTCGCTTTCCCCAGTTTCAATTTCGACCTTCTGTTGACGGTCGGAGCCAACATCTTTTTGGGCGATCACGAAAGGGCCTACCCCTTCTTCGGCCTGAGCTTTCCGATCGACATCAACGGGGGTTGAGAGCGGTTCTTTAACTTCCCGCGCGCCGGCATGGCGATGCGGATGGCCTTGCAGGAGTAAAAGCATGGCAGCCTCGGTTCGCGCCCTTGTTTTCGTGGGTTCGGCTGGAAAGACGGTCGTTCCCTTGCCTCCCTGGGAAACCTTTTCGGAGTCCGCCCGACGGGCCTTGCAACGGTTGGATGCGAACGGCGACGGCGAGCTAGTGGCCTCCGACGTTCCCGGCGCCGATGCGCGCCGCGGTTCTGAGTCCCGGGAAGTCGAGGTTCGGCGCGGCCCCACCGCCGACGAATTGGGCCGCGTCCTTTTTCATTACGGCCGGCTCAACCACCACAACCACCGCGTCAGCGATCGCGCCACCCGCGACGAGCGCAAAGCCGGGCTCACGGCTTTCCAGCAGGCCATTTTCGATCGAGTGGTCCGACCCGTGTGGGGCGAAGATCCCGGACAGCGCAAGGGGCGCCTGTCTGCCGGAGATCTGGCCGGCATCCGTCGGGTCTTGTCGGTCAGCGCGGATTTTGCCCGGCTCTACGGCATGGCCGTGATCGCGATGGGCGCGGTCGACCCCAAAATCGGCCGCTCCGACCGGGACTACGCCGCCGCAGAGCTGGAGATCCTTCGAACCGCGGAAGGCATGTTGATCGACGCGCTCGCCTTTGCCGCCAAGGCCGGCGTCCATGGAAGCGAGGCGGAGTATGTCCGCAAGATCCAGGAGGCGTTGCGGGCCTTGGATCCGGTTCTCGACCGCGCTGACAAGAATTCTTTCCGAACCGCGTCGCAACTACCGTACCTACTTGCCGCCGAGATGACCCCGGTGATGCTGAAGCGCTCGGACCTGCAGCGGGGGCTATCGATTGAGATTGGAGTCGCGGTTTCCCCCGGCTTTGCGAGAGCCGCCCGGGACCAAGGGTTGGAAGGCGCCGTCCTCCGATACTTCCGGGAGAACCCTCCCTTGCTGAGGCCCTCCCGTCCGGACGATCACCACGAGGCCCGGACGGTCTCACTCTCCGCGCTGCACGTCGAGAAGGACGGACCGGGACCGCAGGGCGACCGCGGCTTCTATAACGACCCCGCGCGCAGCGACCGCACGACCTTCCTCGGGGCAATCCAGGAAGGCCGGCCCGCGCCGATGGAATATTTCCGGGTGCGGTTTCTCGCCGGCCCGAAACTGGCCTCCGCCCTCGACGGGCTCCCGAGTCGTGCCTTCGATATTCTCGACCCGCGGCCGGCCGGCCGGGTGATCGAGAGGGGCTTTTTGCTCCAAGACGACGTGGTCGCGCGTCCCGTCCGCCTCTCGGTCTTCACCGATCCGCACGTCTCGATGAAAGCGCTGCTCGCGTCCGGCGCGATGCAGGAGGCGATCCGCGCGGAGGCGGAGAAGGCGCAGGAGAAGGGGGAGATGGCGGAATACGAACGTCTCCAAGACCTGGCCCAAGCGGTGGATCGCTTCTATGTCCATAATTTCCACGGCCTCGACGCGCTCTTTCGCAAGTTCGACGAGGAGCATCGCGCCGGAAGGATCCGGTTCGCCGTCTCGCTCGGGGACAACGTCGATTACGTCCGTATCCAGGACAGCCTCGTCGGCGTCCCCGAGTTCCGGGACACCAACTACCGCCTGCTCCGGCACCTCTTCCGGAACAGGGGCGTGCCCATCCTCGGCACCGAGGGGAACCACGGCGATCGGGCCGTTTGCCACATCTGGTCGGAGTACCCGGAGAATTTTCCGCTCGCTCCCCGCCTGCAAGGCGAACACCAACTGTACCGGGATTATTTCGGCCCCTACCCCTCCCACGCGATGGGTGGGCCGGAGGACCGGCTGATCGCCATGGTGAGGAGCTTCGTGCGGGATCCCCTGAGCCGCGAAACCGATTGGGTCCCATACATGTTGGACGAGGGGAAGGGCCGCAACGGCTCCAAGCCGAAGGACGGCTTCACCAGCCATTATTTCCGCGAATTCGGGCCGCTGCAAAATGTGGCCTACGACGTGGGTCACGGGACCACCCTGGTCCTGCTGCGGACCGAGTCCGAAAACTTCAACCTGAGCGGCTTGTTGAAGGAGACCAAGGACCCCGTGTCGGTGTTGAGGCAATTGATGAAGACCATCGTCAGCAGCACGGGGCCCAAGCCCGAGGCCTTCGTCTTCCTGCTCGATCGCCTCAACGAGGCCAAGGCTCGGAGCGGACAAGTGGTCCTGATGGGCCATCATGGCTTCTTCAATCTGTTCAAGAATCGCGACGGCAGCCTCGAGACTCGGGCTCCCGAGGGAACGCCGTTCGCCGCCGACGCGGTCGCCGGCACGGCCTCGGATCTCCTCCGCCTAATTGCTTGGTATTACGGAAAGACCCTGCCGCTGGTGCTCTCGGGGCACGTCCACGACCCCCAGGAGCTGCGTTTCACCTTCGACTTGAGCACTGGCGAGGCCGAGCGGCTGCGAGCGGAGCTGAAGCTTCTGTTCGAGAAGCCCTCGGCCGAGCCCCGGCGCCTCTTCGAGGAGACCGAGCGCCTTTACCGGGAATACCGCCTGAACGACCGAATTCGAATCCACAGCGTCGTGCGAGCCGGCCGTAACGGCTGGCCGGGACCGATCCTCGAGGACTTTAATCGCGATTCGAGGACGAGCGCCCCGAAATTCCCTAACGTCTTCTACAGCCTCCCCAACGCCGGGATTCCTTCTCCGGAGGACATGGTGGGAAGCCAGCTCGGCTACGCGACCCTGACGGTGCATCCCGATGGCCGCTTGCAGCTGGAGAACCGCTTTTTCGAGCTGGATGAGAACGGGGCGCTCGCCGAGACGGACGGGCGGGGATTGGAGTCCTTCCGCCTCGAGCGCTGGAGGAAGGCCCGGGAATGGGACCCGGAATTCCGCTATCTCGCGCCGTTCCGGCCCCGGACGCGGCCCACCGCCATGCTGGAGTTGAGTTCCCGTCCCGATCGGAAGGACGCGCTGGGCAGTCTCTTGGCGGAGCTGAAGCCGCCGGTGTTGTGCCCTCCTGGAGCCGATTGGTGCCTCCTTGCCGGCGCGGAGTTCGGGGCCGAGCTATTTTACAACCCCAAACCCTCGTGGGTCGGCGTGGATCCTCGCCTGATCGTGAATTTTCTTTCCGTGAGAAAGCTGTGGGACGGGGCCGGTCTCATCCCGGAGCACCTACAGATGGACCTAGGATACAATGTCGTCCAAAACGCGTGGGCCGCCGCCCTGGGAGCTAAATGGGGCGTCGTCTCCGTTTTTTTCAATGCCGGCAAGATCACCGAAGACCAACTGCGATTGGGTGCCGAGCTAAGGCTCCATAGCCGGACTCTGATGGAGCTCCTCCCCGGCGGGGGCACCCAGTCACTCAACCTTTTTTTCGAGCTGGACCCCGGCTGGAGCGGGCCGAAGCCCTTGGCCTGGGGGCTGAGCCTTTCGGGAGAGATGGCTTTCCGCGCCCTCGGCGGGCGCTGAGCTGAGGGTCCCAGCTTGGCCGAGAGGAATAGGGGAGGTTAGTTGTGCAAAAACAAATTGCCAAATTTGCAATTTTAAAAAGCGATCTATCAAAATAATAAATAATTTCAGGACATTGCGATTTGGCCCCGTGTTTGCTGTTTGCGAAGGCTGCTTCCTCATTTGGATTGAGGTGGCTGTTTAGGAAAAGGAGACTTTATGAAAAACTATCGAAGCAAATTTATTTTTACCGGCTTGGTCCTCGCCTTGGCCCTTTCGCCGGTCGTGAAGGCGCAGGAGTGCGCCGATGAGCAGGTGGTATTGAGAAAGAAAACTATCGCGATCGACAAAGCCGGGGACGGCAGCATCAATACCTTGACCGTCGAGACCTACGACCAGGCGGGGAAGATCCAAACCAAGACCGTCGATCATGACGCCGACGGGATCCAGGAGGAAATCACGACCTATCAGTATGAAAACGGTCTGCTGGCGAAGACAGTGACCGTTTATAGCGAGGCCGGGAAGCCCGATTTCGTCAGTAACTACAGCTACGATTCCGAGGGGAGGTTGCTGGAAGAACTATCAGAGTATGACGGGGATGGAATCCCCGATCGAATCATTACGCATGACTATTATCCGGACGGGCTGCTCAAATCCAAGGGATTTGATTACAATGTGGACGGCATTCCGGATGGCATCCAAGAGTATATCGAATACCATACCGACTTTCATGACAATGAGCATCCCCTGACCATCGTGATTCATCGAGACAACGACCTGGACGGCACCATGGACCAGCAAGATCAGCTCGATTACCTTTACGATGACCAAGGACGGAAGATCTTCGAGTCCATTGATTACAACATAGATGGGACGATTGAATTCTCCTCGGACTACATTTACGGCTCGGACGGCCTTCTGACGATTCTCGTGGATGAGAATGGGGATGGGCAGACCGATGATATTCGGGTTCGAAGCTTCGACTCGCAGCAAAATCTCCTTACGGAAAGCCTCGACTCAAACGCCGACGGAACCATCAATACTTTGACGACTTACCATAACGAGTACTGCTCCCTGTCCAATCAAATCCTCCCGGAGCTCTGCGGCAACGGATCAGACGACGATGGAGACGGGATCGTGGACTGCGAGGACCCGGATTGCAGCGAGGACGTCTTCTGCGAGGGCGAGGGCGGCGGTTGCGCCCTGATCTCGAGCCCTAGGCTTGGAGGACCGGCGTTCGGGGTCTGGATGCTCGCCGCGCTCGCCCTTGGGCTGACTCTTCAGCGGAGGTTCTCCCGGAGGCTACCAAAATAACCGCCCGGCGACTGGAAAGTCCCAACGCTTACTCCATCCCCAGGAACTTGCGGAGCACCAGTTTCTTCTTGGGGATGGAGTGGCGTTCCAGCCGCATGTAGAGGCTGCGCAGGCTGACTCCGAGCAGCTTGGCGGCGGCCTTCTTATCCAGGCCGGCCTGACGAAGCGCCTCGACGATCAATTGGCGCTCCTTCCGGTCTTCGGAGACGGGGCTTCCGGATTGAGAATTCGAATCGGATTCCGCGGCGGGGCGGAGATTGAGCAAGGAAGGGGTGATCGTGCGTCCTTTGGCGAAGAGCATGGCGTTGCGCAGAATGCTCTCCAACTCCCGGACATTGCCCGGCCAAGGGTGATCCAGTAAGGCGCTGTAAGCTTCGTCGCTCAATTCGCAAGCCTGCAATCGAAAGTCCCGGGTGATCTTCTGTATGAGGTGATTGACCAGGAGCGGGATGTCCTCCCGGCGCCGGCGCAAGGGCGGTAGCTCGATCTTCAGTCCGTTGATCCGGTAGAAGAGGTCCTGGCGAAACTTCCCCTCCTCGGCGAGACGGTCCAGGTCCTTGTTGGAGGCGGTCACCAGGCGGGCGTTGGTCTTCACGCTGCGGTTGGCCCCCACCGGGCGGATTTCCCCGTCCTGCAGCACCCGAAGCAGCTTGACCTGCATCGCCATCGACATGTCCCCGACCTCGTCGAGAAAGAGGGTGCCGCCGGTGGCTTGTTCGAACAGCCCGATCCGGTCGCGGTCGGCGTGGGTGAAGGCCCCGCGCTTGTGGCCGAAGAGCTCGCTCTCCAGAAGGCTGTCGGGGATGGCGCTGCAATTGACGACGATGAAGGGCTTGTCCTTGCGGCGGCTGTTGAAATGCAGGCAGCGCGCGATCAATTCCTTGCCGGTGCCGGACTCCCCCATGATCCAGACGGGGATGGGAGTGTCGGTGACATGGTCTAGGAGATGAAAGACCCGCATCATCTCGGGGGTCAGGCCGACGATGTCGCCGTAGCTGTATCGAAGCTCCTCGCGAAGCGGGAAGGGGTCTTCGGAGGGCTCCTCGGAGATCTCGGCAGGCGCGAGGTTGCTGTGAAGTTTCTCGAACATTCCCGGTCGTTTCGATGGAAGGGGTTTGGAAGACGAGGGCGCTTATTGTCGCGGCCGACGTTCATTTAGGCGCGGAGCGCTCCTCCTTTCCATGTGCGAATGAAGAGCAATCAATATGCCAAGGATTCGAAATCCTGGAGAAAAGGTAATAACCGGAGATTTAAAGCCTTTTCGGGGAGCGGTTATCCTCGAAAAAATCAGGATCGCAAAATTTGCATATAGTGCAATATCAAAATGAGAGAGCTTGCAAATGCCGCCAAAGGAAATGCCAAATAGAAGACGGGCAAGCTCGGAGGCGGTTGGAGCGAACAGCCCGCCGCCATTTGGAAAAGCCTCCCCGAAGCTGATTTTGAAAATTGGGCGCTGCCATCGACGTGGATTTGACGGGTGGAATTCGAACCATCGCTGGTTTGTTTTGCGGGAGCCATGGGGAGTTCCCACAGTGTGCTGCCATTTTGCAGCCTTTGCAAAGCTTACGGGGCTTTGGCGAAGAGGCCCTATAAAAGCGAGGACTTAGGCGATCTTGGATTGGCATTCGGCTTGCTCCTTCCGCAGGGAGGAGGAGGCAAGGTATGTCGGAGCGAGTCCGGGAATTTGATAGGAAGGCTCTTTTCGAGAGGGGCCCCGTAGGCGAGGTTGTCTTGGGGGGAGGCGAGGGACTTGAGGAAAGCCTAAGCCAGGTGAAGGACTTGCTGGGCCCGCTGGTGAACGAGCTGTTGCGGGAGGAAGACGGGTCGCTGGACTTGTCGAAGGTCCCGGCGAAGGACTTTGCGGAGTTCAAGCAGTTTTTAAGCGACCAAGCGGGCGTGGGGGATGGAAAGAGCTTTCGCAATCCGTACCGGAGGCTGCTTTTATCCGGCGAGTACGATTCGCTGCTCCGGTTGCTGTTCCAGCAGATCAATTCCCGACAATACGTGAGCCTGACGTCGGCAGAGGCGAGGGCGCAGGTTCGAGATCTCCAGAGAAAGCTGATCGAGATCGACGGAGAGTCCTTTGTAAGAAGGTACCTCTCGTCGAGATCGGGACGGGAGCGGCTGGCGGGGCTTTTAAGCAAGGATTCCGGCTTGGGCAAAGAGGAGCGCTGCGAGTTGGTCAAGGGGATCCACGCGGCGGCGGAAGGGCTGGAGATGCTCTCGGACGCGGAGTCCTATGCGCTGACGAAGGGGATCTCGACATGGAATTGGTGGAACTTAGGGGTCGAGGATGGTGATCTGGAGATCGCGACGGGTGCGGCGGAGGCGATCCTCAAGTCGGTGGGGGTGTATTACCGGGAAGCGGAGGCGATCCAAGCGGCCCCGCTGTCGGAGCGGAGCGAGTACGCCCGACTGATGACCGAAACAGGGTTTGAGGGAATCCCTCAGGATCGGGTTCGGGAGATGGAGGAGCTGGCGAAGGAAAAGAGCCCGGGCGCTGGCGCCCGCTCGGAGGCCGAGGCGCAACTGGCGAGCCTATGGTTGATGGCGGCGGACGACCGGATTTGGCAGGGCTGCCAGGTGATCCGTGACAAGTACAGCACGGTGGAGCTGGCGGGGGACCCTCGCGGGGAGCTGCGGGCCTATATCCTGAGGCGGACGGAGGGGTTGCTGAAGTCCGCGAGAGCCATGCGGACCGAGGGGGACTTCAAGCGGTTCCAAGCGGAGCTGCGGGAGTTCCTGCACGGGCCGGTGTTCGGCAAGGAGGATTATAAGATCACCCGGCTGAGGCACCAGCTGGTTGGGGCGTCGCTCAAGAAGATGCTCATGACCTTGCCGAGCTCCCAGCGTGGGGCGTTTGAGGAGCTGGTTCAGTCCAGCGATGCCTGGGAGTACTCGCTGAAGATGGGGGGCCGGGTTTTGCTGGACGCCCCTGAGCTCAAGATGCGGAATGAAGTCCGCAGGACCCAGATCTTGCGGATGATCCAGGGTTTGGAGCGAGCGAAGCACGGGCTTTGGTACGGGTACAAGCAGCATAAGTTCATCTCTAGGGTGGGATCGAACATGGCGTCGTGGTTCCATGGTGGGGACATCGAGGACATTAAGTCCGCGCAGCGGCAGTTGAACGGTCTGATCTACCGGCTGACGGAGGCGGAGAGGGAGGAGGAATTAAAGGGCATCGCGCAGGAGCTGTTCGAGTCGCTGAAGTCGGGAGGCGAACTGTACCGGGCCTTGGAAGCGGCGGAGATGGACGGTGCGGAGCAGTTTTTGGGGCTGGTGCAGACGGTGGCGGTGATGCTGGCGATCGCGTCGGCGACGAAGGGGTTGAGTCTGGCGATTCAGGGGACGGGAGCCTTGGGGAGGGTATTGAGCGCGGCGCGGACGCTGGGGGCCATGGACCGGATGGCAAACGGGTTCAAGTTGGGGGTGCAGCTGACGGCGGCGGAGAACGCACTGGCGGTCACCAGCGGAGAGGTGAGGGAGGGTGAAGAAACGATTGGGAGTTGGGGGAAGGACGCGCTGGCGACAGGGGGTGCGATGGCGCTGACGGGTGGCCTGGAGGGAGGCCCCGGGGGCGCGACGGCGAAGCAGGTGTTGAAGAACGCGTGGAGGAGGTACACGGCGAACGGTGCGAAGGGGATAGGGCACCTGGCCGTGGACACGGGGATGGAGATTGTGGAGGAGAGCCTGGACCAGTACGCGCGGCAGGCGATGGAGGGGAAGACGAGCTCGCTGGAGAAGGGCCAATTGGAGGAGATCGCGGCGATCAGCGCGGCGGGCGGGGCCCTGAAGCTACGAACCGCCCGAGAGATCGCGAAGGGGCGCGGGTCAGGGGATATTAACCGGGAAAATACGGTTTATAACACTGAGCGCAAGGCGAAAAAAATCGCCAAGGCCCTGCTGGATTACGCCTCGATCTACGGAGACGTCGAAGAGGCCAAGCTCGAGGCCGCCCGCAATTACCTGGAGGGAAAGAGCGCGGATCTGTCGTTGCTACGTCTTCCCGAAGACTACCACTACAAGGTGCGAGAGAACGGAAAAAACAGGGCCGAAAGCCTCGTCCCGCTTGGGGACGGAGAGATCGCGCCGGCGGGCAGGGAGGAGTGGCGGGTGGTCGCGGTCGAGGGCGGAAGGATTGTCCTGGAGGGCGAGCGGGGGGAGACGCGCATCTACCTTCCGGCCCTGAGAGAAACGGTGTCTCCCCTCGAGGCGGGAGATGCGGTATATCTGGTGCCGGGAGTGGGAGGGGCGGCGACAGACTCGGGGGAAGCCAAGGTCTCCCCGGAAATCAAGCAAAGGATCCGGAGATTGATGGAGCGGAAGGGGAAGACGCGTGCCGGCGATCTCGCTACGGCCGACGGCCCGATTGAGGCGGCGGTGCTTTTGAAATTAGGCGACCCCGATGCCTGGGCATTCATGGGGGGGTGGGTCCAGAGCCCCGAAGCCGGGATCAGGTTTTCCGCGGTGAAGGCGCTGGAAATACTCGGCGGGGCCCGCGCTATCGGGCTGCTCCGAGGCCTCGTCCAAGATGAGGAACAGGCGGTGCGGGTCGCCGTCGCGGAGTCGTTGGGAGCCATTGGCGGCCCCGACGCCAAGGCTCCATTGCTTCGTTTGAGCCAAGACCCTGACTGCTGGGTGCGCGTGGCCGCGGCGGAGGCATTGGCCAGGTTCAAGGACCCCGAGACCTTCGACTTACTGTGGACCATGTTCCATCGAGATCCGGCCGCTCCGGTGCGCCGCCGGATTATATCCCTCCTCGGCGGAATGCCCGGAAACTCGTCGATCCTTCCGCTATTTTGGGAGGAGATGATGGCCGATCCCAGCCTCCATGCGCCCATTGCGATGGGATTGGGGAAATCGGGAAAACCCGAGGCGGTCGAACTGTTAGCAGTGCTTGCGGCAAGCGATGATTGCTTTGTGCGCCGCAGCGTCGCGGAGGCGCTGGGAAAGATCGGGGGAGCCCAGGCGATCGACCTGCTGCGCAGGATGATTTCGGATTCCAGCGTCCCCGTGGTCAAGAGCGTCGCGGAGGCCTTGGGCAAAATCGGGGGACCCGAGGCCCTGAATCTGATGCGAAATCTAAGCCAATACGCCAATGAGTCGGTACGATACGCGGTTGCGGCGGCATTGGGGAAAATCGGCGGGCCGGCGGCCCGGAGTCTATTGCTTCCCTTAGCCCAAGACCGTGACGACCACGTTCGTTTGGCGGCGGCCAAGGCCTTGGCCAAAATGGGCGATCCGGAAGGAGTGGCCATCCTCGGGGGCCTGCTGACCAAGCCCGTTTGGGAATCAGCGATGCAGGCCCTAGGCGAGATTGGCGGTCCCAGAGCTTTGGAGTTGCTCCGTGGGTTGCTTCCGGATTCCAGACCTTTTGCCCAATCGACCCTGGCCCATGCCTTGTGCGGAATGGGCAGCGTGGAGGCGCTGGAAATTCTGGAAACGATGAAGCCCGAGTCGCTGGACTATGGCGCTCTCCTCGTCTTTCTCGACTACGCCGCGCAGCGGGAAAGGCCCTCCTCCTTGCCGGAGGCCCTCCCCCCCAGCGCCATGGCCCGCCTCGCCAAGGAGATCCGGCTTCAGGTGGCGCGGTTTCGCGACCGGCTCGGCACCGAGGGCGCCAGCCTGCGGGGCTTCCATAACGGCGGGCGGCATCGCAGCCGAGCCCGCAACCCCCGGGGCGCGGATTTCGCCGAGTTGCGGGAGTTGAAGAACGGCGACTCGGTCGCCGGGAGGGTGCGCGAGCTGAACGGCGTTTGGTACGAAGAGCGACACCATCTGCAGCAGGGCACCCGAATCGCGATCGCGATCGAGGCGGGCGTCATGGCGGTCGAATCGGCGGGAGACGCCGTGGCCGCCGTGGCCGGCACCTTGGCCGAAACGAGCCTGCCGCAGGGGGACAGCCTAACTCTCCTCGTCGGCGCGGGTTCGCATAAGTCCTTTCTTCCCCCCGAAGCGGCCAAATCTACCCTCTCCGTGATTCGCGCGGTGAAGGAGCATCCGTCGACGATCTACGCCCCCGTCAGCCGATTGATGGAAGACGCCTCCCTCCAACGGAGACTCCCTCCCGGAAGCGTCCTCTACATGTTCGGAAATTTCTATTTGGAGGAAAACCTTGAGGGGCTGCAGAGGCTCCTCAACGGACGCCGCGCGTTGGGGATCACGGTGATCCCCGTGCAGGTGGGCGGGTGGTTGAGGGGCACCTTCCATAGCGTGCGGGCGGGTTCGATGATCTATGGGGTGAACCGCTCCTATTCCGAGGGAATGGCCCTCGGCCAGGCCCTCCGCCGAACGGAAGAGGTGAAGGACTTCCTGAGGCGCAACGACGGTTTCACCGTCCGGGACCAGTCGGTGGGGCCGGAAGCGGCCATCGAGGATTTCCTGCGACAGTCCCAAATGGTCCCCGGCTCTCGAGATCATGGCGTGGCGCTCAAGGTCCGCGGTTTGGAAGTCTTAAGCAACGGGGTGACGGAACTCCCTTCCAATCTCCCGCCCCGCGGGACCTTCGAAAGGATCGATCGGATCGTGCGGACGGAAGATTTCGCAGGCTTCCAACAGCTGGTTTACGAGGCGAAGCGCCAAGGCTGGGGAATGGTCTTGGACTGGGTGGAGCACCTGGCCAAGCTCGCCTGGGCCGATCTCAGGGATGCTAGAATCACCGTCTTTGTGGACGTCAAGGACCAGATATCTAAGGAAAGTTCCTCTCTCGTAAGGTCGGAAATCGCCTACGAGGCCGGTTTGCGTGGCGAGGAAATCCCGCCCCCGGAGGCCTGGGGCTTTACCGATGATGCCTTGGAGCTGATATTTCATCGTTACGTGCGGGAGATCCGGGAGGGCTCGCGAGCCAGGGCGCGCGGTAAAAGCGATCCGCCCGTGTCGAATTCCCGAAAACCCGAGGTCGGCCCCTCCGAGCACCTGGATCCAACGACCACGGCAGTGAATACTCCGGAACAGGACGGCGAAAACCGGATGCTGATGCGCCTCGAGAGCCCCTTGTCCGGGGGGAGCGAGTATTTGATCCTTGGCCTGCACGGCGAATGGGATCCCGTCCACGGCCGGTGGAGCGAGCTTCCGGGCTGGGCCGCCGGAGACCTCAGCCGCGGCGGCGGGAAGCGGGTGATCGCCAAGCTGAACCCGGAGGTCGCATTCCAAACGGTACCGACGCCGCTTGGCGGCAAGGCCTTGTTGCGCCGGGGCGGACGCGTTCTATTCGAGCTAGCCGACGGACGGGTTTCCGAGGAGCTGGACAATATCGGTGTCGAGGCCTTGCGCCGGGACGAAGCGATAGGCGGCGCCTACTCCGCCTTGACCCGGACCGTCCCGCTCGAATCGATGCCCCCGCCGATTCGGCGCCTCGTCGCGGAGGTTCGGAAAAGACCGGTGGGTGAGGTCATCCGGCGAATCCAGGGTTTCGTCGTCCGCCATTTCAAGTACCACCGCTATGAAGGTGCCAAGCTGGAGATGTTCCAATGGCTCCAGCAGCGGGCGAGCCGGGGAACGCTGGTGGGCCCCAACGAGTATTTGGAATTCATCCTTCAGGCGGGCGGCGGTCAATGCGCGGAGCTCTCCGAATTGACCGTGGCCTTATTGAGGCTCGCCGGCATTCCCGCCATGAAGGCCGACGGCTTTATAGCGAAGGGGAGAGAGGTACGTGGGCCGGGGCACGCGTTGGCGGTCGCGGTCTTGCCGGAACAGGGAGGGGGAATCTACCTCCAACCTGTGGAGACCTCGGTGAATTATCTGGCGCCGGAGGTGGTGGAAGAGTTCCAAACCGAGGAGGAGGACGGTGGCGCCGAGGCGGACTCCCGAGAGCCGGATGCTGAGGCGGCGGTAGAAGCGGATTTCGAATTGCCTTCGTCCGAAAATGCGCTCGAGCCGGCGCCCGATGGCATGCAGCCGACCGAACGGAGTCTACCCGAATCCACAGCGGTCGAGCGGGAGTGGCGGGAGCGCTGGGATCGGGCGGACTCCGCCGACCGCCTTGAGCTGAGCAAGCTTTGGGAATATTACGTCCTTTGTTTGATGTACCGCGGTTTGGAATTCCGAGGAGCTCCGATCGAGGAAGTAATGCTCGACAATAGACAATATGCCCGCTTCACGCCGAGCCAGGCGAGGCCGCCTTCGTATTGGATGGAAGTGATCCGAACTCTGGGTTTGATGCCGACTCCGGAGCTGCTGGCGCGCTTCAAGCGCATATTGGCGCGGGAGCCCACCCACAATCCCATGAAGTGACCCGCCTGTAAGGCTTCGTCGAACAGGGAAGTTGGGTGGAGAGTGGGACGGGTTTCGCCCTGGGATTGACACGTGAAAAGTGGACCATCGGCGTCTTATCGGCCCTAAGGATCCGCCTACGGGAGCAGGGCCGAATCGAGGGTGCAATCATTTCCCGTTCGAGACGCGGGCTCAAAGCCGGCCGCCGCAAAACTTGCAATGCAGGGCGTCCGGGTCATGCCCCTCGGCGCCGCAGACCGGGCAGGCGTTGCGGGTAATGCCCCGCAGCCGGGTGAATTCGCTGGTCACGATGCCGGTGGGCACCGCGATGATCGAGTAGCCGACGATCATCAGGAGCGAGGCGAGGAATTGCCCCAACGGCGTCCTCGGGGCGATGTCGCCGTAGCCGACCGTGGTCATCGTGACCACCGACCAGTAGAGGCTGACAGGGATGTCCTTGAAGCCGCTCGCGGGTCCCTCGACCAGGTACATCAGGCTGCCCGAGATGATCACGACGATGAGGATGGAAAAGAGGAAGACGAGGATCTTGTAGCGGCTGGCGCGCAGCGCCTGCACGATCACCTGCCCCTCCTGGAAATAGTGGCTGAGCTTGAAGACCCGGAAGATGCGCAATAGACGCAGCGAGCGCACGACGATCAGCGAATGGGCCCCGGGAATGAAGAAGTTCAGATACATCGGCAGGCAGGCCATTAGGTCGACGACTCCGAAGAAGCTGCGCGCGTAGGCGAGGGGGCGCTGCACGCAGTAGAGCCGCAGCAGGTACTCGATGGTGAAGACGATGGTGAAGGTCCATTCGAGGACGTGGAGCGCGGCGCCGTAGCGCTCCCGCAGGCTCGCGACGCTCTCGAGCAGGACGGTGAGCACCGAAAGCAGGATCAAGGTGATGAGGGCGACGTCGAAGGCCTTGCCCGCTGCGGTGTCGGATTCGAAGACGACGGTGTGGATTTTTTCCCGCAGCTTCCCGCGCATGGAAGAATAGCCCTCTCAATTGCAAAAAGGACCAAAATCCTCCGGCGAGTCGTTCCGGTACATTTCGGCCACAGGAAAGCCATAGGACTCTGGAGTGGCGACTGTCGGCGGCAGGCCGGGAGGTTCGCAATGCGCGCCCCAATGGTTGCGGCTTAAGACAGTTTCCAACTGATATCCGTTAGGATCCGGTTCAAAACTACATTCGTTCGCATCGCACAACACTTGCTGCGCAGCGACGGCCGTTTCATAGCCGGAAAAATCGTTGTAGGAAATCTCGGCCCCCGCATGAAGACCGAGCGCATTGAAAATCGAGAAGGCGAGGCCGCTGTCCTGGACGATATTTCCGAGCACTTTGCCGGATTCCAGCATGTAATCTCCAATTTCGATACCTATCGTACACCCGCTCGCATCGTTGCTCGCAATCAAGCTCGTGGGCGCAAGATATGCCGATAGGCAAACAATAGCCCCGGATATGGTGTTTCCGATAAATTGAGAGTCCAAAACTTCGGTTGTTTCGCCCCACAAAAAAACGGTCCCCTCGCACCGTCCCTTTGATTTCCTGTCAAATCCGCGCATAAAGCAATCGTCGCCGTCCCCCCACCCCGGTGGGTTGCACCGACGAGTCGCATCCTCGCTGCACCAGCCGGGAATAATCACCGGCAAAAATTTCTCATACCCCCAGCTGGTGATGGCAAAAATTCCTCCCTCGATGGTATTATTCAACGCCCTACCTCCTTCAGTCCGGCCATTCAGTGCAATCCCCATAAATCCATCGTCATCCGGTCCAGGCCCACCGCCGCGAAGATCCATTTTATTGTCCTTGATTTGCAGATCCTCAAGGGTGTGGGCGTCATTCAGCACTTGGGTCAATTCGCCCTCGATGAAGATGTTGACCACCGCATCGCCGGGCGACGAGTATGCGCCTACGGCGGGCCCGCCCTCCGCCAAAGCTTCGGAAAGTTGCACGGTATTCTGAATCACCTGGTTCCGGTCGGAGTTCATCCTGACCAGAACCCCCGCGTCGCCGTACCGGATCAGGTTATCCTGGATAAGGTTGTCACTGGAAGAAAATATCTGAACGCCATTGATGGCGGTAATTTTATTGTTGGTGATTTTATGCCCGCCTCCTCCAACGATAAAGATGGCGGTATCACCTCCGGATAGGGCGCAGTTTTTGATCTCCACGTTATAGACATCCTTGAGATAGATCAGGACCTCCGGCTTGGAGGGAATGCGATGTCGATGGGGATCGCCATTTAACTTGTAAGGTTTTTCCGCCCTAATTTTTCCGCCTTGGCAATCGATAGGAGGAGTCCCGGACACGGGGCGCCACGTGCCGGTGAGCACAATATCGCCCGGCGCCGGCTTTATTTTAGCCTGAGCGAATGGAACATGAAGAAGTAAAGTTACGATGAGAAAAAAATAAAAAGGAAGCATTCCGTACCACCCCTCTTTTCTTCTCATCCCTTACATTAGGTTACTTTTGGACTATTAATTTGAAAACCCCTTTTTAAGCGCCCAAGGGGTGTTGACGAATGAAGGGGCTCCCGCCGGTTCCCAAGATCGGAGCCCAAGTTCGAGTCCTAGGGAATAATAACCGCCATTCTCTGTACCTGCTTTATCGATTTTGGGGGAGACGAGGGATGATTATTTGTACATAATATGGAAATACATGGAATTAATGGGCCATTTTCAATTTCAAGGGTAAGGAGTGGGTATGAAAAAGGGGTTATATTTTATTATAAAAACAGCGATCTTGTCGGTTAGGCTCTTGATGCCGCTAGGCGCGGCGGTGGCATGGATCACGCCGGGCGAGCTGATCCCTTCGGCGGCGGCCAGGGCCGACAGGTCTAAGGGCCCGTCGTATCCCGCCACAGTCATCGCCGCTTGCCAGCCGCCCACCACGCTTGAGGACGGGCGTTGTGTGCTTGCGGCGGACGTGGTCCTGACCGAGACCCTGGTGCTTTCCTCGGGAATGACGCTCGATTGCCAGGGTCATCGGCTGACGCCGTCGGTCGACGGTCAGGAAGCCTCTTGGGGTTGGACCCGGTCCGGAATGCCGTTCCAGCCTTCGGTCTCGTCCATGCCGACCACGGCCGTGCTTCTGGCCGACGGGACCTCGGGCGTGACCGTCGAGAACTGCGTGATTGAGAACTTCGACTTCGGCGTCGTCATCGCCAACCGCAAGCTTGCGAATGCGGCGAAGCCGGGGACCCACAATCGCATCCTTCACAACACGCTGAACAACCGCTATCGCGGCGTCGAGATCATCGCGTCGGACGGCAACGAGATCCTCGGCAACACGATCCACTCGTTCGCCGCCGCCTCGGGCGGCATCAGCATCAACCACGATTCGGACGACAACCTGGTCCGGGGCAACACCTACGTCGGACCGAGCGCCGAGTGGTGGGTCCCTGGCCCGCTCTTCCCGGGCGGCATGGACGAAGGGACCAACGGATGGTCCGGAGAAGGGGTGCGCGTCCTGGGCCCGGTGTTCTCCTACAACTTCACGGTCGGCGACAGGGTGTTCGTGGGCACCAGGAATCCCAACGCCTGGGCCGAAAGAAACGTCATCGAGGAGAACGATATCGAAATCCCGAACCGCCAAGGCAACGGTCTCGTCGCCGAATCGGCGTCGGATCGCACCGTCTTCCGTCGCAACGTTGTGGGCCAGGTGTCGGACGGCATTAGCCTGGTGAACCACAATCGTGGCCATGATCTCAACTCCAAGAACGTCCTCGTGGAGGGCAATACTGTCTATGGACCGGTCGTGGTCGGCCTTCAGGCCGCATCCACCGAAAATCCCGTTCTGCGGGACAACACGGTCAGGAACGCGGAATTCGCCGGCATCCTCTTGGCCATCAATGCCTTTGAAACCGGAACGGTCATCGGAAACGCCATCACGGACAGCGAGAATGGCCTCTTCTTGTTGGAGTGTTGCCGCATGCCCTTCGGAGCGAAGGTGTCGCTCAACGACTTCGTCGGCAATAGGCTCGCCGTCCTCGGAGAAGTCGAGGGGCCGGTCGAGCTCTCGGTCGACGGAAAAGGTAATTACTGGGGGCATGATTCCTGCCCCGGTTTTCTGCCAAGCGACACCTCGAATCCCGACCTGATCCAAGACAGTTTCCCCTACATTGGGCCGGTCGCGGACGCGGAGTCGCCTCCGGGTCAGTGTGAGTGACGGACGGCACTGGCTCGTAGGGAGAAAGACCCTCGCAAGCTGCTGCAGTCGACTACCAGCCATTGCGCGAGGCCGTGGAGCAATTGCCGGCCATGCACGAATCAACGCGGCACATTCCGGGTCGTGCATGGAGATCAAAAATAAAATCGTGGGGGAATTTTGGGAAAATTTTCCAACCACCTAGGGCGCATCCCCTAAGTGGTTGAAAAATGGTCGGGGCGACTGGATTTGAACCAGCGACTCCTTGCTCCCGAAGCCTAATTAGAGAAATTCCCTAATACTTCCATTATTCGACAACTGAAAGAAAAATAAAGACTATTCGCGGTGTCTTCCCATGGTGGGTCAAGACATTGTGGGGTCATTATTGGGTCAATGGCGTCTCTTTTGTGGGAGTATTGTGGGAAAAAATTAAGTCCCGAAGAATCTTTTTGCGGCGTTTTCAATTTCTGTGACAATTTTCGTTAAAGTTTTTTCTCCACCGAAATGTTCGGTGAAGAATTCAACCTCACTTTTTGCGATACTAGGAAGGTCCTTTGAAAATTCCTTTACTATCTTAAGCACGAACTTAGTGCCTACCCCCGCCTCTTGCGCAAAGCTTTCCCAGTGCCGCTCAAAAATATCCCTACGTTTATATTTCCCCCCGATCTTCATGGCTAATTTTTCCGAAAGGCCTTCATAGATCGAAGTCGACATGAGGTCATAAAATGGCGCCAGCTCAACCCCTTCCGAGGAGATGAGAAGGGAAATGTTCTTTGCGTGGGCGTCACAATTGCCAATAAGGAAGTTAAAGACCGCCCACGAAATTAACTGCTTCTTGTCGACCGCCGGTTGTTGGCTGAATTCTTCCACAACCTTAAAACATTCTGAAAAGGAAGGCCCCCCTTCGCTTTGGTACTTTTGGTCGGGATATTTCCCCATAGCTTGGCAAAAATCTTCCTGATGCAGGCGTTTGAGGGTTAAGCGTGAAGCTCCTTCTCGGTCGTATCGTTTGACCAAATAAATGGGCTTCTTTTTGCAAAGAATAATTTCGGTGTCCGGCACTTTGAGCCCGAGAGATCTCGCCAGTTTCATGCAAAGAGCTTCGTTAAATACGGTATCTTCAAAGTTAGGCATGGAAGGTTTCAGAATATGCGAGCTAGGGGCCCCATCTTCTGGAAGGAATAGTTTTTTGCCCTCATAAAAAACCGGCAACTTATCCTGAACCCCTGCCAAGGATAAGCGAGCTTTTCCATCCGCAAGTAGTAGGGGACGTCGAGGCATTTCACTGATTAGGCCGTCTAACTCGGACTCACTAAGCTCCCGATAGTTCCCATTTTTAGGTGGTGGTTCTTCCACGGGATAAGTTGAAATAGCTCCTGCGCACTCACCTCCCAGGACCGCTAACATTTCAAAATCATTGGTCGCTGATTGGCCCTGTTTTGCTGCGATGAGCTGGCGTACTTTCCCTTCCGGTAGGAGGTTAGAGAAAAAGGGTTTTGCAAAATCGTCTTCGAACGGTGCTTCCTGTAACGGAAGGCGGATGGAAAGAGGGAAGGGGTTTTGGTTTTTTAGCCAAACGGGATCGTATTGAAATACCCAGCGGCGTCTTTCATCGATAGTAAGCTTGCCGACATTATCGGAGTTACAGAGCACAAAAAGAGTGGAGGTCATTGGCGCCCTCGCGACTTGATTTCGAAGGACAATCCCAGCCCGGTGAGCACCTTGAAGACTTTGCCAATTTGCAGGCTGTCCTTTCCGTTTTCAAGCTCGGAGAGGAAACGTGTTCCTACCCCGCAAAGGGCGGCCGCTTCTGTTTGAGTAAGACCAGAGGCTTTGCGTTTTTCCCGAACCTTTTGAGCCAAAGCTTTTATATTATCGGTTTGAGGCATATGTTTTTTTCCCGTTCGGGAATAATGAACTTGCGAACGTGCAATTTCAAGATAAATATTCCCGAACGGGAATAATTTTATAATTCAAGGGTGAAAATTCAATAATATTCCCGAACGGGATTAATTTATGAGGCTGATTTTATGGATCAGATTTTGGACGATTTAATAACCTTAAATCATAAGTTCTCAATGTTAGTGATATCTAATTTTCATCAGATCAACTCCGGTCTGCGATTAAATTGAAAAAATGCATTTGCCAAAATTTTTCCGCGTAAAGCGGAGAGGGTAAGACTTGGTTGCTTCAGGGGTAAGAAAGTATTAACTAGGTTATGCAGATTGAATCTAACTTAGACAAAATGGCCCATACAACCGATCATCAAGCATGGTATGTCCTTGTTTGTAATTTGCCGTTAAACGAGGACTCATTTCTACTTGGATCTTCTCTTAAAATAATAAAACTAAAAAATACCATATCAATTTTTGATTTGGCAGCAGCTGGAGGGGCGGGCTTCAAAGAATGGGCTACTTTGGAGCCTTTTGCCTCTATAGCTACGGCTGAAATTGAGTCAAAGCTGGAAGGCGCTAAGTTAACTGGGTATGATCCTTTAAATAAATCCTGGTTAGTTTCCGCCCTTCTGATCCTGTTAGGATTTCAACGCCACATTTGCCCAGCGGTTTCTTCATATTCGTGGAATTTAATTGCGGGCCATCAGGCGCAAACTTCTCATGTTTTTAAAAGGCAGTTGTCTGAGGAAGGGCCGGAAAGAGCGGTATTTCAATCACGGCGTGGTTTACCCCCTTTCAAAGGGGGCCTTTTAGATTATCACCTGAACTTGGTAGGTTCTGGTGCGAATGAGAATAAAATTTTTGAAAAGGAAAATGCTGAATGGATTTCCGAACGTTTTGAGAAATTCAATGACCTTGCTTCTAAAGATGAAAGATTTCGTTTTGCTTTAGAAGCTGCTGTTGATTGGAGATATTCAAAAGATAAAAAGATTGCAATAGCCCGATTATGGTCTGGAATAGAGTCGCTTTTCAAAATTAATACTGAATTAGTTTTTAGAATTTCCTTATTCACCTCTAGTATACTTGCTCCCAGAGGACCACAAAGATTACTCCTATTTAACCAAATAAAAAAACTTTATGATACACGTTCAAAAGCCGTACATGGTGAGCCAGTCAGTGAAGAAAAGTTGATTCAAGCTGTCTCCGACTCATTCGATGTTTTGAGAGGTCTTTTGATAGACGCGATCACCATTGGGCGCCTTAGAGAAGTGGAAGAAATAAATTCGGAAATATTATGCAAATAGAAAAAGTTGGCGCTATAAAACTGACTTTGCATTGAATAGGCGTGAAAATTTGGAGTTAATCGGGTATTTGAAATTGCAAGATTATCGGAAATTAACCCCTAAAACCTTGCAAAATATGAAGCCCAAAAAGTCAGAGAATCGCCTCCCCCAACAGGAACTTTTTAAGACCCGATTGGAGAGTTTTCTAAGCTCCAAACATCCACTAGTCCGCCTGGCCTATGCGGTGGACTGTAAAATTCATTGAGAAACAAATAAATATTTTAAAATCCAAGGGGGACTATAAATTAATCCAGCGAAATGAGCATTTGAAATAAATAAGCTCTGGTGTCCTTGAGGAGTGAGCAAGGACAAATTATTATCGTAATTGTTTTATGAGGAAATTTTTAATTTATATAGTTTTCGATAAGTGTTCTGAGATAACGAATAGTATCGACTCCAACAGTTATCAGTTTATCAAAATTACCAATAAGGGCGCCAATAAATAACCAAAATAAGGTAGTTTTAAATTCAAATTGCCTTGATAGATTTTTCTTCTCATAAAGAAATTTGAATTGGCTTTCGAAGTAATTCTTTAAGTATAATTTTTTGAATTCCCACTGCTGTTCATGGAGCTTTTGTCTTGGATCGGCCTCGTCTCCCCAGCATGCTGGTTTTTTTAGAATTTTTTTAGTGAAGAAATCATATTTTTCCAAAACATCTTTAATTATTTTAAGCAAATTCTCTTTTTTTGTTTTTATTTCAGACAATTCAGCCGAAATTATATCCGCCCGTTCTTTTATTAAGTTAATTACTGCCCCCTCAACAATCATCACACCTACCCCGCTACCTATTAATCCCCGGGAATTGGCTGTTTGAAGTGCAATGGCAACCTTTTCATTTAGGTCAGCATAAAAAGGATCGCCTTCTCGTTGAAGGAGGGCAGTTTCGAATTCTTTTAAACTTGCCATAAAATCCTCCAAACCCAATGGGGTTCGATTTTCGAATGGTGAATGTCCGATTTTCGGTCGATTTTCCCATGCTTTCCCCGGTCTTAACGTAACGCGCTTTCCCTAAACTAAATTAAGACTAACATGTCCAATTCCCTAGACGAAATTAGCGGTACGTAATTTATATTCTTTGTCGATAAATCCCAAACCGTTTTTCCATCTTCTCATCGATTCGCTTCAAGATCTGGGCGTTTCGTTCGAACAGGAATTCCCGCAGCAGGTATAGCGTTTCTAGAACCGCGAACTCCGATTGGGAGCGAGGTCCGGGATATATTTCAGCCTGGCCCCTTTCTGTCGTCATGACACCAGGGGAAAAGTCTTCCGCCGAATCGAATTTTTTTCTCGATGGCAGTATTTCATTCGGCTGCATCAGCCTGCATCGCGCTACAACCGAAATCTTCACTCGGTACTTCTTAGCTTCCTCCTGAAGCGAACGAAAAGTTTCGTTGGATATACGCATGCTAATTTTGTGAATCATAAAATTGTCCGATTTTGTCCGACAAAAAATATTAGGAAATTTATGTGGTTATCAATTGTCCGACATTGTCGGACCAAAATATGGGTTTTCCAAAAAGTCAAAAAACGACCAAAACTCATTATTTTACAATTAGTTAATGCAAGACCTGGAATTGCGTCAGGTGTGTCAGATATGTCAGATATTTGGGTATGGGCGAAGCCCATGTCTTGGGCTGCAAAACGGTGGAAATGAATCATGCCAAGGCGCGAAAGAGACCTCGCGATTTGATGGCAGGCTGCGCTAAGAACGGGAACGGAGATCATGAGTGCGGATAGATGCATGCCCCATTCCACGGCGATTAAAGTAGGCACCTGTTTTGGCGTATTCGTAGATTGATCGAGTGAAAAAATGAGGGTCAGAAATCCATCTTGTCCTACCTAAATTGGAATGTTTCTTCCGCCCTTCAATTTCGAATTTCGTAATTCCGCAGATTCTCATGAAGTAAATCACGGCGAAATCCTGTGCGAAGGATCGCCCGTATGCCCAGATCTAAACTTCAGGCCTTAAAGAAAATAGGCCCCGAGCATTACCCCTTCCCAGCTTCCCCAGCACCGCACAAAGCCCGCTTGGAAGCCCCTTTGCAATGCCTACCAGTCCATGATTACCGACTTTCCCAATCCCTTGACCACCCCCGAGCTTTGCGAGTACCTTCGAGCTTCGAAGTCAACCATCGACCAATACAACCGCGAGGGCATGCCTCGGTTCTACGTCGGCAAGGAGTGCCGATACATCCCCTCCGAAGTGGTTGATTGGCTTAAAAGGAGGTCCTCAAACCGCATACTGCCCACAGAAGAGACGTTTGATCCAAGGAAGGAGAGATCCTATTGAGATCGAACGTTTATCTGCGAGACTACAAAACCAAAAAGGGTGAACGACGCTTTTACCTCGTGGTGCGAGAGTATGGGCGGAGAGAGAAGAACATCCAACTGGGTCCAGTATCCAGGAGGGTGGCCGAAGAGAGAAGGCACTTGGTCCTGCACGAGCTCCTGACCGGAGCTTACCGCAGCGAACCGGAGGTTCATCTCTACTTCAGCGAGATGGTCGAGCGCTTCTTTTCGGATTTCGCCGTCGGGTCGAGGGCACTGGGGACGATTCAAAGTTACCAGGACCACCTCAAGCTTCCGCTTCAGCGTTTCAAGGGGTGGAGGCTCAACCAGATCCAGCGGCACGATATCGAAAAGCACTTCGCGTCATGGCCAGTCAGTGGAAGGACGAAGAACATTTGTTTGAGCGTCCTTCGGCTGCTCTTCACCAAAGCCGTGGAGTGGAAGTACTTGGCGAAATCCCCGATGGAGGGAATCAAGCGATTCCCCGAGTCCAGCCAAGGCAGCCGCGCCTTAAGCCCCGCCGAGCTCAGCACCCTATGGGACGGTCTCACGACTTGGCAGAAATCCGTCATCCGCATCATGGTCTATTCGGGCATGAGGCCCGGTGAGGTCACGAACTTGAAGTTTCGAGATGTCGATTGGGAACTCAAGCGCCTCGCCGTCGCCAACGACAAGACCCGGCAGACCAAGAACCGGAGGACCCGCCATATTCCGATGAACGCCGACCTTCGGGAGGAGCTTCTCTTCTTGAGAGACTTTCTTCCCGTCCAGGGACGCTGTCGGAAGATCCATCATGGCGGGAAGGACTACCTGCCAAGACAGGCCGGCCAAAAGGACTACGTGTTCTGCAACGAGGACGGCAGCCGAGTGAAGTGCATTCGCGGCTCGGTGACCCGTGCGTTGAAGAAACACGGATTTCAGGGGGTGAGCCCCCACGGCCTGCGAAAGACCTTCTGCACCCAACTGGCGAGGTTCAAGACGCACCCCAAGGTGGCCCAGACACTCATGGGACATTCCGATGTCTCATTGACCATGAGGGTCTATACCGAAATCGACGACCAGCAATTGCGCGAGGCCGTCGACCAATTGCCGACCATGTACGACTTGCAACGCGGCAAGTTCCAGGTCGTGGATGGCGGGAAAAAATGAAATGGTGGGAGTATTCTGGGAAAATTTCTCCAACCACTTAGGGCCAATCCCCTAAGTGGTTGAAAAGAATGGTCGGGGCGACTGGATTTGAACCAGCGACTCCTTGCTCCCGAAGCAAGTACTCTACCAGGCTGAGCTACGCCCCGAATGGCCGACCCTCGCTAGCGCGAAGGGAACCCTAAATCTACTGATATTTCTTGAGTAGCGCCAAGGCTTTTTTCTTCTCTTTCGGCGGCCGGAAGGCGTCGCCCTTGCCCGGGCGGCGCCGGGCCCTCAAGACCTCCTCGTCTGGGGCTTCGCCCTCCAGGATCTTCGCCACCTCCCGCTCGAACTCGTCCGATTTCAGTATCGAGGCGCCCGCCTTGACGGCCGCTTCCTGGATCGCCCGGTCCGAGCTAACCACCACCGCGGCCGGCCCCTGCTCGCGGGCCATCGCGATGATCTCCTCGTCGGCCGTGTAGCCGCCCCGCGAGGCCAAGACCCTCAGGCCGTGCCGGCGATCCTCCCGTAGCTCGTTCTCCAGCCGCGAATAGGCGTCGAAGACCACGCAGACCCGCTCCCCGGTCTTGAAGCCGAAGTCTCCCAGCCAGCGCAGGGCCGCTTCCTTACCGCGGGCCCCGTTTTGGGCCTCCAGCTCCGCGAAGCGCCGGCTCTGCCGAATGAAGTTGTAGCCGTCGATGATCCACAAGGTCGCCATATTCGCTCCGAGCCGCGGAAAACGGTTTTCCGACGCCCTCCCAAGAAAGAGGCAGTGGCCGCCTAATTCGAGTCCAGACGCCTAAATAATAGGCAATGGGTCGCTTTGGGCCGCCGGGGTATTTTAATAAATAATAAATAATTTCAATATATTAACAAGTCATTCGGCCTGGCATGCGACTTGCTGATTGGATTTCCCAAGCTTCCCTTGCGTTCGAAAATCGCCTGGCCGGCGTGCCCGGCCTCCCGATGGGACGCTTTTACTCGACTGGGCCTAAATATCAATTCCCGAAGGAGTCTCTCATGCGAAGACGAATCCATCTGATCCTGCTGCTGGTCCTCATGGTAGGGTTTTTCCCCGGCCTGGCGCTCGGCGCCGACCCCAGCTCCGGCGAATTGAAGGTCATGGTCGACACGGTCTGGGTGTTGATCGCGGGCATGCTGGTCTTCTGGATGAACGCGGGATTCGCCCTCGTCGAATCGGGGCTCTGCCAATCCAAAAACTGCGTCAATATCCTCGCGAAAAACTTCATCGTCTTCGCCATCTCCTCCCTGGCCTTCTACGTGATCGGATGGGGCCTGATGTTCGGCGACGGCAATCCCTACATCGGAACTCAAGGCCTCTGGATGGTGGGCGGCGCGGACAACTCGCCGGCCACCGGCGAGGCCTATCAGGGCGTCTACTCGGCGATCAACTGGACCGGCGTCCCGATTTGGACCAAGTTCTTCTTCCAGCTGGTCTTCGCCGGAACCGCCGCGACCATCGTTTCGGGCGCGGTCGCCGAGCGCATCAAGTTCCTTTCTTTCATCGTATTCAGCTTCATCCTGGTCGGCCTCATGTATCCCACCACCGGACACTGGATCTGGGGCGGCGGCTGGCTGGCCAAGCTGGGCTTCTGGGACTTCGCGGGCTCGACGGTCGTCCATTCGATGGGCGGTTGGGCGGCCTTGGCGGGCGTCATCGTGCTGGGCGCGCGCAAGGGTAAGTTCGTCAAAGGCAGGGTCCATCCGATTCCCGGCCATAACCTGACCAGCGCGACCTTGGGCGCCCTGATCCTTTGGCTGGGCTGGTTCGGATTCAACCCGGGCTCGACGATGGCCGCCGCGGCCGGTGACATCGGGCGCATCGCGGTCGTCACCAACTTCGGCGCCGCTGCGGGCATTCTATCTTCGACCGTGGTCGCTTGGATCTTGATCGGGAAACCCGACCTCTCGATGATCATCAACGGCTGCCTGGCTGGATTGGTAGCGGTCACCGCGCCCTGCGCCTTCATTGGCATGGGCTCCGCGATTGTCATCGGCCTCATCGGCGGCGCTTTGGCCGTCGTAGCCGTGTTATTCTTCGACAAGATCAAGATCGACGACCCGGTCGGCGCCCTCTCGGTGCACTTGGTCAACGGCATCTGGGGGACCTTGGCCTTGGGACTTTTTGCTCAAGACGTCTATACGCCCAATACCACCGGCAACGGCCTCTTCTTCGGCGGCGGCGCCAAGCTGCTGATCGCCCAACTGACCGGCGTGGCCGCCGTCGGCGCCTTCACGCTGATTATCTCGCTGGTGGTTTGGTACGCCCTCAAGCTAGTGATGGGCATCCGCGTGACCGAGGAGGAAGAGCGCGAAGGCCTGGATCACGGCGAGCACGGCAACATCTGTTACCCCGACTTCGTCCAGGCGGCGTCGGTGATGAAGAGCTAAGTTTTTGACCCATCGTGCATCCGCCTCTTAGGGCCCCAGCGGGTCGTGGCCGGGAAGGTCCGAAGAGGCATGGAGACGACAACCACAAGGAGAGGAACATGCGATCGAAAACCCGTCGACGCGGCTGGCTGGCCATGCTCATGGCCGGAGTCTTCGCCGTCGTCTTAAGCCAGGCCTTCGAGTCGAAGGCGCAAGAAACCCAGGCCACCGCGCCCGCCGCGGAGGCCCCGGCCGCCACCGGCAGCGCCAAGGCCGAGCCCAGCCTCGACCAGCGCGTCGCCGACCTCGAGGCCTACATCAACAACACCGCGCGCGGCTCCGACGCCGCCGACAGCAAGGTGGCCTCGAAGGTGCCCGGCGCGGGTCCCGGACACAATGCCTGGATGATGACCTCGGCGGCCCTGGTGCTGTTCATGACCCTGCCGGGTCTGGCCCTGTTCTACGGCGGCCTCGTCCGCAAGAAGAACGTCCTCTCCGTCCTGGCCCAGTGCATGGGCATCGCGGGGCTGGTGACCATCCTCTGGTGGGCGGTCGGCTACAGCCTGGTCTTCTCTCCAGGTGGGCCGCTTTTGGGTAACCTGGACTTCGCCTTCCTGAAGGGCGTCGACTCCAACCCCAACACGAATTACTCCTATTGGGTGTCGCAAAACATATTCAGCATGTACCAGATGATGTTCGCGATCATCACCCCGGCGCTGATCATCGGCGCCATCGCCGAGCGCATGAAGTTCTCGGCGGTGCTGCTCTTCGTCGGCCTCTGGATGTTCGTCATCTACTTCCCGCTCGCCCACATGGTGTGGGGCGTCGACGGCCTGATGAACGGCGTCTGGAACGCCAACGCCGCGATCAAGGCCATCGACTTCGCCGGCGGCACGGTCGTCCACATGTCCTCGGGCTGGTCGGCCCTGGTGCTCTGCATGATCCTGGGCAAGCGCATCGGCTTCGGCAAAGAGCACATGCCGCCGCACAGCATGGTGCTCTGCATGGTCGGCACCGGCATGCTCTGGGTCGGCTGGTACGGCTTCAACGCGGGCAGCGCGGTCTCGGCGGACGGCATCGCGGCCAACGCCTTCATGACCACCACGGTGGCCGCGGCGGTCGGCAGCTTCGCCTGGGCCCTCGCCGAATACCTCGACCGCGGCAAGCCCAGCGTGCTGGGCTTCTGCTCCGGCGCGGTCGGCGGCTTGGTCGTCATCACCCCGGGCGCCGGCTTCGTGACGGTCGGCTCGGCGGTCATCATCGGCGTGCTCGCGGGCGTGATTCCGTATTTCGCGGTGACGCGGCTCAAGCACTGGTTGGGCTACGACGACGCCCTCGACACCTTTGGCGTCCATGCGGTAGGAGGGACCCTCGGCGCCTTGCTGACGGGCCTCTTCGCCACGGCCGACGTCAACGCCAACCTGCTCACCAACCTGAAAGACGTCCTCGCCAACGGGAGCCTCTGGGTCGAGCAGGTGAAGGCGATGGGACTCACGATCGTTATGTCCGTGATCGGCACCATCGTGATCGCCTATCTGATCAAGGCCACGCTCGGCCTGCGCGCCGAGCCCGAGACCGAGATCCAGGGCCTGGATCTGACCGAGCACGGCGAAGAAGGCTACATCTATTAATTTTTGAATTTGAATTAAAGGAAGGAATACCATGAAAAAAGTGGAAGCCATCATCAAGCCCTTCAAACTCGACGAGGTGAAAGAGGCCCTGCAGGACGTCGGCGTCCAAGGCCTGACCGTCTCCGAAGTGAAAGGCTTCGGGCGGCAGAAGGGCCACACCGAGCTCTACCGCGGCGCCGAGTACGTCGTCGACTTCCTCCCCAAGATCAAGCTGGAGGTCGTCGTCAACGACGCGGACGCGCCGAAGGTGGTCGAGACCATCCAAAACGCGGCCAAGACCGGCCGCATCGGAGACGGCAAGATCTTCGTCTCGGCCGTCGAGAACGTCATTCGCATCCGCACCGGCGAGACCGGCGCGAACGCCATCTAAGCCGGATTCCCCCGGCCCGCCTCTTTCCTGGGCGAAAGGGGCGGGCTGGGCGGGACCCGCTGCCCTTATTTTGGGCAAGCCCGACTAAGCACGGTTTTTTTAATAGAGAATTCTTGACAGTCCCGAGGCGGCGCATTAGCGCCGGATCGACGGTCTATCCAGGTTCGTCATCATTTAAAGGAGATCCCCATGGGAATGACACCCAAAGACGTAGTGGAATTCGCCAAAAAGAACGGCGTGGTCATGGTCGACCTGAAGTTCATCGACTATCCCGGCGTTTGGCAGCACCTTTCGATTCCGATCAGTGAATTCGACGAAGGCTTTTTCGAGCGCGGCCAGGGCTTCGACGGCTCCAGCATCCGCGGCTGGCAGCCCATCCACGCCTCCGACATGCTGCTCGTCCCCGACCCGACCACGGCGGTGATGGACCCGATCATGGCCCATCCCACCTTGAGCCTGATCTGCAACATCTACGACCCGATCACTCGCGAGCCCTACACCCGCGACCCGCGCCACATCGCGCAAAAGGCCGAGGCCTTCCTCAAGTCCTCCGGCGTCGGCGATATCGCCTACTTCGGCCCCGAGGCCGAGTTCTTCATCTTCGACGACGTGCGCTTCAGCCAAAGCTCCAACGAGGCCTTCTACGCCGTCGACTCGGTCGAGGGCATCTGGAACACCGGCCGCGACGAGGGCCCCAACCTGGGTTACAAGCCACGTCATAAAGAGGGCTATTTCCCCGCACCGCCGACCGACAGCCTGATGGACCTGCGCACCGAGATCTGCCTCACGCTCGAGAAGGTCGGCATCCGCGTCGAGGCCCAGCATCACGAGGTCGCCACCGGCGGCCAGTGCGAGATCGACATGCGCTTCGACAGCCTGACCAAGATGGCCGACAAGCTCATGTGGTTCAAGTACATCATCAAAAACGTCGCGGTGAAGCACGGCCGCACGGTTACCTTCATGCCGAAGCCCCTGTTCGGCGACAACGGCTCGGGCATGCACTGCCACCAGTCGATCTGGAAGGGCGAGAACAACCTCTTCGCCGGCGACAAGTACGGCGGCCTCTCCGAGCTCGGCCTGCACTACACCGGCGGCATCCTGAAGCACGCCCCGGCCACCTGCGCCTTCACCAACCCCACCACCAACAGCTACCGCCGTCTGGTGCCGGGCTTCGAGGCGCCGGTCAACCTGGCCTACTCCAGCCGCAACCGCTCGGCCGCGATCCGCATCCCGATGCTCTCGACCTCGCCGAAGGCGAAGCGCATCGAGTTCCGCACGCCCGATCCTTCCTGCAACGGCTACCTGGCCTTCGCGGCCATGCTGATGGCGGGCCTGGACGGCGTCGAAAAGAAGATGGACCCCGGCCAGCCGCTCAACAAGAATATCTACGCGCTGAGCCCCGAAGAGCTGAAGGACATCCCCAGCGTCCCGGGCTCGCTCGAAGAGTCGATCAACAACCTCAAGAAGGACAACGCCTTCTTGAAGAAGGGCGACGTCTTCACCCAGGACGCCCTCGACATGTGGATCGAGTACAAGACCGACCAGGAGATCAATCCGGTCAAGCTGCGCCCGGTCCCCTACGAGTTCGCGCTGTACTACGACATCTAGTCGCTTAAGGCCCCATGGGGCCGACGGCCAAGGTTTCCCCGGTCCCGCCGCTGGCGGGCCGGGGATTTTTTTTTTGGGATAAATAATCCATGACCCCATAGGGACGCCTTGCTAAAATCCCCCGCAACGGGGGGGAACATGCAATTCAAACATCTCGAGCTGGCCAAGCCTTCCTTGAAACACGTCGCGAAGCCCTACGGCATCACCACCGCCGTAGCGGGTTTCATCAGCGATTTCATCAAACCCGGCTTCAACACGCCGCCTTACCTGCTGGTCGTCGCGGCCCTGGGCTTTGTCGTGACCTTGGTTTTTTTCCGAAAACGGGCCAAGCAGGACGGACTGGAAACCACCTTCAATTCGAAGATAGGCGGCTGGCTGACCTTTTTCGCGCTGTCCACGGTGACCTGGGCGGCGATTACGGTCTTTTTTACCGCGACGCCCGAAAAGGGAGTGACGGCCACCGTCGTGCCGGGGATCGCCGACCTGCAGGCGAAGCTTTTGAAAATCGGCGAGGATGTCACCGAGATCAAGGGGACGGTCGGGCGCATCGAGGAAAAGATCGACCAACTGTCGAAGTCGGGGACGGTGATTCCCGACCCCAAGACTCCCGAGGAATTTTTCGTCAACGCGCGCTTCTACGAGGTGAAGGGCAATACCGGCGAGGCCCTGAAGGCCTACGAAAAATTCCTCGAATTGGAACCCAACTACGCGGACGTGCATCTGGCCTACCAGACCTTGATGAACACCACCCAAGGCCCTGAGGTCACGCGGCAGGTCTACGCCTCGCTGCAGGCCAAATACCCCGACAATCCGATGGTCGCCTTGATGGCGATCCGGCTGCTGCCCGACCGAAACGAGCGAATCGAAAAACTGAAACTCTTGGCCGCCAAATATCCGCAGCTGGGCCCGGCTCAATTCGAGCTGGCCCAGGAATACCTGCGTCCGGGTCCGGGGAACGTCACCATCGAAGAGATCAAAAGCGCCAAGGCCGCCTTCGAGCAATTCAAAAAGGCCGACGAGGCCGGCGGAGTGAAGCGTTACTACCTCGACAAGGAGGCCTTGGACGCGGTCTACAAGAAGCGGGACGAGTACGACAAAATGTCGACCGCCTTTTACGGATCGATGGCGGAGCAACCGCTGATCATGCAGGTCGAGATCTTGCCGGATCTGGTGAGCGTCTCCATCACCCCCAAGGAGCTGAAGGTGCAAAGGATCTTCTATTCCATCGACGACCCCAACCCCACCATCGACACGGGGCTTTCGACTCACCTGAAGGATCCTTCGACCGGCGCGCCGCTGCCGAATCACCAAGTCACGGGCAAGGTCGCCCAGGGCAAGCACGTCCTCTATGCCAAATACATCAACGCCCAGGGCCAAGAGAGCCCGGTGTTCAGCCATCCCTTCGAGGTGAAGCCGATCCAGGCCCATGTCATCCCCAGCCCGGGCGTTCTGGGCAGCAGCACGCAAAACTTTTCCGTCGTTTTCCAAAGCATCGACGGCAAGGAATACGAGTATTTCTACAGCGTCGACCAGCCGACCTTGGACCAACGGACGAAGGGGCCGGAGTTGGAATTGCAGGGGCTGAGCGCCGGGGCCCACACGCTGTATTATTGCGGCGTCTCCGGAGGGCAGAAGACCGAGACTTATCAGGTGAAGCTTTCGCAATGAAGACCGTCGCGGCGTTCCCGATGGGAGATCTTTTCGGCAGATCGCCAAAGCCGAGGAATAGCTTTGATTCTTGAGCTTCGATTCTGCTAAGGCCGGGCTTATGGCCAAGGTCGCCACCGTCTACGAATGCCAGCAGTGCGGCTACCAATCCCCGAAGTGGCTGGGGAAGTGCTCGGACTGCGGCGCGTGGAACTCCTTCGTCGAGGGCCGACCGGAGGCCTTGACGCGCCCCAAGGCGGGCGCCGACACCTTCTATTCCCTGCAATCCAAGTTGGCCCCGCTCGAGGAGATCGGCACCAAGGCGCCGCCGCGCGTTTTGACGCGGATGAGCGAGCTCGACCGCCTCTTGGGCGGCGGGATGGTCCCCGGCTCGGTGATCCTTTTGGGCGGCGACCCCGGCATCGGCAAATCGACGCTGGTCTTGCAGGTGCTCGCGCGCCTGGGCGAGGCGGGCGGGAAGGTCGCCTACTTGAGCGGCGAGGAGTCCGCCGACCAGATCAAGCTGCGCGCCGAGCGCCTCGGCGTGAAATCCCCAAACCTTTTTGTGATGACCGAAAACGACCTCTCGCGGGCCCTGCCGCAGATCGAGGCCTTGAAGCCCCAGATGCTGGTCGTCGATTCCATCCAGACCGTCTATCAGCCCGACCTGGGATCGGCGCCCGGTTCGGTGACGCAGGTACGGGAGTGCGCCGGCAAGCTCCTGTACCTCGCCAAATCCCGCGGCTTCACCGTCCTCTTGGTCGGGCACGTGACGAAGGAGGGCGCACTCGCGGGCCCGAAGATCCTCGAGCACATGGTCGACACGGTCCTTTATTTCGAGGGCGACCGCGGCCAGCCCTACCGGATCTTGCGCACCTTCAAGAACCGCTTCGGCTCGGTCAGCGAGCTGGCCGTCTACGAGATGCGCGGCAGCGGCCTGGTCGAGGTCACCAATCCCTCCGAATTGTTCCTCTCCGACAGCCCCGAGCTGGCGCCCGGTTCCGTGGTGGTGAGCAGCCTCAAGGGCACGCGGCCGCTCTTGGCCGAGCTGCAGGCCCTGGTGACCCCCAGCTCGCTCGGCATGCCGCGGCGGGTGACGGTGGGCGTCGACTCGCAGCGCGTGGCCCTGCTCTGCGCGGTGCTCGAGAAGATCGTCGGCCTGCACCTGGGCGGCCAGGACATCTTCCTCAACGTGGTCGGGGGTCTCGACGTCGACGAGCCGGCGGTGGATCTGGGCGTCCTGCTGGCGATCGTCTCCAGCTTTCAAAACCGCGCCCTGCAAAAGCGCACGCTGGTCTTGGGCGAGGTTGGCTTAAGCGGCGAGATCCGCCCGGTCGCCGGCGAGGCGATTCGCCTGCAGGAGGCTGCCCGCCTGGGCTTCCAGCGGGCCATCCTCCCGAAGAAAGGGTCGTCGGAAAAGACGCCGGCCGGGCTCGAGTTGATCCGCGTCGGGAAGGTGCAAGACGCCCTGGACTTTTTATAGGGTGGTGGGGGATCCTAAAGGGGAATGCGTTACGGGATCATCGGCAATTGCAAAAGCGCCGCCTTAGTGCATGAGAACAGCAGCATCGACTGGCTGTGCCTGCCCAATTTCGACAACCCCTCGATCTTCGCCAAAGTTTTGGACGAAGAAGGAGGCCACTTCCGGATTGTGCCGAAGACGGAGGGGCGCATCCGGCAAAGCTACCTGCCCGAGACGAACGTCCTCCGCACCGAGTTCGACGACGGCCCAAACGCCTTCGCGGTCGTCGATTACATGCCGCGCCACCGGGTCGCGGACCGGTATTGGCACCCCCCCGAGGTGCACCGCATCCTCGAGCCGATCCGCGGTTGTCCCCAATTCCGGGTCCAGTTTTTCCCGCGCCTGAATTACGCCGCGGGCGTCACAACCCTGGACATCCAAGGCAACATGGCCTGCGCTCGCCACGGCCAGGAAGACGTGTTTCTTTATGCGAGCTTCCCGCTCGATCAAGTCCTGGGCAACGGCTGTTATCGGCTGGAACGGCCGGAATTTTTTCTGCTCTCCTATCACGAGCATCTCGCAGCGCCCGACATCGCCGGGGTACTGGAGGAGCGCGCCAAGACCGAGACCTACTGGCGGACCTGGTCCTCGCGCTGCCGGCTTCCCGCCGTCGCCCCGGAGGCGGTGCTCCGTTCGGCCCTGACGCTCAAGCTCATGACCTTCCAGGAAACCGGGGCGATCATCGCGGCGCCCACCACCTCCCTGCCGGAAATCGTCGGCGAGGGCCGGAATTGGGATTACCGCTACTGTTGGCTGCGGGACGCCTCCTTGATGTTGGAGGCCCTCGCCTCGGTGGGGCATTACGAGGAGGCCGAGGCCTTCTTGAACTTTTTGCTGAATGTCCTCGAAAGCAAGCAGAGCCGGGTCCAAATACTCTACCGCATCGACGGAGGCACCCACCTGGAAGAGCGGGTCCTTCCGCACCTCCGCGGCTTCCGGAATTCTCCGCCGGTACGCGTCGGCAATGCCGCCGCCACGCAACGGCAAAACGACGTCTTCGGGGAGGTTCTGGAGGCACTTTATCAATACTCTCAAGCGCGCGGTGTGGATCAGTTGGCCGCTGGGCATTGGTCGCTGGTGAAATTTCTGGTGCGCACCATTGCCGAGCAATGGCGTGAGGAGGACTCCGGCATCTGGGAGTACCGCAACCGGAAGGCCCACTTCACCTTTTCCAAGGTGCTCTCGTGGGTGGCGCTGGATCGGGGGGCTCGCATCGCCCGGTTTCTCGGGAAAGAGCAGCTCGTCTCCGAATGGGAAAGCCTCGCGCAACAGATCCGCGAGGAAATCCTGGCGAAGGCCTGGAGGGCGAACTTGCAAAGTTTTACCCAATCCTACGAATCCGACGTCCTCGACGTGGCCTTGCTGAGGATGCAGGGCCTGGGCTTTTTGGAAAGTGCCGACCCCCAATGGATCTCCACGGTGCGGCGCTGCGCTGCGGATCTATTGCGCGACGGATTCGGCTTCCGCTACACCGCCCCCGACGATTTCGGGAGGCCCAAGAATTCCTTCGTGCTGGCCTCATTTTGGATCGCGAAGGCCCTCGTCTCGATCGGCGAAATTTCCCGGGCGGAGGAAATTTTCGAGAAAGTCCTTGCCCATGCCAACCATTTGGGGCTTTTATCGGAGCATATCGACCCTGAAAACGGAGAGCTGCTAGGGAATTTCCCCCAGGCGTTCTCCCACATGGCGCTCATCAACACCGCTAATCTGCTCGCGGCATCCCGAGAGGCCCCGCTCTCTTCCTAGCGCCGCCAGAACATCCCTAACGAAAGGAGGACGGCCCGTGCGGCTTGTCATCGTCTCCAATCGTTTGCCGCTAACCGCCTTCGAGAAAGGACGGAGCTTCGAGCTTCGGCCCAGCGTGGGCGGCTTGGCCACGGGGATTCATAGTTACCTCGAGTGGCGCTCCCGTGCGGAGGGCCAAGCCTCGGACCATCTGTGGATCGGCTGGCCTGGGATCCGAGACCTCGAAAAGGGGCCGCGGTTGGAGCGGAAGTTTTCCCGCAAAAAGTCCTTTCCCGTCCTGCTTCCGCCCCGGACCCTGGACGGGTTCTACAGCGGGTTCTGCAACCGCACCCTGTGGCCCTTGTTTCATTTTTTTCCGAGCTACACCGTTTTCGAGGAAAATCATTGGGAGGAATACCGCGAGGCGAACCGTCTTTACGCGGAGGCGGTCCTCCGGAAGGTGAGGCCCGGAGACGTGCTGTGGGTCCAGGACTACCATCTGCTTTTGCTCCCCGGCCTGATCCGTGAAAAACTTCCGCAGCTCCCCATCGGGTTCTTCCTGCACGTTCCCTTTCCCTCTTTCGAGATCTTCCGACTGCTTCCGGGGAAATGGCGCCGGGAAATCCTGGAGGGCATGCTGGGCGCGGATCTGATCGGATTTCATACCCACGACTACACCCAAGCCTTCCTGCGTTGCGCGCTTCGCATCCTGGGCCACGAACACCATAACGGTTTCCTCGAGGTGGACGGGCGCACGGTGAAGGCGGATACCTTCCCGATGGGGATCGACTATGAGGGTTTTCGCGCGGTCGCCTCCTCCCCCAAGGTCCTCGCGGAGGGGGCCGGCGTCAAGCGCGCCTTGGGCAACGCCAAGCTGATCCTTTCGGTCGACCGCCTGGATTACACCAAGGGCATCCTCAACCGCCTCGAGGGTTACGAGCTCTTTTTGGAAAACAACCCGGCTTGGCAAAAAAAGGTCAGGCTCTACCTGGTGTTGGTTCCCTCCCGGACGCAAATGAGCTTGTACCAGGACATGAAGCGCAAGATCGACGAGACGATCGGTAGGATCAACGGACGCTTCGGGTCCCACGAATGGACGCCAGTCCTCTACCAGTATCGCGCCAAGACGCAGGCGGCTCTGACCAGTCTTTATACCGCCGCCGACGTGGCGCTGGTGACCCCTTTGCGCGACGGGATGAACCTGGTGGCCAAGGAATACCTGGCCTGCCGCAGGGACGGGACCGGGGTTTTGGTGTTAAGCGAGATGGCGGGCGCGGTTTACGAGTTGGGCGAGGCGGCGATCGTCAATCCCAATTCGCGCGAGGAGATCGCCGAGGCGATCCGCCTCGGGCTCGAAATGCCCGTCGAGGAGCAGGTCCGTCGCAACCGCGCCATGCAAGGGAGGCTCGAGCGTTACACTGTGGTCCGTTGGGCCGACGATTTTCTCCAGCAGCTCGCCGCCGTCCGCAGGCGTGCGCGGGGGCCCGGCCCCAAGGCCCTCTCAGCCGAGGCCTCGCGCCGGATGCTTGCGGCCTTTGGTAAGGCGAAGCGGCGGGCCCTGCTGCTGGACTACGACGGGACCCTCACCCCGTATTTCAAGGACCCCGCGGAGGCGAAGCCGCCCCGGCGCCTGACGCGGCTCCTCAAGCGCCTGGCGTCTCTGCCGCGGTGCCGGATTGTCCTGATCAGCGGACGTCCCCGGGCGGTCCTGGAGGAATGGTTCGCCAAGATCCCGATAGCCTTGGTGGCGGAGCACGGCGCTTGGCTGCGCGGGCCCTTCGGGCCCTGGCGCCGGATCCGGCCGCTTCGCGACCCCTGGAAGGCCGAGATCCGCGCCCTGCTTCAGACCTACGCCGACCGGCTGCCCGGTGCCTTCGTCGAGGAGAAGGAGTACGCCCTGGTTTGGCATTTTCGCAATTCGCCGCCCGAAATGGCTTCGCTGCGCGAGAAGGAGTTGCTGGACGAACTGCTGCAAAGGACGGGAAATCTCGAGGTGCAGGTCTTGCGCGGCAACAAGATCGTCGAGGTGAGGGCGCAGGGCGTCACCAAGGCCGAGGGGGCCTTCGCCTTCCTCGGCAGGAACCCGCCGGAATTCCTCTTGGCCGTGGGGGACGATGCCACCGACGAGGACCTATTTCGGGCGTTGCCGGAGAGGGCCTACACCCTTCGCGTGGGGAGACCCCCGACCGCCGCCCGATTCACCCTCCCGAATCACGGCGCGGTCTTGAGGCTGTTGAATTCCTTGACCCGCTAGGCGCGGAGCCGAGCGTGTCTCTCGGCTGGGGTGACGCGATAACCCTATCTTTTTTGTTTCCAGGGGGGTTTACTAGAGACATGGGCCTCGGCGACCTCTTCAAACGCTTCACCAAGGGCTCCTCGGAACAGGAGAAGGCCCCGGCGCCCGTTCCGCGAAGCAAGGGCGGCAAGGTCATGCCCCCGATCCCCTCTTTTCTGAAAAAGGACCGCTATATCCGAGAGGCTGGCGAGGCCCCGGCGGAGGCCGACCCCGGTACCCTGCCGGACATGGCCGATGCGGGCTCCTTCAAGCGCCCCGGCAAGTGGCTGAAGGAGCGGCTGGGCGGGGTGACCGATTCCCAAGCTATGAATAATATTGAGAAAACCAAGAAAGCCCTCAAACAGAGCGGGGGCCTGAACGACCAGGAAATCCAGAGTTTCTTGGACGGACTCCTGGAGGCCCCGGAGGGGGAGGCGACGCCCTCGGGGCCGCCGCCACGGCCTTTGGGCCGCTGACCCCTTCCCAAGAGAATCGCCTGGACATTAGAATAGCCCCCTGTTAAACAGCGCAGCCTTAAAATTGGAGTACATTATGAAAGAAGGCATCCATCCCGAATACAAGGCCGTGAAGATCGCCTGCAGCTGCGGCAACATCATCGAGACCATGTCCACCCTGGACAACATCACCGTCGAAATCTGCAGCCAATGCCATCCCTTCTTCACCGGCAAGCAGAAGATCGTCGACACCGCGCGCCGCATCGACCGCTTCAAGAAGAAGTACGAGAATTTCCAGAAGCAATAGGGGGCCCTCCGCCACCCCTTGCCGCTTTCCTCAATTTTTTGAACCCGCCCGGCTGTGACCGAGGTGGGTTTTTTATTGGCTGTTTTTTCTATGTTCCAACAACTCCAAGACGTCGTCGCCCACTACCACGACCTGTCCCGGCAGCTGAGCGACCCCAGCGTCACCGCCGACAGCAAGCGCTTCCAGCAGATCGCCAAGGAGCACGCCGGCCTGCGCGAGCTGGTAGACACCTTCGAGAAATACCAAAAGACGAAGGGCGACCTGGAGGGGAACAAGGAATTGCTCGCGGACAGCGACGAGGGCCTGCGCCAGATGGCCAAGGAGGAGATCCCGCGCCTGGAGAAGGAATTCGCCGAGCTGGAAGAGCAGCTCAAGGTCCTGCTCCTGCCCAAGGACCCCAACGACGACAAGAACATCTTTTTGGAGATCCGCGCCGGCACCGGCGGCGACGAGGCGGCGCTCTTCGTGGCGGACCTGTTCCGCATGTACACCCGCTACGCCGAGTCGCGGGGCTGGCGGGTCGAGCTGATGGACACCAATGCGACGGGCATCGGCGGCTACAAGGAGGTCATCGCCCAGATCAGCGGCGACAAGGTCTACAGCGACCTCAAGTACGAGGGCGGCGTGCACCGCGTGCAGCGGGTGCCAAAGACCGAGCAGCAGGGGCGCGTGCACACCTCGACGGTGACGGTCGCGGTGCTCCCCGAGGTCGAGGACGTCGAGGTGAATATCCAGGAAAAAGACCTCAAGGTCGACGTGATGCGCGCCGGCGGCCCCGGCGGGCAGAGCGTCAACACCACCGACTCGGCGGTGCGCCTGACTTATATCCCCACCGGCGAGGTGGTCATCTGCCGCGACGAAAAGAGCCAGCACAAGAACAAGGCCAAGGCCCTCCGCATTCTCCAGGCGCGATTGTTGGAGGCGGAACGCGACAAGCAAAACGCCGAGATCTCCAGCCAGCGCAAGAGCATGGTCGGCACCGGGGAGCGCAGCGAGAAGATCCGCACTTACAACTACCCGCAGAACCGCCTTACCGACCACCGGATCGGGCTCACCGTGCATAACCTGGACATGGTGATGGAAGGACAGATCGACCCGATCATCCAGGCGCTGCGCGCGCATTTTCAGGCGGAGGCCTTGAAGGGGACTCAAGGGGCCTGATCCAGGGCCTGGGACCATGGACGGCAAAAGGGGTTGTCTTTGGCGAGGAAAGGCCGTATAGCCTCCCGTTTAATAATGCCTTAAATTTTGGGAGTTTATATGGCAGTTCCCGGACATCAGGCCTTTGCAATCGGCACTTACCTTCTCAAACAACGCATCCTAGGTCGGAAGCGTTATCCGCTCAATCTGATGCTCGAGCCGCTGTTCCGCTGCAACCTGGCCTGTCCCGGCTGCGGCAAGATCCAATTCCCCGACGACATCCTGAAAAAGAATATCTCGGTCGAGCAGGCCCTGGCCGCGGCCCAGGAATGCGGCGCGCCGATGGTCACCATCCCGGGCGGCGAGCCGCTGATCCATCCGCAGATCGAGAAGATCGTCGAGGGCCTGCTGAAGCAGAAGCGCTACGTCATCCTCTGCACCAATGCGCTCTTGCTCGAGCGCAACTTGCCCAAATTCAAGCCGGACAAGCGCCTGACCTTCAGCGTCCACATGGACGGCTACGGCGAGCACCACGACCACTGCGTCGACCGCGAGGGCACCTACGACATCGCCGTGAAGGCGATCAAGGCGGCCATCGCCCAGGGCCACCGCGTCATCACCAACACCACCGTCTTCGAAGGCCACTCGATCGACAACCTCGTGAAGCTCTTCGACCACATGATGGAGCTGGGCGTCGAGGGCCTGACGATCTCGCCGGGCTTCAGCTACGAGAAGGCACCCGACCAGGATCACTTCCTCTCGAAGCAGCGCACCCAGGCCTTCTTCAAGCAGCTGCTCGACTACAAGCGCGAGCACAAGAAGAAGTGGGACTTCAACAACAGCCCCTTCTTCATGGACTTCCTCGAGGGCAAACGCGACTACGAGTGCACGCCCTGGGGCATGCCCACCTACAACGTCTTCGGCTGGCAAAAGCCCTGCTATCTGCTGACCAACGAGGGCTACGCGAAGACCTACCGCGAATACATGGAAGCGACCGAATGGGAGAAGTACGGCACCAACAGCGGCAACGAAAAGTGCGCCAACTGCGCCACCCACTGTGGCTACGAGCCCAGCGCCGTCAGCGACGGGATGTCCAGCATCAAGAAGATGATCGAGCTGGGCCGGGCGACGGCGGCGGCCTCGCGGGGCTAAACATCACGATTTCAAAAAAAAAGGAGACGGCTAAAGCCGTCTCCTTTTTCATTTAGAACGATCAAGAAGCTTATTTCTTTTTGCGGCGCGCCGCCCAAACCGCGGGAATCGCCAGCACCAGGGCCCAGCCGCCGAAGGCGCTCAGGCCGGTCGCGGCGTTCAGGCTGCAACCGCTGCCTTCGAACATAAACTGCTTCGGCCCGGTCTGCTCCTTAGGCGTATCCGGCGTCACCTCTTTGGGGGTGTCCGGGGTCTTCGGCTGTTCGGGCTGCTTGGGCTCTTCCGGCTTGCAGACCTCGATGTCGCACTCCGCGAATCTCTCTTTGAGCTTCGCCAGGCACTCGCAGGGGCTCAGTAGCTTGGGTTCCTCGGTAGGGGCCTCTTCGGCGACGATCACTCGGTTGATCTCCGAGACGTTGTTATTTTCAAGAGTTGGGAGGCCTTCACGCTCACGGATGCGGCGGATGCCGTCAGAGGTTTGCAGGCCCGACCGCATGGTGCATCGGTCTTCATAGAGCTTTTTCTTCTCGCCGGTTGGATCCGGACAATTGTTGGCGACGCACTGGACGGCCTCGACGATGGCCTTCAATTTTTCCGATTCGCAGATGTTGACGTCTTCGGTCACGATGACGCGCCGGGCCTCTTGCGCCTGCGCCGTCGCGCCCCAAAGACATAAGCCTAAGGCCAATACCTGAATCTTGAATTTCATGTTTTTCTCCTCCACGGAAACGATGACAATTCCTCGCGGCCTGGATTGGCCGCGCCCGTTGTATCATTATCGGTTCGGCATGCTCAGCAGTTACGGCCGGACCTAAAAAAAGCACCTTCGGAAGCTTGAGCCTAAATACCTATTATTTCAAGAGAAAATAAGCTGGGGCCGGCGAAAAAGAACCTTCCCGTCCAGGGTCGTCCGGGCCCCGGGTTAAAAATCCCGGATCCGGAGGCGCAGCAGGCGGCCCTCGGCCACCTCGTGGACCGAGCTGTAGCGCGGCGCCGTCGCATGCCAGCGGGCGAGGCCGTGCGTCAGGTTTCTCAATCCTTGCAGCCAGGCCTCGAGCAGTCTGCGGTCGTAGCTCTTGTTCCGCAGCTTGTCCTCCAGCAGCCGGACGGCCCGCACCCGCGCGTTGTGCATGTCCGCGGCCCAGCGGAAGGCCTCCTCGAGGGAGACCTGGAACTCCTGCTCCAGGCAGGAGACGAGGTTGCACTCGCGCAGGCGCCGGTCCTTCGCGTATCCGTAGGCGTCGTTGACGATGGCCACCGTCTCGGAGGCGAGCCAGCACAGCTGGCGCAGGTCCGCGTCGCAGAGCATGGACTCGGGCAGCTCGCGGCCCATCTGATATTCCAGGAAATCGAGGTTCGGCATCATGCCGATGTTCAGCCCGCGGCGTTCCAGGTGCCGGGCCGCGCTGGGGTAGCGGCCGGATTTGCGGAAATGCTCGGTCGCCCGCGCCTCCTCGCGCACCGAGCGCAGCCAATCCGCGAAACGCCGCGCGTGGCGCTCCAGCCAGTCGGGGCTCATGCGGCCGGCGCAGGCCCGGCCCAATTCCCACCAGCAACGCAAGTAGACGTCGCCCTCCGGGCAGGTCGAGGGCCGCCCCGCGACCGCGTCGCAGACCCGCTCGCGCCCCGCCTCGTCGGTCTCGCCGATCGCCTCGTCGTAGAAAATTCGCAGGGCGAGAAATTTGGTCAGCAGCTCCGAGCGCTCCGCGTCGGCGGCGGGGAAGGGCCAGGTGGCGCATTCGCCCGCGGCGAGCTGCGAGAATTTCTCGGCGTCGGCCGCATCGCGAATCACGCCCCGTTCGCGCAGCCAGGCCTCGGCGCGGACCTCCATCTCTCCGGCCAGTGGGTTCAAGGGCGCCGACCAGGCGCTGGGATAATGGAAGGAGACCTCCGCGCTGCGCGGGGCGGGTTTTCGTGTCTTGGCGATGAAATAGGCGGGACGGCGCGCACCTCGGGCTTCGTGCCCTAGGGTGGTGGTTCGGCTCATGTTCTCCTCCCTGAACGGCCTCTCTCTCCGGCTAGGTTAAGATTGTAAAACAGGCCTTCGGGGTTTGACGAACGAAATTGTACAAAAAATTAGGGAACGGAAAAGGACTGCAGGTCCTCGGCAAGTTCGGAGTCGGGGTGTTCCCGGCGGGCCTCGCGCAGCAAGATTTGGGGCTCGGTGTAGCGTTGGCTGATGTGGGTCAAGATCAGGCGTTTCGCCCCCGCCTCCCGCGCGGCGCGCGCGGCGTCCTCGGCGCAGGAGTGGCCCCATTGGTGGGCCTCCTCGCGGTACTCGGAGCCGAAGGTGGCCTCGTGGACCAAGAGATCGACCCCGCGGGCCAGCTGGAGGGCCTCGGGGCAGGGGCGGGTGTCGAGACAATAGGCGAAGCTGCGGCCGGGACGCGGCGGCCCGACCAGGCCTTCCGGTGCGACGACCCTCCCGTCGGCGAGTTTCACGGCGCGGCCGCGGACCAAGTCCATGCGTTCGGGGCCCTCGGGGATGCCCAGCTCCCGCGCCTTGGCCTCGTCGAAGGCTCCGGGCCGGGGCCGCTCGCGGAAGGCGTAGCCCCAGCAGGGGATGAGGTGGCTTAAAGGGGCGCAGAAGACCTGGTAGCGCTCGGTTTCGAAGATCAGGCCCGGGGCCTCGATCTCGACGACCTCGAGGGGGTAGTTGATCCAGAGGCTCTTCGTCTCTTGGTGGACGCGGAGGTATTCCTTCAGTCCCGCCGGACCGAAGACCCTCAGCAGGTCCTGGCGCTCCCCCAGGCTTAAGGTGCCCAGCAGGCCGGGGAGGCCGTAGAGGTGGTCGCCGTGCAGGTGCCCGATGAAGACGGCCGTGAGTTTTCCCCACTTGAGGGGCGAGCGGATCAGCTGGAGCTGGGTCGCCTCCCCGCAGTCGAAGAGGAAGGTTTCGCCCTCGTACTCCAAGGCGGTGGCGGAGGTGTGGCGCTGCAGGGTGGGGCGGCCCGCGCCGGTGCCTAGCGTCAGGACGCGCATCACAGACCCTGCACTTTTTGGAGGAACTCGGTCAGAGCCTGCTTCGCGTTGCTGAAAATGGAAAATCCGTCGCCGACGAAGAGCTTTTCGAAGTCGAGGCCGCGCAGGACCGAGAGGCCCTGGCGCGCGCGGGCGGGGTCTTTGAATTTTTCGTCGGGCAGCATGCTGAGGGCGCCCTCCGGCTTGCCGATCATGGCGTCGCCGACGATCAGCGCGGCGTTCTTTTTCCAGTAGAAGGCGCACTCGCCGGGCGTCTTGGCGTCGGGGATGCGAATGACTTCGAACTCGCCCTCCAGCAGCTCGCCGTCGCTGAAGGTGCCGTCGACCGGGATCTCCATCAGGGGCGCGTCGTCCTCGTGGATGAAGACGCGCGAACCCCAGCGCTCGCGCAGCAAGGCCGAGGCACGGGTATGATGCTTGTTGGTCAGGTAGATGTGGTGCGGCTTCCCCAAAAATTCCATCTCTTCCAAGTCGGCGGCGGAGGGCGGCGGCGGGTCGATCACGACCGGCTTGTGCGCGGTCTTGAGATAGAGGCCGTTGAAATCGAGCTGCTTCTCTTCGTTGAAGACGCTCCAGGTATAGATATCTTCGCGGATCTTCTTCATATTCCGGCATTATCCGGCAGCCACGGGCAAAAATCGACAAGAAATTCCCGCGCGATCCCGGGGAGCCGTCGCGGGGTCGCCGGCGGCGGGGCGCGCTCTCCCGGAGGGGAACGCTGGACTCCGGCCCCTCTCCCCGATAAAAATGGGACATGGAAAATCCCGCTCCCAAAATGCCCCAGGCCCTCGTCCTCTCCCTCGGCTTTTTCATGGCGACGCTGATCTACGTTGTCATCGCCTTCGTCTTGGCCCAGTCCAACGGTTGGACCTATGAATGGCGGGTCCTGCCGGATCTCCAGATCCTTATTTACGTCTTCGCGGGCCTCGCCTTGATCCTGATCGGCGCGGTCTTGGTCTTGCCTGGGCTCGGAAAGATCCCTCGCATCGCGATGGCCGAGGCCGTCGCCATTTTGGGCCTGGTCCTGGTCTTTCTCCACCAAAGCCCGCTTTGGGTGTTGCCCTTCGCGGGCCTCAGCCTGATCTTGCAGGTCTTCCTCAGCCCGCTTTTCGACAAGGGCGGTTCCTAAAATTTCTCGTTTGGGGTCGCCGCTCCCCGCCCTTCTCGGAAAATCCTTTGGAATATCCGAAAATCCTTGGCCCGGCCTTGCGTCCGCCTTTGGCAGGCTTGCTGCAAAGCTCCGCGTGGGGGTTTCCGCCGATGCGGCCGTGCCCCCCTTGTATCCAGAGGAATAGATGACCGTACCCATTCTCCAACTCGGCAAGATCCTCGCTGCGTCTCCGCCGGGGACGCCGGAGAACTCGCCGGCCGAGAGCTCCCACCCAGCCTCGGCCGGGGCCTCACCGGTCGCCTTTATCGAGGGAAAGGCGCGGGGCTGGCGTCAAGGGGCCGAGCGCCTGTTCCAAAGACTGGAGGACGCGATCGCCGAAGAGCTGCGGAGGCAGAGCGAGCCAAGCCCCGAGCAACTGGCGATCTGGCAAGACCTGCAGGCCTTGGCGGCGCGGCCGGGGGATTTCGGCCCGCTTTGGGTCGAGGAATTGCGCGGGCGCATCCTCGAGGAGTTTTCCGGCTACGAAGATCAGGCGCCGGATTTCCCCGGCTGGAAGAAGTTGCGCGAACGCCTGGAGGGCGCCGAGCGGCCGAGCCCCGACGACTACCTGGAGGTCTTGCGCCTCGCCGACGCGGGTCCCCTGTGGCTGGCCGTCAATGAGCGCATCGCCCAGCTGGATCAACAGATCGAGTCCGCCGGCCTCACCGACGCCATCATCAACCTGCCGCGCTTCTGGCGGGACGAGGACCTCGAGCTCGCCCCCGCCTTCCTCGATCACCAGACCCAGTACATCGACGTCCACCGCCTCCTGGTCGGAGGGAAGGTGCAAGACGCCTATGAAAAATTCATCGCCTTGGAGAAATCCCACGAGACCCGCTTTCTGAACGACGCCTTCGAGGAGTCGCAGACCATCAACCGCTGCACCACTCAGGCCGCGATCGTGGTGGCCTCGGGCGGGATGGGCGCGATCGCCGGCCGCCTGGCCGGGAGCCTGGCGCTGCGCCTGGGCGCGACGCGCGGCATCGGGCTCATCGAGTTCGGCGCGATGACGACGACTTTCACCGTCGCGGAGCGCGGTTTGGACCACCGGATCCGGGGCAAGGCCTTCTTCGACCCGAAAAAAACCGCCGGCGAGAACGCCCTCGAATTCGGCGAGAGCCTTATGCTCAATGCCGGGATGTTCGCCTTTTTGGGCGGCGCGCAGAAGCTCTTCGCGGGCTTCGCCGAAAAACAGCTGCTCGCGGCGGCCGCGGCCAAGGCGATGCCGGGCCTGAAGCTGGACGCGAAGGCCCTGGCCCCCGAGGCGCGGGCGGCGCTGCAGGCCGAGGCCGCGCTGCTGCGGCAAAAACCGGCGGCGGAATTGCTGCTCAAGTCCGGCTCCTTCGGAACCGAGCTGGCCGCCTTCGGCACCTGGGACTTCCTCGCGGCGAATTACCAACTGGGGAAACAAGGGGAATGGGCCCCCGTCGAGCTGTTTTCGCAAACCCTCCTCTCGGCCAAGGCCTGGGAGGAGCGACTGTCCTTTCTCGCCGCGCTCAAGGTGGGGAATCGCCTCGGCGCGACGGTCTACGGCGGCCTGCGGGACGGCGTCCTTCGACTGCGCGCCCCGCGGGTTAAGGCCCCGCCGGCGCCGGCGGTTCCCAAGCACCGCGTCGCCTTCAGTCCGGCCGGGCTGATCGTCTGGCCGGAGCAGGGGGCCGACCTGCTGCGCCTCGCCCAGGCGATCTCCTGCGAGACTCGGGAATTTCCCAACCGGCGCCTCGTGCTCCACGCCCAAGGCTGGGCGACGCCGCCGGCGCTGGACGCCCCTTTGCGGCAGGGCCTGCAGGCCTTAGCCGAGTCGCGCGGCGTGACCGTCGCGGTGAAGACGGCGGCACCGCCCTATGCCCTCGAGTTTATCCCCCGCGCGGAGGCGGAGCGCCAGCGGGCGATGGGCGAGATGCGCGCCGCGCCGGCCGGCGAAAAGGGCATCTTCCTCTGGGTAGAGGAAGCCCTGGCCGGCCTGCAGCGCTCGGAACGCGAGGCGGAGCGGGCCTGGAAGCGGGAGCATGGCCTCGAAGCCCTGGAGGCACGGCTCGAGGCGGCCGAGGGCGGGGAGGCGCGCGCCCGCGACGAGCTCTTGTCCTTGGATCTAAAACCGCTGGGCGAGACCCTGCGGCAGGATTGCCCGCCCTCGCTGCGCGTCGTTTATCAAGAGCCCCTGCGGCGGTTGATCGAGCTCGGCCACGAGGGCGCCTGGGAGCTCGCCCAGGACTTCGCCCGCGATTCGCTGCAGGGCCTGGAGCTCTGGCACAGCCTCGCGGAGCAGGGCCATCTGCGGGCCCGCGAGGGTCTAAGGCATCTGCCCCTGCGCGGGCTGCGCCCGCAGTTTTTGGAGGAGTCGGCGCGTCCCGCGGCCTACTCCAAAGAAGAGCTGCTGAAGTCCCTCGCCAAGTCCGGAAACCCGGAGGTCCTGGAGCTGTGGATGCAGGTCACCTTGAGCGAGGGCGGCACGGGGCTCGCGGAGCACCTGGCCCTGCGCCACCTCGAGACGGGAGAGGCCGCGTCTCTGGAAGGACTGCGCGAGCTGGCGGAGCGCGGCGATCCCCAGGCCGTGTTCGCTGTCTATTTCCTGGCCGAACTCGGCCTCGGCGCCGCGGACCGGGTCTTGAGCGAGCTCAATCCCCGGGCCCTGGCCGCGCGCGCCGATCGGGAGCTGCCGGGCCTCTCGGCCCTGGCCTTGCTTGCCGAGGAAGGCAATCTCCCCGCCGCGGCGGCGGCGAAGGCGGCCCCGCTTTATCCGATCCTCGAGACCTTGCGTTACTACGAAGGCATGACCCCCGAGGCCGGGACCTTGTTTTTCCGGCTGGTGCGGGCGGAGAACCCGGCCGCCTTGGACGCCCTGGAGCGTCTCGATCGGGGCGAGGAGCCCCTGCTCGCCGCGGCCATCCCGCGGCTGCTCCGCGATCCCGATCCCTGGCGCGAGGCGGTGAAGCGCGACTTCTGGCCCTATTTGAACGACATGAGCCCCGATTTCCTGCGGCGAGCGTTGCTCGCGCGCTCGACGGCCCCGAACGCCCGCCACTATCTGAAAGACCTGGAGGCGGCGCCGGAGGCCCTGCCCGAGCCGCTGCTCGCGGCGGAATCGGAGATCTGGGCCAAATACTTGGGCTGGCTGCGGGACGGCAACGTGGAGGATTTGAATTTCCTCGGCGACTACTCGCCCGCCGTCGCGCGGCGCCTCGCGCGCCTGTCGGAGTCCCATCCCGCCGCCCACGCGGCGCTCTTGGCCTTGGCGGCCGCGGGCCAGCCGGAGGCCCTCGCCGCGCTGCCGGAGGCGGCGTGGAGCGGGGTGCTGGAGGACGTCGGCGCCGCGTATCTCTTTCCCGCGAGGAGGCCGATCGAGGGCCTGATCCGCCTGCGCTTAGTCGAGGTCCGCGGCCGGCGCATGGGTTTCGAGGTGGTCCCGGCGCGCGGCGAGGCGGCGCCGGAGCTTCTGTCCTTCCGTCTGGAGGCGGGCACCCTGGATTCGCTGCGACTCGGCAAGGAGTTTTATGTCCTGGAGCGGCGTCGCGGGGGAGAGGGCGAGGGCGGCGGGATCGATCCCTCCTCCTTCTCGATGCCCTTCATGATCTTCGGGCCCGACGCGCCTTTGACGCGCGGCCTGCGTTGGCTGCGGCGCAAGATTTTTCCGGAGACGGACGAGGGCGCGCCCAAGGCCTTGCCCGAATCGACGGCCTTGGCTCCGCGCGATGAGGCCGGCGGCCTCTGGCGCGAATGGGGCCGGGGAGTCGTCGCTCTGCTCGACCCGAAACGGGCGCCCGCCCGCGCCTGGCGAGGCGCCCTCTACGCCTTGACGCGCGGTTTGACGCACTACCCGCTCGACCGGGCGGAGGACTTTTTCGGTCTTTCGGAGTTGGCCGACGGCTTGCGGCCCAAGATCCTGGCCGACCACCTGCGCGAGCTGAGCGAGGCGCGCGGGATACCGGCGCTCGAGGCCGGGGAAGTCGAGGCGCTGCGCGTCCGCGCGGAGGCCGCTGGCCTGGATTTTTTGACGCAGGTCTGCCGCGTTCTGTTGCGCGAGGCCCCGCCGGAATGGGTCGAAGCCTGGTTCGACCACCTCGAACTGGCGCCCATGGGCCAGGTGCGCCTGATCCGCGAACACCGCCTGGCTGGCGGCGCGCGCCGGCTTTGGGACCTCTTGGCGCATCCGGAACTGCAAATGGCCGAGCGCTTCGAAATCTCGCTCGCCCTCGTCGCCTTGGGCGAGACGCGGGTTCGCGACGAATTGTTCGCCTTGGGGCTTCGGCCCGAGATCTGCGCCCACGACGCGGCCCGCGCCGAGCTGCTCTACGCCCTGGAATCCCTCGCCGCCTGGGATCGCATCGCGCGCCTGCAGGAGGCCTGGGGCGAAAGGGGGCTTCGGCCGATCCAGTCGGGCTATCGCGAGCTGCGCCTGGGCGGCCCCTTGGCCGGGCGAGGGGCGAGCCTGGCCGGCAGCCTGCGCGACGCGGTGGACCGTCCGGTCTTTCCACCCGAACTTCCGATGCATCTCGCCACCGAGGCGGGTCCCCAGGCCCGCGCCCGTTTCGGCGAGTGGCGGGTGACCGGCTACGGAAAGCACCGGGGCCGCAGTTACTTGGTCGTGGAGCGCCTGACCTCGCCCACGGCGCCCCGAAGGGGCGATCCCGCCTTGCCGCCGCGGCTGTTCTTCTTCAGCACCGCTCCCCTGCGCCTGAGCCGCGGGGCGGAACCGCTGAGCTTCGAGGCGGAGGGCGAGTCCATCGCGCTGGGCGGGCGCGTCGGCTTCCTGCCCGGCTGATCCGGGTGGAGCCCTAAGTCCACTCGAGGCGCTTCATAAAATTTCCGATTTCTAAGCCCTCCGGGGACCTCCTTCGGGGAATAAAAAATAAAATTAAATAAATTCAATAAGTTAAAATTTTACCGCCCGCGTTAGGGTCTGGCAAGAAACTGGCAATCTAGAAAAGACGCCATTGCGGCTTTTAAGGAGGGTCGGCACATGACGTCTATTTCTCAAAATTCCAAAAATTTCGGGGTTCAGTCCAAAAACTATCAATTTGGGAATTATTATTCTCAATTAGATACAAAAAATCAGGCCACGGGTGCAGGGAACGG
>JAANMT010000122.1_pt1 | contig 77186 bp, 56 predicted proteins | sample 7279711 | NCBI WGS metagenome assembly JAANMT01 (sample SAMN14094538, study PRJNA606508) | bioreactor metagenome | isolation source: A lab-scale SPAN reactor treating ammonium-rich wastewater day 1 | place: Ireland: Galway | collected 2017-01-16
GAACTACAAAGCAGGATACGAGGTCTCTCCGACATTAAGGCATATAGCACCGTGAGCGTTGATAAAAGCTCGGACAGCCAGTCAAATGCAAGTGAATCAGGCAGCGAACCGCATGAACGTATACTGATTGAACTTGGACCACGCGGCGCGACTTGGACGCACTATGCAAAAGGTGAGGAAGTATTGCTCAAAGGCGACGCGACCATGACTACGTCAGAACTAATGCGCGCAGGGGAGGAGCTCATATCTGAGCTGAGAGTCATGAGGGGGAGAGGTGTCGACAAATGAACGGAAAGGCCCTGCAAGATTCTCAGCTCGAGGAACGCCTGAGGCGTACAAGCCTGCTGAGCGATGAGCAGATTGAGTTAGTCCGGGAGCTGCAAAAAGAGTCCTCCATTGGACTTGCGCAAGCACTTGTCGAGTTAGATGTGCTATCGCAGAATGAAGTCGATCGTATCCTGTCATCAAGCGTAGACATACGATTCATCAGGTTAGAGGAAGTGACTATCGAGCCTGAAGCAATTCGGCATGTCCCGGCAAGAGTTGCACGGGAGTTCAAGTGTATTCCAATTAAGAGAAGCGGAAACACTCTCGTTGTCGCTGCAGCCGACCCGAGCAGTACAGCGGTTCGCGATGCTCTCTACTCGGTCACCGACGCAGAGATCGTGCTGTTCTCTACAGATCCTGAAGCTGTCGAACATGCAGTTTTCATATACTATGGCGATCGAAACGGGAACTCGAGAACAGCGTCACAAACGCCTCAAGTCAAAAAGAGTGCCGACGATTATGCGTACTGGAGATTGCCACACGCACAATTGCATACTTTTGAAACGTTCTACGATCACGATGGTGTACGGCGAGCGCGTGAAATTGCGAAGCAGATCGCCGTAGGTGCCGCAGAACCTATTAACATGCCACTCCTCTTCGTAGGTGAAAATGGCAGTGGCAAGACACATTTGCTGGAGGCCATTCAGCAGTACATGTCTCGAAGTAACCCTCTTGTGCGTGGATTGCTCTGCACTGGCGACGAGTTAGTTAGCAACGCACTTGAGTTCATCACAAATGGAGAATTGACTTACCTCCGGTATGAGCTGCTTGACCGCGAGATAGTAATGGTTGATGACATCGGTAAGTGCTTTGGTGTGCCTTTGGTTGAACATGAGTTAACTTGCATTTGCGAGCACTACAGGAGCAATGGGGGAGTCGTCGTATTTACTATGACGCCCGAGGACAGGTGCGCGGGTCCATCCGTACAAGGGTTACGCGATGTGCTGTCACTTGGGACAGAGATTGAGCTTTGCTTACCGTCACCATCTGCGTTGCGCGACATTGCCATTAATCGCGGGGTGAAGGCGGAGACTCTTGATAATGATATCATAGAGGCAGCGCTGCAAAATGGTGGAAGTTGGCCAGAACTTCGTAACTACCTGTGCTCTCGAAAGAATATCTGTGCGAGTAGTTCAGAATCAGAGTGAAAACTGATTCAGCAGCAAAGTTGTATGCGCAGGCAGACAGCTAGGGGTAAGTAAGGAAAAGTAGCACCCACATGTAGAGGTGTCACATGATTGCAACGTGGAGATGCAGATAAGAATGACGAATGTCTTGCAGAACAGTGTGTCAGAGCCGATTGATATCGCATCAGCCGTCCGGACTGCAATAGAGGACGTCTTATATGTCATAGATCCGAAAGGCAATGTGATTGACGCTAACGATAAATGCTGTCGCATGCTTGGTGTCGAGTATTCCACGCTAAGTGCACTTGTGCTCGATGACTTCATCGATAGCCAGGACCGACACATCGTAGAAAGGGCGCGCAATCAAATTGTCACAGCAAGGAAGAGCGCACGTATGGTGTTGACAATACGACCTGCCGGCGGCGGTAAACAGGTGCTTGAAGTCATAGAGTCGCTACTCCAACAGAACGGTCAGGTGCTTGGAATTGTCGGGGTAGGGCGCGACATTACGGAAGAGGACGCCATCGAGGCAAAGCTATGGGAGTGTCAAGAAGACCGCGAATCCGCTTTGGAGCATGCAGTACAGGCTTCGCTCGGGATGATCAAAGGGTACGTATACTCGCTCCAAAACATGGATAACCTTCCCGTGAGCCTGCGCGACAGATATAGAAGTGTCTTAATCGAGGAAATTGAGACACTCGGGCGGAGCGTGGAGAACCTTTTGCAAGGCAGATCTCCCTCTGACGTCAGTACAGCGGCTGAGCTGTATAACCTTCAAGACATTTTGCATGAAGTGCATCAAGCAATGCAAGGAGAGGCACTTCGGCGAGATATTGACCTGACAGTCACTCCAAGCACGAGTGACGTGCTGTTGTATACGAAACCTGATGCCGTTCGGAGAGTGCTTGGCAACCTAGTTGATTACTGCCTGCTTAGAATTACTCACACTGGCGACATCCGCATTATGTGCGTAGACTGTGATGAGTATGTGGAGATCCGCTTAAACAGCTCGGGTCCGACTCCAACTCAGGATGAAATTCAAGGGGTTATGACTTCCACGCACGCAGTGCCGAGTGAAGGACATGGTAGTGCCAATGGGAGCAAAGTCGATCTGTTCGTTGCGCGCGTCCTGAGCAACGCACTTGGTGGTGGCATTATGGTAAATGCATCAGATGGCGGGCGGCTCGAGTTTATTGTGATGCTGCCTCGTCACGTACAGCAGCTTGGTCTAAACTGTCCGGAGCTATTTGAGAGCAACGGACGATAATAAAGTAAAAACAGGGCAAGGTCATGGCAAGACGCAACAAGTATGGGATCGGCATCGATGTTGGAAGTAAGCGAATTCACATCGCAAGCTTGAAGGCAAGTGGCGATGCAGTTGCCGTTGATCAACTGGGCTGTGTTGATCTGCCTCAGGACTCAATTGTTGATGGGTCCTGGATGGATGGTATGGCATTGGGTGACGTCCTTGCGAAAGTTGCAAAGGATTACAACTTGAAGGGGAAGGACGTCGCAGTGGCTGTAGGCGGCCGACAGTTGATGATAAAGAAGATTACCACAGATGACATGTCCGACCACGAACTTCGCGGCGCAATCGAGTATGAAGCGGACGCAAATCTGCCGTTCAACATCAATCAAGTATCATTAGACTATGCACGGCAGAACCAGGACGTGGACAGCGGTCGCATGGAAGTTCTGCTCGTCGCGGCCAAGAATGAAATAGTCTTTGACTCGACAGAACCCCTTTACTGGGCAGGCATGAAGCCCAAAATACTTGAAGCGGCACCTTTTGCTGTTCAGGCGGCTTTGACGGAATCCGGCTATCTTGACGAAGAGGGGATAGTAGGCGCATTGCACATTGGGTTTCAGAGCACGGAAGTCATGCTCTACGAGATGTCTCAGTTTGAGACCAGTCGAAGTATTCCAATTGGAGGGAAGGCATACGTTGAAGGCCTAATCCGACGCTGCGGTTATAGTTTTGAGAAGGCACTTGATACTCTTGCACGTCACAGTCGCACGGAGGAAGAACAGGATGCCATTGACGCGGTTGCACGCTCTGTGAGCGAGAGGCTTGCTGAGCAAATTGAGCGTTCACTTCCAGAATACCTCGGTGTGCTTGCGGAAAAGCCCATGGTGAAACTCCTGCTGTGTGGCGGCGGAGCTGAGTTGCCGTGCCTGCAATCAGCAATGAGGCAGCGCTTCGGACTCGAAGTAGAGGTTGTCAACCCCTTCCGAAGAATGAATAGTCCGTCGAGAAATGTCACAATTTCGGACGGAGGCGGTGCGTCCGGGTATTCATGTGCGATCGGACTTGCTCTACGATCAATGGGCGGAGATCACCCTGGATTTAACTTAATATTTTCGGAAGATAGGCCAGAGGCGAAACGGTCGACTTACCTTGGTGCGGGAGCGGTGGTTCCAATTCTTGGCTTCTCGGCGGTCATGTTAGGCATGATTATCGTCCATCTTAACCAAGTAAGTCATCTCAGCAGTCTTGAGTCACGTTTGCAGTCCATACGCGATGAAACTGCCCTCTATCGCGACAAGATCGCTGTGGTCGAGGATCTATCAGTCAAGCGCGCAGACGTCTCTTCTCGGATTGACGTTATAAGGGAGCTGGACCGCAACAGGTTCGCTCGGCTCGAAGTGCTTGAGATGTTGGCACGGCGTCTACCTGCGCTTACCTGGCTGACAAGCACCAAGGAAGCAGCAACTCCAAACGGTGCGGGGATTCACGTCTCGGGAATCACAAGCTCGAACACAAAGGTCGCGGAATTCATGACGGAATTGCTTCAGGAACCGAGCGTCAAAGGAGTTGACTTGCTCGTCACACAACAGGGTGAGATTGCGGGGACAGAAGTCACAGAGTTCACACTGCAGTTAACGATTCCGACAATCGAGATTCAGGTTGCGAAGCCGAAGAAAGACAACCTGCTCAGGAAGGGCGCCGACGCGATCAAAGAGACGAATGCAGCGCTCGAGGATGCGAAGCGAAAATCGGCACGAAAGTAATTGTATTAGAATAAAGAAGCAGGAGGTACCATGCGTACGCTTGTGTGGCTAAGCGTTCTCGTCGCAACTGCGGGTCTGACCGTATCATGTGACGAGGACATCAACAGCAGCAACAGCTCCGCGAAGGTCGTTGGTTACGTGTATCGTTCCCACGCGGATCAAACCGGTGTCAGCGGTGTGAAAGTAATCATCGAAAGTGACATCGAGTCAGACAATCCGTACACCGGTCCGGACAGGTGGTTTGAAACGGACGATCGGGGATACTTTGAGGGCTTTGTTTTCCTGGGAGCAGATGAAGAAACCGGGACATATGACTACGTGGCTGACTGCCTAATACAGTACTTCTACCAAGATCAGGCAGTTGGAATTCCCGCAGGTGGCATAACACTGTCACCGGGATCAGTGTTTACTATGCCGCCGCGGTACGTAAACCCGTAAGGTGAGCTGAACATGTCAATCAATTTAAGAAGCCCAACCACTCAGAAGTGGCTGATAGCGGTATTCTTGCTCTTCGGCGCCGTATACGCGTACGCAAACTTCGTTTACATGCCGCGACAAGACCAGGCAGTTCGCTTGGAGAAGAGTATCGCTGAAGAGCAGGCATTGCTTGTAAAAGGTAAGCGGATTGCAGCGAATTTTCAGACTGTGCAGGACGATTACGCGCGGCTAATGGCCAGCTGGGACGTTGCAATTGAACTGCTACCGACGGAGCAGGAGATGGACGCACTGCTTAAGAACGTCTCTGAGGAAGGAAGCAAGCGGGATGTCAACTTCTTGTTGTTCAGACCTCTGGATGCTGTCGAGCAACCCTACTACTGGGAGTACCCCATTCAAATCAGGACTCTATCGTCTTACCACAATCTCGGTCGTTTCATTTCAAGCGTGGCAGGACTCAAGAGAATTGTGAATGTGCGTAATATTCGCCTGAGCGCGTACAAGCCAACCAAGGGTCGAAGTCCCTATAGTGTAGAGGCAGAGTTTCTGGCAACGATTTATGTTTTTAAGGAACTCGGTGCACCGGTTGAAGTTGCTCCGACGGAAGAGGAGCTAAAGGGGAGTGGTCGTAAACCTGCAAAGAAGACGGGAGGCCACTAATGAGATTTCTTAGTCTGTCATGCGCAATAGTGTTTGTCATATCTGGAGTACTCGCGCAGGAGGAGAACCCCGCTAAGCGGAAGAAGCTTGCGCCGCGCGAGCCGGTCGCACAGGAGTCTGAAAATGTGGAACGCGAAGGCGAGGTGTTGTCGACCGAGGCTTCAGGGCTCGATTCACTGGGAGTTCTCCCACACGAGATGACAACAGAAGCACAAGGCGGAACGCGGCGAGTGAAACTGGAAACGACAGTTTTCAAGCGCCACGAACCTGTGCAGTATCTCGCGGCTAGCCTGCGCGACCCGTTTCGCGCTCTGGTTTCGGATGAGAAGAAGGAAGGCGAGGTCAAGACCGATTTGCTCCGCATAGAGGACGCAGTATTAACTGGAGTTGTTTGGTCAGATGGCAAGTATCTCGCGATGGTAAAAGATAAAGACGGGAAGAGTTTCTTCCTTCGTGAAGGCGATCAGATTTACAAGGGTCGCGTACTCTATGTCGGACAGGCAGAAGCAGTATTTGAAGTGTCAGAGTTTGGGGACTACAACCGTATTACTTTGAAAGTGCAAGGATAACAAACGGAGTCCGCTCCGATAACAAGCGGAAGGGTGCAATCATGCAGCGAATTCTGATAGGTATCATGCTACTGCTCGGGCTCATGAGCTCACTGGCCTGGGCACAGCGAACGGCGGAGCCTGGCTACGAGCGACGCATTTCCATGAATGTTGAGCAGGCCGACATTCGTACCGTTCTTCGCAGTATTGCGGAGTTTTCGGGGACAAATATCGTCGCGGGTTCGGAAGTCACCGGACCAGTTACCGTGCTTCTGAATAACGTGCCGTGGCGGGAAGCTCTTGACAACGTCCTCCGGATCAACGACTTCGTGGCTGTGGAGGAAAAGGGAGTCATTCGCGTGACGACTCACAAAGACATTGCAAACGCGGAAAAGCTTGAGGCCTTAACAACGAATATCTACAAGGTTAAGTATGCGCGCGCAGAGACTCTCAAGAAGAATCTAACCAGACTCTTGACAGAGCGTGGAAAGATGGAGTCGGACACACGGGCAAACACGTTGATCGTCACGGACATTCCCACGGTCATTGAGTCGATGGACAGAATCGTTGCCGAGCTTGACAAACCGACGGCACAAGTCTTGGTCGAGGCAAAGATTGTCCAGGTAGACGCGGCTCGCAGCAAAGAGTTAGGCGTTTCCTGGTCAGTCGGGAACCTGGGCAACCCGATCGCCAATACGAAAGCTGGAGCGAATGTTGATCTCGGAGTGAATAATCCGACGGGATCGTTCACGTTCGGGAGGCTGGAGAATGGCGTGGAGATAGGTGCGAAACTTAGCGCGCTGGAAGAGGAAAACGCCGCAGAGGTGCTATCTCAACCTTCCGTACTGATAAATGACAATGAGTCGGCGCAGATTACTTCAGGAAAACGCATCCCGATCAACAGGCTTGACGAATCAGGAAACATCATTACGGAGTTCTATGATGTCGCGGTGAAGCTAAGTGTTACTCCGCATATCAACCCGAACAATGAAGTGTTGATGACGCTGAATCCCGAGGTAGCAGATTTAGCAGGCGAAGCTACAGTAACGGGTGGCATCATCATCTTGACTTCGGAAGTAAAGACGACGCTGTTAGTTAAGGACGGAGAGACGGTTGTCATCGGTGGGGTGATTCGTTCAAAGGAAGGCACCCTGAATCGCCGCGTTCCGTTGCTGCACGCAATTCCGCTGTTCGGACGATTGTTTGACTATCAAGTGCAGACAACAGACAAATCTGAGATCTTGGTTTTTGTGACGCCGCGCGTCATCCCAGCAGACATGGCCAAGAACTAAACAAACGAGCCGATTGCTGAGGCCTCTCAATCAATAGCTTGAGAAGCACTTTTGCACAGAAATATGCAGAGATTGCACACCTAAAAGCCCTCGAAAGAGGGCTTTTTAATTGTTTTATTTATATTTACGTGTTCACAAACGCATGGCGCGATATGTGCGGAAAGCTATAGAAAACATTGACTTTCTTGCACAGTATCCGTAGTTTTACAAGATATTCGCGAGAGCAATTCTCCCTCCTCGTGGTTGTGGGTCCTCACGAGGTTCTTTTCCGGCGGCCCGAAAAATGGAGTTCGGTGAATGAAGTTTGGACATGTAATCGCGTTCGTAATTTCCATGACTCTTTGTGGTCTGTCTTTCGCCGGCACTGGCGACCAATGGGCGGGCGTTGACTATTTGAACGGTCGACTGCTACTGGTAATGTCAGAGGAATTTGATGGCCAGGGGCTGGGATTTGATGAATTCGGATTCGTGCATGCGGGAATACCTGATCTGGATGCGCGGTTCGTTGAGTTCAAGTGCCAGAGCTTCAAGAGGCTCGTGCCAGACGCAATTCTGGACAGGATTCCGACTGCCCTGCCGGAAGCATATCGCACCTACCTGCTGGAATTCGACTCAGAAGTCCCGGTTATGACGGTGCTGGAGTCGTTTGCCGCTTCAGAATTCGTTAGCAATGCCGAACCCGACATCTTGTATCGGTTGTTTCGAACGCCGAACGATCCTCAGTTCTCCAGTCAGTGGGACAAACAAATCATGGGGGCCGAAGCCGTGTGGGACCTTACCACAGGCAGTCCGGCGATTATCTGCGCGGGTCTTGACACAGGCGTGGACTGGCGCCATCCGGACTTATCCCCAATTCTCTGGGTGAATCCCGGTGAAGACGTCGACGGTGATCAAGAGGTGTGGTCGTTCAACGACTATCCTGGGGACCTGGATGACCTGAATGGCGTTGACGACGACGGCAACGGCTTTCCGGATGACTTTCTGGGCTGGGATTTCATTTCGGGAATTGGAGGCTGTGCCGGCAACGAAGATTGCGACAACATTCAAGACAATGACATGTTCGGCCGCGAACCTCACGGAACCCATGTTGGTGGTATTATGGTGGCGGCTGGCAATAACGGCATCGGAGTCGCCGGCTTTTCGTGGGTCGGAAAGCTAATGGCTTTGCGCTGCGGATATCTCGCCTCAGACGGACAAGGATACATGCCTCAGTCGGCAACTGTACCGGGTAGCTACTACGCGGTCGCGAACGGCGCAGATATTATCAATATGTCCTATGGTGGACCGGGCTTTTCATCAGTCGCGAACAGTGCAGTTGTGGCTGCTTGGAATGCAGGGCTGTTACTTTTTGGGGCAAGCGGGAACGATAACCAAAGCAGCATTCAGTACCCTGCAGGGTACGAGAACGTGATCGCCGTGAATGCCACGAACTCGAGTGACCGCAAAGCAAACTTTTCCAATTATGGTGCGTGGACAGACATTTCTGCACCCGGAGTTGGGATTCCGAGTACGGTGAACAATGGTGGATATCAGTCGTGGGATGGGACCTCGATGGCCTCGCCCAACGCTGCGGGTGCAGCCGCCTTGCTTTGGGCGCTATTCCCCGATTTGAACAACGCATCGGTCCGCGAGCTGATGTACATCTCGGCATTTAACTTAGATGCTTTAAATCCTAACTTCGTCGGGATGCTTGGAGTGGGCAGAGTGGATGTCCGCACGGCCGCTGCAATGCTTTTGCCGAATCTGAATGTCATTTCAAGCAGTTTAACAGACAACGTAGGTGACGGTGACGGTAGGCTTGAGTCAGGAGAGTCTGCTCAACTTGAGCTGGTGATTCAGTCTTCCCCCGATTGGGCTCCTGCCACGAACGTAGTTGTGAATGTTACTTCAAGCAATCCTATTGTTTCTATCTCGAATGGTACGCAATCAGTTGGTGCACTCGCGCCCGGTGCCGCAGCGACGGCCACCGTCACGCTAACGGCCGGTACGATCGAGGACGGAACATGGCTTGACCTCAACGTAAATCTCACGAGTGACGAGGGATTCAATCGCACGGTAACGTATACAATTCGAGTTGGGCGCGGCAGATTGCTCGTAGTTGATGACGATGGATCAGGAAACTTTCAGTCGTACTACTACAGCTCGCTCATCGACCTTGGTGCGAATCCTGATCTCTGGAGTAGTTCGCTTGACGGGCAGCCCACCTCTTTTCATCTCAGCCACTATCCTGCAATCATTTGGGTCTGCGGCAATGAAACATCGAATACTTTGACGGCAAGTGAGCAAGAAGCATTGACTTCGTATTTGAATGCCGGAGGAAATTTGCTGATTAGTGCACATGGGCTACGCAACGACATTGGCGGTTCGAGCTTCTTCTCAGATTACTTGCGCTCCGCGAGTGACAATAATCTTGCAGGAGACCGAGTGGTCAATGCCGTTGAAGGTGTACCTGTTTTTGATGGCACTCGTCTGCTATTACAAGGCGGTGCCTGTGCTAACAATGGCTTGACAGGCCCGGACCGTATCCTGCCTGTGAACGGCGGAGTCGCGGCATTTGAATACACAACTGCTGGCGGGGTGGGTGCGGTAATGTATGACGGCGCCTACAAGTCAATTTATTTTGCGTTCTCGCTTGAAGCAGGCTGCGGACTTGCCGGAACCGACCATTATTCTGTCGTGCTTTCAAGAACTCTCGAATGGTTTGGTATTGAAAGGGTGGACGTTCACGAGCGTCCTACAGCCCCCATCCCACACTCCGCCCGGCTGATTGGAAACTACCCGAATCCATTTAACCCGACGACCGAAGTGAAGTTTGAGGTTGGCGCCGCATCCAACGTGGAGTTGCGAGTCTACGATATTCAAGGGCGGCTTGTTTCCGAACTGGTAAGTGGCTTAGTCCAGCCCGGCACACATCAGGTGCAATTCGATGGTTCAGGCTTCGCGAGCGGAGTCTACTTTGTGCGGCTCGTTGCTCCTGGTGTTGTCCAAAGCGCGAAGATGGTCCTTCTGAAGTAGATTGTTTCCCGGGGCTTGACTTAGACACACAACGAGGTGTTTCTGTGAGTGCTATGAAATTCAGGTTACTTTGGATTGTATTGCTGCCTATTGCTGCCTATTCAGCTCTGTCATATCCTGAAGGTACGCAGTGGATGCCTGGGCGCGCAATGGTGAATTTTGCGCCGTCAGTCGGTGAACTGCAGACAGAGGTTCCGTTGACGAATCGGGTTACAATTGGCGTTCCTGCCGTCGACGCCTTGCTAGAAAGCTATCAGGTTCAGGCCATGTATCGAGTTGTGCCGGACCAGATTCTCGCCAAGCTGAATCCCGCACCTGACGCATATCGTTTAGTGGTATTCACATTCCCTGAGCACTTCAGTGTACTCGAAGTGTGCGAGGCCTTCCTGTCCTTGCCTGAAGTGGAAAATGCGGAGCCCGACATCACATGGCCCGTGACTGAGACAATTCCCAATGATCCTTTCTGGGGACAGCAATGGGATAAACGATTGATGCGTTGCCATCTTGCTTGGGACTTCGGGCAGGGTGGTGATGAGATCATCGCTGTAGCGGTGGACAACGGGTTCTGGTGGCCGCATACGGACGCTCGAGACAATCTGTGGGTAAATCCAGGCGAGGACCTCGACGGAGATCGTGACCCCTACTGGGACACGGATTATCCGGGCGACATTGATGACTTGAACGGCGTAGACGACGACGGCAACGGGTACGTCGATGACTTCATCGGATGGGACTTCATCGACAATATTGGTGGCTGTGCGCCAGGTGAAGACTGCGATGACCCCGATAATGACACGCGCAGTGTAGGAAACCACGGGACACACGTGCTTGGTGCCATCGGAGCCGTTGGTAACAATGGAGTAGGTGTGGCTGGATGTAACTGGCGCATGAAGATTATGCCGAGCAGAGCAGGATACGAACCAATAAACGGCGAGGGTTTGATCGTAACTTCTGCCGCTATTGCGACCATAAACTGGGCTGTCGCGCACGGTGCAGATATCATAAACATGTCATACGGCGGTCCTGGGTTCAGTAACAATGTGAACAACGCGATTCAGGCAGCGTGGCAGAATGGCGCACTACTTTGTGCCGCATCAGGCAACGATGGCCAGAATTCAATTCAGTATCCGTGCGGATACAACAACGTTGTCTGCGTCGGGTCTGTGAATCAAAACGATAATGTTTCGACTTTTTCGAATTTCGGAACGTGGGTTGATTGTTACGCACCCGGCGACGGCACCCAGTCGCTAAGCACCAATAATAGCTATGCGAATTTGCAGGGAACGTCCATGGCAAGTCCCAATGCGGCAGGCGTGTTCGCGTTGATTTGGTCCATTGTTCCAGGTCTTAACAACTCGCAGGTACGAGACTTGGTGCTTCCCAATTGTATCGACATTTCCGCGCTGAATCCTTCCTACAATCCGGCCGATCTAGGTTTTGGCAGAATTGATGCAGCGAAGGCCCTTGCAGCAATCTATCCATACTTGGCGGTCGAATCCGCGGAAATTGTCAATGACAACGACGATGACAGTCGGCTCGAAGCCGGTGAGACTGGCGAACTACGATTGACTATCAGCAACAGTCCGGAGTGGTTTCACGCGTTAAATGTCGACGTTTCGGTAACGACCGAAGATCCCAATTTGACGCTCACGAATACCAACTATTTCCTGGGAAGTCTCGCTCCCGGGAGTTCGACCACGCTCGCCGATGCTGGCGCACAAGTAACGTGCAACGCAAATGTGACGTTTGCGTACACAACAAGTTTACGTGTACAATTCGAATTTGAAGATGGTGCGGTTTTCGAGCGTACTGCTACTTTAAGAATTGGTCGCGCTCCAATCCTCGTTGTGGATGATGACAACGGTGCCAATCATGCAAGCTTCTACTCTGCAGCGCTTGCCGCGACGGGCTATAACTATGATGATTACTCAACGATTCTTGACGGGGCAATTTCCTATGGCACGATCCAAGAGTATGAGTACATAGTGTGGTCATGCGGGAATGAGAGCAGCAACACGTTGACGGCAACCGACCGTGATGCCTTGCAAGCATTCTTGGATGCAGGCAATGATCTGATGTTTTGTTCACAAGGGGCAGACGAGGACCTGGAATTGCGGAACAGTTCGTTCTACTCTGACTACCTACATGCTTCGAGCGGAGGAGTTAGTGGCGGTACGCAGGTCAATTCAGTCGCAGGTGATCCAATCTCTGATGGTGCAAACCTGATTCTTATAGGCGGCGGCTGTGCAGGGAATGGGAGTTTGAGTCCCTCTGTGATAGGCGGGGTCAATGACGGAATTGTCTTCTACACCTACCAGAATAATGGATTAGGTGCCGCAGTGCGATTCCAGAATTCGACTTATCAGACAGCCTATTTTGGTTTTGCGCTGGAAGCGGCATGTGGTGCCGTAGGATCAACTCATCATCGCGAGGTTGTTCGTCGAGTCATGGATTGGTTTGGTGCAACCTCGGATGTAGATGAAGCGCCGCATCCCATCCCGACCGATTTCCGGGTATCTTCGGCCTATCCAAATCCTTTTAATCCGGAGACGTTTGTTGATCTCGAACTTGTCCGCTCGTCTCATGTTCGCGTCACTCTGCACGATGTGTTGGGTAGGCAGGCCGAGCTGATTGCCGACAGACAAGTTGGTGCGGGCGTGCATCAAATTAGGATAGACGGAACAGATTTGCCGAGCGGTTCCTATTGGCTGAGCGTGACCGTAAATCACCACCCGAATGTGCAGCGTATCGTGCTCTTGAAGTAGATCTATCGAGAATAGCACAAGTAAAAGGGCCCGCAAATGCGGGCCCTTTCTTTAGCGCCTTGCTATCTCACTATAGCCGATCGTCCAGCTCGTATCCGCTTCCAGTTGTTGATTCAAGATAAGCCGCCAGAAGCTTGACGCAGGACTCGAGATCGCGTTTGTGAACCAGTTCGACTGTCGAGTGCACGTAGCGCAAAGGAACCGAGAGTGCACCAACCGCGCAACCGCCGGAGACCATGCGCATCGCCCCGCCATCGGTCCCCCCACGAGGCATTATTTCGTACTGCCACGGTATTCTCTTCTTTGTCGCCAAGTCCCTTAGTTCACGGACAATCTTCGGGTTTGAAATCATCGAACCGTCAAGAATCTTAATGCAGGCACCCTCGCCGATCTTTGAGACATGGTCTTGAGCCGGCGTCCCCGGAATGTCTGCCGCAATTGTTACGTCAAGGGCGATGCCAACATCAGGGTTGATGTCCCTCGATACTGCGATGGCGCCCCTAATGCCAACTTCCTCCTGAGTCGTTGCCACAGCATATATGTTGACCGAATGTTTCTTCAGGAGCTTGAGGGCTTCAATCATCACCCAAAGGCCAAATCGATTATCGATTGACTTGCCAGTCAGACAATCGCCAATTTCGTCCAACTCGCGGGCCATGGTAATCGGATCGCCAACTTCTACCAGCTTCATGACTTGGTCAGCAGGAAGTCCAAGATCCACAAAGTAGTCAGTCACTTCAAGCGACTTCTTCTTTTCTTCCTCCTTTAAGACGTGCACAGGCTTAGCTCCCATGACGCCCAGAAGGCGCTTCCTTGACGTATGTACGTAGACCCGCTGGCTCATCAGTGTTCTTGGATCGAAGCCGCCACACGGATGAAAACGTAGGAAGCCCTCTTTGTCAATATGCGTGACAATGAAGCCAATCTCATCCATGTGACCGGCAAGCATTAGCTTCTTCTTGCCCGATCCCTTCTTATAGCCGACCATGTTGCCGATTGAATCGACGGTCACCGAAAGGCCGAGCTTCTCGAATTCCTCTCGAATGAGTTTTCGAATCCCTTCTTCACGTCCCGAAACTGCGTGACTTTCACAAAAGCGCTTTAGTAGTTTGAAATCCATTGCTCAATCACCATTGTTAACTAACTTGTCGAGACAACTTACCGAATTACCTATAGTAATGCAAGCGTAGCCATTGTAGTCTTTCGTGTTCACATTCGGTCAGCACGCAATCCTTAGTCCATCTGTTTCCTCAGAAACGTCGGTACCTCAAAGTCGTCAAGCGAACTCTCTCCTTCATCACCAACAACGATGGGTTCAATTCGGCCGTTCACTTCTCGAGTCAGAGGCTGAACATTTAACGGGAAAGAATCGGAGAAGCTGTCAATCTTGACCGGCTCGCGGCGTGGCGTGATGGGCATTTCAATAACAGAAGCTCGGACAGCAGGAGCGGTCCTTATCGCATGTGGGCGTGCGTTGGCAGAGACGCGCTTAAAGCCAGTCGCAATCACAGTTACGCGTATCTCGTCATCAATCTTGTTGTCTATCACGGCACCGAAGATTACTTCCGCCTCTTCACCCGCGGCCTCAGTAATCACCGTGGTTGCATCTGCAACGTCATGCAAAGAAAGGTTCGTTCCGCCTGTAATGTTCACCAACACTGACCTCGCGCCATCAATTGAGACTTCTTCAAGCAGTGGAGAGGAGATTGCTTGCTGAGCCGCCTCGACTGCCCGATGTTCACCCCAACCTGTTCCAACGCCCATTAATGCATCACCTTTCGCTGACATGACTGTCCGTACATCCGCGAAATCGAGATTCACCATGCCCGGTTCAGTTATCAGGTCAGAGATACCCCGAGTTGCATGCAACAGTACATTGTCCGCAAGTTTGAAGGCCTCTACCAATGAAGTAGTGCGGTCAACGAGCGAGATAAGGCGTTGATTCGGTATGACAATGAGCGTGTCAACTTGCTCGCGCAGAGCTTCGATGCCCTCCTGCGCCTGCGACATCCGCTTCTTGCCTTCGAACAGGAATGGTTTCGTGACAATCCCGACGGTCAAGGCGCCTTGCTCGCGAGCAACTTGAGCAACAATCGGAGCTGCACCGGTTCCTGTTCCACCCCCCATTCCGGCGGTGACAAACACCATGTCCGCACCAGCAAGTATCTGGTATAACTCCTCGCGATCCTCTTCTATGGCTTCGCGACCAACGTTGGGATTTGCACCTGCACCCAAACCACGAGTCGAATGCTTGCCGATCTGAACCTTACGCTGCGCAGCATTGGACTCTAAAGCTTGTGCGTCCGTATTCACGGCGATGAAATCAACACTCTTGAGACCTGCTTCAATCATCCAATTGAGCGCGTTGCCACCAGCGCCACCGACACCGACGACTTTCATCTTGGCGCCAAGTGAATTGTCAGCAAACATGAATTGCATTGCTGCCATGGAATTGACTCCTTCTCCGATTAGAATATTTCAGATAACCATTTACGAACTTTGTGCGACGTACGAGCAGTCCATGACTCGGCATTTCGACCAGTCGTGACCATTTCAATGTACTGCTGGTTTGCCAGGCGAACTAATCCTACAGCTGTTGCGAACTTTGGTCCGAGTCCCAAGTCACGACCGTCAACCAGCTCTTGCGTTGCGCCGATTCGGACTGGAAGCGCAAATATCTCCTCGGCAATCTCTGCCATTCCTGACATTGACGCGCCTCCGCCAGTCAGCACCACTCCGGCTCCGATTCGTTCGAGCACTCGCGTCTTCTTCAGCTCCTCACGTGCAAGCGTCAGAATCTCTTCCACTCGCGGCCCAATGATGGACACGAGCATCGACCTGCTAAGCTCGCGAGGTTCTCTGCCGCCGATGCCTGGTATCTCTAGGAACTCGTTCTGGCTGATCGCGCGATGATGTGCCGCACCATGCTCAATTTTGATTTGTTCTGCCGAGTCCATTGGAGTTCGAAGTCCCATGGCAATATCCCGCGTGATGTAGTTTCCCCCGCACCCGATCACGGCTGTATGCCGAATAGCGCCGTCTTGAAATGCCGCAAGGTCGGTGGTACCTCCGCCAAAGTCCAGAATTACGACGCCGAGTTCGCGTTCATCGCTCGTCAACACGCTGTCCGCCGACGCGAGCGGCTCAAGAATCAGGTCCTGAACAACCACACCTGCACGTTTGCAGCAGGCAATGATATTCTGTGCTGATGAAACTGCGCAGTGAACGATGTGGACATCGGCCTCAAGTCGCACGCCTGCCATACCAACAGGCATGCGAATACCGCCCTCAGCGTCGACCATGAATTCCTGTGGAAGTACGTGCAACACTCTGCGGTCCGGCGGAAGAAGAATAGTCCGGGCGGCTTCTACAACTTTGTCAACATCACCCGGTGTGACCTCACCTGTCTGATCGCCTCTCCATCGCGTGACCGGGATGACTCCGCGAGAGTTTAGACTTTTCACGTGTTCACCCGCGATTCCGGCCCAAACGGTTTCAATCTCAACACCCGCTTCACGCTGTGCAATCGAGATGGCGTCTGCGATGTCGCTGGCCGTCTGCTCAAGGTTGACGACGACACCCCTGCGCAGCCCACGGGACGGGACAATTCCCATTCCCAGGAGCTGAGGTTCACCGCTGATGCTTGCTGAAGCGATGAGTGCTGCTATCTTGGTCGTACCTATGTCCAAACCGCATAAGATATCCTGCTGGTACAAGGAATTCTTCATGATCGCTTCGTTTCCTCTGCCCGAAGACGGGGCACTTGAAGTGTTACAAAACCAGGAATTGTCAGATCTACAATGGAGCTCGAATCCAATCGACTCTGAAACTGTGAGTCTCTTAGCAGCGCATCTAACGCGTGCCAATTGACGTCGTCGGTCTCTGAAGAAAAGGAAATAGAGAGCAGTGGATTCAACATCACGGCTCCGTAAGCTTCATTGACACGATACATTTCTGCAATATTAGCGGCAAGATTCGGCACAACTGTTCTTAACCGTGCCAGCTTTGACGCGATGGGGTAGAGGGGGTCGTCAACCGACAACGGTCCACAGGAGTAGCCGGGGTTCGCGGCCACCGATATCCACGGTAAGTCGTTTATCCATGACTTTCCTCCACAAGGAACGATATGCAAATCTGCGGTAACGCCAATTTCTGAGTGGTCACGGATTATTCCGATACACTTTCGCTCAGTGACAACAATCTTCAATACGTGTGGTGGAATTCTATTGATATCCACCTGCATGATCCACGGATGGCAAAGTAGTCGTTGTCTAATGAGATCAGTTGAGTACTCTGATAGATTGTGGCCGGGCTGACAGCCGGAAAGTGCCAGAATAGAATCCACGCTCACTTCGACTCCTGGCACGACATCAATACTGCTGCAATGCCAATCGGTCATTCGCCCGACCGCATACTCGACTCCGCTTTTAAGCACTCTTTCCCCAAACAGAGTCACGATCAAGAGACTGATAGCTACTCCAACGATGAGAAGTAGTCGACTTAGATGACGAGGTTCCTTCCTTCGTGATCTAGATTTCAAAGGGGTCGGTGTCGAAGCCAACTGGAAGAATCTCAGTTTCGAGAAGAATGTTAGACATTTCGTAGACACGCTTGCGCACAGTTCGAACAAGGCTTGCAATTTCCTTAGCCGTAGCGCCGCGATCGTTAATGAATATCCCTGCATGCTTGCTTGGCACGACGGCACCGCCTTCACGTAGTCCTTTGCAGCCGGCCTCCTCAATTAAACGTCCCGCAAAACCTCCCGGAGGACGTTTGAAAATTGACCCTGCACTTGGATACTCGATCGGTTGCTTCTCACGTCTTAGTGTCCATACTCGCCTCATTTCGGCCGTTATGCTTGATTTGTCCCCTTTGGCAAGCTTGTACCGGCTGTTGAGCACGATTACTGGATTGAGTTCTGGTGCCTTGCGATAAGAAAACGAAATCTCTGTTTTCGAAATTCGTTCCAAGGATAGGTCTGGAGTTAGCACAGTTGCGTCTTCAAAAACATCTGAGATTTCACGTCCGTAGGCACCAGCATTCATCCAGAGTCCTCCCCCCACGGACCCGGGTATTCCGGACAGTTGCTCCATTCCGGAAAGTTCATTCCGTGCAGCGAAGTTAGCAAGCAGTTGGAGACGCGTCGCAGGCCCGGAAACGAGATACTCGCCGTCTCGATGTACTCTGGAAAGAACACCACTCGATCGAATGACAACACCGCTGAAACCACTGTCTGAAACCAACAGATTTGAGCCAAGTCCAAGATAGAAGTGCTCGAGGCCGGTCTTGGAAATGATATGCATCAATTCAACTAATTCAGCCTCACTGCGTGGTTCAGCGAGCAATCTCGCGGGACCCCCAACTCGAAACGTCGATAGTGGCGCAAGCAGCACATTTTCGCGCATCAAACATGGTGCATGACGGACCAACTCTAACGTGGCGTCACTCACGTACGAGGTCCATGCACGATTTGATCCGCGATCTGAGTAACCGACCCTGCTCCCATAATGACAACGATATCCTTCGGTTTGAGAGCTTTGCGGATTTGAGCAACGACATCTGTGCGACCGTCGAACTCTATGATGCGAGTATCCCTGGCTCTCATTGGCGCAAGCACCAGTTCAGTTGACACATTTGGCAAGGGAAGCTCTCGCGCAGGGTAAATGTCTAAAACTGCAACAACATCAGCGAGGGAGAGCGACTCCGCAAATTCGTTGGCAAAGTCACGAGTTCTGGAAAAGAGATGTGGTTGAAATACGGCTACGATACGCCTGTCAGGCCAACATTGCCGAGCAGCTTCCAGGGTGACGCGAACTTCAGTAGGGTGATGTGCATAATCATCGAACACGAGTGCACCATCGTATTCCCCTTTTAATTCAAAGCGCCTGTGCACGCCTTCAAATTGCAGCAGTCCCTCTTGTATCTTCTCAAACGAAACCCCGGACTCAAGCGACGTGACCGCGGCTGCTGCGGCATTCAATACATTATGCCGACCGGGCAGCTTTATGCCGATAGGAAGCTCATCAGACTCGGGAGTGATTAGCCGAAACTCAGCGGACATACCATGGTAACTCTCATTGCAAATTCTATAGTTCGCACCCTCCGAGCGGCCAAATGTGATTAACGGTCGCTTTATTCGAGAGAGCACTTCACGCGTATGCTTGTCGTCCAGACAGGCTATTACGAGTCCATAGAAAGGAACCTTGTTTGCAAACTCAACGAATGCGTCCTTAATACTTTCAATGTCAAGGTAAGTATCAAGATGCTCAGCTTCGATTGTTGTGATAACGGCAAGGTTCGGGGAAAGTTTTAGGAATGACCGGTCGAACTCATCCGCTTCTGCCACAAGTACACCGCCTTTGCCCAGTGCAGCACCGGTGCCAAGGGCTCGAACCTTTCCTCCAACGATCACAGTAGGTTCCATCCCCGCTTGCATGAGAATCGATCCAATCATGGAGGTAGTGGTAGTCTTTCCATGTGTGCCGGACACAGCAATCCCACTTTTGAGCCGCATGAGCTCCGCGAGCATTTCGCTCCGTGGTATGGTCGGTATTCGATTCTCTCTTGCAAAGCGAACCTCGGCATTCTCAGGGCGTACAGCAGTGGAGAAAACTACAACGTCTGTGCCGGCTGCATTTTCGGCATTATGCTCAAATGAAATTCGAATACCCAAGCTCTCGAGTCGATTTGTTGCCTCGGATCGCACAAGATCTGAACCGCTGACAATAAATCCCATCGAATTCAAAACTTCTGCTATGCCGCACATACCCGCACCACCAATGCCGACCATGTGAATTCGACGAACGTGTCTAAATACTGCGGGAGTCGTCATCTTGCCGCCACTTCCAAGGCGATTTTGGCAATGTCCTTTGATGCGGATGGTTTGGCAAGCCGCTTCATCGCAGCAGACATCGAAGCGAGTCGGTTTGAGTCGGATAACAGCGACTGGACGACGTCGAATAGCTTCTCGCCCGTAAGTTCTGAGTCAAGAATCACGGCCGCTCCACCTTCGTTTTCAACTGAGCGTGCATTTGCCAATTGGTGCTGGTGCGCCGCATAAGGGAAAGGGACCAACACTGCAGGGAGACCGAAAAGTGCGAGTTCAGCTAAAGTTAGTGCGCCTGCCCTGCAGACAACAAGTTTCGCACGTGCATACTGAAAATCCATATCATCAAAGAACTCTTCCCTTACAACTTGCTTACGCTCTCTTAACTGCTCGAATGCTTGACAGTCGAGAAGGTATTGCGAGGCGTTGTGGCCAGTTTGCCAATAAACGGGTAATACTGTTGCAAGTTCGTCAATACAACTCGCCACTGCTGTGTTAATTGACCTTGCTCCGAGGGAACCACCGAGAATAAGAAGGGCAGGCGAATAGCCGTGACCCCGGCTCTGCTCTAGACTGTACGCGCTAGTCAGAATCGCACGGCGCACTGGGTTGCCAGTGACTACAACTCTTGCACCGGATAAGTGACGTTCTGCCTCCTTGCTTCCGAGGCAAACCAAGCGAGCATTTCGCGCAAATTTGCGAGTGGCATACCCTGGAAAGGAGTTTTGCTCCTGCAATATGAAAGGTATGTTCATAAACTTCGCCGCAGCGATCACTGGGGCCATAACGTATCCGCCGGTTCCGATTACGATTCTTGGCTTTAGTTTACGAAGCAAGCGCATCGCTTGCAGAGTACCAATTACGGCCCTCCAAAGTCCGACAATCTTCCTAAAAAAGCTTTTGCCAATGAGTGCTCCAGCATTTATCTCATGGAACAATCTGCCCGCTAAAGCGACGGATCTCGATTCAAAGCTGTTTCCCATACCAATAAAGTGGATTTCAGCACCTGGCGAGATTTCATCAATTGCTTCAGCGATTGAAAGAGCAGGGTAGACGTGACCGCCAGTACCTCCGCCACACATGACGATTCGCAGTTTACACACGGAGCAAAGGCGGAGCGCTAGTGTGCCACTCTACCGACTTATTCTGTTGCTTCGCTATATTGAGCAGCGTTCCTACGGCAGCCATGGACATTACGAGCGAAGAACCACCATAACTTACGAATGGCAACGGTTGTCCAGTGGCGGGCAATAACGCAAGGTTTACACCGACATTGACGATGAACGAGCAGGCCAGTGATGCAGTTATTCCCGCAGCAAGGTAATAGGAAAATCTATCCTGCGAATTCATCGATACACGCCAGCCTCTTACGGCGAGCACTATGAAGGCAGTAACAATGAAAAGGGATCCAATAAGACCAGCTTCCTCTCCAATGATGCTGAAGATCGAGTCATTGTAAGGCTCTGGCAAATAGAAGTGTTTCTGAGTAGATTGCCCCAGTCCGAGTCCAAAGATTCCACCTTGCCCGACGGCAATCAAGGACTGTCTCACGTGATAGCTCGTGGCGAGTGGATCGGTAATCCCCGCGATATATGAGTTAACTCTGTCTAACATGTATGGCTTCAGTAATACTATCCCACACACGCCCGCGAATCCAACGGCAACTGCAATTGCGACTTTCCTCCACTCAAGGCCGAATAAAAAGAACATTGTGAATAGCGATGCTGAAGTAAGGATCACCATTGACAAGTTCGGTTCTGCGGCGACAAGTAAAAGAGCTGAGAGAATGACGATCACAAGAGCATTGAACTTACGGGAACGTTCTCGTGGAAAAGAGGAGTTCTCAATTTCGGTGAGCCTGTGCGCGGTATAGCATATCAGAGCGTATTTCGCAATCTCTGCAGGTTGAACACTTACCCCGAACAATATGATCCATCGCTTAGCCGAAGTTCCGGGGAGCATCGGCAGAAGCAATACAACGACTAAGCCGACGAGACTAACGATCAAGGCAAGCCTCGCAACCTTGTCGAGAAACTGATATCTAATGTGATAGCATAGCACTAGTGCGACTATGCCAAGCAGTAGACGCACCAGATGGTTGAATAAGAACGTTAGTGATTGTCCACTTGCCATCTGCCACGCATGTGCGGCAGAAGATGTGAATACAAATATGACACCCGCAATGCACAGGACCGTGACGGCGGCGATCATTTGAAAATCCAAGTTCTGCCGACGCTTGTGAAGTGGGGAGAGAATTGAAGGCGTCATGTGTTCCATAGACTATAGAGCTTGGACAAGTTTCTTAAAGCATGCGCCACGTTGTTCAAAATTCTGAAATTGATCATAAGATGCACATCCGGGTGATAGAAGAACTATCTGACCGGCCTTGACAACTGAAAGCGCCTTCTCCATCGCTTGGTTAAGCGTGTCTGCAAACATTACCAAAGAGCGGTTGCCGACTTCCTCCCGAACTTTTTGTTGAGCCTCACCAAAGGCGACCAGAAAGCAAATCTTGGTGCCAAGCAGATGACTCAACTGCGCGAAAGACTCTTTCTTTGGCCGACCGCCAAACAAAAGTATTACTTCACCCTGAACCGCTTCGAGGGCGGTCAAAGTTGCAGCGAGGTTTGTACTTTTTGAGTCATTAATAAAGTGAATGCCGTCATACTCTCGTACGTACTCAATTCTGTGTTCGACGGGAACTGCCTTTTTTAGAGAATCACGAATCACAGAGTGATTGATTCCAAAACAGGTGGCTGCGCTTGCGGCAGCCGCCGCGTTTAAGAGGTTATGGGTTCCAATCAGAGACCACTCTCTTGACTGCAAGACAAGTTGGGGTGATGCTCCTGCATGGGTATATAGTCCATCTTGCGCAACAAACCATTCGAACGAGCTGTCGTATCCAAAGCGAAGAGTAGTCGCCTGAACATTTGTTTCATGAGCCGTAAGAAAACCGTCGTTTCCGTTTACTATTGCATAGTCGTCAGCATGCTGATTTGCAGTTAACTTTAGCTTTAGAGATCCGTATGTTTCAACGTCGCCATGTCTGTCTAAGTGATTCTCCAGCACGTTAAGGAGTACAGCGACATGAGGCCTCGCCGTATGAGTGTGCTCCATCTGAAAACTTGAGACTTCTACAACGAATACATCGGATTCACGTGAGGGTAGAAAATCACTCCAAGCATCGCCAATATTACCGACAGCCCTTGGACTAAAGCCGCCAAGTTGAAGCATTTGCGTGATCAATTTCACTGTTGTGGTTTTGCCATTGCTGCCAGTGACACCTATCCAAGGTACGCTGCATTGGCGGCTTGCCAGCTCCAGCTCTGACCACACCTGCGTTCCGAAACGGTCCCATGTTTCGATCCAGAGCGGCTTCAAGGTTACGCCGGGGGAAACGACAACGACATCAAACTTCTCAGCAAGCAGCGTCTTATGCGTTCCGCATTCAGTTAGAACGCCCGCTTCTTCAAGCTTCTCTGCCTCATCTTTGAGTTCCAATCTTGACCTGATATCTGAGACGAGTGCAGTCCCGCCGAGCCGTGAAATTAGTCTCGCTGCACCGATCCCGCTCCGTCCCATTCCCAGCACACCAAACTTGAGTCCACGCCAACTCTCCTGCATCACCGCACCTTGAACATTGTCAGGCTGATTAGAACAAGAAGAACTTGAACGATCCAGAATCGCACAACGACTTTGGATTCGTGCCATCCAAGTTGTTCAAAATGATGGTGAAGCGGAGCCATACGAAAGATGCGTCGTCCCTCGCCATACTTTCGTTTTGTATATTTGAAGTATCCACGTTGAAGGATAACACTAATAGCTTCGGAAACAAAAATACCGCCTATAACGAGCAGGAAGAACTCCTTCTTAATCAGGACAGCAAGTGTTCCGAGCGCTGCTCCAAGCGCAAGTGCGCCGGTGTCGCCCATAAACACTGCAGCGGGAAAACCGTTGTACCAGAGAAATCCGAGTCCGGCACCAAGTAATGCCGAACAGAAAATGGTTAATTCTCCGGCGCCATCGAGATAGATAATGTTAAGGTAGTCCGAAAATCTCACGTTGCCAGTTACGTAACTCATAACTGCGAAGGCAGCTGCGCCGATCGAGGTAACACCTATTGCAAGACCGTCCAATCCGTCCGTGAGGTTTACGCCGTTCGATGTGCCTGTGATTACAATGACGACCATTATCGGATAAAACCAGCCGAAGTCGAGCATTGCTTGCTTTACAAAAGGCAGAGTTGTCTCGGTAACGTGCTGGTGGAAATTCTGTCCGAACAAGTGCGAGTAGTTCATCAAGAATAGACCGATAACAAGACTCAGGCCGATTTGACCGACCAGTTTCTGCTTGGCTACAAGTCCTGCTTTCTTCTTCTTTATCGTCTTCAGATAATCGTCGTAGAAACCAATTGCACCCATCCACAGAAAGGCGAGCAAAGTTAGCAAAACATAGAAGTTCTTCAAATTTGCAAGCAGCAAAGTCGGTATCGCCACGGCGACTAAAATCATCAGTCCGCCCATGGTTGGAGTTCCTTGTTTGCTCATATGAGTGGTCGGCCCGTCAGTGCGAATCACCTCGCCGATTTGATTCTCCCTGAGTTTTCGAATGAGCCATGGACCGATCGCGAACGAAATGAGCAGTCCCAGAACGGCGGCCATGGCGGACCGAAAGGTCAAGTAGCGAAAGAGATTCGCACCAATCAATTCGTCGCGCAGTGGTACCAGAAGATGATACAGCATTAACTGTAATACTCTTCAAGTTTCTGGACAACTCTATCCAATGCCATTCCTCGCGAAGCCTTTACAAGCACTAGATCATCGGGACGAATGTATTCGGCAAGAGGCTGAATCACGTCATCAACTGATGGATAGATCAACAGACTTGCCTGCACAAGGCTCGAAGCCGCAACCTCCGTAAAACGGGGCCCAATCAAGAAAGCAAGCGAAACTCCTGCGTGATCTAGCTCTGAAACGATTTCGCGGTGTGCTTCATCCGACACCTCACCGAGTTCGAGCATGTCTCCCAAGATTGCTACCTTCCGGGGGCTTTGACATAGAGAGAGCGTCTCAAGTGCTGCGCGCATGCTTGACGGATTGGCATTATAGGAGTCGTCAATCACAGTCAGCTTGCCAAACTTTCGAACAGTGACTCTCCCTCTGCTAGGCAAAGCTCTCGAAATTCCGCGCGACGCGATCGAAGGCGGAATTCCTCGCTGTATGGCAATACTCATGGCAGCGAGCGCGGCTTGAGCGGCAGGTCGGCCTGGGACGCTGAGTTCGACGGCTTGTCCTTCCACTTCAAATCTTGCAACCCCAAAGTCATCGAACAACAAGTTTTCGCCGTGCACATAAGCTTCCTCCCACGAATTTTCGGGTAAACTAAATCCGTAACCGATTCGAGTCCTGCACTTTTCGCTTGCAACTACGCACTTCAAATCGTCTACTGGAACGAAAGCCACCCCACTATCCTCAACATAGTTGTAGATTTCAGCTTTCGCTAGCACGATGCTCTCTATAGTTCCAAAAGACTCGAGATGCGAGTGGGCTATCGCTGTGACCAGAGACCATTGAGGATCCGCAATCCTGCACAGGTGCGCAATATCTCCTATCCTTGACGCACCCATTTCGCAAACAAGTGTTTCAGTCGTTGTGTCCGTTTGCAGAATCGTTAGTGGCACGCCAATTTCATTATTGAAGTTTCCTGCAGTGGCGTTCACGACCTGCGTTTCGGCCAATGCGGCCTTTACGAAGTCTTTGGTTGTGGTCTTGCCGACCGAACCAGTAATACCGATGACAAGGCACTTTAACAATTGTCGCCACGCTATAGCGGCATCCGTGAGAGCTTGGAGCGTATCTTGAACGCGAACTATCTTGCCTGTCGAAACGAACTCTGAAACCGAGTAGGTGTTATCAGCCACGACAGCCGCAGCGCCTCGGGAAATTGCGTCGCCAATAAAATCATGCCCATCGCGAGCGCCTTTAAGCGCCCAAAACGTATCGCCTGGCTCTATTGTCCTGCTGTCTATCGAGATTCGTAACGGAGCTGCCTTTTGAAAGATCGTTTGCTCTGTTGAGAAGAGTGCCGAGAGCCAGCCTAAAGTAGGAAGGCTCATAGTCAGTATCCATTTGCGCGCAGCCACTGCTCCGCGACTGCTCTGTCGTCGAATGGAAGTTTCTCACCCATTATCTCCTGATATGCCTCATGGCCCTTGCCTGCGATCACAATGACGTCATCTTGCTGCGCAGCGGAGAATGCCTCAAAAATTGCCGCTCTGCGATCTATGACGACACGCACTTTGTTTAGATTCTGGATCCCGGCCATCAAATCATCGACGATTGCGCTTGGGCTTTCTGTACGTGGATTGTCGGAAGTCAGGTACAAGACATCACACCATTTTTCTGCAGCGCGCGCCATCAATGGTCGTTTCCCCTTGTCGCGATTTCCTCCGGCACCAACCAAAGCGCACAACCTGCCTTTGGTTAGAGCCTTCATGGTTGACAGAATGTTGTCTAAGGCATCAGGCGTATGCGCATAGTCAACGACCACAGTGAACGGGGCGGAGGAACGAACGACTTCAGCGCGTCCGCGAACAGGAGAGATTTCCTGAACTGCGTTCAATACGTCATCAATCCCAAGGCCGAGTGCTTGTGCTGCCGAAATCACAGCAAGCATGTTCATCACGTTGAATTGACCAACGAGGCGGGACCGTACTTGAGAGCGCCCGTTCGGGTGCAGTAACGTGAATTCTGAGCCATTGGCAGAGAGGGAAATGTCAATGGCACGATAGTCTGCCGATTCTTCGACCCCGTATGTCAAGATCTTCCCGCGTACAACTCGGTGAAAGTGTGCGTGGGCGGGGTCATCGATGTTTATGACTGCGGTGCCTTGCAGCATTTCAGGCGTAAAGAGTTTGGCTTTTGCGTCACGATATGCTTCCCAGCTTCCGTGAAAGTCAAGATGATCGCGCGAGAGATTTGTAAAAACAGAGACGTCAAAACTCAGTGAACTGATACGCTGAAGCTCGATGCCAATGGATGTTGCTTCCATCGCGATGTGTGTGCATCCTTGATCCAGCATCCTGCGAAACGCTGCGGCAAGTTCAGGAGCCTCGGCGGTAGTCCGTTCACTTTCAAATTGAACGTCGCCGAAAAACATGCCTAGCGTGCCACTGTAGCCGGCTCTTTTCCCGCACAAGTTTAAGAGTTGAGAAAGAGCAACGGACACAGTCGTTTTCCCGTTCGTGCCTGTAACTCCGATCAGGGTCAGTTCTCTCTCTGGCGACCCTTGTAACGCCCACGCTGACTTAGCTAAGGCAGCACGCGCGGAAGGCACAACGATGCATGGTACGCTGACTCCCGACAGTGCGGCACTCTCTCCAATAACCCCGATGGCTCCATTGGAGAGCGCCTGCTTGATGTACTTCGCTCCATCTTCTTTGAAGCCGGCAATCGCAACGAACACGTCACCTTGCTTGACACATCTGGAGTCATAGGATACACGCGCGACCGATGCAGAGCCGTTTGTGTTCCGGAGTTCGCCGCCAACAGTCTCCGCAAGTTTAGCGAGAGACAGCATAGTGTGCTGCTGAAACAGGCTCCGCAATCACTTTGCAGACAAAACTTGCAGGAACTTTTTCACCCGCCGGTGGTGTTTGTGAAGCTACAATCCCATAGCCGACAAGTTCAGTCTCAAAACCGGCATTCTGCATGCGCACTGCAGCAACTCTCAATGGTAGGCCAACTACATCCGGCACCTGAACTAAGGGAACATCCAGGTAACGAAGTGTGTCGTAAACGAACTTCTCCTGTTGAGTGCTATCAGATTTTGGCTCTGATTGAGAGCTATCCGGATCTGCTTTACCCGTAGCTGAGTCTTTGGGAGGGCGATAAGAGTGCCGTTCCTCGAGGATCTCCTGCGCTATCGCGCCGAAGACCGGCGCTGCAATCTGACCGCCATAATAGCCTTGACCACGTGGATCGTCCACCATTACCAGCAGAGTGTACATTGGTCTGTCCGCAGGAAAAAAGCCGGCAAAGGAAGAAACATATCTATTTGTGTAGTATGACTTAGCTTCTAAATCGACTTTTTGTGCAGTGCCGGTTTTGCCCGCGATTGCAACCCCTTTGACCCTTGCCTGCTTCCCCGTGCCTTCCTCCACGACACTTCGCATCATTTGCGTCAACTCATTGACACAACGCTCAGACAATACTTGCCGCAACGCAACTGGGTCCAGTTCGATTTTCTCGCCGGATGGGAATTCCAAAGCTTTAATCAATTTCGGCTGCATAAGCAGTCCGCCATTTGCGATCGCCGAATAGGCAGTCGTTATTTGCAGTGCCGTAACAGAAAGGCCCTGCCCAATAGCAAGGTTTGAGCGCGTAGGTCCGCTCCAATTCGAAGGCTTTGGAACAACACCTGCCGGTTCGGCAAGCAACCCAATGTCTGTTCTCGATCCGAATCCAAATCGAAGAATCCAGGAGTAGAAAGTCTCCGCTCTGAGCCGCTCAGCGACTTTTGCACTTCCGATATTTGAGGACTTTGCAATAACCTCGGACAGAGTAAGCACGCTATACGCATGGGCATCGCGGAGGACTTTGCCAGGAACTTTGTATGCACCGGATTCACAGTCGATTAGAGTCGAAGGTGTGACCACAGCCTCTTCTAATCCGGCACCAATCGTGAAGACTTTGAATATTGATCCTGGTTCGAATAAGTCTGTAACCGGCCAGCAACGGCGCACATCGTTAGTATAGTTTCCCGGGACATTCGGGTCAAACGCTGGCAGAGTTGAGAGTCCGAGTACTTCGCCAGTGTTCGGATCCATGAGAACAGCACACGCTTTTTCGAAAGTCTTACCTTCCAGTCCTTTTTGAAGGCATCGGTCAAGAATTGTTTGCAGTTGGAGATCAATCGTGAGATAGACGTTTGCACCGGAGTGTCCAAGTTCGTCATTCAGAGGGCTGATCACCGCGGGAACTGTTCTCAGTGCGTCGTTCCACACAAGCATTTCGCGGCGGTCTCCGCGAAGCAGAGAGTCGAGGGATTGCTCGATTCCGGACAGTCCGATTCCGTCAACATTGACAAAACCTAAGACGCTCCCTGCCGCTGTGGTCGCAGGGTAGCTTCGGCGAGCTTCCTTGACAAATTCAATACTAGGTAGGCGAAGTTCCTCAAGTTCCTGCTGCACCTGCAAGTCGACCCGACGCGCTATGTACGTATAGCTCTTGCTGTCGAGTTTGGTACGAATCGTAGACTCTGCAATCGGCAAATAGTTTCGCAGAACAGCAGTCAAACTGTCTCGATTGATATCCTCTTTTGGCCGAAAACCCACAGCATATGAGAGCGGCAGCGTGACAGCCAAAGGCAGGCCGCTGCGGTCCCTGATTTCTCCGCGCGGCATAGCCTCGCTTGCTCGGTCGTAGATTTGTCTGAGCGCGAGATTTCGCCACATGCCGTGCTCAATGACCTGCAAGTGAACCAGTCGGACAACGAATGCAAGCGCAATGCAAATGAACAGCACCGCAACGATGCGCTCGCGTCCCAACCGGCGTTCGGGTTTATCGGAGTGTTTGAACTGCATTTGAACCTGATCTCGTCTAGTGGCGAGGAGTCATCGTGACAAACACCGTGTCAACCTGGTCTTGACGTGATTTCCACCCGTACGTCCGCGATGCCCAATCGGCGACTTCATTATATGGAGCGGCGGTTTCAATCAAGCCATTGAAGTGACGGATTTCCTCACTCAGAAGCATAAGCTTAGTGCGCTGGCGTGCAATATCAATCGTAAGCTGTTGATTGGTGAAATTTCGCCACGCCGCTAGTAACCCAAGCAGGGCAACTATCCCTGCGAAGCTCATCAAGCGAATGAATCGCGCTTGCCGACGCAACACGCGCGGCAGTCTTTTGGGTCGATAAAGGGATGATGGAATGGTAAGCGTGGACAATTAAGTCACAACCTTCTCAATAACCCGCATTTTTGCGCTGCGGGCACGCGGATTCCGCGCGATTTCTTCCGGTAATGGGAGGATGGGCCCGCGAATCGGCCAGCGGCCTTCAGGGCGGGGGGGAGGTGCGAGGGGCGAAGCAGCGGGATCTGAAGGTGGTCGCACCTTTTGCTGCATAAAGCGCTTGACCGGACGGTCCTCAAGCGAGTGATACGAGATAACACAGAGGCGGCCTGAGGATCTCAGCAGTTCCCAAGCGATACTTAGACCGGCATCGAGTTCCTCTAACTCTTGATTCACTGCGATCCGCAGAGCTTGAAAGACACGTGGAAGTGATTTGTGGGCTGTTGCAGCTACTGCCCCGCGAAGAATTGTCGCCAAGTGCTGCGTGGTTTGAATCGCTTCGCGGTCGCGTGCTTGGCAAATCGCCCTGGCAATTCGTGCCGACTGTGGCTCTTCACCCAGTTTTTTTAGCAAGCGCCTTAGCTCCGCTTCTGTCAGGGTGGAAAGCAGATCGGCGGCAGTTACGCCGCCCTTGCCCGACATACGGAGATCAAGCGGACCGTCAAACCGATAGCTGAATCCCCTGCTTGCCTCATCGAGCTGGTGCGACGAGACCCCCAAGTCCAAAAGAATCCCCGAAAAACCAGAAGGAGACCACTCAGATAACTTGCTCAAAGCGTCGGAGAATCGTATATTCCAAAGTTCAATGTCAGGCGTCAGATTGCTGCGCGCTTCCGCAATCGCCTCAGGATCTCGATCTATACCGCAAATTCGCCCGGCTCCGCTAAGCGCGTCGAGAATCCTCCTGGCGTGTCCGCCACCCCCAACGGTGAAATCTGCATAAGTTCCATCGGTGTCCGTCACCAACCATCGAACGACTTCATCGGCCAGGACTGGTGTGTGATATGGCAGCGAAGGTGATGTTTGGAGGGGGTTCAAGGAGCGATCAGGTAAAAAAGTCCCCAGCGACCGCTGCGGACGGCCGCTGGGAGTCCGTCATGGAGTCAATCCTGACGGATGGCGAAAAGCTCATAGGCATCTTCAATCTCAAAGGTCCAGGTCGTGGCAGGGCTGCTCGTGTAGTCATGCTCGACTCGTATGATTTTGCAGCCTCGAGACTGAAAGTGCTTCACCGCAGCTTGAAGTTGGCGAATGGAGGAGCTGCTTAGCTCTCCTGCGATTTTAAGCAGGGCTTCGTCATGATTTTGGCTTGTGTGGATATGCAGTCCCATCGATTAGCCCTTCTTGTTCTTGTTGGTGAGCATTTGCCAAGCTTCGGACTTGCTTAGCGTAACTTGTTCGGCACGGGCCTTGAACGCCTCGGCATTCCAAATCGTGAAGAACTTCTGTCGGCCAAGAAACACGACCTCGCGGCCCATATTGGCCTGAGTCAGGAGCGTCTGAGGAATCGTTATTCTACCCTGACCGTCGATTGGCCTTACTGCAGCCTCAGAAAGCAAAACCATATCGCGGTCGATCGAATCCTCCAAGGCAAAATCGGCGGTTTCGTTTTCGCCCGGGGCATAGATTGCGTTGAAATAGTCGACCGGAAAGGCATTGATGAAGTCTGAACTGCCGATAGTCAGCACGACGTGTTGCTTCTCCTCTTGTGGAAGAGCATTTCTGAACTCCGCAGGGATTGATAGACGGCCTTTGTCGTCTACGGCCGCGGAATGATTGCCAACAAACGGTAGTCGATTCATTTGGGATGTATTACCAATTCTTCCCTATCTTCACCACTCTGTCCCAAAGATACTGCCTCGTGCATGGAAAGTCAAGAGCAATCAGCCATATTTGCTCATCAAACCTTAACGTTTAAGATATTGTTTTAGAAATATATAGACAGCACCAATCCGTCTGCGTCAGCGACAGATTGCCATAAGAGAGGAAAATCGGCCTCTCGTCCTCGCCAGCATATTTGCTGGCATTTTAGTTTCGGGGCAACAAATCGTCAGTTCTTGGGCTCTAATCCCCATGTATACCCTTCAAATCAATCTTCGCGAAATGAACACAGCCATTCTACGCTTTTGCTGCCTGATACCTGTCATCTGTCTCTTGACGTCTTGCAAGCAAGATGCGCAGTCCAAACCCAGACTTAAACTGAGCTACGTAGAGCGAGGCGACATGACCCAAACCGTGGTAGCCACCGGGAGCATCAGGCCACTACATCAGATTGAGATTCGCTCGAAGACAGGAGGTACGGTCAGGAAGTTCTTTGTTGAAGAGGGGGACTGGGTGAAAGCCGGACAGCGTCTCTTTGAAATTGCTCCCGAAGCGTCACCAACCGAGCAAGTTCGAACAAGGGAAGAGCTGCGCATGGCCGAGCTTGAGGTTCGGCAGGCCGAGGACGATCTTCGGATCGCCAAGGAGCTGGCAAACAAACAACTTGCGCCCGAGCAGAATCTCCGTGATGCAGAGCGGACGCTTGAGCGCGCAAAGGCCCGTCTTTCGGCCGCAGAAGCTGAGTGGGCTCTCATTCAACGTGAAAGACTCGGCGAGCAGAAGGGGGACCTGGAAATCGTCCAAACATCAACGACTGTAGTGGCACCGATAACCGGATTGGTGTTCACGAGGGAGCTTGATGCCGGTGCATCTGTAACACCTACAACATCGGCGTCCGGCGGGACCGTCGTGCTGACCATGGGTGATCACACCGAGTTAGAATTCAGAGGAGACGTGGATGAGGCAGATGTCGGCAAGTTAAAACCCGGTCTCAAAGCAAATATCGCTGTACAGGCATTCCAGGGGCGCACCTTCGAGGGAGAGATCTATCACATTTCCCCAGTCGGGAGGTACAGCGAGAAGGAACAGCAGATCGTCTTTAATGTAAAAGCTAGGGTGGGGAACGAGGAAGAGTCCTTAAAAGTCGGAATGAGCGCTACTGCCAAGATTGTGGTAGATGAGCGTAAAGATGTGCCGATTCTGGACGAAATGGCGCTCTTCTTCAAGGGAGATTCGTCCTACGTTAAGGTAGTCACGGACTCAATCCTTGGCGTTACAACTGACCGGATTGTGACGCTGGGTATTTCAGACGGCATTCGAACAGAAGTTACCAGCGGCCTAGAGGGTGGCGAAGTCGTAAGCGCAGGCACGGCATCGGCAGAGAAGTGACATGGGTATCCTCGAGTTAGTCAGACAGGTATTCTCAACACTCAAGTCAAACAAGCTGCGCAGCTCGTTGACTATGTTTGGGATCACTTGGGGCATTGCCTCCGTGATGCTGCTTTCCGGCCTTGCGACTGGATTTTCAGAAGACTCGCTCAGCGGCATACGATCCCTGGGCAAGGATGTCGTAATCGTTTGGGGAGGACGCAAGAGCATTGCCGCTGGTTCCGCCCGCAAAGGGGAAGTCATTCGCTTCGACGAAAAGACCAATAGTGCGCTTGCAGCAAAAGCCCAGCACTTTGAATTCTCGCCGGAGGTTTCGGCATGGAGTACGGAGATGCGTGCCGGACCTCGGATCTTCAATACGAGACTGGCAGGCGTTGGCGAAAAGTACGGGGAGCTTCGCAATGTGATACCTGATGAGGGACGCTGGCTGTCGCGCCGCGATATTCTGGAAGCACGCCGAGTCTGTGTAATCGGCAACGAAGTGCGTAAGAAGCTCTTTGGAGAGGACTCCAATCCACTCCATGAGCGAGTACTAATCGGCGGGCGAGAGTTCCTCATTGTTGGCTGGAAATCGGACAAGAAGCAAAACTCTACCTACTACGGACCAGACAATGATGTCGTCTGGATTCCCTATACTACTCAACTTACCTTATATGACCGCTATTGGTTCGGGAACTTCATCTTCGCGCCAAAGAATGTCGAGGACCATGAACTTGCGGTGGCCGAATTCAAAAACATCGTCGCGAAAGTTCACAAGTTTGAACCAGACGACCCGGAGGCATTGAACCTCTGGGACACACACAAGAACGCACTCGAGACAGCCAAAGTCTTTGCCGCAATCAACGCGCTAATGGTTGCCATTGGTGCAATCACTTTGATGATTGGGGGCCTCGGTGTGATGAACATCATGCTAGTATCTGTCGTCGAGCGCACCCGTGAGATTGGAATTCGACGCGCTATCGGCGCAAATGCCTTCGACATTGTCAAGCAGTTCTTCCTTGAGTGTTTGGTGATGACAGTTGTGGCTGGTATCGGCGGGATGCTTGTAGGCTGGGGTCTTATCGAACTGCTGAACAAAGTTACGCTTCCCGAAGGGTTGCCCCGGCCGATACTGTCAGAATCCACCATGCTTGTTTCGGCAGGTATGATCGGGTTGGTAACGATCCTTTCGGGATTATACCCCGCGATGCGTGCAGCCCAAATTGACCCGATCAAAGCTTTGCACCATGAATAAGGGGAGAGTCGTTCCGTTGCGCTAGAACATAGTCGGAGCATGTAAAACAAGAAATCCCCGCCATTAGCGGGGATTTCAACTTCAGTAACGAATCATCAATAGTGTGTAATGACGGCCTTGTCCTCGGACTCGCCTTCGATAAACCGTCTCACGATTCCGACTTTCGTAGTTTTGGTTTCTTCCGGCGTGCCTGAGAAGACGACTTGTCCATCATGCAGCATGACAATGCGATTTGCGATCTTGAATGCGGAAACCATGTCATGTGTCACGGCAATGGTTGTTACGTTCAACTCTTCATTTAAGCTGATGATCAGATCGTTGATTGAATCAGCGGTGATCGGATCGAGGCCGGTTGTGGGCTCATCATAGAGTATGTACTGAGGCTCCATTGCAATTGCGCGCGCGAGTCCGACGCGCTTGCGCATTCCGCCGGAAAGCTCAGAGGGTTTCAGTTTCTCAATACCAGACAGGCTGACTAACTCAAGGCACTTGGCAACTCGCTTCGTGACTTCTTTGATTGGCATTTTCGTGTGCTCAATCAGCCCAAGCGAGATATTCTCGCCGACCGTCATCGAATCAAACAGCGCTGCGCTTTGAAACAGGACACCAAACTTCTTGCGAATGCGATATACGTCAGCACGCAGCGCATTTGAAATCCGCTCGCCGTCGACCAGAATCTCGCCCGCGTCAGGATCCAGCAAGGCGATAAGGTGCTTCAGAAAAACGGACTTTCCGCAGCCGGATTGCCCGATAATGATAAGCGATTCGCCTGTCGGAATTGTGAGGTCAACGCCATTCAGTACGCGTTTGGCGCCGAAGCTCTTGGTTATCCCTTTCGACTCAATCATTAGAAGAGAATCATCGCGAGAAGATAGTCCAGTACCAATACGGTGAGCGAGCTCCAGACAAATGCCTTAATCGTTGCTGTGCCGACGCCTTCCGCGCCTCCCGAGGCGTCGAAGCCGATGTAGCAACCTATCATGGCAGAACTCATTCCGAAAAAGGTCGACTTAAGCAGTCCGGACATAACGTCGTAAACGTGAAAGAAATTCGGGACAAGTCCCCAGAACTGGGCGGTAGTCATATTCAGGAAGACCGTAGTCACAAACCACGCACCCATCAAGGCGATGAAGTTCGCCTGCGCAACCAAAACAGGCATCATGAGCGTCATAGCAGCAATGCGCGGTACGGCGAGATAACGTGTGCTCGAAATCGCCATTGACTCCAGCGCATCAATCTGCTCGGTAACTCTCATGGTCCCAATCTCAGCCGCGATAGAAGCCGCAACTCGTCCGGCGATGACAAGTCCTGTTAATACTGGTCCCATTTCGAGCACGATGCTCTTAAACACTCCAGGCCCCAGCATGTCTTTGGGAATGTACCCTTCGAGCTGATAGTTAAGCTGCCAGCCGGATACTGCGCCGGCAAAGACGCCGACGATGAGCACGAGCGGCAGACTCTCTACTCCAAGCCGCACGCACTCCTTCATGAACAAATCCCAACGCTTGAACACAGCGCCAAGCTCGGAGAAGACTCTGCCCATCATCAAGCTGAAGCGACCGAACTCGGCGGCGAACTCAAGCGCTGTCTTTCCGATCGCGGCTAATGGCGCAAGTACTACAGTCTCAATAGATCGCATAGAAGTGAGTTAGTACTCGGCTCCTAGTGAAAAATAGTAGCGGGGCTTGGAAGTGTCTACCCCGTCGGTCGACCACGCGACGTCCCAGCGGAGCAACAGAAAGCCTAAGTTGGAACGCCACCCAAAGCCGTAGGCGGACTGCAGATCGTGGAGTCGTCGCCTGCCCTCGTCATCAACTTGCGTGATGCGAAATGAATCGTCAAACCACGCGGCGCCAACGTCCATGAATAACGCTCCCCGTACATCAACTAGTGCAATCGGGAGCGGCCAACCCATTTGAAGATACCGAATCACCGGGAATCGAAACTCCTGATTGGTCAGGAAGAAGCGATTCCCTGTGCCGCGCTTTTCAAAGTAGTCACCCCCCCGAAACGGGGTGATGAACGAAGAGAAGTAGAAGTCGTTGATCTCATCGGTCGGAATCTCGTCATTCTCGAATCTTCGATTGATCCAATTTGAGACGCCGCCCATGAAGAAACGCTGAGTGTCTGGACCTCCGGAGTAACCGGCAGTCAACCTCGAAGCCCATGAATAGTCTCGCCCCATCCGAAAATACTGGCGCAAATCGCCCTTGATAGTGTAGAACTCCGAACTCCAGACTTCCTGATGCTCTTTGTCGCTCTGCAGATTCGGGCTGTACGATCCGGATAAGCGATAGCGTGTTCCGTTGACCGGACCCGTGCTTCCCCAGACAACCGTGTCGTGCACATATCCCAGTTCTGGCATGAGAATTCTTCGCCGTGCGGTCTTGCGATAATTATAGTAGCCGTATTGGTCGGGAAGCCACTCGGCTCGATCGATTCCGTAACCGCCCACTATCAATTCCGTGCGAGTGTACTTCGAGAACGGATAACTCAAATCAAGCTGCATTTGTAGTGTCTGATCGCGAACATTTCCCGCATCCAGATAGTAAACGTACCTGAACAGCCCGGCACCATAATTAATACGATTAGGCAAATAGAAGTATTGTGCCGAGAAGTTTGAATTGTCTAAATTGTTAAAGTCATAATAAAGATCGGTATTCAGCAGTATTAGCTGGTTACCTAATACATCGCTGAATAGGATTTGCCCTGTTCCCTGAGCTCCGAAAAACGAACTGTAAGCCGCGGTTGCGTAAACGTAATCAGGGGTGAACTTTGTCCGGTATTTTTTGCTGAAGAATCCACCACCAGGATTGCGGGTGTTGACGGAGTCTTCGCGAATCTTTTCCTCCAATGCCGACACCTGTCCAATGCCGTCAGCAAACACGTAACGGGAGAACTCACGGCTATTCTCCCGCAGTTCCATAGTTTCAGTGAAGCTCTCGGCCGATTCCCCTGCAATCGGTTCGATGACTTCAGGCGAACCGTGCTTTCGAAAAGCGGTCAATGGGGGTTGCTTCGACGGCAGTGCATCGGGACTTTTCAACAGATATACGTCGTAGCCACCTTCATAGAAAGATGAAAACACAAGTCGGTTGGACTTGGCCGAGTAGCTTGGTTGAAAACAGCCGGTCAACGCGTTGGTTATTGCGACCGTCTCGCCTGTTTCAAGGTTCTTTCTAAATAAATTCGAAATCCCGGTGGAGTCGGAAACGTAAACCAAGAACTTGCCGTCGGATGAGATTGTTGGATTCTTCTCGTGGTACTCGCTGTGAGTCAACCGCTCGCAACTTGCTGCGGCTGGGGAGATCCGATATATGTCCATTGTGCGATAGTCAAACTCCCACATTCGGAAGGAGGCATCGTATCCGGATGTTCGCAGGGAGTCTTTGCGATCTGATGCAAAGTAGAGAGTCTCAGAGTCTGAGCCCCACGCCGGGTCGTCATCGCTGAAGATGTCGTCTGTGACTTGAACGAGCCTCTCTCCTTCAAGCTCATAGAAGTAGAGATCAGATTGGCCGGACTTCATTCCGATGAATGCTATTCGCTTGCCATCCGGGGACCACGTAGGATTAAAGATGCCGTCCAGCTTGGGACGAAATCGTCGAACAATTTCTCGCTTCGACACATCAAGGATATTGATGGCGTCATAAGCTCCGGCTTTGGAAGCGAAAACGATCGACTCTCCGTCCGGCGACCAGGACATCCGTGCATCGAGCCACTTAAGTTGCTCGAAGTCTCCACTGCGCTCTCCGCGCAATAGCCTGTGAGACTTGCCCGTTTCAAGGTCGTTTAGCCAGATGTCGAAGTAATCAGAGCGATCAGAGAGATAGGCGACCTTTTGGCCGTCGGGTGAAATTGCCGCACCATTGTTGACGTAGTTCTTGATCTTACGGTGATTCGTTACTCTTTCCGCAAAATCTTCCGGAGTTTCGTAGTCAACTACACCCGGCCAGTATATCTTGCGAAGCCATTGCTGCCAGGCACGATTAAAGTCTTCCATATCCGTGCCGACGGCACTCTTAAGCGATCGTGGCAACTCGCGAGAAGTTCTGACTTTGTTGACGAGTTCGCCAACCTTTTCCTTTCCGTATCGACGATCCAAATAGTAGAAAACTGCTTGACCGCCTTTGTAAGCGAAGTAGCCGCCGAGATAGTCGATGGGAGGGAGATAGCCTGTGATCGTTGCGTCGCGCATGAACATGTCTGCTTCAACGTCCCAACCACCACGCGACTCATACTCGGCAATCCCTTCCGTGAACCACAACGGAATGTCAGAAGTGGCAACGCCAATCAATATGGATTGAAACCCCGTACCATAAAACATTCGTAAATTGACGGCATGTGTCAACTCGTGATGAATGACGTGTCGAAACGCTTCGTAATTGCCGGTGTACGGCAAAACGACTCGATTCTTCAGAAACTCTGTGAAGCCGCCCAGGGATTCTTCTTGAATGGAAAGGGAGACGTTGGTCTGCTGGAAGCGATTGTGAGAAGAGTAAATGATGAACTTGACGCGGCCTTCGAGAGTGTAACTCCAACTCGACTCGATTAGTTTAAGGGCACGTTCTGCGGTTTCGGCCGTAAATTCTGCGATGCGCTCCTGACCGTTCGAATAGTAAACGTCAAAATGTTCAGACTGAATGTATCGCCAGTCAAAATCCACGTACTGCACCTTATTCTTGCCAAATCCCTGCGCAAAAGCACTGGATGCAGCAAGAAGAAGCACGCCTATCAGATTTAGTGTGCGGTGCATACTTGGTAGTCCTTGAATAACACTAGATTGTCCACTCTGGAAACTCCGAAGACTTCACAGAAGTTTCCCTATCATCCATGAAAACGACCCCGGAGCCGGAGCTGCGGGGCCGAACTGTGCAAGTTCACTATTCCAACCCTGGTCCCAACTATGGCCCAAGCACTTGTGCCACCATCTCAAGCAACTCCTCGCTCTTAATGGGCTTGGTCAAGTAGTTGTAAGCCCCCTCCTTGATCACTTGGACGGTGTCCTCAATTTTGGGATAACCTGTCAGGATGACGATCATCGCGTGAGGGTCGACTGCCCGAATCTCTCGAAACACATCAATCCCACTTCGGCCGCGCAATTTGACATCCAGAAACGTCAAAGCGGGTTGCTTTTCCAGATGCAAAGCGACGGCATCTTCACCGGTAGAGGCGGTCAGGACGTCGTAGCCGGCAGCTTGAAGCAGGTCAGACATGACCTGAAGTATCATAGCATCGTCGTCGACCACAAGCACATATGATGACCGCGGTTTCGACTCGGATGCTTTCTGTCTCTCGATATTCTGGCGAATTTCCTCGAGATTTCGCTCGTCGTACAGGCGCCACCCGCGCCAATCCCGCCTAACCTTGGTAATCAGGCCCTCGCGTTCCCACTTGAATAAAGTGGATTTAGAAATCTGCAATGTCTCGCAGACGTCCTTGGAGGAGTAGAACTTGCCGTCCTTGCCGCTCATATTCCCTCACTATATTAGTTATAGTAACTAATATAACAATGGATCAGGGAGATGTCAAGCTCAAATGACCCGAATACGGTACCAAAGTCACTCTTTCTTCCCAGAAGAATCGTCTCCACGCATACCTTCTTTGAATTCCCGTGCTCCCTGGCCGATGCCACGCATCAATTCGGGGATGCGCTTGGCCCCGAAAAGCAGCAATACAATGGCCATTATTAGCAGAATTTCTGTCCAGCCAAACCGCATGGTCGTTTCCTCGTTAGATCCTCAACCTCTGTATGACCAAGAAATTAACGAATTCTAATCGGGATTTACAAGTCTGCCTAGTTGCTGGACCGCACAAGATAGAAGGCGGTGCCGAGCGATTGAATCACGTTTTCGTCAATGTAAGTCGTGTCGGTCGTCTGAGCAATGAAGGAATCAAAGGGCCCAAAGGGGCTTGTGGAGCGAAAAACCTGATAGTTTGGGGCACCTGTCGACGGCCAATTCAGGATAATGTCGTTGCCTGAGGCCAAGATGACCACGGTCGGTGGTAGCAGCGGCCAGCCGCTTACACGAATCATGCGCAGGCCCGACCTCGTGGAAGGATGGAGGCCATCTTCAGGTAACCAAGCCTCTTCGCACGGGTCCCAGACCAAAGAGCGCGCCAACCCTGCCCCCGCGCTATCCAACCCAAAAGCCGTCGAGCAAGCCGAAATCCCGACGTAGAAGTCCCCAGTGACCGTGATCGCACTTGACTCAGGGTCCAGCAAGGCTACGTGGCCCCAGTCTGGGCTTTGGCCGTAAACTCCCGTGGATGGGTTAGGTAGAACCCCTGCCGTGAACTGCCCCAAGGTGTCACCGGGCAAACCGCCCACGCCATTTGCCTCAAGGACGAAGACTCTCACTTGAGTGTGCACAGTGTCTGGCTTGCGGACAGATGCCGCGAAGTCAGTCGCGCATATCACGAACGGAGTAGCAGGAGGCGTAATACGAGTTGCCCACAGAAAACCAGCTTCGGAACTCCACTGGTAGGATTCTGCGGAGCCATCGTCATAGCCAGTTACAACGCCGCACTCCGGGAACACTCGAAAGCTGTGTGTGTCCGTGCGAGACACCAAGTCTTCAGTGTCTGTGACTTCCAAGTAGTATCGGTAGAAGCCCTCGTCAAATTGTGCTTCAACGCTGTGCTTGCCGTCGCCAATTGGAGAAAGTGCGAGTATGTCTGTCGATAGAAAGTTGTCAGAAGACCATATCAGACGTGGCAAACTGAAGGCACCGTCATCTGTGACCAAACAGAAGAAAGTCACGATACCCGGAAAATCGTCGCAGACTTGATTGTGTCCGATAGACGGAGGCTGGTTGGTGACTGTGATCGAAAAATCGCCGGCGGATGTATCCCCAACTTGCGGCAGACTCAGTGACCGAATCCGCAGTCGAGCGTGTTCTGTCGCCGGTCCGGTTACGAGCCAATTGTAAGGGGAGCTTACAACAGGAACGCTTGCAGCAATTGGCTCCCACACTCCAGCAGGGTAATCCCGATTGATCTCGAGCGCGACCTGCCCCGTTAGGCTAGTCTGGGACCATTGCACGGCTTCGCTGAATCCAGACGTGAAAGACTCCGCACCGTTGGGCCGAGTTAGTGTCAGTGTTGGGAGCACTACTCGGAACATTCCAGAGCTATCGGCTAACGCCGGTGCTTCGACGCTTGACACTCGAATCAGAGCTGAATCTGTTGCTGACCCCGTGGCAGTCCACAAGTAAGAGCCTGAGTTCGGCACAGACGCAGCAAGTAACTCCCAAGTGCCCATGGACGGAACACGTTGCAATTCGACGCGAACGTTGCCAGGCAAACCCGATGCTAACCAGTTCACTTCGACCAGTGTACCAATCGCGAAGGTGCTTCCGTCAGTTGGTGTCAGGACTGCAAGCTCGCGCTGAGTTATTGAGAAGTTTGCGTTAGACAAGTCGGAAAAGGCGGGAGAGCTGTCCATCTCAACTTTGACACGTGCCGACGATGTTGCAGAACCGGAGGCGATCCATTTGAACGCGCCATCGTTTTCTGTTCCGAGAATAAGGCTCACGAAGGGGCCCGCAGGACCCGTTCGACTCAAAGAGATGGAAACGGTTCCTGTGTAACTAGTGGTGTTCCACGAAACCAGGACCGTATCACCCGTGCCAAAACTCTCCCCCCCGTTAGGCGAGAGGACAGCTACGGATGGTGGAGGAGTCACCTGCCGCACGATACTCAGCATTACCGGGAGGTGATCGGACGCCGCATGCAGTGCATCAGCAATGCTGTCAGGCACGACGAAATTCGTTCCATTGTTTACTGCTTGTCCAAAGTGCGCACCGTCATTACCGTACGTTATGTAGCTTCCGGGAACAAGCTGCCAACCTGGCAGAGTTTGAAATGGGAAGGTGGGGAGGAGGAAGTCAAAACGGTCGTCCAAGCCCCCTGTTGCACCGCCATCACCGAGATTCGCCACCCGAGGGGACTGGGTGTGGATTGCGGCAAACGTCGCATTGTCATGCCAGCTTCCTGGCATGCCCAGCGGGTCATACACCCTTCCGTCATTGTCGGACTGACTGCCAATCAACTCCTGATAAGCGGCTTCAGAACTCGTGTACAAGTTGAAATCACCACCAACTATGTAGTAGCCCGGCCCCAGGGAGTTCAGGTGGTTTCTGAGTGTGTCTGCTTCGGCGAAGCGTGCGGACTCCTCACCCATTGAAGACCGAAAGTGTGCGGAGTAGACGCGAAAATCGAGTGAGTCGGAAAATACACCGGAAGGTCTAAGAACGTAACCGTTGATGTCCCGCAGCATCGTGCCAAGGACAATTTGTGATAGGAATGAAACCCGCGCGGGTTTGTAGAAGAGTGCATTGTCGGAATCCGGTCCATTCGAAAATGGAGCGTTCGCATAGGTTCCCGGTTGACCGTTGTTCAGCACCTGACTCAGGAACTCAGAGACGCCTGCACTGGAAGTCATCTCCTGCACGATGAGTACATCGGGGTTCATTGCCCGCAGGACTTTGCGGAATTCCGGATTTCGAGTGGCGGAACTATTGCCGGGGTAATTCAGCACATTGTAGCTGGCCACCTTGAGGGTGTCATAGGTTTGAGCCTGAGCAGACATAATGCCCAGCAAGAGCAGGGTCAGGAGTATCAAGTTAAATCTTGGCGTATTCATCTTCTGGGAATGGTTCATCCGGTCAAGCGACATCCAATAATTTACTATCAAACCAAGGCGTATGCAAGCGGCAGGTGCTGTAAGCTAATAAAATACTTGACCTTTAGATTGCAGTTCGGTATATTCTTTGATTAGGACAAAAACGCTAAGTTCAAAACAATCAAACAGGCTCTGCTCGGCTCCACAGCTGTCAGGGTCTTGGGAGAGAGGCGATGAGAGACAAGGTTCCTCTATTGGCTCGGTTAGCACGCCCCAAGAGGCGTCGTGAGGACGTCAGGGAGTTTCGCTTCGAGTACATTCGCATAGAGCAAGGCACAAGACCCTTACCCTGGGGGGAGCAGTCCCAATGGGTTCCTCCGGTAGACGTGTATGGAAATGAGCAATCGCTGGTTGTCGAAGTGCATTTACCCGGTGTCAGACCAGAAGACACTCGGATTGAGTTTGGTCAGAACTTCGTTCGGGTCTCAGGAAGCAGGCATGACGTAGAGGTGGCGGGCCGCCGCGACTACTTCCATATGGAAATTGAGCGTGGACAATTTCAAAGACTGATTCAACTGCCGGATGGTGTCACAACAACTGATTATGATGCGAGATTCGAGCTGGGGGTACTCCGCATGACTTTCCCATACCAAGGTAAGTCTTGGGGGACTGCCCGCAGTGCCGATCGCTTCCCCGAGGAGTGGTCATGAGTGACGGCCAAGACACCAGTAAGACATCTGGAAATGGCGGGGAAACAGAAGGACGGGACGGCCTGATTCGCATTCCTGAAGTCTGTCCCGCGCTGCTGCTCAACGACGTCCTGATCTTCCCCAACACCATAGTGCCGTTGGCCATCTCTTCGCCCGCCATGATCGCGATGGTGAATGATGTGCTGTCCGGTCACCGCGTGGTGGCGGCCTTCTCCCGCGCGCAGTTGCCTGCAACCGACAAGCCCGAAGATCAGTTCTACGAATACGGGACGGCAGCACACATCATGAAGATGTTCCGTATGCCGGACGAATCGATCCGCGTCCTGATACAAGGGATGGTGCGCGTCAAGAGACTGGAGATAGTGTCAACCGAGCCATATCTTCAAGTGAAAATACTTCCGCAGCCGATTTCACGTGCGACGAATCTGAAGATCGAAGGGTTGACGCGAAAAGTGGTCAGTGACTTCTCGAAGTATTCCGAAGAGCACGCGTTACCTGACGAAGTACGCATTGCAATTCACAACATCTCGGATCCCGGTGCTCTTGCAGACATTGTTGCTTCAAATCTCAGCCTGCCGATTGCCGAAAAGCAGGAGATACTCGAGCAGAACGATCTCGAGGGACGCTTAACGCTTGTCGCGACTCACTTGGCCCGCGAGCTGGAACTGCTGCGAATAGGCAGCGAGATTCGCGGAAAAGTTGAACGGGAACTCGAAAGCAATCAGAAAGAATACTTTCTGCGCGAGCAGATGAAGGCTATAAAGCGCGAGTTAGGCGAAGAAAGCGAGTCGAGCGCGGAAGTATCCGAATTCGAGCGCAGGATCAAAGAGGCAGGATTGCCAGAGCATGCAGCTGCCGCTGCGACGAAGGAACTCGAGCGGATGCGCATGATGTCAATCTCTTCCGCCGAGTATTCAGTTTCCCGTACTTATGTGGACTGGCTCGTGAGCATGCCGTGGAAGAGGTCAACAGTCGATGAGCTTGATTTGAAGCAAGCGCAAACCGAGCTTGATGAAGATCATTACGGATTGAACGAGGTTAAGACGCGCATTCTCGAGTTCTTGGCCGTTCGGAAGTTAAAGAAGGATAATCGCGGGCCAATTCTCTGCTTTGCAGGCCCGCCTGGAGTGGGGAAGACTTCGCTGGGTCGCTCCATTGCTCGCTCGATGAACAGGGAATTTGTGCGCATGAGTCTGGGCGGTGTGCGAGACGAAGCCGAGATACGAGGACATCGTCGCACGTACGTTGGCGCCATGCCGGGGCGCATTGTGCAATCCATTCGCAAGGTGGGTGTCAATAATCCCGTGATCATGCTGGACGAGATCGACAAGCTCGGTATGGACTTCCGTGGTGATCCTGCCTCTGCTCTGCTCGAAGTTCTCGACCCTGCTCAGAACAATACTTTCAGCGATCACTACCTTGATGTGGAGTTCGATCTATCCTCCGTGTTTTTCATCACCACGGCGAATGACATGGGTCAGATTCCAGGACCTTTGCGCGATCGAATGGAGATTATTGAGATTCCGAGCTATATTACGGACGAAAAAGTGCAAATCGGTATGCGCTATCTCATGGCTCGGCAGATAGAAGAAACCGGGTTGAAGAAATCGCACTTGAATATCACGGAAGACGGGATGCGTGCCATAATCCGGGGATACACCCGCGAAGCGGGCGTTCGCAAACTGGAGCAGAAGATAGGAGCCATCTCACGCAAGATTGCACGCTCTGTTGCCGAAGGCAAAAGGATGCGTGTCAGTATCACCGCCAAGAACGTTTCCACATACCTGGGTCCCGCCCCTTATGGAGAGGACACGCTGCCGGATCATCCGCAAATAGGAATTGCACTTGGTCTGGCCTGGACACCAGTCGGTGGAGAGATTCTTGTCATTGAATCAACCGCGATGCCGGGAAGCGGCAAGCTGAGTGTCACAGGACGTTTAGGCGAAGTGATGAAAGAGTCTGCGCAAATTGCCCTGTCTTACCTGCGAGCACATTCAATGAAGTGGGACATCGAAGAAGAGAAGTTTGCAAAGCAGGACATTCACCTCCACGTCCCTGAAGGAGCGCAGCCAAAAGAAGGTCCAAGTGCCGGAATCGCGTTGACAACTTCATTGGCATCAGTGTTGTCGGGAAAGCCCGCACGAAGTGACCTGTGCATGACAGGAGAGATAACATTGACGGGGCAGGTGCTCCCTGTGGGAGGAATTCGCGAGAAGATTGTCGCAGCCGCTCGTAGAGGTATCACCACGATCATTATGCCAAAGTCCAACGAGAAGGATCTCTTTTACGTTCCGGATAACATCAAATCGGCGCTTCGCTTCCATTTTGTTGATGATCTCGAGCAAGCTTTGAGCATCACTCTCAAGACTCGTGTAGTGAAGCGCAATAAGACAAACAGCAGAGTGTCGTCCAATTGAACTTGCAGTGGGCACGAGTTCGAGAGTGGCCAATCTGGTCACTAATCTACGCACCACAGTGTGCTCATTGTGGCAGGATCATCCCGGCCTCTGTCGTACTGTTTTGTGATGCCTGCTGGGCGGAACTGCCGCGTGTAGAAAAGACGCCTTCTGACAGACTGCCAAAGCACGTCGACGGATTACATGCAGCTTTCGCTTATCGCGATGGCTCGGTGACGCGTGAGATAGTCCACTCCCTCAAGTTTGATGGTGCCGTAGAGTTGGCGCCTCGCATGGTGGAAATGATGCTGCGTACAATCCCAATCGGTTTCCTGAATAGTGATGATGTCTGGGTGCCGGTACCGCTTCATTGGATACGCAAAGGTGATCGCTCGTTTAATCAAAGCCACCTACTGACACGCGAGCTATGTACGCACATCGGTGGGACGATTTCTGGGCTCCTCAAGCGCGTTCGGAATACGCCTGCGCAGTCAGGTCAAGGTGTTCGAAAACGCGCTCACAACGTGCGCGGCGCATTTCGCTGTGTTAAAGGTAAAACTGTTCCAGATTCTATCATGCTAGTGGATGACGTCGTGACCACCGGTGCGACCGTATCGGAATGTGCAAGAGTGCTGAAGCAATCTGGAGTCAAGCAGGTGCGCGTCCTAACATTCGCGCGCTCTGAATAGTAAGAAAGAACAAATGCATAGAGTTGCCAAGTCCAAGTACAACCCAGCATCCCTGCTGATTCTTATACTGTTTCTTCTGTTGTCCTGCTCAGTCAGCTTCGCGGTGCACTCGCCGAATGAGCTCTTCGTAAAAGTTCGAGGACCCGTGTATCGGTCATCCCTTGACGGTGCGCTTAGTTCAGGTTCTGTTCTGGTAAACGAGCTATCAGCTACTCAGGCTGAGGCATCGCTGCCATACGCATCATTTGCCCGATTGAGTGCTGAACTTGAGCAAGTGATAAAACTCGAATTCAGAAACGACGTAGACCTCCAGTCTCTTTTCACTCAGATCAGTAACGACCCGACAGTTGAATGGGTTGCCTACAACAACCGATATCGAACGGTGCAAGCGTTGGACGACGGATACTCGCCAAGTGATGAGTACTTCAATCAGCAGGCTTGGCTTCGCCGAATCTCTGCTCCGCTTGCATGGGAGATAACACGCGGGAGTCCATCAATCATTATTGGCATAATTGATACGGGTATAGATCACACGCATCGAGACTTGCGCGACAACATATGGCGAAACCCAGGCGAAATACCCGACAACGGACTAGATGATGATAACAACGGATTCATCGATGACGTGATAGGTTGGGATTTCGTCGATGCTCCAAGTCTGCCCGCCGGCGGAGACTACTTGGATCGCGATAACGACCCGATGGACGATTTCGGTCACGGTACCTACGTTGCAGGATGCGCAGCGGCGTCTACGGATAACGGCGTATGTTATGCATCCGTGGGATTCAGATGTCGTCTGATGCCGCTTCGCGCAGGCAATGCCAATGGCACTCTTGAAGAGGACGACATTGCGGCAGCCGTACTGTATGGAACTGCAAATGGCGCGCGCATCATAAACATGAGTTTTGGCGATGTCGTGGCGTCGCCTTTTCTGCGGGAAGTTGTGAGGATCGCACACAGTCACGGGGTGGTTTTGACGGCATCTGCTGGCAATGCGAACAATGATGGAATTCACTATCCATCAGGCTTTCCTGAAGTCATTTCAGTTGGAGCTACAGACACCCTTGACCGCAGGGCGAGTTTCTCGAATTACGGGCCAAGCGTTGATATCATGGCTCCCGGAGATTACATTTCCTCCACAATTCTCGGTGGAGAGTGCGGACAGTGGGTCTTTCCATCCGGCACAAGCTATGCTGCACCAATCGTGGCGGGTGTTGCAGGACTGGTGCTTTCGGTAGATTCGACCCTGCAACCGGACGATGTATTGGACATTCTGCGCTCCACCGCTGACGACTTGGGGCCTGCAGGATGGGATCCGATTTTTACGAGTGGGCGGGTCAATGCAAGACGTGCTGTGGAAGTTGCGTCTTTTGGTGCCGATGCGATTGCGCGCATTCATTCCCCTCGGAATGACTCTGGCGTGCGCGAAACCTTTGTGATTGCGGGAACTGCTTCCGGTGCGGCGTTCAACAGCTATTCGCTTGAGTTTGGTGTGGGAGAGAATCCCACGAGTTGGCAACCGGCAGCAAGCGGCAACCAACGCATCTTTAACAACATGCTCGGAACGATAACTGCGCCCCAAAGCGACACGGTGATAGTAGTCAGGTTGAGAGTCCGTGCCTCGAACGGCAATGAATCAGTGGACTTCGTGCACCTGTATGTACAAAATGACGAGCCGACCATTGACAGCCTTCGATCACGACTTGTACTGGATGCCGACGGGTATGCACAACAGATACTAGCTTGGACCAATCAATTCACGAGCGCCACATTGCTCATGACGAACACAAGCGGCGATTCGATTCGGGAAGACTTCGGCTATGTCAGCAATGCACACGTGGCAGTGATTTCCCAGGGGCGTTACAGAGGAGACTGGACGGCAACCCTGCGTGTGACTAATCTCTTAGGTGAGTCGGCACTGTCAGCAGCTTTCCCGTATAGTTCTGTTCAAACCGGCATATTGCCGTTCCTGTATTCACAAAGTCTAACAACCGTGCCGCATGGGATTCTTGGGTCTTTTACCAGTGATTACGATTGTGACTCAAGACCAGAGCTCTGGGTATTGCCAGTAAATGAAAATCTGATAGTCGACACGCTTGAACCATACGAGTGGAGTGGCTCATCGTTTATTGAGACGGAAGATACCTATGGACCGCATATCCCGCAGGCTTGGGGCGACGCTGATGGCGACGGACTCTACGAGATGGCCGCCCGCAGGTTTGTGGAAACGCGCATTTGGGAACAAACTGCGCCGTGCGGAGCGCCGAATAATATCGTACTTGAAACATTTTCTGCTGACTCAGAGTTTGTCATAAGCAGATTTGTCAGAGTAGACTCAGCATCTGGGCGCGACGATATTCTTGCGCGGGTTCGAACAAGTAGTGGGTCTCGCATGGCACTTTTCTCCGTCGCGCCAGACTACGCGGTGACACGCCGTGCAGTTCTTCCCAATACAACACCGGGTCAAAATAACATGGGACCGCCCGGATCAGCAGTCGGCGATATGGATAGAGACGGGCTGCTTGACGTGATATATGGCGACTACGACGGCGACATCATTTGGTGCGAATGGAATGGCTCGGAAGCAGTTCAAGTCAATTCGCTTCGACTACGCCAGAATGATGCGACGAACTGGATGGCGATGGGAGATTTCGACGGTGACGGAGAGCAAGAGTTGATTGCCGGATGTCGCTCCAACGCAGGGTATTCCTCAGAGAGTCAAAGACTGCTGCAGGGCTGGGACTACTACATCTTTGAGTCATTTTCTGACAATGAGTTAACCGCCGTAGACAGCATTGCAATTCTCGGCAACGAAAATGTCTCTGTAAATCCCGCTTCAGTTTTAGCTTCGGATTTGGATAACGACGGTCGCGATGAAATCATTATCTCCTCCTATCCAGACCTGTATATCATTTCCTTCAACGAATTGTCGGGGCGATATGAGCCAGTCTGGCACGATCTGCCGTCAAAGTCCGGCGCCATGACGACGGTCGATTTGAACGGCAATGGCGTCACCGATCTGATTGCTTCAAACGGAACTGTTCAAGTGCGCATAGAAAGCACGACCGCTGAAAGTGAATCGCCTTTTCCTCCTCGACTCTTCGCGGAACCCTCAAATGAATCTGAAATCCGCTTGTTCTGGACACCTGTTCCGGGTGCCGTTCATTACGAAGTGTACCGCGCGTTGTCCGGCGAACAACTGCAATTCACCCTGTCGACACAAGCGTACGACGTTGTACTCCAGTCACAAATGGACGTTCTGAACGACTTCGCGGTCTTGACCTATGACACGGCTTTTCCCGTACCTACGAGTGCTTTTTCAAACCTGATCACGATTGCAAGCAACGCTCCGCCTCTAGTGCATGAAGTGGTCGAATGGCCGACACCTACGACGATTGCGATTTCGTTCTCGGAGTCTATGGGACCGTCGATCTCTGTGCAAGGTAATTGGCGGCTGGAGGACGGAAGCATGCCTGCTGTAATCCTTGAAAGTGAGGCCGCGCGTAAAGTGTACCTCTCATTCGACGCACCATTGACACCCGGGGAACACGAGTTGACGATGCGGAACCTGCGGGACGCACAGGGAACGGCGTTACCGGAGAGTCAGCAGATTCTACGTTTCGCTTTGACTGCGGATTCGACGGAGTTCTGCCATGTGCTAAGACACAGTCTCACAGATGGCCCCGTTGGCAATCATGTTGAAATCGTGTTTTCAGAGGCAATGTCGTTGAGTGTGGAGGAGGTGCAGAACTACACAGTGATCGACGCACGGAGGCAAGGTCAGCCGTTCACTGCGCGAAGCGTCCGTTCGTTAACTGCGGATCGTTCTCGAATGGAAGTGGAGCTTGATCCACGTTATCCGGCAGGCTCCGTCGGTGTTCCTGTCCGCATTGAGCTAAGAAACATGGAAAGCACGGGTGGCAAGGCGTTGGCTCAAACCACATTGCTGATTGAAAGTGCGGCTGAAGATCTGAATGCGGCATATGTCTATCCCAATCCATTCCGTCGCGTAGGCGCCGCAGGTTCAGACGGTGTCTATTTTGCCGGTCTGCCAGTGGAAGCGACAATTCGAATTTTCACGTTAAGCGGCGTCCTCATCAAGACAATTGAGCATAAAGGGACGTCGGGTCATGCATCTTGGGATTTGCATACTCAGGATGGCGACATGATTGCGTCAGGTGTATACCTGTACAAGATCGAAGCAAACGGATCCGAGAAGCTGGGCAAGCTTGCGGTGACGAAGTGAGCAAGATTTCCGTTGCATTGACCGGAGGGATTGGCTCCGGTAAATCAACGGTCGGAAAGATACTGCAAAATCTCGGAGCGGAGGTCATCTCCGGAGATGAGCTTGGGCGAATTGTCCTCGCAAGTGAGCAATATGTACAAGACGAGATTGTCAGGAAACTTGGTGCGGATGTTCGCGGCACGGACGGGAGTTTCAATCGGCGGTTGATTGCCGCGCGAGTGTTCGCAAATCGTGATGCGGCCGAGTGGTTGAAACAAATCACCTTCCCGGGAATCTACTCGCGGTGGCAGGCGGCGCGGTCCGCGTCTCAAAGTATGGTGATCGTATTCGATGCCGCACTAATCTTCGAGTGGGGGATAGAGGCGGAGTTCGACGAAGTGTTGGTCGTGCGCGCGCCGTTCGAAGAGATTATCGCATGGTCGCGCGGGCGATTCACGGAACAGGATCTGATGCAGCGTTCCGCTTCGCAACTTGATGCTGCTGACAAAGCTGCGCGGGCGACCTGCGTCATCGACAACGACGGGACATTGAAGGATCTTGAACTCAAAGTCATTGAATTCTGGAACAAACATATACAACCACGGATCGCATGAAACGAAACTTCTTTTCACTCTTACTGGTCATTCTGACGTCTGGAATTGCCGGTGCTGCGGACTTCACGCTCGCGCAATTCCTGAACGTTCAGACGTCTCACCGCCCCAGTTTTCACCCGAACGGAACGGAAGTTAGCTTCATCTCAAACGTAAGCGGCGAACCGCAGGTATGGCGCGTCGTGGGCAGGCAGGGGACGCTTGTCCAAACAACATTTGAGCCGGACGGGGTGGACGGTGCCTGGTGGTCGCCCGTTTCGCCCCAGCACATGATCGTGTCGGCTTCGCGCGGAGGCAGTGAGCGCAGCAAGCTCTACATGATCAACCCCAACATGTCGCCCTTGATCCCGCTGACTCCCGTTGAAGATAACGCCATCTATCGCTTCGGCTGCTGGTCGCCAGACGGATCCGCGTTCAGCTACTCTTCCAATGCTCGAAATGGCGTGGACTTCGATGTGTTCGAGCATTTGATCACCGACTCCGCTCCCCGCTTGGTGTATGACGGCGGCGGTCACTTATCTTCCGCCTGCTACTCGCGGGACAACCGTTATCTGGTGATGGTCCGTGATCACTCGAATGTCAACTCGGATATTCTGCTCTACGACCGTGAATCCGGCGCGACCAGACTCTTGACCGAGCATCAAGGCGTTGAGCATTTCCAGCTTCCCCATTTCGACGATACGGGAACGAAGTTGATTGCGCTGAGCAATCGCGGCCGCGAGTATGTCGGTGTCTGCACGATTGGCATACACTCGTCTGAGATCACTTGGCTGGAAACGCCAGAAGCCGACATTGACCTGCTTTCAGTGGCGCCGGATGGCTTGAGCTACGCGTTCGCGCAGAATGATCGCGGGTACTCCCGCTTTACTTTTGTAGACCTGCGGCGTGAGACTCGCGTAGGCGGCTATCGCTTCCCCGATGGCATCATTCGCGGATTGACGTATGCTCCCGACAGCAAGAAGATCGCGATTACCTTCGGTACTGCCGATCGGCCGTTCGATGTGTGGTTGTATGATGTTCGCGTGGATGTGCTCGCTCAGTTGACACACTCTGCGACGGGCGGAATTCCGCTCGATATGTTTGTCAAACCGGAACTGATTGAATACGAGACATTCGACAAACGCAAGATTCCCGCATTCTGGTATAAGCCGCGCAACGCAACCGGCAAACTGCCTGTCGTCATCGCCATTCACGGCGGCCCGGAATCACAGGCGCGCCCCGACCTCTCGGGCTGGTTTCAGTATCTGCTCTATAACGGCTACGCGGTCCTCGAACCCAACGTGCGCGGATCGGCGGGCTTTGGCCGCACCTATCTGGAGCTTGATAATGTCCGCAAACGGATGGACTCCGTCAAAGACATCGAGTACGCGGCCAAGTGGCTCGCCAAACAGAAGGACGTGGACAAGGATAAGATAGTGTTGTATGGAGGAAGCTACGGCGGCTTTATGGTGCTTGCCGGTCTCACCAACTATCCGGACTTGTTTGCGGCGGGGATCGACGTGGTTGGGATTTCGAATTTCGTGACGTTCCTTGAGAACACCGGCAAATATCGCAAGGCGCTGCGCGAAGCCGAATACGGTTCGCTGGAGCATGACCGCGAGTTTCTCGAATCGGTGTCTCCACTGAATCATGTGGACAAGATCAAAGCTCCGCTCTTCGTGATTCAGGGTGCCAACGACCCGCGCGTTCCGCAGTCGGAATCAGATCAAATGGTCGAGGCGATTCGCGCGCGCGGCGGAGTCGTGGAGTATCTGGTCTATCCCGATGAGGGCCACGGGCTAAGTAAGACGGAGAACCGGCTCGACGCCTTTCATCGAGCGGTTGAGTTCCTGAATACCCACGTGACTAAATGAAAACAGGCGGCCGATGGCCGCCTGTTTCGTGAGTGAATCATGCCTATTGATCTGCGGTGTGTCTGCATGGCCGCAGCGGATCGAAGGTCAGAGTGATAGTCTCGCAGAGCGGCACCAGCGCAAACTCCTCATAGTGCGCGTGTGAACTCGGGCACCACTGCACGCTTTGTGCTCCGGTCGGAACTTCGAGCATGGTCTTGGTGCGCGGCAGCAGTTGGACGGAGTTATTCGCACCCCAGCGGAAAGTCACAGGCGCATTTGCCGGATTCACGAGTGCGATGAATCCCGTGTGATTCGTCTCGCACGGCAATTGCGGCGGTTCGATGTCTCTGATCGGGGAAGTGATATTGACTTCTTCTAAGGTGTACACGGCGGCGGCTTCAGGCACGTCGGTGTTCGGACTTGTGCTCCAGTCGGACGAGCAACCCAGCAGCATGAGCAACGGGAGCATGGTCAGCAGCGCTTTCATCTCAGTCTCCTTACGTTTCGCGAGACGCGTTGGAAGGGGAAATCGCCGCTTGGACGTTGCGGACGATCGTGAATACTTGCGCGGGACCTGTGCGGGACGGTGCGACACCACCGCCCTTACTTACTTAGTCTGCGAGATGCTTCCAAATGTTGCAGCGGCCGGCGACATGCCTTTGTCCGGCCCGTTTGCCTGAGGTTTGGTCAAGAACCGGGGAGATTCAACAGACCTGTGAAACGGGCCTGCTCGCGGGTCCGCCGCTTCGTGACTTAGTCATACTTAAGTCATATCAGCCTGATTTGGATAAGTTCCTGCTCGCGCGAAGTCCGCAGCGAGCTTGACAATTCTGGAGCGCGGGAGTATCTTTTGTGGGTGCGTTGCGCGGCGAGCTTTGGGGTGCGGGTCAATCGTGGTTGAAATCGCAGGCGGGAACAGGAGTCGACATGAAGAACAAACAAGCTCAAGCAGGGAAGAGGTGCGGTCGGCGCGCATGGAGCGCGGTGGTTGCCCTGTGTGGACTGCTGGCGCTTTACTTTGTCTCGTGCTCCGGCGAAGAGGAGCGCAGCGAGAATCCGCAGCCCGTCGTCATCGACCTGCCGTCGGAAGTGCCGTACAGTTCTCTCGACAATCCCATCCCCATCAACGTGCCCGTCAGCATCCGCGGCGACCAGACGCCGGACAGCGTCGTCGTCGACTTCCGCAAGGCGAACGAGCAGCACCCCTACGCCTCCACCACGCACATCCCAGCAAGCGGTGACGAGGACTTCGTGGTCGAGCAGGAGTTCGCCGACACGACGCAGGATGTCGCCGTGCGCGCCACCTCCTACTTCCGCGAGGGGCCCAGCCCGCTGGACTGCACCTACGTCAGGGCGCGGCCGTTCACCGTCGACATCACGAGTACGCCGGACTCGGGCCTCGTCCCCTTGATCGTGGGACATCGCATCCAGTTCCAGCCCAGACCGTTCTTCAGGACGGTGCACCTCTACCCTGAAGGGCTGCAGGGGCCGGTCACCACCTTCGAAGTCCCCAACTCCAACCAGCCCTACGACAGCGTCGTGCAGCGCAGCTACACCAGGACGGGGACGTTCAACCCTGCCGTCAGGGTCGACTTCCACATGAGCAACCGCCCCGTCCAGGACAGCGACACCGTGCGCGTGTACGCGTTCGGCCATCTTCTGGCAAGCATGGAGCCCACGAACGGACCTGCGCTCCTGGAGTCCATCCTGAACCTGCAGACCGACGGAGCGTTGGCGAACCAAGCGCGCGTGCGGTGGGGGGACGGGCAAGACACGCTCCTCAACCTCCTGGCAGGATTCCATCACCAGAACATCCCCCACATCTACGGCCTGGGAGACTTCCTGGCCACCATAGGTTTCTTCTTGAACGATGATTCCGTCAGGGGCGCGCAGATACCCGTGAGCACGTACAACGAGCCGCCGTTCCTGCTCATCCCCCTCCCCGACATGGTCGGCGTCGAGGGCGACACGACAAGCTTCCCCCCCATCCCGCTTCAGGCGTTCTCCGCTGATCGCTATACGCAGAGCAACGACTCGCTCTTGTACACCATCCAGTCGCAGACGGGACCTGCCATCTCGCGCATCGATCAGGACAAGGTGCTACGCATCACCGACCTCGTCCCAGGACAAGATGGAGCGGGCAGCATCGTAGTACGCATGGCCGACCCGCAAGGCCTGTTCACCGACGTCGTCGTCAACACGAACACGCAGAACCGGCCGACCATGCACGTGTTCCTGACCGACTACAACGGCAACCCCATCGATGAGGGCATCGTGTTGTACAACGGAACGCAGACGCCCTTCACGGTCAGCGCGTACATCAGCGGCGTCCCCGGCAACACCATCATCTCCGCGTGGAAAGCAGGACCGGGCAGCTTCCAGGCACGAAGCGATTGGTTCTCGGAGAGAGCGACGTCGACGTGACCATCCCCGTCATCCCCTACTCCGCGCTGGACGGCATCTGCACACCGCAAGAGTTCCTTGATTTGATGAACGAATCAAGAAATATGCCAATATTCGGACCCCCTCCAGAGTACGAGCAATTAGCAGTTGTCTCCAGGATGGACCTCGACAGCGCATATCTCGGCTTCCAGAACGGCGGCGTAACCATCTGGATAGAGAAACAGCCACTGCCAGACGGAGTACCGAGCGACACGCTCAGCGATGCAGAGCAGGACCTGCTCGAGAGTTACCTCGTCGAGCGGCTCTATCCTTATCTGCCTCCTAACGCACGGCCGCAGATCCACAAGGCGAGCTGGACTGACCCAACCTATGTGGAACTTTTTGTCGGCCCTACCGTGAACAATATTGTGACTATCTTCAAGAGAAGCAATCAAAACGAAAGCGCTCTCTGTTACGACAACGACTCTGATGGCATTCTTGATGCAGGAATCGTAATTGTGAACCAGTTACTGTCACCAGGTCCGCTCTTGCAAGAAGTTGTTACCACATTACTTGCTCCAGGCGACGTGACCCAGAGCCTTCCCTACCGCACCATTCTCAACGGTCTTCACGACAGCCCTCCCTACATCCAACCTGTCGATTCTCTCTGGATAGACCTCGCGCTCAAGATCCCGCTGCGCGGGCCGGGGACGCAGTACGCGCCCAGGTTCGAGGACTGGTTCACGATCAGGTAACTGGCACGACAACCAACAACTCGATGACAAACAGCCCGCCCGATTCTCGGCGGGCTGTTCTTTTGCGTCCTGATGCGTCCCGTTCTGTCATCCTGAGCGCAGCGAAGGATTTCTCTGATGCGTCCCGTTCTGTCATCCTGAGCGCAGCGAAGGATCTCGTTAGAGTGGGTTCGCACCTCAAACGCACTTCCCATAAGAGAACAGGTCGTCATCCTGAGCGCAGCGAAGGATTTCTCTGATGCGTCCCGTTCTGTCATCCTGAGCGCAGCGAAGGATCTCGTTAGGGTGGGTTCGCACCTCGAACGCACTTCCCATAAGAGAACAGGTCGTCATCCTGAGCGCAGCGAAGGATCTCTCTGATGCGTCCCGTTCTGTCATCCTGAGCGCAGCGAAGGATCTCGTTAGAGTGGGTTCGCACCTCAAACGCACTTCCCATAAAAGAACAGGTCGTCATCCTGAGCGCAGCGAAGGATCTCTCTGACGAACTCATCTTTCATTCCCGCACTACCTCCCAGCCTCCGGCTGGGGCCTGATTCCACCCAATCCCGTAATCTCAATTTGCCCATATGTTTACAACATTTTTTCAAAAACCACTTGACTTTCTGTAAATATTGTATTATATTAACATCGTTTTTACGAGCACAGCCAATACCCAGCCCGGACCCCTGCTTGACATTCTCCCGAAAACCCTTACCTTTTCAAGTCTTGCGGATGTAACTCAACGGTAGAGTGTCAGCTTCCCAAGCTGGAGGTTGCGGGTTCGAGTCCCGTCATCCGCTCAAATAAAAACAACAGCCCTTGCTGTTGTTTTCTTGTCTTGAACCGTAGGACGTGATGACCCCGAATCTTTGCCCTCTCTGTGCACTCCCATTGCCCGCTGCGGATTTGTCTCTGAACGGTCGCCGCGCCGCGCGCTGCCGCCAATGCGATCTCATCTCGGTCAGCGAATCTGAGTGGCTCACACCTGAGCAGGAGCGCGAACGCTACCTGCTTCACCGGAATTCACGAGAGAACGCCGACTACATCGCATTTCTAAATACGGTCGTTACCGCAGTCGCCGATCTTGTGACTCCTCCTGCCGCAATCCTCGACTTCGGAAGCGGACCCGAGCCGGTCCTGGCGGAACTGTTGCGAGCACGCGGCTACGACGTGGCGCTGTTCGATCCGCTCTTTGCACAAAACGAAAGAGTGTTGGGCGCGCAATATGACGCGGTGCTCTGTTGCGAGACTGCCGAACACTTCAGGTCACCGGCATCAGAGTGGCAGACCATGTGTGATGCCACGCGACAGAACGGCTTTCTGATTGTCAAGACGCTCTTCCATAGTGACACCACCGACATTGAGAACTGGTGGTATGTCCGCGACCCGACACACGTTTGTTTCTATTCGGAGCGCACACTGGCTTGGATCGCCAATCGGTTTGGATTGCGATTAGTGTCTACAGACGCACGGCACGGCATCTTAAAAAAGCAAACGGGACTCAAATGAGTCCCGTTCTGAAACCAGCCTACGGCAGTAGCTAAATCGCCGCCGTCATCCTCTTCAACCAGGCCGCAGCTTTCCCCTTTACTTTAGGTAGCAGCACCCGTCTGACCGTCGCGTGATAACTGTTCAGATACGCGCGCTCCTGTTCCGTCAGCAGCTTCGTATCAATCAGCCTCCGGTCAATCGGACACAATGTCAGATTGCCGAACCGGTAGAACCCTGGAAGCTCCGGATCCTCATAAACGAAAACGAGATTTTCAATGCGGATTCCGTACTCACCGGCAAGATAGAATCCCGGTTCGTTCGACAACACCATGCCGACCTGCAAAGGCTCATTGGGGAATCGCGGTGCGATGGACGCGGGTCCCTCGTGCACGCACAGATAGTGACCGACGCCGTGCCCCGTGCCGTGAATGTAATCCAACCCGGCCTGCCACAGCGATCTCTTCGCCAGCACTTCAAGTTGCGGACCGCGAACTCCTGCGGGGAACGCAGTCGTTGCAATCGCAATGTGACCTTTCAGCACCCGTGTGAAGTGTTCTTTCTGCTTGCGCGTCGGACTACCGCAGCATACTGTGCGCGTAATGTCGGTCGTTCCATCCGGATACTGTCCGCCGGAATCAATCACCATCAGCCCGCGCGGCTTGACTTGCCGGTTCGTCTCAGTCACGGCTCGATAGTGGATAACCGCGCCGTTGCCCGCATAACCGATGATCGGCGAAAAACTCGGCCCGCGATAGAGTTTGGATGCTGTCCGCGCCCGTTCAAGTTCTACTTCCAATGACAACTCGCTCATCGGAATCTTGCCCATGTTTTCGTCGAGCCAACTCAGGAACTTCACCATCGCCACGCCGTCGCGCACGTGGGCAGACTGCATGCCGCGAATCTGATGCGGAGTCTTGCAGGCTTTTAGGAGAGTAATCGGCGACCGTTCGGTCAGCAGTTTGGCCTTTCCGACCAATGAAAACACCCATTGACTCGCCGTGCCCGCGTGTACCCAGACCTTTCCGCGCGATTTGCTGAGCTTCTTGACCGCTTCGCCGAATGCGTCATAGCGATGCACGCGGACAAACTTCCCAAGATGTTTGCGAACCTTGGGAGTCACTTTTCTGAGATCCACATAAAGATGCGCCGTGTCTTCTTTGACAATCGCGTAGGAGACAAACACGGGATTATAGTCGACGTCCGTTCCCCGCAGATTGAACAGCCAGGCAATCGCGTCAAGTTCGGTGATGATGTGCGAACTTGCCCCGCGCAGCTTCATCTCTTTTCTTACCCGCGACAACTTTGCTGAAACGTTTTCGCCCGCGTAGGCGAGCTCATGAACGGCGAGGGCTCTGTGCGGAATCTCGGGGCGGCCTTGCCAAGCTTCATCCACGAGATTGCGCGACATCGCCACGAGCGTCAGCCCCATTGCCGCAAACTCCTCACGCAAATGATTGAAACGCTCATGCGTGATCACTTGCGAGTCTACTCCTATCCGCGCACCCTTCGAAAGTTGGGCACTGAGCCAGCCGCTTAAGGTTGGAGTGCCGCGTAATCCGATCTTCTGAATCTTAATACCAGATCCGGCAAGTTCTCGTTCGGCCTGTAAGAAATAGCGCGAGTCCACCCAGAGTGCTGCCGCAGACGACGTGATGCAAGCCTCACCCATTGATCCGGTGAATCCCGAGACGAATTCCCTGCGTTTCCAGTGATCGGGAACGTATTCGCTGCCGTGCGGATCTGCATTGGGAACCAACAACGCGTCGATCCCGACCAGTTTCATCCGACCTTGAATGTTCTGTAATCTTTTCTTGACGTTCATGTCATAACCTCCTGCAGTCAAGTTACAGCTAAACTCCTGAATTATCAAGCGGCAGTAGTTGAACATGCGAACAATTCAGCGATTTTCCGCCATTTCATGGCGCACGCTTTGCGCCAATGTATGAAGTTTGCGGATTTCGTTGGGAATCATTACACTTAAGCTTAACTCAAATCACTTACTGAATTAGATTTAGATGAAGATCAGCATATTTGGCCTTGGATACGTAGGGTGCGTTTCAGCAGCCTGCTTGTGCGAATCCGGTCATGAGGTCTGGGGAATCGACGTTGACGAAAGCAAAGTCAACTTTCTCCGCGAGGGCAAGAGTCCAATCGTAGAGACTGAACTCCCCGAGCTCATTGCAAAGCATCGTGCCTCTGGCAGGCTGAACGCCACAACCTCGATCGAAGAAGCAGTGCGCAATACCGAACTTGCCCTAATCTGTGTTGGCACGCCGTCCCTGCCGTCAGGCGCTCTTAACACGGAGTATGCGCGACGCGTTTGCGAACAAATCGGCGCAGCGATGAAACCGTTGGATCGCCCATTCACGGTGGTTGTGCGCAGTACGCTCCTTCCCGGAACAACCCGCAAGGAGCTTCTGCCGAATCTTGAGAAACACTCGGGCAAGAGCGAAGGCAACGGTTTCAGGCTCGCCTATAATCCGGAGTTCCTGCGGGAAGGCACCGCAGTTGCCGACTTCTTTGCACCACCCAAAACGGTAGTGGGCGCGGATCATGAGGGCACTGCAAGGCTCGCCGCAGACCTTTACAAGGGGTTGCCCGGAGCCTTCCACCTGACTAAAATCGAAGAAGCCGAACTGGTGAAATACGCGGACAACGTCTTTCACGCGGTCAAGGTTGTCTTTGGCAATGAGATTGGTGCGGTCGCCAAGTCTGTTGGTGTAGACAGTCATCGCGTCATGGAGATCTTCTGCACAGACACAAAGCTGAACCTGTCTCCGTACTACTTGAAGCCGGGTTTCGCATTTGGCGGATCATGCCTGCCGAAAGACGTGCGCGCTCTGATGGCGTGTGCGAGACAGCAGAACTTGAAAACGCCCATGCTGTTCTCGTTAATGGAGTCAAATGAAGAACACGTCAGGCGTGCGGCTAAGGCTATCATGGCTTTCGGAAAGAAAAAGCTCGGCGTGCTCGGTCTGGCATTCAAAGCCGGTACAGATGATATGCGTGAAAGCCCGGTGGTGGAACTCGTCGAGACACTCTTAGGCAAGGGTTTTGACATCAAGATATACGATCGAAATGTGTCGCTTGCTCGCCTGCTCGGCGCAAACAAGCGGTTTATCGAAACGGCTATCCCGCACTTGGCGGAGTTGCTGGTAAAGACAGCAGATGAAATCGCGACGCATTCGGAAGTTGTGCTGGTCACCTATCGTGATGAAGAATTCTATCCGGTGCTGAAGAAGTTGACGCGCGAGCAGGTTGTCTATGACTTGGCTCGCGTGCCCAACGAGAGTGAAATTCACGCGGAGTATCATGGCGTCTGCTGGTAAGGTCCTCGTTCTGGTCGAGAACCTCTCTGTCCCGTTTGATCGCCGTGTTTGGCAGGAATCGCTTGCGCTGACCCGAGCGGGCTATCAGGTCAGCGTGATCTGTCCTCGGATGGTGGACAAAAAGCCGTTTGAGATGATTGACGGAGTTGCCATCTATCGCTATCCGATGCCCTATACCGCCAATCGCGCGATTGGCTATTTATGGGAATACTCTTGGGCGATGGTCTGGACGTTTCTCTACGCATCATACGTCTTCTTTCGGCGTGGATTTAAAGTAGTCCATGCGTGCAATCCGCCGGACTTGTTCTTCTTAGTGACCTTGCCGTTCAAGCTGTTCGGTGTCAAGTTTGTCTTTGATCAGCACGACCTCAGTCCTGAGACGTTTGAGTCGAAGTATCCCAACAAGGGAGGTTTGATCCTTAAGGCATTGCGCCTGCTGGAGCGCTGGACCTACCGAACTGCGGATGTAGTAATCTCGACAAATCAATCGTATCGAAAAATCGCCATTGAGCGCGGCAAGCTGAATCCTGAACTTGTTTTCGTGGTTCGAAGTGCTCCAGACCTACAGAAGTTCAGTCCGTTGCCAGCAAATCCCGAGTGGAAACGCGGCAAGAAGTATCTCGCAGCTTATCTCGGGACGATGGGTGCGCAGGACGGTCTGGACTACCTTCTTCAAAGTGCCAGGGTGATTGTGCAAGAGTGGGGAACGAACGACATTCATTTCCTTCTGATGGGCGGCGGCGAAAACTTGCCCGTTCTGAAAAAAATGGCGGCAGACCTCGGGCTGCAGGCTTTCGTCGAGTTCACCGGCCGCGTCTCGAATGAGCAGGTCAGGGAGGTTTTATCTACAGCGGATGTCTGCCTTGCGCCGGATCCGATCAATCCGCTCAATACTCACTGCACGATGAACAAGATCCTTGAGTATATGGCGATGTCCCGTCCCATCGTTTCGTATCGTCTGAACGAGTCAGAGTATTCCGCACAATCTGCGGCCGTCTATGCGAATGATAATGATATTGAGGACTTTGCCCGTCAGATTGTAATCCTACTCGAGAATGACTCTCGGCGCAAAGAGATGGGCGATTTCGGCAGCAGGAGGCTGCGGGAAGAACTATCTTGGGAGCATAGCACGCGGGAACTGCTCAAGGCCTATTCCACGGCTTTGGGCCGGTCACAGCAGTAAAAAGGCCGCGTTAAAATGACGCGGCCGTGAACATCAGACGGGAATCGCTCTAGTCGCTTGACTTGGGACCTCCGAATGCGACCCTGGCCAGCAAAGTCATCAGCCCACCCCCGAGTAACGCTAATGCGAGCGCCATCGCGATCGGACTCGGAGAATGTCCTTCATTTCCCCCGACAAAGACACTGCCGTCCGCGCCATGTTTGGATAATACGACGTACCAATCGCGTCCCTGAGCGGACTTTAGGATATAGTGCGTGCCCTTGTCATTGACAAGCGTGATTCCTTGGCCTGCCCTAAGTGCGGTTATTTCGCCGGACCTTTCGCGCGGCATCCCGACATCAGCAGCAGCTTCACCGGCCGCTTCGCGGATTCGAATATCTGCATCAAGTACAGTTTCCCAGGATCGTGGGTTGCTCGCTCTCCCCGAATTCGGTGCCTTTGAGAGGCAGAATTCATCGACAAGTTGCGCCTCGCGCGCCAGCAATCCTCCATGACCCGCATTGGATGCGGTTCTCCCCGAGATGACACCCGCCGGCCACAATGCCAGCAGGAAGAGCACGATAGTGGAGGCAATCCAGAATTTTATATAGCGATTCATACGTCCTGTCTTGAGTGGAAATCGTAATAACTGAGGCACTAAAAGAAACGGAATTTTCAGTCTAAATCAACCATTCTTGTTGATTTACACCAGAATTCTCCAATGTCTGGGTGCACGATGGACAACAAAGCGTTAAAAAACAAAATATAGGGAACTGGATTTGGATTTGCAAAGCATGTTTCCGAGTTTCGACAAACTACGCTCAATTCGCGGAAACTTCTGCATAGCTTCCTGCGTAAGAATAGGTAAGCAGATCAGGTGGGGGACACCTCCTAATGAGTCCGGCCCGTTCGTGAAATGGGCCGGACTCGACAATTTTGCAGGCAGAGTTCCGGAGCTGAGATGGCCTTGATCTTGCCATACAAGGGAAAAGAGCCGCGCATTGATGAGTCGGCTTGGCTCGCGCCAAACGCGGTTGTCACTGGGGATACAGAGATCGGTCCGGAGTGTTCGCTGTGGTTTGGCACAGTCGTTCGCGGCGATGTTAACTGGATTCGCATCGGGGCCAAGGCGAATTTGCAGGACGGCGTGATCTGCCACGTCACCATTGCCAAAGCACCTTTGACGATTGAAGAGCTTGTCTCGGTTGGACCCGCAGCCGTGGTTCACGGATGCACCCTTCGACGGGGTTGCTTGATCGGAATTGGTGCTCGGGTGCTTGATCTTGCGGTGGTGGGTGAACAATCGCTGGTCGCAGCCGGTTCGGTGGTCTTGGAAGAGACGATCATCCCGCCCGGTGAGTTGTGGGCCGGAGTACCCGCAAGAAAGAAACGGGATCTTAGCAGCGAAGAACGAAAAGGTCTGCTTGACACAGCGGAACGCTACGTACAATATCGTTTAAGTTATCAAGGGCAGTGGGCGGAGATTCCTCCGGACTGGCTGCCGAAAGTGTAAGGTTCTTTTTGATGATTTCGACTGTCCGTCCAAAATCTCTGACTCCTGCGAACGGCGTAACTGACCGTGGAGTCGTCAAATGGTTCTCGCAGAAGAAAGGCTTTGGGTTCATTGAATCAGAAGCCGGCGAGGAGATATTTGTGCACTACTCGTCGATCCGAGGGCGAGGCTATCGCGTTCTTGAGCCGGGGGATCGTGTGACATTCGAAAAAGTGCCGGGACCCAAAGGCGATCAAGCGTTCCACGTTGAAGTGTTGTCCTGATTCCTTATGTAGGGGAATCGCGAGCAGGCTTCCGGCAGCGACCGGGAGCCTTTTTTGTTGGGCTTGCGGTTTGCTCTTTGTCGCTGTGATAGCCCTTTTATGACCATAAAGGTTGTGAATATGAAACGCAGCGTTGCCATTTTTCTGCTGTCCGTCATAGCCGCGAGTCACAGCAGTCTTGCAGCTGGCAGGTCGGAGTTGATCCCTCTCAGGTGGAACCAGATCAGTCGAGCGGAGTGGCTCATTGAATTCACTATGCCGCAGCTTGGTCTTGACAGCGTGGAGCGCGCCGGAGTACAATGGTCTACGATAACGACAACTGGACTGACCCGTCTTGCAGTGCCAGGGGAACCTGCGCTTCCGATTCTGGCAGAGTGGATCCCGGCCCGAATCGAAGTAAGCGATATTGAGATAGTCGAACAGATTTCGAGAGAGATTGTCTGCGCTCCTCCACTTCCGGCACCCGAGCCTATGGACCGCGCCCTGTCGCCGAACCTAACCTATGTGCCAAGTCCGGCAGTCTACGCGCGTGCGTCGCAATACCCGGACGAATTGCTTACGGTGATAGATCACGGCTACCTCGGAGGGATAGAGGCATCACTTCTCAGCATCTCACCTGTAAGTTATAACTTCCTCACCAGCACGCTTACGGTGACCGAGCGGCTAACACTGCGATTGAGCGTCCCTGCTGGACGCAGTCTCGACCAACTCAACGTGCAGAATCGTCGCGACTTCCAGTTTTGGCAAGAGTTTTGTCCAATCCCGCGCTCTGAAACGATTCCGGAGGAGATCACTCAGCCACGGCTCTGGATTGTCACGGACGCTCCATTCGCTTCGCAGTTAGATGAGTGGCGAGACTTCAAGCAATCCTGCGGAATCCCCTCCGAGATAATACTTTTCAGCGAAGTCGCGACAGACGCGCAGACTCTGCGTAGCTACTTGCTTCAACGGTATGCAGGTGCCGCAGCACCTGCGGAGTTCCTGCTCATCGTGGGTGACTACAACATTGTCCCTTCCTTCTATGGTGTACATTCGAGCCTAACCGATCACCCGTACAGTACGCTGTCAGGGCAGGACTATCTGCCCGATATCTCGGTGGGCAGAATTCCCTGCAATACGTCGTCCCAGTTGACGGGATGGTTGGCGCGCGCGCTTGCCTATGAACGCGACGGTGAAATGCAGTCGTCTGGGACAGCGACCGTCTTTTCGAGTTCTGTTGCCCTCGACCCGCAGCACGGTCAGCAAGTCGGCGGGATGTTTGGAAGTGCAGGACTCTCTGTAACTCAGCTGCAGCAGCCGCAGACGGGTGCTTTGCCGCTACTGTTGAATGCACTGAACAGCAGTCCGCTATGGACGTTTTACATCGGACATGGGAGTGTGACATCTTGGTCATCGGTTGCACCGCACCTCACTCCTCAAGGGATACAGCAAATCGGCAATTCGCAAACAAGCATCGTAGTGTCGGTGGCTTGTGCGACTGCCGACTTTGACGATCAGCAGTCGAGCATCGCGGAGCTCTGGAACCTGAATCAAGTTGCAGGAGGAGCGCTATGCTACGTAGGGGCCACGGAAAGCACGGCCTTCTTCTACAGTGACACAATCGGTCTGGGGACACTGCAAGCCGTTTTCAACCAGGAGATAGAGTACCTCGGTGCAGCACTGGATTACGGTAAGCTGCGTTGTGCAACGTCATTTCCACAAGCTGCCGGCGGTTTGACCGAAGAGACCATTCAGCAGTTTGTTCTGCTGGGCGACCCATCGCTGCGTCCCTACACATCGCAGCCTCGCACGATTGCTGTGAACATGCCCGACTTGCTGCCCATAGGATCAACTCACATCCCGATCAATGTCACACGAGACGGTTCACCATTGTCCGAGGTGGAGGTTATCTTAACCAGTGACGTGACGTTCCCGCGAGTTACAGAAACCGACGCTACTGGATTCGCTTTGGTGTCGCTGCCTTTCTCGACCTCCCACGAGTGGACGATTCTCATTCGCGGGCAGAACTCGATTCCCGTTAGACGTCAGGTGACTGTCGCGCCGATTGCAGGTCCTCTGATCCAGATTTTGGATGTAGAGCTAACAGAAACAAGGGGGGACCAGGACGGTCAGGCAGATCGTGGTGAAAGCGGGATACTGAGGATCATGTTGCGCAACGCAGGCACCATGACGGCTGGAAGCGGAGTGCTTCGCTTGCAGATCTCGGGAACCGGGTTGGCAGTCACTCCGCAGACACTGCAAGTCCCGTCGATGGCATCCCAAAGCGAAGATTGGTTGGATGCTACAGCAGCTTACACGATAGGCTCTTCAGTACCGGATAGAAGTGTGGTCGGCATTCAAGCATGGTTTGAGCAGGGTGGGGAGTCACAGTTTGCGGGCAGTCGAACGATATTGCTTCGAGCACCGGCAGTTGAGCTTGTCAGCCAAGCTTTGCTGGAAGTAGACGGAGACGGCGACAGAGAGCCGGATGCCGGCGAGACGCTAAGTCTCGAGTTGATTATCAGGAATCGCGGTGGAGAGTCACTGCGCAACATAGCAGTAGATTGTTCTCCTTCACACGATTACCTTCACATCGAAGAGACGCGCTGGTCACGAGACTCGCTGATGGAGTCTGAAATAGACACCGTGACATTTCTATTCAGGTGTGACTCGCTAACGCCGCGAGGATATCCATTTGAGTACAACGCCACTCTGACCAGCGTGAACGGTGACACAACCGTATTCTGGGGAAGACATCGCATCGGACAGGTACCCGTCTTACTATACGTTTTGGATAGCTATCCCCAGCAACTTCCGGGATTGATTGCTGCACTAAACGTACTTCGCATCGAGTACGAGACTTGCCAGCAGCTTCCGCCTGACTTGAGCAGGTACAAGTCGATATGGATCTTCTGCGGTGTGCATCCTAACGAACAGTCGCTCTCAAATCAGGCGGCACAACGCCTCGCAAGCTACCTCGACGACGGCGGAAACTGTTATTGGGAGGGTGGCGATGTGTGGGCCTTTGACAGTCCAACCGTGTTGCATCCGTATTTTGGAATAAACGGACTTTCCGACGGTGTGGGTGACGCCGGACCGTTGAGCGGCGTCAGAGGTCGCTTTACGGAAGGCATGTCATTCACGTACTCAGGCGAGAATAGCTACATTGATCGAATTGAGCCCATTGGCTCCGCAATCGAAATCCTGCGCAACAGCAGAGACAACGCGAATTACACAGTATGCGTTGCTAACTCAAGCGCAAACTATCGGACGGTTGGGTGTTCTGTAGAATTGGGCGCATTGAACGATCTTGAAGCACCGTCGACTCGTGTCCATTTGATCCGAGAGATTCTGCAGTGGTTCGGCATTTCAGTTCTGCATGATATCCACCCTCCGGTCATCACTCACGTGCCAGTCACTGAATGGCGCAACTCGCGCCTGCCTATTCCAATTGTGGCCGATGTTCAGGATGACAGCGATATCGACTTTGTAGCATGTGACTATCGAGTGAACGGCGGTGGCCCCGTGAGTGTCACGCTTCAGAGGATTCAGGAGGGTTACTTCGCGGAGCTTCCCGCGCAGACCCTTGGCACGAGAATCCGATATCGACTGCGTGCAGCGGATCGGTCAGAGCCGCAGAACACGGTCGTCACAGACGAGTATGAATTTGTCGTAAGTAATCTTGCGAATCGCGTAAGGTTTATTGTTTCAGAATACGAGACCCTTCCGGCGATGCGAAGGCGCGGCTCTACCGGGCTCTTCACATTAGTTCCGAGAGAAGGGAAGCACACGTCTGTCGTCCTGATGAACAATCGTCGTGGCCATGTATCCTCCTACGTGACAGAGTCACTTGATCTGACAGCGTTATCCATGCCGGAACTCTCATTGTGCAGTCATATTGCGGGCGTAAATTCGACTGACGCAGTGATTGCGCGAATCCTCGCGAGCACAGACGGCGGGCTGACTTTCCCGCATCTCATTTGGCGGCAGGGTCCGGTTAATGGATCAGAGCTTAAGAACATTCAAGAATCGAACCTCACAACATTGTCAGGCCAAGCAAATGTCGTGTTGAAGTTCCTATACTATGGCGACCGCTTTTGGGAACTGTCGCGGATTGAGTTTAAGGAAGCGATCTTTGAAAGCTCTCCGGTCAGTCAACTTGTGGTCGTGCCGGGTGAGAATATCACGCTAATGTGGCAACCAGCGAAGTACGACTCCGTCGAGTACAAAGTGTATGCATCAAGTACGGCCAGTGGTCCCTATGCACTGATCGCAACGACCGGAGATACAACATTTGAGGACAAGAACTGGCGTGATTTTGACCAGAGATTCTACCGAGTTGAGACTGGGAAGAAGGCTTCGGAGACAGGTGGTTGCGTTCCCTCGCGCTTTTCCACTGCAGGAAAGGTCGCCTGGTCGTTTGAACGACGACGATAGTGCAGAACGGCATTCGCAACGCAGAGGCCCTTCGGGGCCTCTGTGCGTTTGTCACTTACAGAAGCGCCTTGAATTTCTTCTGTAAGAGTCGTAGATTTTGCTTTATATTGCATAATCAAGATGATTTATAAAGTATTCATAATTCTAAGCTTAGTCATCACAGCAGGCGCTGAAGAGTGGCATGACCGCTTTGTAGACCCTGATCTAAGTCGAGACTTGCTCCAACGAAGCTGCAGATTGCCTCGGCTCCGTGCGCTGGATGATTCGCTGCATTTCTATGACGTACAGAAGATTTGGTCGGAACTATCTGTCAATTTGGACAGCAGCAAGATTGAGGGTTCCGCACGGATCGCGTTGACTTCGACTGCAAACGGACTGAGCACGATCGATCTTCGATTAGTTGAAAGTCTTGCGATAGATTCTATTGGAAGTTCGACACACACGGTGACGTCTTTCACACGCGAAGGGACAGATTCGCTCCAGATCTTCCTCATGCCAGCACTTAGTATTGGTGATACTGCTGAAGTGACAATCTACTATCGCGGCAGGCCGTCAATCATCGACGCCTGGGGCGGGATGCGATTCGCTCAGACAAACAGTTGGCGACCTCAGATCTGCTACACGCTTGGCGACGGACTCAATTTAGAGCCTCCTCCAGCGAACTATGCCTGGCTTCCCAGCTTTGCGGATCTCAATGACAAAGTCCAATGGGAAATCTTGTTGAGAGTTCCGGAAGGCAGGGTTGGAGTGAGCGCCGGAGCTCGGCTCGACACGATGCATCATGGTGACGGTACAGTGACTTGGCACTATCGCCTTGACCAACCTGTATCAACTTATCTACTTTTTGTCTCGGTATCTGACTACCTTATCATGACGCAGCGAGAGAGCGGACCCGTAATAGAGAATTTTGTATATCCGCTTCGCTGGGAGCAGGCCCAGGTGCACTTTGAACCCGTTCCACAGTGCTTAGACGCGTTTGCCAGTGCTTTTGGACCATATGTGTTTGACAGATTCGGATACAACATGACCAGAAATGGGGATATGGAACACGCCACATGTGTCTCGCACTACGACGCTTCCGTGGTAAACGGGCGAAACTACGATTGGCTTCTGTTTCACGAATTGGCGCACCAGTGGTGGGGTAACTGGGTGACGATTGCCGATTGGCGCGACTTGTGGCTGAACGAAGGGTTCGCAACTTATTGTGAAGCGCTAGGAATGGAATGGGTACGCGGCGAGAGTGACTTTAGAAGTTACGTTCGAAATGACTTACAGCCCGCGGCACGCAATGCAGGTGCAGGCTCCACAATATACGACCCAAGCTACTATTGGGGTAGCATAGTGTATGAGAAGGGCGCTTGTGTCCTGCATATGTTGCGTTGGGTAATGGGAGACTCACTGTTCTTCACCGCCCTGCGAGACTATGGGCAGCAGTTTGCGTTTGCGAATGCTACGACAGCGGACTTTCAAGCGATTTGCGAAGCGCACCATGACTCGACACTGCAGTGGTTTTTCGATGAATGGGTGTTTGAAGGAACTGGGTATCCGCAGTACAGAGTGAGTCTTTGGGGTGATAACAGTCCTTTCGGTCACCATTTGCATATTATTGACGAAAGTGCTTTTCAATTCTCCATGCCCATAGAAGCCGCCTTTTACAGCCAAGGTGCATTACTCTACATGGATACCTTTAATGTTGACAGGGAACTCTTGATCGAAGCGTTGCCGGGGTTCCCCGATTCTGTGGTCTTAGATCCCAATGGCTGGCTGTTGAAGACTGTTCAATACAGCATCAATCTGCAATCAAGTTCACCTGATCAATCGCCGATCAATTTCACTTTGACGTCGGCATATCCCAATCCCTTTAATCCGACAATCACCTTATCGTTTGAATCTCCCATCGTTCAACCTATCGGAATGCGAGCCTACAACATTGGTGGACAGTTAGTCTACGCGCATGACGGCGTTGCGGTTCCAGGAACAAATCAAGTTTCGTGGAACGCGTCGGCGCAATCGTCAGGCATCTACTTGATCAAACTCTTTACAAGCACAGAATCACAAACGGTCAAAGCCGTGTTATTAAGATAGTCCATTTGTTATTGCGGGACGGCTCATCCGTCCCAACTTGTTTTTACACCTGGAGAAGCACCCCTTGAGTAAGTATGTTTACACGTTCGGAAACGGTCAGGCAGAAGGCCGCGCTGACATGAAGAATCTGCTTGGTGGCAAAGGCGCAAACCTTGCGGAAATGAACCACCTTGGTCTTCCAGTTCCCCCAGGATACACAATATCTACAGAAGTTTGCACGTATTACTATGCCAATAGTCGCAGCTATCCGTCCGAGCTAAGAGCACAGGTTGCGGATGGTATAAAGTACATCGAGCAGTTGACCGGTGCCAAGTTTGGTGACGTGAAGAACCCATTGCTCGTCTCGGTGAGAAGTGGCGCAAGAGCATCAATGCCCGGCATGATGGATACAATCCTGAACCTGGGATTGAATGACAAGACAGTTGAAGGGTTGATTGCCCGTTCCGGAGACGCACGATTCGCATACGATTCTTACCGGCGCTTTGTCGCGATGTATGGAGACGTTGTGCTTGATCTGAAACCGCAGACAAAGGAGGAGCACGACCCGTTTGAAGATCTACTTGAGGCCAAGAAGAGAAAAGCCGGCGTAAAGTACGATTCAGAACTCAATGCTGATCAACTGAAAGAACTGGTTGCTGAGTTTAAGAATATTATCCGTGAGCGCAAGGGGGTCGAGTTTCCTGAAGACCCGCAAGAGCAGTTGTGGGGTGCCGTTGGTGCGGTGTTCAATTCTTGGATGAACGAGCGCGCGATCGTTTATCGGAGGTTGAACAAGATTCCGGAAAGTTGGGGGACGGCGGTCAATGTGCAGGCAATGGTGTTCGGAAATTTGGGGAATGACTGCGCGACAGGTGTCGCGTTCACACGAGACCCTGCCACGGGAGAGAAGGTTTTCTACGGCGAGTTTCTGGTGAACGCACAGGGCGAAGACGTTGTCGCGGGGACTCGGACACCGCAACAAGTTGCATTGAAGGCGTCTCAGGTGTGGGCGACAAATCACAATATCTCCGAATCCGACCGTAAGGTGAAGTATCCTTCGCTCGAGGAAGCGATGCCTGACGCCTACAAGCAACTATTGGTGATTTCCGATTCGCTTGAAAAACACTTTAAGGACATGAACGACATCGAGTTCACCATTCAGGATCGTAAGCTGTGGATGCTTCAGTGCCGAGCGGGCAAGCGTACTGGCATGGCTGCGGTTCGTATTGCAGTGGAAATGGTAGAGGAGGGACTCTTATCGCATGAAGAAGCAGTTCTTCGAGTGGATCCGAATGCGCTGAACCAATTGCTGCGTCCTGTGTTTGACGCGGAGAAGCTAAAGAGTGTTGCACCGATTGCGCGCGGCCTGAATGCCGGGCCAGGTGCGGCTGCCGGACGGGTTGTCTTTCATGCTAGTGACGCCGAGTCTTGGGCGGCAAAAGGGGAGAAGGTTATCCTTGCAAGAATCGAGACAAGTCCTGAAGACATTCGAGGAATGGATGCTGCGCAAGGTATCCTTACGCAGCGGGGTGGAATGACTTCACACGCCGCGCTCGTCGCACGGCAGATGGGTAAAGTCTGCGTTGCGGGGTGTGAGTCGATTCATATTGACTATACAAAGGGTCACTTCACAGTTGGAAGCAGTATTGTAAAGGAAGGTGACTGGATTTCTCTGAATGGTACAACGGGAGAGATTTATACCGGTGCAATAGCAACAAAGCCGTCTGAAGTTATTCAAGTCCTGCTTGACAAATCGCTGGATCCAAAGGACGCTCCGACCTACCAGCTCTATGCAAAGCTGATGTCTTGGGCGGACAAGTTCCGTAGAATGCGGGTCAGGACCAACGCCGATCAACCCGATCAGTGCTTAAATGCGCTTGCTTTCGGGGCAGAAGGTATTGGATTGACGCGAACGGAGCACATGTTCTTCGAAGGTGACCGCATCGATGCAGTTCGTCAGATGATCCTTGCTCCTGATCTGGCAGGCCGGAAGAAAGCTTTAGCAATCTTGGAGCCGTATCAGCGTGAAGACTTCATAGGCATCTTTCGTGCAATGAATGGGCTTCCTGTCACCATTCGTCTTCTCGATCCGCCGCTGCATGAATTCCTTCCCCATGGAGAAGTGGCCATAGCTGACTTGGCAAAGAAGATGGGTGTCAGTGCGAAGGAGATATCTGACAAGATAGAGCAGTTACATGAGATGAATCCGATGCTGGGTCATCGCGGTTGCCGTCTCGGCATTTTGTATCCAGAAATTACCGAGATGCAAGCACGAGCTATTTTCACTGCGGCCTGCGCCGTCAAGAAAGAGGGAGTGGATGTTCACCCTGAAGTCATGGTGCCATTGGTCATGACTCCGGGAGAACTTAAGGCACAAGCAGAGGTTATCAATCGTGCCGCAGAGGATGTATTCAGCTCTGCAGGCGTTAAGGTGGGTTACCTTGTAGGAACGATGATTGAACTGCCTCGCGCCGCGCTTGTTGCAGATCAAATCGCTGAAGTCGCGGAGTTCTTCAGCTTTGGCACAAATGATCTCACGCAAACATGTATGGGACTATCGCGCGATGATTCAGGACGTTTCCTGCCATACTATGTACAGTCGCAATTGCTGCAGGCAGATCCTTTTGAAGCACTCGATCAAACCGGTGTGGGGCAGTTGGTCGAAATGGGGACATCTCGCGGGCGGCAGACGAAGCCAAAACTAAAGGTAGGAATCTGCGGAGAGCACGGTGGCGAACCCTCTTCTGTGATCTTCTTTGACGGTGCGGGTTTAGACTACGTGTCCTGCAGCCCATTTCGCGTTCCGATCGCGCGGTTAGCGGCAGCTCAAGCGACTCTTCAGCATCGCAAGGGACAGTAACCGCTCGAATGCTTAGTGACGACTTTTGGACCATAGCGGGGCCCGGCACAGCGCAGTTGCGTGTGCTGGGCTCACGTTTTTCAGCCTCGGCGTTCCCGATTGAAATGGAAGAGGAGCTGCATACAGCGCTTGAAAGTGTAATGCGGGACCAATACGATGCAACTCATCATTGCTGGGCGATGCGGATTCGAAAGGATCCGGTGATACTTCAGCGGTCAAGTGATGCCGGCGAACCGAAAGGAACGGCGGGCCTACCTATTCTCAACGAAATTGTAAACTGCAAGCTGGAAAACTGCGCAGTTATCGTGACTCGTTGGTTCGGCGGGACGAAACTTGGAACCGGCGGATTAGCCCGTGCGTACGGCGAAGCAGCGGTTCAAGCGATTCGTAATGCCACACGCGTGCTTCGAAGGACAGGAATCGTTGTCTCGATTGCCACACCTTATGAGCTTCAATCACATGTCTATCACATTGCGGGACGATATGGAGCAGCGGTTGAACATGCCGCAACGGAGCAAGGTGCGCGCATGCAGGTAATGCTCCGTCGGAGTCAGGTTGATCAATTTGCTGCGGATCTTCTGGAAGAGAGCGCCGGACGATTGATAGTTGAGGAAGAGGGAACATGGATCTCTTGATTCTCACCTTATTCGCGCTGGCGATGAGCAGCTACTTCTCGGCGCTGGAGATTTCATATACTACTTTCGATGCAATCATCGTTGGCGGATGGAAGAAGTCAGGCAGATTCGGCAGTCGCATCGTGGAGTTCTTTGTCAAAGTGCCGGAGCGGTTTCTCTTCACAACCCTTGTCGGCAACAATCTGGCGAATGTCTCGTACTCCTCTTTGATAGTAATCTGGGCTGCGCAGAATGGGATTTCTCAAGGCCTTATCCTAATCGTATCACCATTTGCCGTTATCATTTTTGGCGAAGTCATCCCGAAAACGCTCGGGCTTGCGTTCGCAAACCTCATCGTTCGTTTCTCTTCTGCCTCATTGTATGTATTTTACGTCGCATTTCTTCCGTTCAGGCTACTCATAGCACCGCTTGAGAGAATACTGAGACGTGGGTCGGAGAACGGTGAGAGGGCTGCGCACGCTTACGACGTGTTATTCCGCAGGGAGATTGACGCTGTGTTGAGCCGTGCGAGTCGCGAGGGAACCGTAACACCGAAGGAATCCGAGATTCTCCAAAGGTACCTTCACGCCCGTGAAGTTCGAGCACGTGACATAATGACGCCAAGACCACTTCTGGTGGCGCTGCCGCAAACGGCAACGATTGCTGAAATCGTGGAAGCACTGAGCGATAGCAGGCATAGCGTCATACCGATTTATGACCAATCGATCGATGACATTGTGGGCGTGGTTCACTCACGCGACCTGCTCACAACTCACTCCAGCACCTCTGAAGTTATGAGACCTGCGGTTTTTGTGCCTGAATCGAAGTTGCTGACGGAGTTACTGGAACAATTCAAGCGCGAGCGCACGCCTGCTGCCATTGTCGTGGATGAGCATGGAGGCACGGACGGGATCATAACGCGGAAGGATATTTTTCGTGAACTTGTTGGTCCGTTGAGCGAAATCGACGCAGTACGAGCGCAGACGATTAAGCGTGTGGCGCGCGGTCGATATCTGGTTTCCGCGCTTGCAGACCTCTCGGACATAGCAGAAGTCACAGGATGGCGCCCGCCGGATGGAGACTATGCTACCCTCTCAGGCCTCCTTTCCGAGTATCTGGGGCATATTGGGCAGCCCGGAGAAGAGGTTGTAATTGATGATGTTACAGTTCGGATTCTGAGATCAACTGAACGAAGAGTGGAGAGTTGCCTTTTGAAACTCGGCGATCCCGACGTGAATTCTAGTGGAAAAGAATAGCGCTTGACATTGGCAGCCAAATCCCTATATTAATGGTTCCTTGCGGGGTGGAGCAGCCTGGTAGCTCGTTGGGCTCATAACCCAAAGGTCGTTGGTTCGAATCCAACCCCCGCTACCAACCTAAAGTTAAGTCCTTACAGTAGTTTACTGTGAGGACTTTTCGTTTTTTGCGGCCTCCTTGTTGGTTCGTAAGTCCAATATTTAGAGCTGGAATTCGCTGGTTGTAGGGCTGGGACAAATCTGGGACAAAATCTGGACTGACAAGTCCGTAAATCAAAATGGAGTTTCTTCGTCCGCTGCATGCCGTTCCGAAGACGTGATCTACATTCCTCTTATGCCTGATTCCCTGGCATAAGAGATCAAGAAAGAAAAGGGCCTCGCATTGTGCGGGGCCTTCTTGTTGATCAACCATTCAGGAGAATCTCATGCGCGTGAAAGTATTATGCTTGGGCCGCTCGGCCAAAGAAATCAATGTCAACGAAGGAACCACGGTCGAACAGGCCATTGCCGAAGCAGGTTTCCCGAAAGATTCCAGCTACACTCGGCATCTGAACGGCAGCCCGTGTTTCGACACAGATGTGCTCGTCGACAACTGTGTAATAACGATGGTTCCGGCCATTAAGGGGGGCGCATAGGAGGGTGCTTCAGACTACCTGTCCTACGTAGTCTCAAGTATTCAAAGAGGGCTGTGATCCACGTGGTCATGGCCCTCTTTCCTCCGGAGGAACAATCATGATTGAACAACAGATTCGAACGCTGTGCGACTTCTACGCACAGAAGTGGCACACACCGATTACGCTGTTGACTAAGGAGGCCGACGTAGCGCAGTGGCACGAAGTCGGTATTGCCGTGTTTGTCAATGCCGATAAGGATTCGCAATTCTGCAAGGACATGTTCGGCGATCCACTTATGATGGAATCAGTTCTTGTCGGCAAAGTGTCACCAACGTGGTTAGTTTTGTACGGCGCACCCAGGGTTGATATTACGTGCGAGATACTCGACCATCATCTACCAAGAATGTGTCGTGCATTTCGAAACGGCCAACGAGAAGCATTGATTGAAACAACGCTATCGGTTGCTGCCGATCGGAAGCAAGAACTTGCACGAACACTACGTGACGACAAGTATGAACTCGAACGACTTTGCATGCAAGTGATGACATTGTCTCGCAAGATCGAAGGTGACAACGAGATTCTGAAACTGTTCAGCCGAGCACCAGAATTGATTAAAGCCAAAGCAACGCGGACTTTCGTCGAGATGATGAAGCTGGTTCCGAGTTGCTATGAATCGATCAAGCTAGAAGACACTTCGGTCATCGCGACGACGTATCCCATTGTGTTAGAGCACGATGGCGGACGATACGATTTCGAACCGCATATCGTGGAAGTCAGACTCGATACTGGCAAGGTGCTGATTAGCGGTGGAACAGAATGTAACGGGTATATACATCCGCATGTGACAGATGATCCGAATAACATTTGCTGGGGTAATATAGGGCATCTCGTGCCACGACTTGCTGGAGAACTTGATCTGCATGGACTACTGCAACTCGTTCATCAATTCCTGAATAGCTACAACAGCAGTGATCCGTTTCAGAAGATCGAGAAGTGGGATCCAAACTGGGTGGAAGATGAAGACGACGAACCCTATTGCAGTTGGTGCGATGACTACGGACATGACATATCAGATTGCGAATCCTGTTGGTGGT
>JAANMT010000123.1_pt1 | contig 77060 bp, 58 predicted proteins | sample 7279711 | NCBI WGS metagenome assembly JAANMT01 (sample SAMN14094538, study PRJNA606508) | bioreactor metagenome | isolation source: A lab-scale SPAN reactor treating ammonium-rich wastewater day 1 | place: Ireland: Galway | collected 2017-01-16
CGGACGCGTGCGCTGATGCTCCAGCGCACACTGCTCGAAGAGAGAGCAGTGAACTTCGAGCGCCATGCAGACCTTGCTGGCGACCCGGAGCGCAAGCAGCAACTCATCGAGTTGCGCAACCAGACACTGGCTGAGGTCATTCGGGTGGATACGGAACTCGCGCAATTGCGAGTGGTGCTCCAGCAGTTGCGTGAGGGTATGCCTTGACGCACTGGCGCTGAGGAACGCGAACGTCAGGCTCCGTGAGGCAGATCGGAGTCGGAGCCGCCCTCATCGTCAAGCGTTGGTTCTTGCGGGTCTGCTGCCGGGTGGTTCTGTCCTTCGCGTGCGAGAAGGTCGTTGAGGCTTGAGAGGAAATTTGCATCGACGGCGTAGCCTCTCGCGACACGCCCGTCGAGAGCCAATATGCCCGGCGGATCGGCGAGGGGGACGATTGAGAATGTGGCGGCTGCGGGCCCGATGCCCATGTGCAGCGAGACGGTCATGGAGTCGGTTGCTGAAGCGGTGGTCAAGCGAACTTCGTCGGCTGGGGCGTGGGTGAGGGTGTCGAGCAGGGTAGTGACGAGGGCAGCATCGCCTGGAAGGATGGCACCTTGTCGCGTTGTCCAGCCGAGGCCGCTGCGTTCGAGAGCGAGTGATCGAGTATTCTGTCGGATGATGATGCGTTCGACTGCATTGTTGGCGAATGTCGCGCCGCGCCTGGACACATATGGCTCGACTCTGGTGGAGAGGGCATTGAGCGATTCGGTTGCGAGTTCTGCTATGACAGGCCCTGCTAGAAGTCTGGCTCGTTCGTTGCCTTCGACGAGTGACCACGCGAGTTCAGCAAAGACTGACTTTCCGCCGAGGTTCGTAGCGCCACCGACCACGATGCTCTGTCGCAAGAGCGAACCGTCGCCTCGACGAACATCGGTTTCGGTGATGATGGTAGCGAGCGGCTTATCGAGACCCGTGCGATCGTCGGCGCGGGTGAGATCGTCGCGGAAGGCGAGGACTTCAACTCCTGCCAAGGCTAGCGCCAGCGAGCGAGAGGCATCTGCGTCGGCGGGAACATTGATTGGCTCGGCCAGTGCCCAGCGTGCGTCCCGTCTTGTCAGTGTGAGAGAGCCGGTGCCCGAAGAGAGTTCGATGAGTGAAGGGCCCGTGGCAAACGGGGCAAGCGCAGCGGGGGATCGCCACGCACCAAGGCCGGTTTCAACAAACGCACTGAACAGCGAGGCGTCGACATAGCCGCGCACGGGGCGACCTTCATCGGGCTCCTTTTCGATCACGATTCGTCCCGCCATCGGTTGCTGATCGAAGTGGATGAGTTCGGATGAACCATCCATGAGGACGATGCGCAGGCTCGCACTGCGTTGAATCGGAAGGTCAGTTGGGACAATGCGAGCCGAGATCAGCACGCGCAGCCCGGCGCGGACGCGCGATTCATCGGCTGGCCATGTGGCCTTGTCGCCCGCCGGTGTGGTCCAGTGCACCATCCAGCGCGGCGATCCGAGGACTTCCTCACGCTGGATCGCGGTGGAGCCGACAAGTTCGATTCGTTCGACCGTGGCGGGGTCGAAGGTCATCAGGGCGATCGGGTCGGTGGCGACCGGCTTGCGGAAGTGATCGACGAGGAGGTATGCGCCCAGCAAGAGAAGGGCGGTCAAAACACTGATGATGACACTGCGCTCGGACATTGCGGAGATTCTAACCTGTATGGCTCGGTCGTCGCGGGCTGGAGGGCATGGTTGTGCAGAGGCCGTTGATCGCCATTACGACAGACATCGTCGAGGTCGAGAGTCGTGAGCGTACAGCAATGTACCCCAGTTATGCCCGTTCGGTTGCGCAGGCTGGGGGCGTGCCCGTGCTTCTTCCGCATGAGCCGGGCACGATTGTGGACTTGATCGAGAGAGTCGATGGTTTTGTGTTCACGGGTGGCGACGACCCGCGTATGGAAGAATTTGGCGTGGCGACCGACCCGCGCGCGACGCTGCTGCACCCTGATCGGCAGAGGTTCGAGGTCGAGTTGCTGCGTCAGGTTCTGGCGCGAGACAAGCCGATTCTGGGTGTGTGTCTGGGCATGCAGTTGTTGGCACTCGTCTCGCGTGGGATGCTCGACCAACAGCTTGGCCAGCCCGAGGCGGGCAACCACTGGGAGCAGGAGCACGCGGTCCAACCTGAAGCCGGGGCGTCACTCTGTGCGGGGATGGTGTTGAGCCGCCATCGGCAGGCGGTGAGCGACGCTGGTGTGATGCGCGTGTTGGCGCGTTCACCCGATGGAGTCATCGAAGCAATTGGCGACCCGGAGCGGAGGTATTGCCTCGGGGTGCAATGGCACCCGGAGCGCACACGCGAGCCGGCGCTGGGCAGTCGTCTCTTTGAGGCCCTTGTAGCGGCGGCGGAATCGTCTCGGGCGCTGGGATGAGTCTCAGTTGTCTTGGCCAAGCCCGATGGTGAGCACACGGCAATGTTCGACATCGCACAAGCGTGCATCGCCCGCGGCGGCAGCGGGGATCAGGACCGTCGTGCCCGCTGAAACTGCGACATCCGGCCAGTGCCCTTGCACGCTCGAGATCCGTCCGCGTCCTGCGATGCCCATGATCGCGACACAGACATCGCTCGTAAAGACCAGACCCGCAGTTGTCGGAGCGACTTCGTCAATCGAGTAGAACGCAGTCGTCGCAAGGCGTGAGGAGAGCGCGCCTGGAGAAGCCTGTGTCGGCTGAGTGTCATGGTCATGGCTAAAGTCGATGCACTCGAGCGCGGCGTCGATGTGCAGCGCGCGCTGGGGGCGGTTGTACTCGCTCGTCCAGTCATACACGCGAAAAGTGGTGTCGCTGGCGGTCTGGACTTCAGCTACCAGCACGCCCGCGCCCAGTGCGTGGAGCGTTCCACTCGGCAGTGTGTGGCACTGGCCGGGTACGGCAGGCTGGGAAGCGAGCACCGACGCCACCTCTCCAGATTCGATGCAGCGTACAAAATCCTCGCGCGTCGTCCCTGGCATGAGATCGCGAAAGATCATCGGCGGCTTGCCATCGACCGGCTCGGCGTCGAGCACATACCACGACTCAGTCTTCAGATGGGCCTGAGGGTGGGTGGCGGCGTATTGCGGACTCGGGTGGACCTGCACCGAAAGATGCTCGCGAGCATCGAGAAACTTGAGCAAGAGTGGAAACGCCGGGTGGGGAGTCTGTTGCCTTTGAGTCTCGGCTCTGAAGGGTCCGTCTCCGAGCAAATGAAGCCCCCAGAGGCGCAGGGCGCCAGCGATGGTCGAGCCAGCGAGTGGTCCGTTTGCGATGACAGAGTGGGCTGCGTCCCCGCCGCCGCCACTTGCAGAAGTCGACGCCAGATCCGCCAGTTCCCAACTTTCGCCGATGAGCACGGCTGTCTCTTCGGGCATGGGCTTGCCATAGCGGATCAGGCGACGTCCGCCCCAGACCTTTTTCTTGAGGATCGGGATAAACGTCAGCGGGTAAGGGTCGGTCATCGTTGTGGCCCTCGATCAGAGCATGGTAAACTCGTCGGTTTGATCAGCGATCTTTGTGTGCTTTGACAAGGCAGACTTGAGAAGTTTTGGGTCGATGGCTTCAGTGGGGAGCAGGATCTGCTCGGCCCGCCGTGCAAGAAACAAGCGCTGGCTCAGCACCCAGAAAAGTTCGATGTCCTGGCGGGTTAGTGCGCGGCAAGGGGGACAAGTGCGAGTTTCAATATGATGAGCAAGGTCGATCCGCTCAGCAGCCGTGGCTTGCCGGGGAGTCTCGCAGAGTGCAGTCAGGCCGCTCGCCCGCCATGACCAGATGCGTGCCCTTGCACTCCCGATTGGTGAGACGACAATTCGCTCCCATTTTTCAAGGCGTCCGAAATGGGCGAGCGCGCGGCCCCGACGCGTGCCAAGTGCGTCAACGAGTCGTTGTAGTTCGCCAGCGCGTTCGAACTCCTGCGCTCGGGCCGCGGCATTCATGCGGGTTTCAAGAGTCGCTGAGAGAGTGTCAGTGCTCTGAAGGCTGAGAGACGCATGGTTGAATCGTGCAGCAAAGTTGGTCCAGGGTTCAGATCCATCGCACGGGGCAGAGCAGCGCCCCATTTCGTGGTAGACACATGCGCGGCCGTTGGGTGCTCGGCGCACTTCGTTCGGGAATCGACATAGATCGAAGCCGGCGTCGAGCATCTGTCCGAGTCGCTCGGCGGCGTGCTTGTCGGGCATCGGCCCGACAATAGCGAACCTTTCCTCTGGTTCCCACCCTTGCTCTAGTTGTGTAATGTCCCATGTGCACGCGACGCGGTCGAGACGAAGGAACCAGCACCGCATGCGATCGACTACCGCTGGGGCAGTCTCGCCGAGCCTGTCGCGAGCGAGCGTGAGGTACGCCCACTGGGCTTCGAACATCGAATCGCATCGGGCACATTCGATGTGGTGCACAACTTCGGCGAGCGAGCCGCCGCGTTCGGGATCCAGCCTCTTCTTACAGAACTCGCGCGCATCGCCCGTCACGGCGACGAGCAGGCAACTGTCATCGGCTGCGAACATCGCGACTGCGCCCGGAGAGGGCGGCACACCTTCAAGCGATGTTGGGTCTGCGTGCACGATCTCAAAGTGATTGAGTTCCACGCGATCAGAGTAACTCACTGGTGCGGGGTACGCCGGGTTTGAGTTCGGGCAGCGTAGTCGTGTGGACTTCGGCGAGGTAGCACTGATGCCGTTTCCATCCGTGGCGCATGCGAAGATGATGGTCCTCGGCGGGGTAACGCACGAACCCGAGGCCGAGCGCGAGGCGAATGCTGGCAGTGTTTTCGGGCGCGATGGTCGCGTAGAGGCGATGGAGGCCGAGGCCTTCTGAGAGGGGTGCGAAAGCGTGTCGCACCGTGAGCCGTAGGGCACTTTTCGCCAAGCCTCGCCCGGTGAAGGGCGTGCCGATCCACCATGAAGTGTCGGCCGAGAGGGTCAAGCCGCGCGAGATGTTGATGAGGCTGGCCATGCCCACAAGTTGCTGCTGATGGACAATGACGCGCCGCCACGCCGAGCGGGCCTCATCGCTGCGGATTGTGCGTTCGAGTTCATCTTCAAAGTGGCTCTCAGCGGATTGGCCAAGCGAGAAGGCGGGAAGGAACTGGCGCAGCTCATTCATGCTGGCGTTGATGAGTGCGACGTAGTCGGTGCGATCCTCCGGGCAAAGAGGCCGGAGCGTGATCGCGCGTGCGGCAGTTTCGGGAATCTCCCAGGCTGGCAATACACTGATGGGGCGCGTTGGTGACACAGCGTCCAAGCCGCGAACCAGCGACACCCCCAGGCCTATGGGGCCAGCACGACCTTCGGCCGATCTTGCGCGTTTCTTGGACACTGACTCGGACTCCGGGTCACTCCACAGTGACGCTCTTTGCCAAGTTTCTCGGCTTATCCACGTCATGTCCTCGAATCACAGCCGCGTGATATGCCAATAACTGCAATGGGACCACCGTGAGCAGCGGACTCAGCGGCTCGGGGCAGGGGGGAACAAAGACAACATCCTCGGCCAGGGATTGAATGTTGCGGTCGCCCTCGGTGGCAACGGCGATGACGTGCCCCCCGCGTGAGCGGACCTCCTCGATGTTGATCATGACCTTTTCGTACTGGCTGCCTTGCGTAGCGATAAAGACAACGGGCATGCCATCGTCGATGAGGGCGATGGGGCCGTGCTTCATCTCGGCAGCGGGCATTCCCTCGGCATGGATGTAGGAGATTTCCTTGAGTTTGAGCGCGCCTTCGAGCGCGGTGGGGTAGTTGTACCCTCGCCCGAGGAAGAGCCAGTTCTCGCGATGGGCATACTTCTGGGCGATGTTGCGGATGAGATCGTCATGCTCGAGAACGCGTTCCATCTTGTCTGGGATCTGCTCGAGTTCAGCCAGGAGCGTCGAGCAGGCGGCTTCGGACATGTGCCTGCGCCGTGCGAGATAGATCGAGATCATGGTCAGAGCCGCGACCTGTCCTGTGAACGCTTTGGTCGACGCGACACCGATCTCCGGTCCCACACGCAGATACACGCCCGCATCAGTTTCTCGTGCGATCGTCGAGCCCACGACATTGATGACGCCCAGAGCCAGCGCACCACGCTCTTTGGCTTCGGTCAGTGCGGCAAGTGTGTCTGCAGTTTCACCCGACTGGCTTACCGCGATGATGACCGTGCCTTCTTCGATGATGGGATTGCGGTAGCGGAACTCGCTGGCATACTCGCACTCGGTCGGCACGCGGGCGAAATCCTCGAACAGGTATTCACCGATCATCGCAGCGTGGAGGGCAGTGCCCTGCGCGGTCATAATGAAGCGCCGGGCCCGCACGAGTTCCTTGCTCAGCACCGAGAGTCCGCCCAGAACGATCTTGGATTCCTTGTGATCCACGCGCCCGCGCATGGCTGTGCGGATGCACGCAGGCTGTTCGTGGATCTCTTTTTTCATGTAGTGGTCGAACGTCCCAAGTTCGATCTGGTCGAGCTCGATCTCGAGTTGCTGCATCTTGGGCAGAACTTCGACGTTGTCGAGCGTCGATGTGCGGAACCCGTCGCGCGTGATGCGCACGACGTTGTAGTCGTTGATGTAGAACACCTGTGTTGTGTGTGCGACAATGGCCGAGGGGTCCGACGCGACGACGAACTCGCCGCTGCCGATACCGACGATCAGTGGCGAGCCCTTGCGGGCGCAGACGATGGTGTCGGGTTCGTGTGCACAAATTGCCGCAATGGCGTAGGCCCCGGTGACTTCGCGCAAAGCCGCTTGGACAGCCGCTTCGAGGTCGATACCTTCATCAGGGCTGTACAGTTCTCCGATGAGCATGGCCAGGACTTCGGTGTCGGTTTCGCTGACGAAGGTGTGCCCGCGCTCAGCCAGATATTGTCGTAGTGCTGCGTAGTTCTCGATGATGCCGTTGTGAACGATGGCAATGCCGTGGCGATCGTCACGGTGCGGATGGGCGTTGGATTCGGTCACGCCGCCGTGGGTTGCCCAGCGTGTGTGGGCAAGACCGAGGGTACCCATGAGGACGCCGCTGCTTTCGACCTTGGCCTCAAGGTTGGCCACGCGCCCAACGGAGCGCAGCACGGTGAGGCGCTCGCCCATGATGGCCAGCCCCGCCGAGTCGTAGCCGCGGTATTCCATCCGCTTGAGGCCTTCGATCAGGATCGGAGCTGCCTGCTTCGAGCCCAGATACGCAACGATTCCACACATGTTCGGCTTCCTCTAGGGATTCAACGTCCCCGGTGTTCTCTGGTTCATCGGTCCGGGTCATAGAAAAGGCTTGATCCCCGGGCCAAGATCATCGACGATACGCTCACTACGCCGATGTATCGTCCGAAGGTCGGTCCGGTCGGCGCTCCGTCTTGCTTCGGGCGGTTGAGTTCGCGAAAGGACGAAGGCCGGACCGCCAAAGAGTGTGCGGAGCTGACATTCGCTTGAACGATGGAGGGTCGCCATGCCTGCCCGAATCACCTGTCTTGTCGTGGGTGCAGTCCTGATTGTTGCCGGGCAAGCCTGCGCATCGGTCCCTCCTGCAGGTACGCCAAATATCGAACCGCTGGCGGGGCCAACGGTTGCTCCGTCTGATTCGGCTGCCCCGACGCTGGTCCGCTGGGGGTATGACGGTCGGCTGGTCCGGCTCGATGGGCCGATCGAAGAAACAGCCCTCGGACTGCTGAGCCTGTCCAGTGCGGAGCAATCGGCTGTCGAGGGTGTGCTTGCCAGGCGCACCGCAGAGTTTGACCGCATCGTTCTGGCCAGCATCGGCCCGCTTCAGCGGCTCGACGGTGCACGAGTCGAAGGCGACAGCCGCGCTGTTGGGAAACTTCTCGGCGAAATCGCGAGAAAGGTCTATCCACTCGTCGCGCGGGGCTCGCTGCTCAATGAGTTGCGAGAGATCCTGAGTGCGGAAAGCGCCAATCGACTTGAAGGATTGGTCATCGAGTACCGTCAGGCACTAATGCGGGATGAGCGTCAGGCGGCTCGCCGCGCGGGCCGGCCGTTCAATGCGATCGAGACACTCGCGCGGTTGCGAGGCGAAGAATTGGAACGAGCGGTCGAACGCTCAATCGAGCGATCGCTGGGTTCTCAAAGCGCAGAGTTCGAACGCTTGCTTCAGCTTGCCCGGCTCAAGCCCGAGACGGAGCAAATGATCCGCGTTCGGGCTGAGGAGTTCTTTCTGGCAGCGGAGTTGACTCCGACGAAGGAACAGCAGGAACGCTTTGCGACGGAACTGTTTCTCGATCTCGAACGCGAGGAGCGTGTGGCGGTGTTGCTGGCGTGGCTTGCAATCCAGCGAGAATCAGGGATGATGCGCAAGCCCTGAATCGAACCTATGCCCATCGAGCAGCGAGTCGGTCGCCCACGATCGAGCACAGTTTCGGCACCAGCACAGCATCACGGTGCTGCACGCTCAGGATCGGAATGACCCCTCGCTCCAGTATGCGCTGCGATGCAGTGTCCGTCAACCACGCTTCGGCACAAGGGAGCGCGACAGCATCCGAACCCGAGCCGCGCACAACCACCGGCAGGCTATCAACATCCCCTCCCGATTCGAGGTCGAACATCCAGCCCCGCTCAGCAAACCCTCGAGCGAGGATCAACGTCGGGCACATCGCCGCATTGCCCCACAGGTATGACTCGTGCGGAGAGCTCGGAGGGCACTCGTCAAACTCGAACGCATCGATCGGGTTCGTGCGCGGGCTGTAAGGCTGCCTGAGGAGGACGCGTGGCAACGCCAGCCCCAGGGCGGCGGCCTCGGGCATCGACCGCACCAGATCCCACGCGCGACCGGCTTCGGCGCATGTTTGTTGAGTCCAGTGTTCAGGCCTTGGCTGCTCGGCGATCGATGCCGACCCGATCATCCCCGCCGATGCACCAGCCAGCAGCGGTGCGCCAGCAGCGTGCGCCGCGAGTGCCAGTCCGCCAGCCAGGTGCGCATCTTCGAGCGTCGCGTCGAATGATTCGAGCAGGCAGATCACGCTCCAGGGATTCGCGCCCGCCGTGCGGCGAGGCCGCTCGACAAGCAGGTCCATCAGGCCTCCCCCGCGATGCGCCACAAGATCGTCAGCGAGTTCGGCGCGCGAGGCATCGAGCACAGAGAGCGTCAGATCCTCGGAGAGTTCCAGACGTGTGATAAGTTCGTGTATGCTTCGCCATGCCGCTTCGAGCGACTGGAACGCGGGGTCGTGCAGAATACCTCGCATGAGGTCGCTGATCGCACCGTCGATTGTTGCAGCCAAGTGAGCAAAGTCCGGCTCGGCTCCTGGCACGATAGAAGGCCCGACCAGATCGCGGATCAGTGCGTCGAGCTGACTGCGCTGCGGATTTGTCGCACCGCTACGGCTTCCGGTGCCGAGCAGGGCTTCAAACTCTGATTGAGGAGTGGCCGGGGCTTCGGCTGGTTTGGGCTCGATGATCGAACTCGCAGGCGAAGCCCACGCGCGGATCTCCGCAGCCGCAGCCGCACTCGATGCGGGGTTGAGCAACCTGGCGCGAAGCGATCGCAATGCACCGAAGACTTCGACACGGACCAGCAGGGCGTCGGGGTGGAAGTCGTCGATCTCCCTGAAACCCATGCCGAGCGCGCGCGGCGTGCCTGCTCCAATCGCAAGCCGTACATTCAGCGACGAGATTACAGTGTCCATCGTGTCGATGTCCAGCGCGTGAATCGTGCGGCCGGTCAATGACTCGACCTGCTCGCGACTGGCACGCCCCGAGAGATCGCCGATGACCAGCACCCGGAAGGGTTGCTCGGGCTCCGGGCGACTCGGTCGCTCGCTCCGCAGAGTCGAGCGCAGGTGATCGAACGAGAAGTTCATCGACATGGCACGCTCCTGACTGGGGGTGTGATTACAGGCACCCGAAGGCGCGGCGACCCCTGAGTCTACTCTTGGCGGCGCCAACGCGCCTGGCGCCCACAGCGCGGCAATAATCGCTCCTGTTCTGCGGTGCGGCGGCCCGGTTCGCCTCGCCACCCTACACCCCACGAGGGAGGGGCGCTAACTCAATTGGTAGAGTGCCAGCTTTGCAAGCTGGAAGTTAGGGGTTCGAGTCCCCTGCGCTCCATTGCTTCGTCCGATCGACGCCAGAGTCGCTCTTGCTGAAAAGCTGGAGTTTGAGAGGCGTCTAATAACCGCCTGCTGGCGCGAGAGAAGAACAATATTTCTTGAAGCGCGTCCATAAGCTCTTGAATCACGCAGAGTTGGGCGTTAGCATGTCCCCGTTGAGCCTTGGGTAGCTCAGGGGTAGAGAAACCTGTCAACGCTGTAGAATGAGGAGCGAGAGATGAAGTGCTTTCTGATGATTGCGGCTGCGGGCGTGTGCGCTGGCGGCGCGTTCGGCCAGACGATCGATCCGTACTACAACTGTGCATATACGTTTTCGAATCTCGGTTTTCCGCCTGGTGTGCTGGCGAATCTCGGGGGCTTGGTGTTCAAGCACGATGATCCGAACACCCTGCTCATCGGCGGGGCTGCAAATCAAGCGGGCGCGAACATTTACGCTGTGCCGGTCGTGCGCGACGCTGAGAACCAGATCACCGGCTGGGGTGGGACAGCGACGGTCTTCGCTGCCGCTCCGAACATCGACGGAGGCTTGTGCTATGGACCCGACGACGTGCTGTTTTTTGCTCGATACAACATGAACGGCCTCGGGCAGATCATGCCGGGGTCGGCCGCTCCGGACCGCAATATCGATTTGACGGCACTGGGATTTACATGGTCGGTCGGTGCGTTGACGGTCGTGCCGCAGGGCTTCCCGGGAGCGGGGCGGCTGAAGGTGTTTCCGTACAATTCGGGAGTGTGGCACGACGCGGAGTTGACGCCCGATGGCAACGGAACTTTTGACGTCTCGGCCCCGCTGACGGCATACTCCCTTGGCGGGGGCCCGGAGGGAATAGTGTACGTCGAGGCTGGCGCCTCGCTGTTTCCGTTCGCCAGCGTGCTCATCAGCGAGTTCGGCACCGGCATGGTCACTTCCTACGAGATCGACAACAACGGCGACCCGATTGCGGCAACTCGGCGTGTGTTCCTCAGTGGGCTCGCCGGAGCCGAAGGCGGGACGCGCGATCCGCTGACCGGCGACTTCCTGTTCTCGACCTTCGGCGGCGCCGCGGGCGTCCTCGTCGTGCGAGGTTTCACGCCTGACTGCGATGTGCCAGCCAACATCAACCGCGACTGTGCGCTCGACTTCTTCGACGTGCAGCTGTTCCTATCTTCGTTCGCGGCTGGCGATCTGTTGGCCGACTTCGTTTCAGATGGGGTGCTCAACTTCTTCGATGTGCAGGCATTCCTGGCGGGCTTTGCCGCGGGTTGCAACTGAGGGCTTTGGCCCGATTGGTGGTCGGGTGGGACCAAACGGATCGATCGTCAAATCGGTGGCCGAACGGGCTTGACTTCTGTCTCTGGCGAAGATTTTGTACAGGCACCATGCTCGCAAAGTTCCATAAAAGCAAATCCGAGAAACCGGCAGGCGCTTTCGGGCGTCCGGGTCTTGGTGCGGGTTGCTGCGGAACGCGTTGATCGAAATCAACGATTCAGGCAGGCCAGTTCAAGCCCTCGGACGCGTGTCCGGGGGCTTTTTTCGTTTGAAAGTCAGGACAGCAGAGTTGCAGATTAAGCAAGGAGTCAAGTCATGGGTCAAGCGGTTGTTTCCACAAGTTGTCCGGAGTGTGATGGAGAAGTCACGTTCAGTCGCGCCCCCCTCGCCGGGCAGGTCACGACGTGCAGCCAGTGTGGCGTCGAACTTGAGGTGACAAGCGTCGAGCCTCTGAAGTTGGAAGTCGCGCCCGAGGTTGAAGAAGACTGGGGCGAGTGATCTGGGCGGATCGACGAACCATGGAGTGTGTGCGATGAAGATTGCTCTTGGATATACGAGGCTTCGGGTCGAGGAGCGTCTGCTGCTCGATGCGTTCGAAGCCATTGGAGTCGAGGTGACTCCGATCGACCTTCGGACGGTGGTGTTCGCGCCGCCGGCGCTCGGCCGATTTGCCGAGTTCGACGCTTTTGTTGATCGATCGGTGAGTCTGACGACATCGCTCACGACGGTGCGCGTGCTCGAATCGATGGGCGTGCGGTGCATCAACCGCGGCGACGCGATCGAGGTGTGTTCGGACAAGATGCGCACCACGCTTGCCTTGCATGGTGCGGGCGTACCGACGCCGGAGATTCGTGTTGCGTCATCGCCCGAGGCAGCGCTCGAAGCGATTGAATCACTCGGCTACCCGTGCGTTCTTAAGCCGACAGTGGGTTCGTGGGGAAGGCTGGTCGCGCGGGTCAACGATCGCGATGCAGCCGAGGCCATCGTCGAGCATCGCGACACGCTCGGGTCGGTCAATCACAGCGTCTACTACGTGCAGGAGTTCATCGACAAGCCCGGGCGTGATCTGCGCGTGTTTGTCGTGGGCGGACAGACAATCGCGGCGATTGTGCGCTCAAGCGGGCATTGGGTGACCAACACGGCGCGTGGCGCAGTCGCGTCGAAGTTCGAGCTTACACCCGAGATCCGCACGATGTGCGAGGCCTCGGTGGCAGCGGTTGGAGCCGACGTCGCTGCGGTCGATGTGCTCGAGTGCCCGAGGCGCGGGCCTCTGATCAATGAACTCAATCACTCGATGGAGTTTCGCAACAGCATCGACACGACGGGGATCGACATCCCACGCAAGGTTGCTGAGCATGTCGTGCGCATCATTGAGGCAGCCAGACCTGCGGGGGTGCCAGCGTGAGTCTGCGGGCGTCTATCGTCGGCGCGAGCGGGTATACAGGCGGCGAAATCATGCGCTTGCTGACGATGCACCCGGAGGTCAAGCTCGGTCAGATCACTTCGCGTTCGCTCGCTGACAAGCCTGTGCATGTTGTTCATCCGCACCTGCGGGGGCATGTGCGCCAGAGTTTCTCGCTCGAGGCAGATCTGGAGCCATGCGATGTACTGTTCCTTTGTCTGCCTCACGGCGTGGCGGCAGGCGCGATCGATCGCTACCGCGCAATGTCTCGCGTCGTCGTCGATCTGTCGTCCGACTTTCGTTTGCGCGATGCCAAGGTGTATGAGCGCTGGTATGGTCAAACGCACCCGAAGCCCGAACTTCTTGCTGAGGCAGTCTATGGCCTGCCGGAGCTTTCACGTGCGGCACTGCCTGACACGACGCTCATCAGCGGGGTCGGGTGCAATGCCACCGCGATGAATCTCGCACTCATGCCTCTGGCGCGAGCCGGACTCATCGAGCGTGCGATTGCGGATGTCAAAGTCGGTTCATCCGAAGCCGGCGCCGAGCCCGGCCCAGGCTCTCACCACCCAACTCGCTCGCGCGCCGTACGCACATACAGCCCATCCGGCCATCGCCACCTGGCCGAAGTACAGCAGGCGCTTGGCCCCATCAATATCGAAGCAACGATCACCGCCATCGAAATGGTGCGCGGCGTGCTTGCAACGGTACACGTCCTGCCGACACGCAAGGTCGAGCAGAAGGAACTCTGGAGCCTCTATCGCGAGGCCTATGCGAAGGAGCCGTTCGTTCGCATCGTCAGCGATCGCACTGGGGCATTCCGTCTGCCAGACCCGAAGATTCTCGCGGGGTGTAACGATGCGGATGTCGGGTTTGCTATTGACGAGGGGTCTGGACGCATCATCGCCCTGTGCGCCATTGACAATCTGATGAAGGGCGCAGCGGGTTCGGCAGTGCAGGCAATGAACGTGGCGCTCGGGCTTGATGAATCACTCGGGCTTCGCTCGCCGGGTGTGCATCCCGTTTGAGCGAGAGTCGTCTGGAGGAAGAGAAATGACAGATTCACACACACGCACAGTGGTCATCAAGGTTGGCGGCGGCGAAGGCATCGATCTCGGCGCGTTCGCCGATCAGTTCGCAGCGCTTGTTCGTTCCGGCGTTCGGGCCGTACTTGTTCATGGCGGCTCGCACGAGACCAACGTACTCTCCGAAAAGCTGGGCCATCCGCCACGCACCATCACCAGTCCGTCAGGGCATACCAGCCGGCGGACCGATCGAGCAACGCTCGAAATCTTCGAGATGGTCTACTGCGGCAAGGTCAACAAGGGGATCGTGGAGCAACTTCGCGCCAAAGGCGTCGATGCAATCGGGCTCTCGGGCATCGACGGCGGGCTTTGGACTGGTGAACGCAAGACGGCGATTCGCGCGGTCGAAGACGGCGCGACCGTTATCATTCGCGATGATCTTTCGGGGCGTGTTACGTCGGTCGATGCGTCCCTGCTCGATCTGCTTCTAGGCGCGGGACGCACTCCGGTGCTGACTCCGCCAGCCGTGACTGCTGATGGCGTGGCGATCAACGTCGACGCGGATCGCGCAGCCGCCCTCACCGCGGTGGCATTGCGGGCCGATGAACTGCTGCTTCTGTCGAACGTGCCCGGTGTCCTGCGTGATCCGGCCGATCGTTCGAGCCTGATCGCGTCGACTGCCGAGGTCGGTCTTGACGCTGTGCGTGAAGCTGCGAAGGGACGCATGAAGAACAAAGTGCTCGCAGCCGAGGAAGCAACCGAGGGTGGAGTGGCCCGTGTGGTCATCGGGTGCGCCAACGGCCCCACCGCGCTGGCCGACGCACTTGCCGGCCGAGGTACTCTCTTTGAAGGAGTTCGCGCGTGATTCCCGACGACGCAACACTCGATCTGCTAGGCTTGCCATCCAACGACCGCCGCGCGGTCGAGATTCTGTATGACCTTGTCTCCACACCCAGCGTGTCTGACCATGAAGGGCCAGCGGTTTCGCGCTTCATTCAGGCTGCCCGCTCGCTTGATCTGGAGTTCGAGATCGACGAAGCGGGCAATGGCGTCGCGCGCCGGCGCGCTCTCACCAAGTCGCGCGTGCAGATTGTTCTGCTTGGTCACATTGATACAGTCCCGGGCCACATTCCCGTTCGCATCGAGAACCGCGAACTCTGGGGCCGCGGCTCGGTCGATGCCAAAGGTCCGCTCGCCGCGATGCTCCTGGCCGGTGCGCAGGCGTCAATCCCCGATGACACAGAATTGCTTGTTGTCGCAGCAGTGGGGGAGGAAACGACCGCCTCGCTCGGTGCACGCCATCTGACGCGAGAGTTGCGCCCGTCGGCGTGTATCATTGGTGAACCCAGCGGATGGGACGGCGTCACACTCGGATACAAAGGCCGTGTACTCGTCGAAGCGGCCTCGCGCCGACCGAGCGCACATAGCGGAGGCCCAACCGGCTCGCCACCCGACGTTCTCTTTGCGTGGTGGCAGCGCGTGCTCGATCATGCTTCAAGGCTCAGTGCGGGCGCAACTCGCGACTTTGACCGCCTGCAATGTACGATTCTCGATATGACATCATCATCGGATGGCCTCGAAGATGTCGCGTCGATCCGCGCCGGGTTTCGGCTTCCGCCAAGTGTTGTGCCCGCGCAGTTGCAGGCCGATCTCTTCGATATCGCGGGCGATGATGTCTCCCTGACATGCGCTGGCCGCGAGTCGGCATATGCCACCGATCGAAATGACCCGGTTGTGCGTGCCCTCTCGGGCGCGATCCGTGCGAGCGGCGCAACTCCCAGGCCTAAACTAAAGACGGGAACCGCCGACCTGAACATCGTCGCTCCGGTGTGGCAGTGTCCGATCGCGGCCTACGGCCCGGGGGATTCCGGCCTCGACCACACACCGCACGAACGGCTCAACATCGACGAATTTCTCCGCTCCGTCCGCGTCCTCCAGGCAGCACTCGCGACGCTCGCAGCCGAACTCAGCGCCTCAGGAATCGAACCCGCAACAGTGTCCTGATCGCATGCTCGATTGCTACGCTTGACCATGTTCATGGCGCTCGCAGGCGGCCTCGGCCTGTTTCTCTTGGGCATGATTCTGATGACCGACGGGCTCAAAGCGCTCGCCGGTCGGGCCCTGCGCCAGATTCTCACGCGATTTGTCTCCGGATCCGTTTCCGGCGTCGGGTGGGGTGCGCTTGTCACCGCTCTCGTGCAATCCTCGACCGCAACCACCGTCGCAACCGTCGGATTCGTCAGCGCTGGCCTGCTGACCTTCACGCAAGCAGTCGGAGTCATTTTCGGCGCCAACCTCGGCACCACGAGCACCGGGTGGATCGTCTCGCAACTTGGCTTCAAAGTGTCACTCGGCAAATTCGCCCCACCGATTCTTCTCGTGGGTGTTCTCATGTATCTGCTCGGCAAGACACGCACAAAACACATCGGTCAGGCGCTCGCTGGCTTCGGGTTGCTCTTCATCGGGATCGACATGCTTCAACTCGGCATGTCCGATATGGCCACTCGCTTTGATCCCGCACAGTTTCCAGGTTTTTCGAACGGAGGAATGCTGTCGAGGCTCATTCTCGTCGGGTTCGGTTTCGCCATGACGCTGATCATGCAGTCATCTAGCGCGTCCATGGCGACAACCCTTGCGGCCGTCTTCGCCGGAGCGATCGGGTACGAACAGGCTGCAGCACTGATCATCGGCCACAACATCGGCACGACACCGACCGCAATCGCAGCCTCGATAGGGGCTCCAGTTGCCGCGAAGCGCACTGCGATGGCGCATGTGTTGTTCAACCTGCTGATTGGAGGCGTTGCCTTTGTCTTTCTTCCTCTGATCCTCTCCGGCATCGATTGGGCAGCACACATGTTCGGGGGCGATGATGCCCCGACGCGCCTCGCGCTCTTTCACACGACTGTCAAGACCCTTGGGGTGCTCTTGCTCCTGCCTGTCGTGCGCCCGTTCTCAAGAGCGATCGAGCGGATTCTCCCCGATCGCGCTCCAAAGCCTACACGCTTCCTAGCGCCTGCTGTCGCGCAGGTCGGTCCCGTTGCACTCGAGGCAGCACGCCGTTCGCTTGCACTCATTCTTTCCGAGACCGGTGTCATCCTTCATCGCGTTCTGGCGAGTGGAAATCTTGCGCCACGAGCTGAAGAATTGCTCGACGAAGCCGATCGAGGTGTCGATGAAACACGTCGATTCATTCACACTCTCGCCAGAGCAGCCCAGAATGAAGAGGAAGCCACTCGCCACGCCGCCCTGATGCACGCCAGCGATCACCTCTCACGCCTCATCGAGAACATGCACGAGGTTCCTCAATCGCATACGCAACTGTCTGTTTTTGCCGATGCGGTGCTCCTGGAACTGACTCCCAGGCTTATCGAATGCAGCGACAACCTCTCTCAGCGCGCAGCATCCATCGCGACCGAAGGCAAGCCGTGCCCTTCATTTTCGGCCGAAGTTCAGGCACTTGAACAACTTTCAGCAGCCATCGCTGAGCGCCGAAAGTCCGAGCGCCGTGCTGCACTCAAACTTGCTGCATCAGGGCGGCTCGATCCTGATGTCGCTGTTGCACGCATTGAAGCCCTTTTATGGCTCGACGGCGTAGCCTATCACCTTTGGCGCGCAGGACATTACCTTGACGAGCAGCTTCCCACCGATGTCCACGATCAGGCACTCCAATCGAGCGGCGATCCTCAGTCCTGACGTGCACCAGTCCACCGCGAAAAGAACCGCATCCCTGTTCCTGGCTTTGGTTCCAGCGCCAGGTCCGGCTCCCACCTGAGCCATTCCGCGTCAGGCTCGCCAGCAACGTCGAACACATGACCAGGTTCGACAGCCGCACCGGCGCGCGGCGGCGTTGCAAACGCAATGGCCCCACTCACAAGTGATTCGAGCGAATCCGCTCGCACCGTCAAGCCTCGGAACCAGCCAAAGTCCACGCCGATCCCGCTGGCTTTATAAAACCGCGTGCGCTCGCGCACCAACGCAGCATGCTCGGCCACGATGATTGCCTCCACCTCCACCTGCCGCGCATTGGGTGACAATCGAACATCCTGCACATGCCCTACCGGAATATCGCGGTACAGGATCGGCGAACCCACAGACACCGTTCCGCGCCTGGGCATCATGAGCACGACCCGAAGCCCATCGCCCAGCTCGGCCGCACCCTTCGGCGCGTCGCGCAGCCCGTCAAACTTCGCGCGAAACACCGCATCACCCGCCCGCGGCAGCACATTGAGATATGTCGGGCCCATCAGCGTCTCAAGCCCCGATACACCCGCAAGGCTGACTTCCGGTTTCGCAACCCAGAACCGTGAATGTTCACGCGCAAGTGCCCCAGCTTCCGGGCGCAGCTCGGCTTCAACAACGACTGCACGCAGATCCTCAGCCAGACGCACATCACGAATGTCACCGACGCGAATCCCCCGATACATCACAGCATCGCCGGGGCGCAGTCCGCCCGCGTCCTCGAAGGTAATGCTCACCCGAAGCCCGCGTTGCTGCCACGCAGAATGAGCGAGTAACCCTGCACCGATAAGCGCAAGAATTGGAACAAGCCACGCAAGGCTCACGCGCCGCCGACGGACCTGAATGATCGGTGTCATTGCGTCTTGGCTCATGTCTCTATCTCCCAGATGGCGTGCGGGTCAAACACAGCCGTCGATATCAGGCTCAGCACAACTACGCTCGCAAACGCGATCAGCCCCGGACCTGGCGATACCTCGACCCAACTGCCCAGTTTCACCGCAGCCACCAGCAGCGCTACCAACAGCACATCAACCATGCCCCAGCGCCCGATCCACTCCACGAGTCGATACACCTGTGCGCGATGCTCGGGTCGGGCGATGATGCGAGGCATCGACAGCGCGAGCATGGCCGACAGTTTCGCGATGGGGGCGATGATCGAACACACCAACACCACGACCGCCACGATCCACTCGCCATCGGCAAACAACTCGGCCACGCCGTTCCAGATATTGGTGGTGTGCTCGTGCCCGAGCCTTTCGATCTTCATGATTGGGAGCCCGACTCCGAGTGGATACAGAATCAGCGCGGCGCACGCGAATGCTGCCGCCCGCGACCTGTTCCGGGGATGCCCCGTCATATTCAGCCGCGACCGGCAACGCACACAGCGGGCTTCTTCCCGGGCAGAAAGCGTCGGCACCGCATGCACAAGCCCGCAACAATGACACGCCCGCAAGTTCGACGCGCTCATACCCACCAGAATAACGATTGGTCTTTGATCGCGGGAAGTTTCAGCCGATGATGACAGGCCAAGGAGTTCCGGCCATGATGCGCACACCGTTCGACATCGCGTACTTTTCCCTGGAAATCGGCCTTGAAGGGGATATCCCTACATATTCTGGAGGCCTCGGGATTCTCGCCGGGGACACTATCAAAGCTGCTGCCGACCTTGAACTTCCGATGGTCGGGGTCACTCTCCTGTATCGGGAGGGGTACTTCCGGCAGGAACTCGACGCGAACGGGACACAAACAGAGCATCCCGCCGAGTGGAATCCTGAGAGCATGTTCACGTTGATGTCGCCTCGTGTGAGCGTGCCGGTCGAAGGGCGCCAGGTGCAGATTCGTGCGTTCCGTCAGAACGTCGTTGGCGTGACGGGGCACGTTGTGCCGGTGTACTACCTTGACACGGACCTTCCGGAGAACGATCCGGAGGCCCGAAAAATCGCGGCCCGTTTGTACGCCGGGGATACCGACCACAGGTTGCGTCAGGAGGCCATTCTTGGCATCGGCGGGCGTCGCATGATTCGCGCGATCGGGCACGATGTCGGGTGCTTCCACATGAATGAGGGTCACGCTTGTTTTCTCACGGTCGATCTCCTGAGTGAGTATCTGTGTCGCACACAAACACAGGTGATCCACTCCGATGCGCTGGCCGATGTCCGCCGCAGGTGTGTTTTTACGACACACACACCCATTCCTGCTGGGCACGACCGGTTCCGCATCGACCGTGTGCGCGCGATCATCGGTGATCACCCGGTGTTTCACCGTCCGGATCTCTACGGCGGCGGGGACGTTCTGAACACCACAGTCCTCGCGCTCAACCTGAGCAAGTTTGCTAATGGTGTTGCGCGCAAGCATGGCGAAGTTTCGCGGGAGATGTTTGCGGGCTACGACATCAGTGCAATCACCAATGGCGTGCATGCGGCGACGTGGGCGTGTCCGCAGATGCGACAACTCTTCGACGAGTTCATTCCCCAGTGGCGGTGGAACAACACCGAGCTGCGACTGGCCCGGCGTATTCCCGCTGATCGACTCTGGCTCGGGCACATGAGCGCGAAGCGCGATCTGACGAATCATGTCGCACACTCGACGCATGGAGATGTGCAGCTCGACCCGGAGGCGTTCATCATCACCTTTGCGCGACGCGCGACAGAATACAAGCGCATGAAACTGCTCCTGAGCAATCCGGATCGCCTGCGCGAGATTGTCCGCAAGAATGGCCAGATCCAGATTCTGTACGCCGGAAAGGCGCACCCGCATGACGGTATCGGGCGCGAGATCATGCACCAGGTTCATCAGGCAATCGAATCGCTTCGCGGGGATGTCAAAGCGGTTTTTCTACCAAACTACAGCATCGATCTGGCTCGCAAACTTGTTGCGGGCAGTGATGTCTGGCTGAATACACCAAGGCCGCCACTCGAAGCCTCAGGCACCAGTGGAATGAAGGCTGCGATCAATGGCGTTCCATCGCTGAGCACGCTCGACGGATGGTGGCTCGAAGGGTGGATCGAAGGTGTCACCGGGTGGCGCATCGGCACGCTTCAGGACGACATTCGCTCGCAACCGGCGGAGGAAATGGATCGGCGACACGCTGATCATCTGTACCATCAACTCGAACACGCGGTGCTGCCGACATATTACAAGGACCGTGCGTCGTGGATCGACATGATGTACTCGTGCATCGAGATCAACGGCTCGCACTTCACGACCGAACGCATGGTGCGAGAGTACGCCCAGCGCGGTTACGCGCTCTAGTTTCTCAAGACCGAACCGAGACTGCGAACACGCCACATTGAACCAGGTCGTCCGTCAATCGAACAACTTTGGCGGATCTTCGTCGGTCCCCCGGCCACTGAAGCGGCGATTCGTGGCCTGATCGTCAAAGGCCAGTATCGAACCGTCGGCAGCCTTGGTATACCCCATGTCTTCGGCGGTTGCGGTTTCAACGTGTCCATCGCAGAACGAGTAGTTGGCGCGCCCGCGGTGGCGTTCGTGCGGGCCCGAGCGGTGATCGGGGAGTCGTGCCCTGGGGTCTGCGTAGTCGCCATTCTGGATCATACGAGGCGGGTCGATGACGTATCCGTGCCCGCCCTCAGCCAATCCCGCCGGGTCGCGCGAGCCGTCGGGACGATTGGATGTGCGCATCGCAGGTGGTTTGCCCGCAGCTGTGCCGAGACTGTCGGCCGCGAGCACCGTCGTAGACGCATCAATGGCACTTGCCTTGACCGGGAATCGGATGAATCCCTGTAAGGCATTGTCGTTCTTGAACCGCGCGTTGCCGAGGAACTGATAGTTGTAGCCGTAGCAATAATTGCGTGAACTTGTCCAGTCGGCAGCACTGGGGCAAAGGAAGACATCGGACCCATCGACCTGAATCGGATGTTCATCATCGCGTTCTGGAGATGGGGTCGAGTACGCGTCGAACCCTGCTGCTGCTCCGATGACCGCGAACCACCGGGGGCGATACTGCAATCCATTCCCGAGCGGATACACATTGCGTGATTCGTCGGCATATCGCCCGGGTTGCGCGGGGGCTGAAATTTCCTGATTTGAGTCGGCGTACATCTGCCACCCTATGGCGACCTGTCGCATGTTCGAGGCGCAGATCGTGGTACGAGCCGTATCGCGAGCCGAGGCCAGGGCGGGCAGAAGTATGGCGATCAGCATCGCGATGATCGCGATGACAACAAGGAGTTCGATCAGTGTGAATGCTCGGGTCTGCGGTCGGGTCATGATTGGGCAACGATACGCACGTTCAGCGTGAGGGTTCGCCGCTACCCGACTATACTGCCCGCCAAGGGCGGCGATCGTCCGAGAAATCAGACTGTCATGCATCTCAAGGACATCTTTACCAAACATCGCACCACCTTCTCGTTCGAGTTCTTTCCGCCCAGGGACGAGCAGGCTGCGGATGATTTGTTCGTTTCGATCAGCGAGCTCGAGCAGTTGCGGCCGACTTTCGTCTCGGTGACCTACGGGGCGGGAGGCTCGACCCGCGAACTCACGAACAACCTCGTGGTCCGGATTCGCAAAGAAACAGCCCTCGACCCGGTGCCTCACCTGACATGCGTCTGCCAGCAGGAAGGCGAGATCACGGAAGTTCTGGAGCGTTACGCCCAGCACGGCATCAGCAACATTCTGGCGCTGAGGGGTGATCCGCCGCGAGGCATGGCGGATTACGACCCGCAGCAGGACACGTTCAAGCAGGCTGCAGAACTGGTGCGGTTCATTCGGGCTTTTGGCGACCGCCACATGCATGCTGACAAACGTGGCTTCGGCATTGCCGTCGCGGGTTTCCCTGAGGGCCATCATTCGACACCGAACCGTTTGCTCGAGATCGAGTATCTCAAGGCCAAGGTTGACGCCGGCGCTGATTGCATCATCACGCAGTTGTTCTTTGACAACCGGGACTTCTATGACTTCCGCGATCGATGCACGCTTGCGGGGATTCACGTCCCGATTATCGCGGGGGTGATGCCGATCACCTCCAAGGCGGGCATGGGTCGTATGGCTGAGCTTGCGCTCGGGGCTCGCTATCCCGCACCACTTCTGCGTTCCATTGCTCGCACCGATGGCTCGAACGAGAACGTTCGCCGCGTGGGGGTGCATTGGGCGACCGAGCAGTGCCGCGATCTGCTCGACCACGACGTGGCTGGCATCCATCTGTACACGCTCAACAAGTCGACCGCGACGCGAGAGATTTACCGCACTCTCGGGGTGCAGGATTCGCGCGCGCTTCAGGGCTGAATCACGAGTTTCAGTGTCCGTGCTCGACGATTTCCTTGAGCCCGCCTCTGAACTTCGCGATTTCGTCGGGGTCTCCGAACATTCGAAGCACCATCTCGCGTGTCTGCTGATCGACTTTCGGTGGCTCATGCCCGGTGAGTTTGGTGAAGAGGGCAGAATCGATTCCCAGATACGCGCGCATGGCGTGGTCATACACGGCCGAGTCGGCGTCGCGAGTCAGATCGAGCCGAAGTTCGTTAATGACCTTGGTTCCCATCGGCAGCCAACCTTCGTAGAAGGACTCGCGCGAGATGTGCTCGCGGATCCACTCGCCGATCGGGCCGCGATAGGGGGGCGTGGCCATTTGCGAGGCAGGTCTGCCAGACTTGCGGCAGACGAACCCAGGTGTCGCTGCGGTTGGGGGAACTTTCTTTGCCGCCGTTGGCACAGGGCGACCAAGTTTTTCGAGCAGTTCTCCCATCGCTTTTTGAGGCATCAGGTCGCCGCGTTCGGCTGCAACGATGTAGCCTTCGGCCAGCACCATTGCTGCCTGTTCGGTATTTTGATTGGCCATGAGGGCGGTGCCAGCGAGTTGATAGGCCTTGCTCATCGATGGATTGAGTTCGGTGCAACGGATGTAAGCTGCAGCGGCCTTTTCATAGAAACCACCCTGGTTGTAGGCTCCGCCGAGCGAGAAATAGGCCATGTCATTTGTCTGGTCTTCAGCCACGAGTGCTTCGAAGCGGGCAATGCGTTCGTTGAGATCCATGTGCGTCCTCCGGAATCACACAACGATAGGGCGCCGGGCGCGCCGACCCGCTGTCGCGACCTTAGACTCTGGCCATGCGCAGCCCGGCAAGGGTCGATATGGGAGTCCGCCTCGCGGGGCTAAATCTGGCCAGCCCCGTTGTTCTTGCAGCCGGAACGGCGGGGGTGCTTGACGAGGCGGCCGATGTGATGGATCTTTCGCGCATTGGTGCCGTCGTGACCAAGTCGATCACGCCGCTGCCGCGCGACGGCAACGCGCTCTGGCGTGTCCTTCCTGAGCGCACGGGCATGCTCAACGCGATCGGACTCGCGAACCCTGGCATCGAACGCTTCATATTGGAGTTTGCACCGCGAGCGGAGAGTGTGCGTTGCCCGGTCATCGCGTCAGCTGCCGGCTTTTCGATCGCGGACTATGTCTGTGTGGTTGAAGGTTTGGCTGAGTGCGCGGAGATCGCAGCGATTGAGTTGAATGTTTCGTGTCCGAATGTGCACGGCGCGACGGAGTTCGGAGCCGACGTCAAAGCCCTTGGCGAACTGGTGCAGGCTGTGCGGAGAGTCGCCGCCAGCAAGCCGCTGATCGTCAAACTACCACCGGTTGCTGTCGCTGCTCCGACGAGTATTGTGGATCTTGCGCGAACAGCCATTGACAACGGCGCGGGCGCTCTGACGCTGTGCAACACGATGCCCGCGATGGCGATCGACATCAGGACGCGCGAGCCGGGGCTTGGCAACGTGACCGGAGGATTGTCAGGGCCGGCGATTCACGCCGTGGTGGTTCGTCTGGTTCACCTCGTCTACAGGGGAGTTGCGCGCGACGCCGGGGTGCCGATCATCGGGCTCGGCGGCGTGATGAACGGGCGTGACGCGGCGGAGTTCATTCTTGCGGGTGCGTCGGCTGTGGGGGTTGGAACAGCCATGTTTGTTGATACAAGGCGACCGATGCACATAGCTCGCGATCTCGAACAATGGGCAGCTTCGCAAGGCGTGGAAAGAATCGCGGAACTCACAGGCGCAGTGCGCTGTTGAATCGATTTCAGTTGACGGCTTCGGTCTGTTCGCCACGCATCTCTGCCAGTGCCTTGCGCAGGGATCCGCTTGGCTTGGCGGCCGGTGTTTCTTCATCGGCTGTGATGCGGCCTTTCTCATCGACCTGATCAAACTTCACCGCCACGCGCTTCGACACCCCGCGTTCCTGCTGCGTGACGCCATAGAGGCGATCGGCGACCTGCATCGTTCGCTTGTTGTGCGTGATGACGATGAATCGGCTCTTGTCGGTAAACTGGCGCACCGCCTGGCAGAATCTGCCGACGTTGGCTTCGTCGAGCGCGGCGTCCACTTCGTCGAGCACGCAGAAGCAGCTCGGCTTGGAGCGGAAGATCGACATGAGCAGCGCGACAGCTGTCAGCGTTTTTTCGCCACCGGAGAGCTGGCTGATCGAGCGGGGTTCCTTGCCTGGGGGCTTGGCGATGACCTCGATGCCGCTCTCGAGCAGATCGATGTCTTCGGTGCGGATTTTCTGGCCATCGACCTCTTTGGTCAGGCCCATGAGTCGCACTTCCGCTCGCCCGCCGCCGAAGAGCAGGCGGAACATCCCGTCGCGCCCGCCGAAATTCTCGCGGATCTTCTCGAACACGTCTCCGAACTGCTCGCGGCTGGCGATATTGAGTTTCTCGATGAGCGTCGCCAGGCGAATGCGGGCGTCGTCGATGTCGGCGACTTGCGCGATCAACTCTTCGTTCTTTTCTTCCAGTTGCGTCTCTTCCTCGATCGAATCGAGATTGACGTTCCCCAGTCGCTTGATTTCGTCACGAAGGACATTGGCACGGGCTGCTGACTCGCGCATGTCTATCGGTTCGACATCCGGCTCGGCCATGAGTGACCGGTAGTCGTCATACTCGTTGGCGACGTTGACCATCAGCTCTTCGCGCGTGCGATCCTCAATCGACTCCCGCTTGACTTCGAGCTCACGGCGGCGGGCTTCGAGTTCATGCCACGCCTGATCGGCAGTCGAAGCTGCCTGTCGCACCCCCGCAAGGCGCATCGCCAGCCCTCCGACGTGCTGCGTTGCGGCTGTGGCCCGCTCGGCCAGTGTTGAGGCCGACGCGCGACGTCTCTCAACCTCCGCTCGGTTTTGAGCCAGTGTGTCCGAAGCTTCGGCGATCATCACCCGGTAGTGCTCGGCCCGCTCGGTGGCCTGCTCGAGGTGACGCTCGAACTCGTCGCGGCGGCGCTCGAGCGCGTCGCACTCCGATTCAAGACGACTGATTTCGCGGCGTGTCGATGCGAGTTGCTCGCCTCGCTTGCTCACTTCTGCCCGTTGTGCCGCCATGACTTCGCTGGCATCGTGGACGATCTGCTCGTGGGCATCGAGCGCGATTTCGAGTTTCTCGACCGTTTCGGTGTGTTCGGCGAGCAGGCGTTCAAGTTTAGCGGCGCGTTCGCGCAGTTCGCTCTGATGCTGCTTGGCTGCGGTTGCGCGATCCGCAATCTGCGACCGTTCATCATCGAGCGCAGCGGTATCGCGCATCGCACGGTCAAGGTCGGACAGCAGGCGATCGGCGAGCGTCTGCTTTGAAACAAGTGTTCGCCGGGACTCGGCGAGTTGGGCATCGAGCGTCGAGCGCTGCTGTTCGATGGCTGCAACTTCGCTGTCAAGGCGAGCGAGCACCGCCCGTTCGGCGTCGAGCGAGGCCGATAGCGTTTCCAGTTCGGCTCGCAGTTGCCGCAGTTCGCTGTGCCGCTGCAGGATGCCTGCGCCCTCATCGACCGAGCCTGCCGGCCCGGCGGTGACGCGGCCATCGGGCTCGACAAGCGTGCCATCGCGCGTCACGAAACGCCGTCCTTGCATGGGACCAGCCCCGAGCAGCAAAGCCGCATCGACGTCCTCAACCAGCACGGCCGAATCCAGAAGTCGATCGAGCAGGTCGCTGACGAAACCGGCAAGCGTTGCATCGACGCCTTCGCGCACTCGAACTACGTGGCGCAGTTCGACGAGCCGTGCGCCCGCGACCATCATCAGATCGCCCAGCGGCGTGAGCGCGTCGCCAACCTCAGCCTGCAAAGAGAGGAATGTGACGCGCCCCGGCAACCGCCCGAGTTCATCATCGGTCGGCAGCATCGTGAGCGTCGGCACCAGCACCGCCTGCACCAGATCGCCCAGCGCGATCTCCACAAACGGAGCGTGATCCTGATCAGTCTCGATCAAGTCGGCCAAAGGCGCGATGGCTTGGCTAAATCCTGCCCCGCTCGCCCGTTGATCAAATACCGCCTTGACCGCGGACCCGAGCCCCACGCGCCCTCTGGCCATGTCGTCGAGCGTCGCGCGTCGGCTGTCAAGCCGAACAACCTGCTGATCCAGGTGTGCCACTGAAGTCGCCCGCGCCTGTCGATCGCTCGACAGCGATTCCCCAGCCGAACGCACCTGCGCAAGATCCGCTTCGAGCGAACCGATGGCTCGGTCGAGCTTATGCACATCGTTACTGGTGCCCTTGTGCTGCTCGCGCAGGGCGTCGACTTCGCGCGACCGCGCCTCACGCTTGGCGCTCAGCGTTCGTTCCTGCTCGGCTAGAGACTCGACGCGCCGCCCGTCGGCTTCGATCGAAGCGGCCAGACCCGCAAGATTCCGCTCCATTTCCGCCAATTGCGAGCGCTGCTCGGCCAGTTCGTTGCGTTCTTCAGCCATAGCGGCCGAGGCCTCAGCCCGCCGCTTCGAGGCCGCATCGAGATGCCCTTCGGCATCCGAGAGCGCCTCAGCCAGTGCCGCCAGATCTTCGCGCCGCGTGTCAATCGTGCTGGCCATGCCGTGCAACTGCGAGGCCGCTTCGGCCAGCCGCTGCTGATCGATCTCGACTTGGCGCTGCGATTCTTCAATCGAACGCTCGGCCATGGCGCGCCGCTGTTCGGCCGATGCGATCGCGTGCTCACTCGACCGCACAAGGTCATCGACGCGCCGTTGTTCACTCAGGACGTCGTGCCGCGCGAGTTCGGCCTCCTGCTTCTCTGCTTCGACGGTGCGCAGTTCTTCTGCTGCGACAGCGCGTGCCCGTTCGGCCTCATCGAGCCGATCTTCGACTTCGCCCAGCGACCCGCGCACCTCGTGGTACTGATGGAACGCCAGTGCGAGCCGCAAGGCCCGGTGTTCGCTGTCGAGTTCCATGAACCGCCGCGCTTTGGCCGCCTGTCCACGCACAAAGCGCAGCCGGCGTTCGGTCGAGTCGAGCTGCTCGCGTGTGCGCACCAGATTGGCTTCGGTGCGTTCGAGTTTGCGCTGGGCCTCGATGCGACGCTGCTTGTACTTGGCCACGCCCGCAGCTTCTTCAAAGATCGTCCGACGCTCCTGTGGGCTGGCCAGCAGCATCGCGTCAACCTTGCCCTGTTCGATGATCGAGTACGCGTCGGCCCCAACCCCCGTGTCGAGGAACAGATCGCGGATGTCGCGCAGTCGCGCCAGGCGGCCGTTGATGAGATATTGACTCTTGCCGTCGCGATACAGCCGCCGTTCGACTTCCACCGTGTCAGAGTCGATCGGGAGCGAACGCCCGATGCGTCCACGCTGGCTGATAATCGCGCGGGCTTCGCTCTCGCCCTCCTCGATAGCCTCGGCCTCATGCACGCTCAGAGCGGGCTGGACGCCTTCCGATGGAATCGTTGACTCTGCGTTCAGCGAGGGCTGGGCCGGGGTGTCGAATGCTTCGGCCGCTCCGGCTTCGCTTTCATCAATGTTGCCCTCAACTTGGCCGGGCTCCCCCTCGCGCTCAGGTTCGGTGGGTTCGATCTCGCGCGCTCGTACCAGCTCCAGAATCTCCGGCGGGAGCGGCGGGTTCTCGAACGACAGCGTCACGCTCGCCAAGCCCCCCGGCTTGCGCCCGACAGACCCTGCAAAGATGACGTCAATCATCTCCTTGCCTCGCAGGCTTTTGCTCGACCGCTCGCCGAGCACCCATTTGATGGCGTCAACCAGATTGCTCTTGCCGCAGCCGTTGGGGCCCACGATTCCCGTGATCGGGTCGTCGAAAGTGAACTCGGTTCGGTCAGCGAACGACTTGAACCCCGCCAAAGTCAGGCGCGTCAGGCGCAGGCCTGGGGCGAGCGTGATGGGCTCGGCTGCCGCGATGCACGCTTCACCGAGTTTCTCGGTGCTCTCGGCCAAGGATTCGGTGTGCTCGCTGTCCATGCCCGTCTCAACGCCCCCTCACCGTCCCACCCCTCGTGGTAGGAATGGACTCGGGCCCATCATATCGTATCGGCAGCACTCGCGCCACTGCACCAGCCAATTGGTCGTGCTGTAATGCTCGCCCAAAGAACCCGGAGCCGGCCAACCGTCCCCGACCTTCCACGAGCCACTACGACCCGATCCCCACCTGGGCCAGCAGGGGCCCGACGTCGACCGGCCGCCCTTCGAGCGACGACCGACGCACCGCCTCCATCACGCAGAACGTCTCGATTCCTTCTTCAAGCCCCGGCGACGCGGGCTTGCCCTCGATCAGCGACCGGGCGAAGTGGTCGGCGTAGTTGGCGAACTCGCCATAGTGCATGCCGTGGACCTCACTGCCAAAGTAGTAATGCCGACCGGCATAGAGGCAGTCCTCGGTCACTTGTTCCATCTCGCCCGCCTCGAAGGCACCCGGCACCCCGGAGCCTCCGAGCCCCGTGTGCACATATTTCATGTCGTGATATTGCGCAAGACTGGTGCCATCGGTGCCGTAGACCATCAGTTCGATGCAGTTGCGGGCCGTCGGCAGTTCGTGGCAGCCGTAATGCCCCATGGCGCGCCCGATGCGTCCGTCCTCAGCCACGAAGTTGGCAATGACGACATCGTTGCTCGCCACCCCGAACTCCCGTCCCATTGCGCTCTTGAATCCGTATGCCGAAACCTGCATGATCCGCCCGAGATACCACCGCACCAAATCAATCGGATGGCTCATGCCCAGAAAGATCCAGTCCGTGTCCCTGGCCACCCACGGGCTCTTGCGGTAGTACCAGTCCATCCGGTGGATATAGTGCGCGTCGATCAGTTCGACGCCCCCCAGCCCGCCGAACTCGCCGCGCTCGAGCGACGCTCGCTGCCGTCGAAACGGCTCAAAGAAGCGCGAACTCTGTCCGACGAGCAGCCTTCTCCCCGTCTTGCGACCTGCAGCCAGGATGCGCCGCGCATCATCAAGGCTCGCGATGAGTGGCTTGGTGCAGATCACATCCTTGCCCGCTTCGAACGCCTGCTCGATGTGGTCAGCGTGCAGCGCGTCGGGCGTGTAGATGGCAACGATGTCGACCTCCGGCCTCGCAAGCATCTCGTCGTAGTCCGCAGTCAGGAACAGGTGCGGCAATTCGCTCGCGCTGGCGTGCCGCTTTTCTACAGAAAGGTCACAGCCCGCGACCGCACGGGCGTAGCGACATCGGCTCTCGAGCGCGAGCAGCAGCGTTCGCCCTTCGTGCAGCCCCAAAACGCCGACCCCCAAGGCACGCTCATGCTTGATTGGTGTCTCGACCGGCTGCGTGCCGGGAATGTGTGTAATGAAGCCCATGTGCGTCTCCGTCAGCCGTCTGCGGCGGTTGGCTGCGGGCTTTGCTCGCGCACCAGCGCGTCGATGGCGGCCCGCATTGGGAGGGAGGGTATCGCGCCCGCGACGGTCGTTGCCAGCGCCCCGGCCGCTGCGGCAAAGCGCAGGGCAATGGCCAGATCCGCGCCCGCCGCCGTCGCAGCCGCCCACGCACCACAGAAGGCGTCGCCAGCACCAACCGTGTCGATCGTGTCGACGCGGAATGACGGCTGCCTCAGCACCTCGCCGTTCTCAATCGCGAGCACACCGATCGCAGCAAGCGTGATGATGACAGTGCGCGGGCCAAGGTCTGTCAGTGCGCGGGCGGTTTCTTCGATCGAGTTCTCGGCAGCTGTCCCTGCCAGCAGTGCTGCCTCGCCGGCATTCACAATTAGTGTATCGACGTTCGCAAGCAAGCTTTCGGGCAGCGTCGAGGCTGGTGCCGCGTTGAGCGCAACATGCACACCAGCCGTTCGCGCGATGCCCGCAGCAGCCACAACAGTTTCGAGCGGGACTTCCAACTGCATGAGCAAAACACGCGAGCGCACCAGCAAAGGCCTGGCCCGCTCGACCATCGCAGCATCGACTCGCGCATTGGCACCAGGCGCGACAACAATCGTGTTCTCGCCCGCGTCATCGACTGTGATGATCGCCACGCCCGAGTGCTCGTTCTCGATTGTCCGCACCAGCGATGTATCCACCCCGCTGGCTTTCTGGGTCGCTCGAAGTTCCTCGCCATGCGCGTCGTTTCCGACGCATCCGAGCATGTGCGCTTTCGCCCCTGCACGCGCCGCCGCCACCACCTGATTATTGCCTTTGCCGCCCGCAAATCGCGACAAGGGCCCGCCGAGGATCGTTTCGCCCGGTCGAGGCAGACGTGGCGTGCGTACGACCAGATCCATGTTCAGCGAACCGACGACAAAGACATCCACGCGGGCATCAGGCTCAGGCATGTTGGCCATCCTCGCCTTCAACACGGTGGATCGTCGCCCACTCCTTGCGCTTGGAGTCGAGATCGCGCCACTCTTTGCGACCGAGCACCAGATCGAGCATGACCGTTGCAATCTCGCGTGGTTTGAGTGGCACGCGAACTTCGTTCCACCCGCCAGGAATATCAAACCCATTGGCCCACTCGGGCGCAGGGCATGCGATCGGCTCGAGCCAGCACGTCTCTTCGCCGCCCCCGACATGCTTGCCAATTTCGCCCATGGCGTTTGTCTTGGCCGCCACCGCGATCGCGCCGGGGAAGCGCAGGATCGCCGTGCCGCTCGCACCTTCCCATTCGATCAGGCGCACGACAAACGGGTGCGTGCACGCACCGTCAGACCTTCTGGCCATTTCGTGTCCTACCCAATCGGGCAGGTGCTCTCCACTCTTGGGTGACTCACGATACAGCGCGTGACACAGGATGGTGTCGTCGCCAGCCACGTCCATGGGCGCAAAAACCGTGGGGATCGGATGCTGCTCGGGTCTCATTCCGCCACCCACCGCAAGCCCTGACTGTGTCGCGCGGATCGGCTCGATCTTGATCGACGACTCGAGTTCAAACTCGCGCGCAATCTTGATGCGTTCGACATCGCGCATCGGCCCATGCGGGAGCAACAACACTCTGGCGTCTACGCCAGCACGCTTCTCGAAGCGCCCTTCGTCCCAGGAGTCATACGCCGAAATCACCACTTCAACGCCTTGCTGCGTGCGGAAGAACTGCTGGCTCCCGTCATGCACGATCAACAACCCTGAGCCGTCCTTGTCCAGCAGATCCACGAACGAATGGGCCGTGATCGAGCCTTCCAGATCCTCGAACCATTGCGACGACGTCATCCAGTCGCCACTTGGATACTTGCGTTTGACCCGCCCCGACCCGCGCACCTCGCTGACGGACATTGGATTGTCTGCCCGAATCGACGACACCGCAAACGACACCTCGATCGGGAACTTCCACGCCGCATTGAGCCCCGCGTCAGGCCTCGCGAGCATGCCGATATCGCTGATCGAGATTTCAAGCCCATCGCCACGCATCGCCAGTTCCAACGTCGTAGGCCTCATTCGGTGCCGCATTGCTGCAGTGATGTCGATGTCCACGATCCCGCACTCGGCACTCGACAGCGACACCTCGCGCGGCGTCAGCGCAACAGATTCGTTCTCGACACGGCACTCGAGTCGCGGTGCCCATTCCGGCGTCAATACCCCTTCAACGAAAATGGGCGAAGTCAATTGTACAGTCGGTGTCCGCCTGCCTGTATTGATGATCGCTTTGCTGTCGCCGAACGACAGCACCATCCGCTCACCTTCTTCAGTCAGTTGGGGTGTGCGAGCAGGCCGGGTCTGGCTCAAATCCACAAACCCAAACGGCGGTACTCGCCCGCAGTTGGTGAGTCCTGTCAGCGGATCCAGCCGAATCAATGATCGGCTCCAACCCAGTCCATTGTGTAGCAAGGGCGTCCCTGCACGATCCGACAGCAGGCTCAGCGTTCGATCAAACACTTCCGACGCATGGCTCAGCGACTTGTGCATCTGGTGATACGCCACAAAACCGCAAAGCCCTTCGCATTCATGGTTGTCGTGGTGCTGGGCTGCGAGCAGTTCCCGCCACGCTTCGTCCAGTTCCCACGTCGGATACACATCCCACGACTGGTACGGCCGACCAAAGACGCTTGCCAGCGTTGCCAGGGCTTCGGCTGCAAGAAGCCGATTCTCGACCCGCCGCATCGTGCGCGGGTGTCGGTCGGCGTTCTTGCCCAGTGTCAGTCCGTGCCACATCTCGTCCGGCTTGTATTCTCTCGCTACGACCATGTCCGCCGGCGTTTGCTCAATCAACTCGGCAATCAGTTGTGAGCACGTCCGAGGCCGAACGTCGAACCGCTCGTCGGTTAGCAGTTCCTTCAGCCTGGGCGCCAGCAACTCGGAACGACACATCCAATCTCGACTCGGCATCAGCTCGATCCACTGCGCAATCACGGGCAGCGGCAACTCACGGACCAACCCTTGCTCAAGCAGCCCGTCAAAGTCTTCGGGCCACTGATGCACATTGAGCGCATTGCGAGGCATCGTGGCGATCCTCGATCCGTCAATCCCCTCCCATTGAATTAGACTCGCGCTCTCTCGGGGAAGTTCCGGAGTGTGCCACGTCCACTGAAAGAACAGACACGCGCCCGTGTACCCGCATCGTCGCAGCACTTGCGGCAGTTGCGGAAACATATAGAACTCTTCCTCCCAGAACGTGCGTGGACGAACGCCGAGCAGTCGCGTTGCCGCACGAATTCCGTAGGTCAGTTGCCTCAAATTCGACTCGCCGGGCAGGAACAACCCATACGGCTGACCGTACGAACAGCCCACCGGTTCGACCGTTCCATCCTCAATCATCGCGCGAAGGTCTGCGAGTGCGCCTGGACACTCCGCCGCCATTTTCTCGTATCCGACAGCATCAAAGTTCACATTTCCTCGGGCGCCAGTGCTCTCCACGAGCGATCTCATGTCTGCGACCGAACCGGGCAGCACGTCGTAGCCCCAAAGCCACTGCATATCCACCCAGTGCATGTGGTTGCCAAACGTGTAGTACAAAGGTCTTTTCATGAGTTTGTCCGTTCTTGCGTTCTGCCCCCGATTCACTATACTGCATTCATGCTCAACACACTCATCATTTCTGCAAGCGTCGGACTGCAATCCGGGTCACTTCCTCAGGTCACGGTTGATCGCGACAACGTCGTCATTACCGAGTCTTGCACCATCAGAATTCCTGATGGGCTCGCCATCGCTGATACCGATGGCAACGGCGTCATCCATATCGCCGCTGACAACATCACCGTTTCCTTCGAAGGCTCTGTCCTGCGCGGGGCGGCGCCAGGAACTCCGTGGGATCAACTCGTCGGTGTCGGCGTCCGCCTCGACGGCCACAAGAACGTCACACTCACCGGACTCAATGTTCATGGCTTCAAAGTCGGCGTCTGGGTTTCCGATGCTGATGGGCTCAACTACGTCGGAGGCGACCTCTCCGACAACTATCGCAAGCGCCTCGGCTCCACACCCGAACGCGAAGACTCGTCCGACTGGATGAGCCCGCACAATAACGACAACAACGAATGGATCACGCGCTACGGCGGAGCCCTCTACATCCAGAACTCCGACAATGTCACTGTCCGCAATGTCCACATCCGCCGCGGACAGAATGGCATCCTTCTGAGTAACGTCAACGACTCGAAGATCTATGACAACGACGCATCATTCCTCTCCGGCTGGGGCGTGGGGCTCTGGCGATCAAGCCGCAACACGGTCACCCGCAACGCACTCGATTTCTGCGTTCGTGGGCATGTCGAAGGCGTCTACAACCGTGGGCAGGACTCTGCTGGAATTCTCATGTTCGAGCAGTGCAACGAGAACATCATCGCCCAAAACTCCGTCACCCACGGCGGCGACGGTATCTTCGGGTTCGGAGGGCTCGATGCCCTCGGACAGAACGCCCGCGACCGCGCACGCAATCGCCTCCGTCGCGAAACTGGCGAGCAGAACGTCGATGGTCGCATCACTTTCTCCGAAGCAATCCTGGAAGCCAGCACCCGCAAGGGATGCAACGACAACATTTTCGCTGAAAACGATCTCTCATACGCCCCGGCACACGGACTCGAGATGACCTTCAGTTTTGGCAACATCGTCTTCCGCAATCGCTTCGTCGAGAATGCCATCTGCGGCATCTGGGGTGGATTCAGCCAGGACACATTCATCTACGAGAATCTCTTTGACGGCAACGGTGGCATGACCTACGGCCTCGAACGAGGCGGTATCAACATCGAGCACGGCGCAGGCAACGTTGTCGTCGCCAATAAGTTCATCAACAATCGTGCAGGCATCCATTACTGGTGGGATGGCTTGGGCGACTTTGAGTCTCTCCCTTGGGCAAAGACCAACTACCGCGGCGTTGTCGACAACATCATCGCCGACAACACCTTCATCATCAACGATGAGCCCCGCTCCTTCCACCGCTTCGGCGAGAACGAGAAACGCCTCGCCTACCACCTCCGCAACGACGGCGGCGGCGAGTTCAAGAACCTCCAGATCTTCAACAACTCATACGAAATCTCCGGCCCGGGCCAGAAGATCTCCATTCAGGGCGAGTGCGAAGTCGTCGAAACCGGCGCAGTGCCCGCATACTCACACCCTACCTACGAAGTCATCGGCCAAACCCGCCCGGTCGTCCTTAAGGATGGCATCGCTTACAGCGCCCGCGCGCACCTTCAAGGTCGCGACAAGATCATCATGGACGAGTGGGGCCCCTGGGATCACGAAAGCCCGCTCCTCCGCCGCGTTTCGGCTGCCGGTGGGCAGGCGGTCTACGACGTGCTTGGCGTCAAAGGCGATCTCAAGGTCAAGTCCGAGGGCAACAACCTCAACGTCGATGTCACCGATGGCGCGCTGCCGAACTCGCGCCGCGTCGTGATTCGTGGCGGCGAAGGTGTCACCACCTACAACGTGCACATCACAGCCGACGGCTTTGATCGCACCATCAACGGCACACTCATCTCCGCACGCTGGCTTGGTCGCGTCTTCAGTTGGAAGGACAAGGTCAACCCGATGGAGGACTACGAAGGTTGGCTGAAACTCGCCCGTGGCCCCGACTCACGCCCCTTCGGTGCTTCCACCATCGACTTCAAGTACGGATGGGGCGGACCAAAGGACATGGTTCGGGACAAGTTCATGGATGACACATCGGGCACCCTCATGGATCTCGATGTCTCCGGCGATTACTTCGGCATCGAAGCCATCGGTCGCATTCGCATGCCCGCAGGCAAGTGGCGAGTTCGCACGGTAAGCGACGATGGCGTCAGGGTTTATACCACCGTCGGCAGCAGCGAAGAACAACGCATCATTGACAACTGGACACACCATGGACCAACTCCGAACGAAGGAACGTTTGCTGTCGAGAATGACGGCGATCTCGTTGTCTTCCGCATTCATCACTTCGAGATCAATGGATACGCGATGTTGACCTTTGAACTCGAACCGATGTGAACGCATATTCAATCATGTTGTCACCATGAAAAATCTGAGGAACAATCCTACACAGAATACTGCCGAATTCCCCGGATTTTGGCACTGTTCGCGCTTGGCAGCATCTCTCTTTTCTGGTACGCTGCTTGGTGGGTGAAATCTTTGCGCGTCGCGCTCGACACGCTCGGTTGATCCCATCGTCGTGGTTGGCTCGTGCATCGTTGGCGAGCCAGGAAGAGTGCAGTTCCTTTTTTCAGAGGGAGATCAGTAATGTCTAATCGTGTTCTCGCTATTTCCGTCGCCGCTGTTGCGGGGCTCGCAGCCTCCGCAATCGCCCAGCCAGACACCAACGCGCGTTGGGGTTCCTACAAGGCTGGTCAACTCATGCAGGGTTCTGTTGACGCGGCAAATGGTCCGGCGACGAGCCTCGAGTGGACGCTCAACGGCGTTCAGCCCGTCGCCGCCGGTGGCATCACCATCGGCTCCGACGGCATGCTCTACTTCCAGACCCGCTCCAGCGTCGAGCAGCCGCGCGTCTACAAGGTCAACCCCGCCAACGGCAACGTTCTGGCGGTCTCCCCCTTCCTCCCCGGCAACACCGGCACCTACGCCTCACCGGCCCACGCCGTCAATGGCCTGTGGACCGCTGTCTCCAACAATGCCAACGGGCCGTGGGAGAGTGCGATCATCCGCCTCAACTACTCCGACCTCTCCATCGCCCAGACCATCACTGATCCCGCGCTCGACCCGAATCCCAACACCGCCGGCCTCCGCGGCGCGCCGCTCATCGGCACCGTCAACAACCAGCGCGGCAACGTCAACCTTTACGTCCATATGCGCGGCGCAGGCGGCTTCCCCGGCGGACTCATTCACGCTGTTGACTCCGTCACCGGCGACGTGGACTGGTCCTATGACCCGTTGCTCGGCAACACCACCTTCTTCGGCTTCATCGGGCCAGGGTGGGTTTCCGGCGGCCGGTATCACATCGGGCACTTCGGCAACCAGGCGGTCTCCGGTGGCATTGTCGTCCGCGACAACGCCGACGGTACGTGGACCGAAGTCTGGTTCGGCGGGCCCGACAACTTCAACTGGATGGGCACCGCTGCCATGAATGACAGCAACACCACCATGTACGTCACCACCTTCAACGACGGCGACACCCCCTCCATGTGGGCCATCAACGCCGCCACCGGCGCGCAGAACTGGTCCGTCCCCGGACGTCGTGGAACCGTTCACGAACTCAACTTCTTCGCCCGCCCCAGCGTCATGGGCAATCGCGTCTACGCCTGCGGCGGCGCTGGCGTCATCACGGCCTTCGATGACAACGGCGGCAGCTACACCCAGCCGTGGGTTCTCCGCCCGACTGCGATCCCCGATCCTAACAATCCGGATCTCTTCGCAGCGCCCACCAACACCCGCGCCGCATGGGCGACTGAGCAGGACTTCTTCAACGCTGGCGAAATCACCGCCTACACGGTCGTCGATGTCGTCGGCCGCGGCGGGGCCACCGAACGCCTCATCTACGCTGTCATGCAGCAGCAGAATCAGGATCCGGGGCTCGGCTCCGATCCCTTCACCGCCCAGTTCATCGTCGTCCGCGACGAGGGCAGCAGCGCGACGGAACTCTTCCGCACCACGCTCAACAACACCATGATCCCGACCCGCTTTGGCAACAGCACCGCGGCAGTCGACGAAGACGGCAACGTCTACGTCGCAGGCGGCAGCCCCAGTGCCACCGCCGGGGCCAATGGACAGGTCTACAAGTTCGCTCCCGCTGGTGCGCCGCCATGTCCGGCCGACCGCAACGGCGACGGCATCCTCGACTTCTTCGACGTCCAGAACTTCCTGGCTGCCTTCTCGGCTCAGAATCCCTCAGCCGACATCATCCCGGACGGCATCTTCGACTTCTTCGACGTGCAGGCCTACCTCGGGCTCTTCAGTGCTGGCTGTCCGTAATCCGTTTTCTTTCCTCGCGTGCATCAATGCCGTGAGGAATGTCTGAGGAACAACCCTTCGTGCGGGGCTCAATCGGCCCCGCACGAGGCTTCACGCAGGACTTCGGCCGCATGCCACAACCGGCATCGAACCGATATTCCTGTAGCATTCGTCGGGATTCGAGCACCCAGCGCCCGGGATTGTTCGATCGCATGTTCCCGCTGTGGCAGGGGCGCGACATCAGGAGTGCTCAGCCGCACCATGTCTTGGTGTGTCCTCTTCACAGGCTGAGACTTCGTGACATTCAGAAGGTATGGGGCCGACACGATGAACACCCGACTTGAACGCAGAACTTCGCGGACCGCACGGGCCTTCACGCTGATCGAACTGCTGGTCGTCATTGCCATCATCGCGCTGCTGATCGGCATCCTGCTGCCAGCCCTCGGCTCGGCACGCGAGGCAGCACGAGGGGTCGTGTGTGCGTCATCGATGAATCAGACGTCAAAACTCACGATTGCATTCATGACCGACAACAATGGTCAGGCACCTGTTGCAGGTCAGATCTGGTTACTGACATCTGCGACTGCCCATCGCGATTACATCGTGCCACAAAACGCCACCAACCGCGCCAAGATTCTTCAGACTCGCGCGGCACTCAAACCCATGGAGCACTGGTTCAGCGTTCGCGCTGGGCGGCGCTGGTACCCAATGCCCTTCTTTGCCGCTCTCGGTGCCTCAAGCGGGGTTCAGATGGATAACTCCACTCGTGAAGGGATGACGACCGCCACCGGCACGAACCAGTCAACCCCGTGGTACAGCCCGCTTGCGGAGTACTACAGGTGCCCTTCCGATTCCACCTTCGCCCCCGGTGATCCTGCGTACGCGGGCTCGACTCTGGTCTATGGTGGCAATACCGGCGCGTGGTTCAGCGACCCGGCCCTTGTTCCAGAAATGATCTCGTATTCGTTTAATGAGTACATGCTCGGCCAGAGCCCCGGCGGCGGGGATGGGTCTGTCAACTCCGCGTTGCTCGGCAAGTTGGACCGGGCGCTCTTCCCAAGCGAGGCCATGCTCTTTCTCGATTCTGAGCCTCGCAACGCATTTGGCGATCAACTTTACACCGTGTGGCATGATCCTTCGCGTCCGGTGCATCGTCTCAGTGAGTATTACCAAGCCATGCGGGGCGTCGGATCCAACCAGTTTGACATGAACCGACACAACAACTCAATGAATGTGGCCCACGGCGACGGACATGTCTCAACCGTACCCAACCGCGAAGAAGGGTGGTCTGAGGTGATCATCTTCCGTCGCAGCCGATAGGACCAAGGGGGCGGGTGGCACCGACGATGATCCGGCGGGTGGCACGGGGAACGCAATCACCATGGGCGGTCAGTGCCACCGGCCGAGCTCAAAAGCCCGTTTCTCCTTCAAAAATGGTCTTTTTCCCTTCACAAACACCCCTTTTGTGCTGCAGAAGGTCGCTCTGCTCCTCCAGCAGAGGCCTTTTGTCTTCCAGAAGATCGCTCTTCTGTTCCACAAAAGCGATCTTCTGCTCCGCAAGAGGCCTCTTCCAGGACCAAAAAGCGCGCTTCGGGCCGACTTGAGCACACTTCGCGGCCCTCAGGGCAACCTGCCACAAGGGTGTTCCCGGACGCCGGAGGTTTGCACCGCCGGTGCACACCTCCGGGTGGTGGCCCTAGGGGCGAGCGCGCGAGCGGGCGGGGGTGGGGTTGCTATCGGATCATTCGTGACCACTCGACCCGGACCTTTGGGCGTTGGCGCACATGGTGTTTCGAGATGCAAGAGTGCGCCCAAAGATCCGGCGTCCAAAAAAGCTCATCAACACATCAACTCGTCGACATATCAATCCGTCATGGCATCAACCCGCAGGCACAACATCCCGCTCAACTCAACCAGTCCTGCGCCTTGAGTCGCTGGGGCACATAGACCTCGGTGACGTAACTGATGTCCTTGGTGATGAGCGATTCAACTTCCATCTTGAAGCCGTTGTCAAGCATCTTCTGGATCTCGCGCTGCCAGCCCTTGTGATCGGCGAACCACGGATACTCCATGATCTGTTTGGCCCGCTGCGTGTCGCGATCATTAAGCGCGATCTGCACATCGTCCGAAAGTTCGCACGCTTCGTAGTCCTTGGCGCGAATGCCCAGGAACTTGGCTTCGGGGATCGCCAGCCGCTCGCTCTCGAACGCCAGGCTGATCGACCCCTGCTTGATGACGCTGTAGATGTAGTGCCCCCACGGGTCGCAGTCGAGCAGGCAGATGATCGGCAGCCCGTGCTCCTTGTTGAGGCGGTGCAGCAGCCTTCGCACGCCGCGCGGTGGCTGGCCCGAGCCTTCGGTCAGAATGCAGTTGTGCGTCTCCCAGAAGCGATCCTCGTTGAAACGCTGCCACACCGTGTCCTTCTCGACGTGCAGCACAAACTTGGCCTGCACGTTCTTGAACTGAATCACATCAGGCTCGCAGATGCTGGGGATCGCGTAGCCGCCGGTGCCCATCTTGCGACAGTTGATCTCGTCGCCGCTGTCGATCACCGTGATGTTGCCGACCATCGTGCCGCGTTTCTTGGCAAAGATATGCAACTCCTCACGCAGCGCCCCGAGCGTGACCTCGAGGTCTTCGAGGATGCCATCCGACTCGGTCTGATCGTCGAATGTCTTTTCCTTCGTACCCTGGATCGTGTGGAGTGAGCGGTAGAACATGCCGCGGAGGCTGAGCGTCTTGTCGGCCTCGATGAGGCTCTGGATGCTCTGGCCGTGCAGCAAGGTCTGCATGAAACTGCGCGCCATGCCGAGGTTGAACAGTTGCCGCTCGCTGCACGCTTCGCCCATCCGCAGGATGCCGTGCTTCTTGTCCCAGCGTGTGTTGCTCTTGGCCCGCGTCGGCACCGCCAGCGAAGGCTCAACGCCCGACAGCGATGACTTGACGACGCCTTGTGCCAGCGTCTGGAGCGATTTGGCCGTGACCAGGTCGCGCTTCTTGGCGCTGGCGCTCGATTGCCGAGCGGGCGAGACGATGCGGTCGGAGCCATTGGAAGCGACTTTCTTACCGGGTGATTTCTTGGCCATGTGTGGGGTCTCGCTCTGCCGTGGTCATGTGTTCGATCGTCATGGTCGCGCTCTGACGCGGGCAGGCCTCAGCCGAACAACCCGCTCTCCTGCGTCTGGCCCAGCCTCACGCGAGGCTTGGGCTTGCCCTTGTTCTTGATCGCGGGCGATGCGGGCTTGATCTCGGGCGTGCCGGCAGGAGCAGGGGATGGCTTGGCACCCTTGGGCGCTCTGCCGCGCGAACCAGGCTTGCCAGAGCGCGACGCCTTGGAACCGCGCGCCTTCGATGCAAGCGTGTCTGAAGCCGCAGTGACAGCAGCGCGCGCGTCTGTCGCACCAGTCGCTTTGGGCGCGGCAGACGACTCGGGCCCACCTGGCCCCGCTGGCCCTGTCGGTCCTTGGTTGCGCAGAATGACCACGCCGTCGTCATCGTCGAGCCGTCCATTGCCTTGGTGCTTGATAACTTTGCCTTCTTCATCAAGTTCCGCATCGGCAAACTCGGTCTTCCGCCGCGCCTGTTCGAGCAGCGCTTCATACACGCGATTGGCTTCGGTCCCTGTCAGTGCCTCGCACGCCTTGGCAATCTCGCCGATGTACCGCTCGAACACGTCGCGCTTCTCGGCCTCGCGCTTCATCTGCTGCCGACGCCGGAGATAGATCCCGAGTTTCCGCCCGCATTCCTGCAGTGCGAGCTTCATCTCCTTGCGGATATCGTCGTAATCGGCAATCGCCTCCTTGCTCTCGCTCGTGAACGGCACCCACACGCTGGCCATGTGAATCAGGATGACCAGCGGCCCTTGTGGCGCGCTGCCGCGCGGCTGCGAGAGGTTGTAGTTCCGCCAGCCCGTCTCAACAATCGCCTTGAACGCGCTGCACGCACTCTGTTGATACAGCAGCGGCACGCGATTGGCAAACCGGATCACGCGGGCCGTGTCATCGCCCGGCAGTTTTCCGCCATACGCGATCGCAGCCTCGATCAGGAAGGGCCTGCCGCGGTACACCGTCGCCACCCGACTCGACGCCGTGTAGAACTCGGCCTCGACGCCCTTGAGCATCCCCGCTAGCAACTGCTTGACGCCGATCGGCGCGAGGCAGTCGGTCGGCGGATTGGGCAGTTTCGCATCCTGCATCGCAGTGAACAGGCGCTCGGCCTTCGCGTGATCAATGTCGCCGACACGCACCCGCACCTTCACTCCCGCCTCATCGCATAATTTGCTAGCCATGCTCGGCGAGACGCGGCTGAACCGATCGCTCAGAAAACTCGCGATCGTCGGGTTTTTTTGCTCCTGCTCCGCATCCTTGAGCATCTGAATCAGCATGCCCAGTTCGATCCCCTTCGGGTGCGGCTGAATCTCCTTGGTCTCCGGGGGCAGTTCCTGCGTCCCCCGCGGATAAATGACTACGCCCTTGTGTTCGGTCGTATTTACCGCTGCGAGCGCCTCGAGGTGAGTCGGCGCCTGGGTCGTCTCGGGCCGCGACTCTCCGGACTCGGGCTTGAGTGACGGGCTTTCGTTTTCCTCAGCGCTCGCAATCCTGCTCGGCGGGACGAACACGATTCGCGCGTGTGGGTTGGCAATGGCCGTCAGTTCGAGAAACTCATCGACCGATCCGCGTCCACGCTGATATCGGCCTTCGAGTTCAACGCTGACGCTTGTGCCCGTTGCATAGATCGACTCGGGCAGAAACTCACCACTGGCGGTCAGTTCGCGGGTGCCCACGCTGACCTCGCACAAGCGACGCGGCGGAAAGTCGTTAGTCTCGTCATCGCGCGTCACTTCCGCTCGATTGGTCTTCGTGTTCATCGCCAGTTCGATGTGGTGGGCGTCCTGACGCGCCTTGGGTCTGGTATGAATGACCATCGGCTTGCCGGTGGTCATCAGGCCGTACATCCCCGCAGCCGAGATCCCGATGCCTTGCTGCCCGCGACTCATCTTCAGGCGGTGAAACTTCGAGCCATACAGCAGCCGCCCGAAGATGTGTTCCACCTGCTTGCGCACAATGCCCGGGCCGTTGTCAACAACCGTCACGCGATACTTCGAACTCTTGGCCGATGCAGGTCGATCGGGCTGAAGGTCTTCGATGACCACGGTGACATCCGCGAGTATCTCGGCCTCTTCGCACGCATCGAGCGCGTTGTCAACCGCTTCCTTCACCGTCGTCAGCAGCGCCTTGCGCGGATTGTCAAAGCCAAGCAGATGCCGGTTTTTTGCAAAGAACTCCGATACGGAGATCTCTCGCTGCTTGGCAGCCATGGTCTCGGCTGTGTTCTTCGTTCGCCCAGCGTTCTTCCGCTCACTCGCCATGACTTTCCGCCCTCCTTGGCGCAAAAGTAAGGACACTGATCGGGTTCGGCGCCAACGTCACCTCACAATAGGACTTGCGCTCGACCCTCGCCTTTCCCGTCTCGATTCTCAAACATTTCCCATTTTGCCAATTCTGTAAAGGTACCGACAAGATACAGCCATTGTGCTCTCTCGGGCTGGCTTGACACTCCCGTCTTCGATACACTTTCCTCAGCCACGCAAGATCCACGGTCGTGGAGAGACGGCCGCTTGCAATGGTGAAGCATTGTTTCCGCAGACACCAACGCTGTGTTGGTGTATTGATCGTCCGTGCATCGAGGAATAGGAGAGACAGAATGAAGATCACCGTTATTCTTGCCGCGCTCGTCGCGGCCGCTGGCAGCGCCGCCGCCAGCAACGAAGTCATCACCAGCTGGGTCAACTTCGGACAGCCCGGCAACCAGGCGTTCAGCCCCGTCGGCACTCAGGCCGCCAACGTCACTGGTGCAAACCTCGCTCGTGGCAGTGGACTCACCCCGTCGGCAGCTGGCAACTCCCTCTCGGCCTCCGGGTGGTCGTTTGCAGATACCAACGACTACTTCACCTTCGGCTTCACCGTCGATAGCGGGTACTCCGTCGACCTCTCCGAACTCTGGATGGGCATTCGCTCCTCAGGCACCGGGCCCGGCTTGATGGGCCTCTACTACAGCGGTGACGGCTTCTCGGCCGCACTGAGCACCTTCAACATGGCTCCCGGCGCCAACTTCGTCAATACCATCGTCAACCTCTCCGCTCTCTCCGGCCTGACCGGCACCGTCGAGTTCCGCCTCAAGATGGCGGCCGACATCGCCGCTAACGGCGGAGCAGTCGGCTCGGGCGGTACCTTCCGCGCTGGCGACCACCTCGACGCCAATGGCACCTTCACTGAGATGCGCTTCACCGGCAAGGTCGTCCCGGCTCCGGCCTCCCTCGCCCTCCTCGGGCTTGGTGGTCTGGTTGCCACCCGTCGTCGCCGCTGAATCGCTCTTTGACAGTTCTCTGCAATCTGTCGTCTTGTCCCGACGCGACGTTCTCCATCAGGGGAACGTCGCTTTTTTTCCATCATGAGTTGCACTTCGAGGCACTCCGACCGATCCGAGCAGCACGCAGGTCTATGCTTCTCCCCACCAAATCAACACACGGAGTATGCACATGGAAACCACGCTCATCATCCTCAAGCCCGACGCCGTTCAGCGGGGACTCATGGGACGCATCGTCGGCCGCTTCGAAGACAAGGGCCTTCAGATCGTCGGCATGAAACTCATGCAGATCTCGCGCACCCTCGCCGAGACACACTACGAAGCCCACAAGGCCCGCCCCTTTTACCCAGGCCTCGTTGCCTTCATGACTTCCAGCCCCGTCCTCGTCATGGCCGTTCGGGGCAACAATGCAATCTCGATTTGTCGCAAAATGATGGGCGCCACGTTTGGATCCAATGCCGAAGCCGGGACCATCCGAGGCGACTTCGGCGTCTCAAACAGTTTCAACCTCATTCACGGGTCCGATAGCACTGAGGCGGCGGATCGCGAGCTCGGCCTCTTTTTTGGTCCTGGCGAAGTTCTCACTTACGATCGTCGCATCGAGTCTTGGATCTACGACATGTCAGGCCCCAAGCCTGAGTGATCGGTGGGGCCTTGGGAACAATGGACAAAACAGGAAACGCCGGTCTCCCGAAAAAGGGGATCGGCGTCTTCGTTGAATCTCTGTGTATGAACCGGGGAAAAGGCGTGCGTTACCGCACGCCCGCTGCGACAACTGGCTTGATCTCACCGATCACATCGGTCCCGATCTCCAGCCCTTCGTCAAGAATCTGATTGGCGATCTCACGGCGGTGGATCTCCACCTCGCGCGGAAACTCGAACGCGATGCGTACACGTTCGCCCTTTACGGACGCAATGCGCACGATCCCGATCGGGTTCTTCGGATCACCGATGACCACCTCTTCACCTTCACGACGCGTGATGACGAGCATATCTCGCTCCCAATGAACTGCCTCACCAGCCGCCAGTATACCGAAACCGGTTCAATCTCGTAGAGAAAAATCCGCACTTCCAGGCCCGATTTTCTCCCGCTTCCGGGGACCACACCCCCGCCCATGAGCCTTCAGGGGACTGCCTCCACGCTCTTGATCTCCGGAACATGCTGCTTGACGTTGCGTTCCACTCCGAGCTGCAGGGTCATTTCGCTGGACGGACACCCAACGCACGCCCCATGAAACCGGATCTGCACCACCCGGCCCGCGGTGATCCCCACGAACTCCAGATCCCCACCATCGGCCTGTACCGCAGGTCTGATCAACTCGATCACTCGATGCACGCGTTCGTGCAACCGATCCGTTAGATGATCGCTTTCGTTGGGCATGGCTCTGAGGACTATATCTGGCTCCCGGTCCCTGCGGCGAACCCTACTGTACGCGATCATGAAACGCCATGGTCTGGTCTTTTTCCTCTCGTTCCTTCCCGTTCTTTGGCTGCCCGGCTGCGCATCACCACGTTACAAGGCTACGGGCGATGTCCTTCTTGACATGCGCAATCCAGACCTGCGCGTGCGCGATCGCGTTGCAGCAGCCGAGACCTTGTGGTCCGAGATGCTCGCCGGTGAACGCGAGCGCGACCTGACCCGCCGCGCGATGAAGGATCTGGCTTGGTCTACCGCCACCCCAATCGACGTGCGCGTGTCCTGCATCGCCATGCTTCTCGATGACCCCGATCCGGCCGGGCAGGAGGACGCCCGCACCATGGCCCGCCTCATGCTGCCCACAGAGCGCACGAGATCGGTTGTTGCGGTCATTGCGTCGCGCGCCGGCCAGAATCAATGGCGCGACATGACCAGCGCTCTGGTCCGCAGTTATTCGCGGCCTGTTGATGAAGTCGCCGACCTCGAACGCGCCGAACGCATCGCTCTTGACCAGTTGCACCCCGGTCGAAGCATCGGCCAAACGATCTTCGAGGTCTTCCTTGAACCCGGGTATGACGACACGCCTGCCGAACTTCGCCTGAATCAACGCACTCGCGCCGACGTCTGGAACCTGCTGAGCCGCGTGGACGACACCGGCCAGATGCGACGATCGCTTATCGCGCACGCATCCTCGACTTCGGTTCCAGCCGATGCGAGACTCGCCGTCGATGCTCTCGAACGCGCCTTCAGCGATCTGGCCATCATTCCGCGCACCGGTGACGAGCTGCGCTGGGTCGAGTCATTGAGGTCGGGAAGTGCCGAGAACCAGAAATGGTGGTCCGAATCGACGTCAGCTGTGGGGCGACTGCGCGACGATCAGCGCACCGGGCTGGAAATCCGCCACATCGAAGCGGTACGCTGGGCGGGTATTCATCGCCCCGGGTTGCTTGCTTCTTCTCGGAGCCAACTGCTGGCCGAACTTTCGGCAAGCCTTGAAGGCCGGGAACACTACCGGCGCTCCGCAGAAAAAATGGTCATGAATGCGCCCCGCAAGGAAAGACTCAGCGATTGGCAGTCTTACCTCGTCTGGGGCGATCTTCTTGCCATGCTGGTGATCGATGAAGCCTTGACCAACGATGCCTTGCGCGCTCGCCTGTTCGAGTATGTCGAGATCGATCGGATCGATCGCACCACCGAGTATGGCGGCATTATTGAAGCCAGCGAGGGAGAAGCGTTCCGGTCGTTGCTCTTTCGCCCGCGTGCTCGAGACCGCACGAGCGATACGGAATTTGTCGCCAGCGAGGACATGATCCTCGCTTCCGACCGCGCCCTGCTGCATTATCACCTGCACGTGCAGCGTGTTGCAAACGCCGAGTACGCTGGCCCGAGTCAGGCCGACCTTGAGTATGCCGCCACTTCCGGTCGCTCGTGCGTGGTCTTTACGAGCATCAATGCCGACCGTCTGAACGTTGATTTCTACCAGCCCGGCGGCGCGGTGATCGACATGGGCACGATTGTGCGCCCGGGTTCATGACGATGCACGGTCTTGTGCTCGCTGCGTTCGCAGCCATCATTCTTGCTCCCGAGGTCGGTGCGCCCCTCATACCAGGGTTTGAGCAAGTCGCTTTTGCATCATTCATCGCGACGGCAATCTCGCTGCTGCTCGCATTCTGGGCTTTTGCGGCTCTTCAAATCCGTCGCCTCTCTCGTTTTGGCCGTATCTGCCATCTTCATCGTCTCGAGTTCGCAACGACCAGCGTGCGATGGATTCTGCTCGGGCTGCACCTGGTCGGTGTGGTTCTATTCGGCATGACGGCCGCCGTCCGTGATTGGGTCGGCGACATCGTTGTGCTGGACGAGCTGCTCACGGCCCTTCCATTTCTTGCTGCCTTGGTAGCCACCGAATTCGTTGTGTATCCGATGGAGCGTCGGATCCGCGATGCGATGACGATTCGCAATCTGGACCTCGGTCGCCCCATCCATGCGTTCCCACAGCGCCTGCGCTACACATGGCTCTGGGCACGGCACAATGTGTTCTTCATGCTCGTCCCGCTGGTGCTGCTTGCCGCATGGATGGAGGCGACTGCTCGATTCCTTCCACGCGATGCTGCCGGTTCGTTTGCCGGCGCTGGATTGCAGATCGTTGGCGTGATACTGGTTTTTTCGCTGATCCCACCGTTGCTCGTCAGCGTTTGGGACACAGTCCGACTCGGATCAGGGCCACTGCGCGACGACCTCGAGCGACTCGCGCGCGACAGTGGGGTGGGTCTTCGCGCTATTCTCGTGTGGCGCACCGGCGGCGCGATGCTCAATGGCGCTGCCATCGGCCTGATTCGTCCGCTGCGTTACGTTGTTCTGACCGATGGCCTGCTCGACGCGCTCGAGCCCATCGAGATCCAATCTGTCGCTGCCCATGAACTGGCGCATATGCGATGCCGACACATGCTCTGGCTCGGGATCGGAGTCATCGGCACCGTCCTGCTCGCCGGAACGCCTCTCGGGTGGCTGACCCTGCTGGTCGCTCCCGATTCTCTCATCGAAAAAGCCGTGCTCGCAACGGGTCTCACCATAACACTCATCGCGGCGATCGGCGTGCTTGCGTTTGCCAGCCGTCGCTTCGAGCGCGAAGCTGATGCGTGGGCAACCGCCAGAGTCACCGCGCTCGATCTGGCTGCGAACACGCCGACATCCACGATCAGAATCGAGCAGCACTCCGCGTTAGCCATGGCTTCGGCTCTGTCGCGCGTGGCGGAAGCGCACGGCATGCCCGTCGAGCGCCCAACGCTCCGCCACGGCTCGATTGCTCGCCGACAGCAGTTTCTCTTGCGATCGATCGGGCAGGTCTACCGCGAGTTGCCCGCAATCCGTGCGGCTCGCAGCGCCCGTGTCACTCTCATTGCAATCCTCGCAGGCGGACTCGCGATTGCGGGGGTCGATGTGTTGTTGCGGCTGACAGGACTGTGATAGGGGCCGCGCTTTTTGCCGATAGGCGTATCGTGTATGCACCCGAGCCTCGGCTGCAAACGGCGCAGCAATGAGCACCGGTTCGCAGCAGCATCAACAGATCGACGCCTGTCCTCAGCCGAAGCTTTGGAACAGGCGCTGACGAGACCGGATTCGCGGTCATTACTGCTGTGGGTTGTTTGTTTGCAGTCCTTTATGGGCAGCACCCGGTGCCCAACTGACCAATCAGCACATGCATGTCAAGCAGATCAGCGATGCCGTCGCCGTTGAAGTCCACGATCGTCTGGTCCGGCATGCGATTGCATGTGGCGAAGCGATACAGACCATCGGGAAGAAAGCGCGCGCCCGACAGCGTGCTCTGTGCCTGCCTTCGCGCGACGAACGCGTCGAATCCGCCTGGAGGATTGCCTAGCAGAGGTGGCAGCATCGTGTCCCACTGTGCCTCGCTCCATCCCACCGGCCATGCGCCCGCAAAGTCCGGGCCAGTGGTCACGGTGTCGCTTCGCATCAGACACCGATCACCATTGATGTCGCGGAAGTAGAGCCCGAACGCCACGCCGTCAATCGCGCCGTTGGGCAGCACACCACTGACCATCACTTCGCCGGTTGGCTCGTACCCATTCATCTGGTATTCCAGCGCGATCACGGTCCCTGAGGCTGGCAGCGGTACGCTGAGCGTGCATTGCGTCAATGAAAACGGGTTCCACATTTCAAGGTCAAGCATTGCGCTGCTTCCATTGCCGTCGTACACGGCGACAATCTGCAACCGATCGAGAGGCAGCGCCGAGAACCGATCAGGCGTGTAAGTCACGATGGGTGTCGGGCACAGGCCGATGTACCCCATCGGCGGAGCCGAGGCATGCCAGTTGAAGAGGTTCATGTCATCCATATCGACGCACCCGCTGCCATCAAGGTCGCCGAAGATCGGGTTTACGCCTGTCGGAACGATGTATGTTCCGTTCGGCAGCAGTTGCGCTCCGGCCAGGGTCGCTTGTGCCTGCCGCCGTGCGAAAAATCCCGTGACGCCAGTTCCACCGAGACCCGCGGGGAGCATGCTGTCCCATGTCGCTTCGCCCCACGCCATCGGCCAACCACCTGCAAAGTTCGGATCGGCACTCGCCAGACCATTCGCATGGCTCTTGAGCATCCACCGGTTACCCGAGACGTCGCGGACATATAGCCCGAACGCAATGCCATCGACCGCTCCGTTCGGAACCGCACCGCTGACCGTGAACTCACCGGTCGGCTCGTAGCCCCCCAGCACGAACTCCTGCGCAAGAATCTGCGACTGCGGCAACATGCGCACTCGCAAAGTGCAGCAATGCCCGGTCTGAGGATTGCGCATCTCCATCGTGAGATATGCATTGACGCCGCTGCCATCGTAGTGTGCGACCAACTGCATTCGGTCGGGCAGGAGAGCACCAAAGCGGTCAGACGTGAATGGCGCGTTCGCGAAACTGCATGGACCAACCGACGGCACAAACAAGTTCGACACCATTAAAAGCGAACCGCCCGCTCGATTAGGGTTTGGCCAGATTTGTGCTGACGCATGCGAGACAGAGAAAGCTGCGACGGACGCAGCGAACAACACGACGCGAGACTTCAAGAGTGATTCAGGACGCGAGAAGCAGTTCATGATGATCCCTTTCATTCGATTGGTTACCTGGGCAGCCGCAGCCAGAATGCGCGACGTCCAGCAGCGTTGCCAAGCCGAACATTTTGGCCGGCTCGCCATTCCTCTGCGGCTCGAATCGGAATCTCTCAGGTGAAGTGCGTCAATTTAGGTCGCTTGGCGAAACTGGTTGTGACTTTGCCACAAATCGAAGACGGTTCAGCCAGCATCGCCCCCACGCTCGTGGCGCGGATGCCAATGCACAAGCTTCACCTGGCCTCCGATAATCGCCAGCCCGGCCTCTTCACCGGCCTCGTGCAGGAGTTCCAAGAGTTCATCGTCATCAATCGCGCGCGACACAACCGTGCTGGTGCGCACAGTGGCAGGCCCTGCTTCCACGGGTGGATCCATGACAATGTGCCGTTCGACTTCGGCATTATTGGCCAGGCGGCGTTCGATCGGTGCCGGAGAAGCAGTCGGGCGCAGCGCGAGCCATCCCACGCCGATCGCCGCTGCCGCGCATGCGGCCATCAGCGCAGCCTCGCGGATCCGCCGCGTTCGGCGCCTCCGATCCGCCCGGGCGAGCATCACATCACGGATCTCAGCGCGTCGCGCGTCGGGCATCTTGCGATCGTTCGCATCAAGTCCTGAGTTGTCATTCGTCATGTTCCGTCTCCTCAGCCCTTCTTTTCAGCCGTGCGATTGCAGTGCGCAACTTTCCGCGCACCGCCCCGGTCGTTCGTCCAAGCCCAGACCCAATTTCCCTGAGTGACATTTCTCCCGCGAATCGTGCTCGTACAAGCACATGTTCCTCGCTGTCCAGTCGTGACAGCTCTTTGCGTAGCCAATCGCATCGTTCCTCGCTTGCACCCGCATCGTTTTCCACGGTTTGCGCTGTCACGCCACCTCGCGTCCGCTCGCGCTTCCGGCGCCGTTGTTCGCTTCGTAATGCGTCCATTGCCGCGTTGAACGTCACACGCCACATCCAGCGTTCGAGTTGTGCGTGGGTTGACATTGCGGGCATCTTTGTCGCGACTCGCAGCATGACGTCCTGCACAACATCGAGGCAAAAGGCTTCATCTCGCATCGTTGCCCTTCTGGCTGCAGCAAGGGACCATTCAAACCACGCTTCATAAAACTCTCCGACCCGCTCTCGCTCCCCGCGCGCGACGCCGAGCGAGAGAACTCTCGCTCGGGCATCTTCGGCGCTCTCGCCCTCGCAATCTAGGGGTGCGGCTGACACGTGCGTCACACGTTCATTGACCTGACTGATCCAGTTCGCACACATGCTTCATCAACTCGGGAAACACCTTCGTTGCGCCCGCGTCACCACGGAATTGTACCTTTATCAAGCGTCGGCCAGCATCGTTGGTTCGTGCGGCATCGACCACGCTGATTCTTCCTCGCTCCCCGGTGGCTTCAAGCAGCAGGTTCAGTGCTGTCAGCAGGCTCTTGACGATCTCGGGGCGGAGTGTTTCGATCTGAATTTCCGACTCAGTCATGGTCGAAGGCCCGCTCGCAGCGTCGGACCGACTCCGAATCCTCTCAAGCCTCATCTGCGCTCCACGCAGCATTCCCTCCGCCTCCAGACGCTCGAGACGCGCATGCTCCAAGCCCAGCTCGGCCTTAAGCATCTCCTCATCGGTCGCGTACCCCTCCTCCTTCATGGCCTGCGCCATCTGCAATCGCTTTGTTGCAGCATTCTCGTTGATCTCGGTACGCCGTACCTGAACTTCTGCAATCAGAACAGACTGCTCTGCACCTGCCCGCTGGTTCGTCAGTGACTCTCGCGATTCCCTTGCTCCGATCAGATCTGTGCGAATCGCATCGAGCACCAGTCGGGTGACCATTTCGTGCTGCGCCGTGCCTCGCACAATCAGCACACCACTCGGCTCGTGGTGCATGATCTCTGCCTTTGGCTCGCTTCCCTCGGCTTCCAACGCCACCCGCAGCACATCGAGCACCGTCGCGTAAGTCACCGTTCCGCCCTCAACGAGTTCACGCACCGGATACACACGAAGCGCCAGACGCTGCTCCTGCTCCCTCCTCGCTGCGGACATCTCGAGCCCCCGAATCGATGCGGGGCTCATTGAATGTGATGGCTGAGATCTTTCCTCAATCACAATGATCGGATCCCCCCCCCCGTGCACCACTCTCAGTTCGATCAGTTCGTCCGGACACATTGCCTCGAACGCTGCCTCCACCGTAACGCGACGCAGCGTCACCGCAGGCACCTCGACCTTTCCCGCCTGCTCACGAAGGACCACATTCACCGGCATCGGTTCCGCAGCCGCCTGAACCGCGCGCACGAACTCGGTCAGCGTGCCCCCGGCAAACGTCACGTTCAGCAGACCGTCCCATTCGGCCTCTGCCACCCGTTCCGACACTGAACCCGCCTGCGACAGGGCCGATCCGACCGGACCAAGAGCCAACGTCCCCAGAACACACCCGAGCACCAAACGACTCTTCCGCATGAGAAAGTCTCCTTGTTTCCGAAGAAACGCCACCGAAACTCAAAAGAGGCGCACCCGTCAAAAACAATCTTCTATATCAACCTTCGACTAACAGACAAACACCTTACCGACCATCAAAGAGTGAGGCCGAGTTCGTTCCAAGGCAAGCTTCAATTAGAGCCTGACCGCCTCATGCGTTTGCAGAAAACGAGTTCCAGGGGACGACCACCCAATCCATGGTTCTCGCCATACTCATCACGAATCGTTTTTTTGTAAACTGGGATGCCGATCGACCGATGCATTCTGATTCTTCCGTCATCGTGCCCTCGCCACCGTTCCCGATTCGCATCTATATTTCAGCCATGCTCAAAACAATCATCGCCGTCGCTCTCGCTGCGACCGTCGCCACAGCCCAGCCTCAGGCTCCGATCGCCACGCGCTGGACACCGGATTTCTCGCTTCCTCTGGCCGAACATCCGCGTCCAAGTCTCGTTCGCGACCGATGGGTGCCGCTCAATGGCCAGTGGGACTACGCCATCACTCCGGCTGCCGAAACAGCGCAACCGGCCGAATGGCAAGGCAAGATCAACGTGCCATTTCCGATCGAGAGCACGCTCAGTGGCGTTACACGCCCGCTCGCGCCCGACGAAGCCCTGTGGTATCGCCGCGAACTCATCGCCACATCAATCCCACAAGGTGCTCGTTTCCTGCTCCATTTCGGAGCCGTCGATCACTCGGCCACCGTCTGGATCAATTCGACACTCATCGGCACTCACGTGGGCGGTTACACTCCGTTCACGTTTGACATCACCGACGCGCTCGCAGGCCAAGGCGTGCATGAACTCGTCGTTCGCGTCACCGATCCGACCGACACGAGTCACCAGGCACGTGGCAAGCAGGTTCTCAAGCCCCACAGCATCTGGTACACCGCAGTCAGCGGCATTTGGCAGACCGTTTGGCTCGAAGCCGTCCCTGAAACTCGCATAGAGCGACTCGAAATGGTCACTCACGCAGAAGATGGATCAGTCAGCATCACTCCTGTTATCATCGGACACGATGGTGATTTCGTCATCGAAGCGCGCGTCCGACGCTCGGGCCGTGGCGTGGCCTCAGGCATAACCGTCTCGACCCGCCCCATCACCCTCCACCTCGGCATCCCAGACGAGTGGTCCCCGGATTCTCCAGCCCTGTATGAAGTCGAAGCCGCACTGCGCCAGGCCCCAGCTGGTGAGATCATCGACCGCGTCCAGAGCTACTTCGCGTTCCGCACGGTCGAGGTCAAACCAGACGCTGAAGGCATCGAACGCATTCACCTCAATGGCAAGCCCCAGTTCATGCTCGGACTTCTCGACCAGGGTTGGTGGCCCGATGGGCTCTATACCGCACCAACCGACGAAGCACTCAAGTTCGATGTGCAGATGACCAAGGCTCTCGGATTCAACATGCTCCGTAAGCATGTCAAAGTCGAGCCCGCACGCTTCTATTTCTGGTGCGACCAGCTCGGAATCCTCGTCTGGCAGGACATGCCCAGTGGCGACAAGTACATCGGCCCGAGCGACCCCGATATCGAGCGTACGCCAGAATCTGAGACAGCATTCCGTACCGAGTGGCAATCCATCATCGAACATCTCGCGCACCATCCTTCGATCGTCGCGTGGATTCCCTTCAACGAAGGCTGGGGGCAGTTCAAGACCAACGAAATCATCAACTGGACCAAGTCACTTGACCCTTCACGTCTTGTTGGCGGACCCAGCGGCTGGACCGATCGCGGCACCGGCGACTTCTTTGATGTTCACGTATACCCAGGCCCAGGCATGGCACCGCTCTCCACGGGCCGCGCAAGTGTGCTCGGCGAGTTCGGTGGCCTTGGACTGCCCGTCGAAGGTCACCTCTGGCAGCAGAAAGACAACTGGGGATACCGCACATACTCCACGCGTGATGAACTCAAGACTCAATACGAAGCCCTCATTCAGGCCATGCGCCCGCTCATCGGCCAAGGTCTCGCCGCAGCGGTCTATACGCAGACCACCGACGTCGAAGGCGAAGTCAATGGCCTGATGACCTACGACCGTCGCGTCATCAAGATCGAACCTGAAGACATGCGTCGCATCAACGCACTTGCCTTTGCCCCGCCGCCGATTGTGACCACCATTCTTCCCACAAGCGAGAAGAACCCGCAGCCATGGCGAACCGCCTCACGCGACCCCGGATCAGGCTGGTACACCATCGAATTCCGCGATCACTCGTGGAGCGAAGACATCGGTGGCTTCGGCACTCACATCACCCCAGGAGCGCGCATAGGCACCGAATGGAAGTCCGCCGAAATCTGGCTTCGTCGCACATTCACGCTGCCCGCAGGAGCCCACGCTCCCAACCTTTACGTCCGGATGCACCACGACGAAGACGCCACGGTCTACCTCAATGGTAAACTCCTGCTCGAGGTCGAAGGCTACACCACCAGTTACCGAGACTTCGGGCCAGTGGATGCTTCGCTGCTCCGCTATGGTACCAACAACGTCATCGCCGTTCACTGTCGCCAGACCCGCGGAGGTCAGTTCATCGACGTTGGCCTCGTCTCAATCAACGAACCGGAGCAATAATCGCGCTCTCATAACTGGTGTCCGCTGCGCGCCTTCGATTTCGCCTGCATTCGACACTCTCACCCGCACCCGGCCTCAAGGTGCTCGCTCAGCTGCTTTTCTCGACCATTCCTGTGACTCGGCGTCCTTGCCGATATACGCAAACAGCTCGGCTGCCCGCTGAGCAAGCACGGCATTGCGGTCGCCGATCGTTGCTGCTCGTGCCATTGCTTCGCTCGCTTCGTCGAGCCGCCCAGCCGTCGCAAAGATGATCGCCTCCATCGTCATCAGGTACGAATCATCAGGCTTCCTATCGACAGCACTCCGGACGTGATCGAGCGCTTCCTGCACGAGCTCTGGCCGTCCGCTCGCCATCGCGATCGACAGGAATCCGCCAGCCATCTGTATCGTCTCGTATGGGCTGTGGCGTACACGCCGCAGCGCCTCTCGCGCGTAGCCAAGTGCTCGTTCGGGCTCCTGCTGCCACAGCCCGTGAGCGCCGTTCATAAGCACACTAGCCGTCGTGGTCCGGTGCTCAAGTGCTGCATCGAGCGATTCACGTGCGGCCGCTTCCTGCTGCATCTGAAACTCCAGCGTCGCACGCCGGAGCAAAAGAGCCGCATCGCGCACCCGCATGTTCCGAAGTGTTTCCAGATTCTCCGCCTGCGAAACTCCTAGCGCCATCCCCAGCTCCATCCGATCCAGAATCAACGACGCATCCTTGTGCTTCCCTGCATGCTCGCCCGCGCGATCGAGTGCGTCTCGCGCTTCTTCGCCTTGCCCGACCATTGCATGAAACCGCGCGCGCTCAAGCCAGTAACGCGGACTTTCTTTCACTTTCGTCGGCGCCGCCTCCCACACCTCCAGCGCAGACTCAATCCCCGCAACCGAAGCCGCACGCTGTGCAATCTCCCGCCGCACAAGATGCAAAGCCGGATGCTGCGTCAGCGCATCATCCAGCAGGTTCATGACTTCATCATTCGTCGCGCCGCGGGCGAGCATCACCCCGACAACCTCAAAAACGAGCCCATCCGTAGGTCTGCCCTTCTCGATCACCAGCCTCAACGTCGCCTCCGCAGTCGCACGCTCGCCCGCGACCAACTCCAGAAACGCCCGTTGCACCAGATCATCAGGCGTCAGCGCCCAACCAAACCCTCCCGCACGCCTCGCGTCCGCCTTCGCCCACGACCGGAGTCCTCGCTGCGCTCTGGCTACATCACTCGCTGCCGGCTGAAACTCCACCTGCAAGAGTGCTCCCGACGGAACCAGAATCGATGCGTGCATCATTTCCGCGTGCCATCGATGCCCCCGCACAATCCCACTCCAAGTTCCAGCGCCCAACAGCGCCACAAGCATTGCCGCAAATACCCACCCCCCAGGCCGCACCTTTCCCTTGATTTTCAACTGCACCTGCTGAAACCGCACGTTTGGCTCACGCAGCATCTTCGACCCCATCAACACCGAAAACGCGCCAATCCCCGCGATTCCCACCGCCATCAGCATCGGCACAAGCCCCATCATCCCCCGGTAGGCCCAGAACAACGTCACAAACGAAACAATCACCACGATCTCTTCGGCCCACGACGCATCAAGCATGCGGCCGCGCCGTTCGCGCACCATCTCCCACCGTTCCGCAGCCTCCGCGTCGCGAGGCTTGGCAAACTTCGCCGGACGCCCAAACCCCACATACAGCGCGTCATTCGGACACACGCTCACACAGTCCAGGCACTTCATGCACCCGGGGTCGATCACCATGCCATAGTCGCGCACTTCCTCATGCACGCGCACATTCGAGGAACACGCCGCGGTGCAGTGCCCGCACCCTTCGCATGCGTCAGTGACTCGAATCCGCATCGGGCTCCACTGTTCCACGGGTGCAAAAAACCCACCGTACGGGCACCCATATGTGCAGAAACCCTTCGCCCCGAGAAAGTACACGCTCGCGAACCCAACCACGATCAGGAACGGAATCGCCACAGGCCACGCTGCAAACGTCGCCCAGAAATCCTCCACAATGAACTCAGTCTCGAACCCACCAAACGGCGCCACCGGTTTGAGCCACACCGGGGCCGCCACATCCATCCAGTCCAGCATCGGAAACATGACCCACCGCTTGAAGTTCGGCCACACAAACATGTACAGCGCCAGTCCCAGCGGCACGAAGATCAGCAGCCTCGAACGGAACGGCTTGGGACGAACACCCACCTTCAGCATCAACCACCGACACGCATCCTGAAGCGCGATGATGTGGCAACCCCACCCACACACAAAACGTCCAAAAACCAACGTCGAAAGTATCGCCAGCGAAAAGAATACAAACCCGGCGTTGATCGCACCTCGTTCCAGCGTGTGCATCGATTCTGAAGGTTCAATCGGGCTCAGCGTGCTTCCAGTGACAACCCACTGCACGATGTGTCCGATCATCACCACATGCACAGCCGCCAGCACCCAGAATCGACGCCACCCCATCTTCGATGCCTTGACAGCCTTTCGCTCGCCCGTAGACTCCTTGCACACCCGCAGCGACACCGAACCGTCCGCCTGCCGCGTTGCTACCTTGCCGCCCTTCTTCTTCATGCAGTGACGATAGCAAGCCCGCTGCCAACATCCCCGAGCCCAATCGGCATCCAACCCTCACCCGCCCGCGAACGAAGTCCTATCTTCACCGTGGGAGATTCCCCCATGCGCTCTCTCGTCTGGTTTCGCAGCGACCTGCGCTGCAACGACAACACCGCCTTGGACGAAGCCGCACGCCGCTCCACCCGCGGCGTCGTCGCCGTCTTCGCCGTCACCCCGCACCAATGGTTGAATTTGCACCATTGGTCCGCTTCCAAGCTCAGCCTCGTCCTTCGCAGCGTCAGCGATCTGTCTGAGCAACTCGCAACTCGCAACATCGCGCTGCGCATCATCACCCATCCCGATTTCACCTCGCTCCCGAAGGCCCTGCTCGATCTGGCCCGCTCAACTGAGTGCGACGCCCTGTTTTTCAATCGCGAGTACGAATGGAACGAGCGACAGCGCGACGCGCTGGTCTCAAAAACGTTTCTTGACGCAGGTCTTGCAGCCCACTCCTTCACCGATCGCACGCTCTTCGAGCCAGGCCAGATCCGCACTCAGTCCGGCACACACTACACCGTCTACTCGCCGTTCAAGCGGGCCGCGCACACCTTGCTCGCCGAGGGCCTGCCAACACTTCGCAGCGCACCCAGGAAACGCGCTGAAATGGTTTCAGCTCCTGATCCCGTGCCAAACCCGCACGATCTGGCCGCCGCTCAACCTCACGACGCACTCTGGCCCGAAGGCGAAGCCCACGTCCGCGCGCGGCTCGACCGATTCGCGCAAGACGCTCTGTCGCACTATCACGCCAGACGCGACCTTCTTGCCGAACCCGGCACCAGCACCTTGTCGCCGTATCTCGCCATCGGTGCAATTTCGATCCGTCGGTGTGCAGCCATTGCGCTTGACACGATTGGACCCGACATCGGCAACGGGCCATCAGGCCCCAGCACATGGCTGAGCGAACTCCTCTGGCGCGAGTTCTACACCCACGTCCTTTTCAACTTCCCTCGAGTCAGCAAGGGCCTCCCATTCCGACTCGACACACAACACATCAGCTGGGATCACAACCCCGACCACCTTGCCGCATGGAAGGCAGGCCGCACCGGCTACCCAATCGTCGATGCTGCCATGCGTCAGCTCCTTGCAACCGGATGGATGCACAACCGGGCACGCATGATCGCCGCCATGTTCCTCACCAAAGACCTCGGCCTCGATTGGCGCCTCGGCGAACAACACTTCATGAAGCACCTCGTCGATGGCGATCTGGCCAACAACAACGGTGGATGGCAGTGGTCCGCCTCCACCGGCACCGACGCCCAGCCATACTTCCGCATCTTCAACCCCGTCACCCAGAGCCAGCGCTTCGACCCACAAGGCCACTACATCCGGAGATACGTTCACGAAATCGCGCACCTCGACGACCATGCCATTCATGATCCAACACGGCTCGCCCTCGCCGCAGCCGCTCTCGACTACCCGCCGCCGATCGTCGACCACGCAGCCGCCCGCGCCCGCGCCCTCGCCCGTTTCGCTGCTCTCAAGCCCGGCCCAATCTCGTAACAACTGAGGCTCAATCGCCAACGAGGGTTCCTCGCCTCTTTTTTCTTTCTCCGAGCCCACCTTTCTCACACATAGCCCCAGTCACCAGAGAGGCTCTTCTCAACGCACCAAACCCAACTCAAGCCCTCACCTCGCGCACTCACACATCAACGCCCATAACTCTTTCACATGCTCCAGCCGCGTCGCAGTGCCTCCGATCGCGACGCGCATCACGAACCTCTCCCGCCCAGACCCATCGGGCAGCATCGTGTGCGAAACAAACACCTTGCCCGAAGCGTTGATCGCCTCCATCACGCGGCGCGTCGCATCGTCGCCCTCTGCGCAGCACAGACACACCAGACTCGTCACCCGAGGCGACGCCATCTCAAAACGCCCACTCGCGCGCACCTGCTGCTCCAGCCACGCCGCCGCTGCGATATGCGCCCGCACATGCGCTCGCAGCCCCTCACGCCCATAGTGCCGCAGCACAAACATCAATTTGAGCGCCCGAAACCTGCGACCCAGCGGAATCTGCCAGTCGCGATAGTCCACCACCGCGCCCGCATCGGTCGCACTGTTCCTTAGATAGTCCGGCAGCACCGACAGCGCTCTCACCAGCGACGCCCGATCCCGCGTCCAGAAGCAATCACAGTCAAAGTTCGTCAGCAACCACTTGTGCGGATTGAAACACACCGAATCCGCCCGTTCGACTCCCTCGATCATCCACCGATGTTCCTCGCACACCAGTGCCGCACCAGTAAACGCAGCATCCACATGCAGCCACACCCCCTCCGGCAGCACGCGCGCAATTTCCACGAGCGAATCGACAGACTCTGAACTCGTCGTCCCGATCGTTGCGCACACCCATCCCGGCACCAGCCCGGCCACCATATCTGCCCGAATCGCCCGCCCGAGCGCATCAGCGTCCATCCGGTGCGCATCATCGCACTCGATCAGCCTCACTCGCCTGCGATCATCAGGCCCATCGGCGAGCCCCGCAACCATCGCCGCCTTCACGATCGAACTGTGTGCGTGCCTCGACGCATACACCGTCATCGCATGGACATCGCATCCACTCTCGCGCATGCGCCCCCTCGCAGCGAGCAGCGATACCAGCGTCGATTCCGACGCCGTTCCCGCGATACACCCGCCTCCGAGCCCGTTCGCGCCCGGGTTCTCAAAAGTAAACTCTCCTGGCAGCCCGATTAGGTCGGCCATCCAGTCCGTGCAGCGCATCTCTACTTCGGTCGCTGCCGGGCTTGTCGCCCAGAGCATGCCGTTGACATTCAGCCCCGCCGACACGATCTCTCCGAGAATCGCCGGAAACGAAGCATTGCACGGAAAGTACCCAAAAAACCGCGGGCTTTGCCAGTGCAAGAGGTTGTTCGTCACCGTTCCATCAACAAAAGCCAGCATCTCCTCCCAGGTGCCTGCCGTTCCCGCTTCCTCTGCCAATCGTTGCGGCATGGCTGCGAGCACTGTCCCCGGCGGGCCAAACGATTGCACCGCACGCGCCTTCAGCCCGGCGTGATAGTCCGCGATCCAGTCAATCAGAAAATGGCCTAGTCGACGAAACTCATCGGGGCTCATATGTGGCGGAATGCTCATTCCCCAAGCGTAGCCGACACCGCTTACCCCACTCAGAACCACCGGGATGAGGCTCCCGTTCGCATAATCAAACTGCTCACAAAATTGTCGTTGTGGACTCTTGCTTTTGGTGCACGGTTTCGGGTATAAGAACTGAGGCGAGTTCTCGCCATCTGGAAAGGACACCCACCCTCGTTCGAGACCGTGGGCAAAAAGTTCGTTGTGTCACGATGACAGGTTCGTTGTTCTACAGGTCGTAGACAACGGTCGGTTGTGTACTTCGCCGACGAACATTGAAACGGGAGGGTCGCATGTCGACTTGTTCAACGCGCTCAGGCGTGGGGGTTGTTTGTTGCCTCATCGCGGCAATGCTCGCCCTCGCAAACCCCTGCACACAACCCGCAGTCGCACAATCCCTCGCCTTCACCAACGAGACGACGCGCGCCGGACTGACCTTCACCCATACGCAAGGACCACGCTATGGGTTCCTCGGAGCAGGTGGTGTCGCAGCCGATTTCAACAACGACGGCTACATCGACCTCTTCGTCCTCGGCGGCGGCGGCGACCCCGACGCACTCTTCATCAACAACGGCATCAACCAGCAAGGTCACGTCACTTTCACTAACCAGGCCCAGCAGTGGGGCGTCAACTTCCGCCACCATTCCTTCGGCGTCTCTGCTGTCGATTTCAACAACGACGGATTCATCGATCTCTACATCACGTCCTACGGCCCCGTCCCCGGAAACCCAATCGCCGGACGACACAAACTCCTTCGAAACAACGGCCCCGACGCCGAAGGAGACTGGTCCTTTACCGATATCGCCCTCGCTGCCGGCGTCCATCTCCTGCGCCCAGGTCTCGTCGATGGCACCGGTTCGGCATGGGGCGACTACGACCTCGATGGCGACCTCGACCTCTTCGTCGCCTCCTATCAGCGCGGCCAACCCGGCAACCGCCTCTTCCGAAACGATGGCCTCAACACCCAAGGCGTCTGGATCTTCACCGATGTTACCAATGCCGCCGGCCTCCACCACACCCAAATCGCCGGCTTCATCCCGGGTTTCGTCGACATGAACGGCGATGGATACCCCGAACTCCTCCTCGTCGCCGACTCCGGCACCAGCAAGTACTACATCAACAATCGCAATGGAACCTTCACCGTTGCTACTCATCTCTGCAACGGCATCGAAAGTGCCAACGGCATGGGTTCGGCGATCGGCGACATCAATGCCGACGGACGCCTCGACTGGTACGTCTCCGGCAGTTGGTATGACTTCCTCCAAGGCCCCGGCAACGTCCTCATGGTCGCATCCCCGCACGGCGACTTCGTCAACATCGCACCCGGAACACCCGTTCAAAATGGCGGCTGGGGCTGGGGCGTCCTCATCGTCGATCTCGATCACGACACCAGGCCCGACCTCGTCGAAACCAACGGCTGGCACGGCGAGTACCTCAACGAACAGTCATACCTCCTCCGAAACCTCGGTGGCCTTCAGTTTCAGGAAATCGCCCTTCAAGTTGGTTTCGAACACCACGGACAAGGTCGCGGACTCATTCGGTTCGACGCCGACAACGACGGCGATCAGGATCTTGTCATCTTCAGTTGCGGCGAGCCTCTCGCGTTTTTCGAAAACCACCTCATCTCGCCCGGCGGCCCAACTCCCACAGACGCCAACTGGATCAATATCAAGTTCGACACCCGCCAGCGCGCCACCGTACCGCCGCACGGCATCGGCACCGTCCTGCAAATCATCGCAGGGGGAGTCTCTCAGACTATCCACATCACCAGCAGTTTCTCCCACGCCTCTCAGAGCGAAATCGGCGCTCACGTCGGCCTCGGTACCGCAACCACCATCGACATCCTCCGCATCCGCTATCCCGATGGCTCCATCAGAACCTACACCGATATCCCCGCAAATCAGCACCTCCTCATTCAGACCACCGCCCACCGCGCCGACTTCGATGGCTCGGGCACTCTCGACATCACCGACGTCCAGGCTCTCGTGACCGCATGGCAGGCGCGCGACCTCGCCGCCGACCACAACGGCGACTGGATTCTCGACTTCTTCGACGTCCTCCACTTCCTTCGCGATTTCTCCAACTGATCGAATACACTCCATCGGTACGCGCGTGCGACCCCTCGACCTTCCCCTTCCCCTCCCGGTCGAGTGGTCGTCGCGCCTTTGTCGAGGTTCTCCCGATGTCCAATCACGTCGACACATTCCTCGCCCAGCTCGAACAGCGAAACCCAAGTCAACCCGAGTTCCTTCAAGCCGTACACGAAGTGCTCGATTCCGTCATGCCCCTTGTCCTCGACACACCGCGTTATCGCGACGCGGCCATCCTCGAACGCCTCACCGAGCCCGATCGCACCATCCGCTTCCGCGTCACATGGGAAGACGATCAGCATCGACTCCGTGTCAACCGAGGCTGGCGTGTACAGTTCACAAACGCGCTCGGTCCATACAAGGGAGGCCTCCGTTTCCATCCCACTGTCAACGAAAGCATCCTCAAGTTCCTTGGCTTTGAGCAAATCTTCAAAAACAGCCTCACCGGCCTCATGATGGGCGGCGGCAAGGGCGGCTCCGACTTCGATCCAAAGGGCAAGTCCGACGCCGAGGTCCGCCGCTTCTGCGAAGCTTTCATGCTCGAACTCTTCCGCCACGTCGGCGAAGACACCGATGTCCCCGCTGGCGATATCGGCGTCGGCGCACGCGAAGTCGGATTCATGTTCGGCCAATACCGCCGACTTCGCAACGCACACACTGGCGTCTTCACCGGCAAGGGCACGCCGTGGGGCGGCAGCCACATCCGCACCGAAGCCACCGGCTACGGCTGCGTCGAGTTCTGCCGGCTCATGATCGAAAGCGCCGGACACTCCATCGAAGGAAAAAGCTGCGTCGTCTCTGGCTCAGGCAACGTCGCGCAGTTCGCCGCACAGCGACTCATCGCCCTCGGTGCCAAAGTCCTTGCGATGTCCGACTCCGGCGGCGTCGTGCTCGATGAACATGGCATCACGCACGAACGCCTCGAATGGATCAAGGATCTCAAGAACAACCGCCGAGGCCGTATCGCCGAGTACGCCGACCAGTTCAAAGGCGTCACATACCGCGAAAGCACAGAGCCTTGGGACATCCCCTGCGATCTCGCCTTCCCATGCGCCACGCAGAACGAAATCTCGAAATCCGAAGCCGAAACGCTTGTCAGGAACAAGACCATCGCCGTCATCGAAGGCGCCAACATGCCCACGCATCCCGACGCCATCAAGGTCCTTCACGCTGGCGGTGTCCTCTTCGCGCCCGGCAAGGCCTCAAACGCCGGCGGCGTCGGATGCTCGGGCCTCGAAATGGCGCAAAACGCTGGGCGCCTTCAATGGCCCTCCGATACCGTCGAAACACACCTCTACAAGATCATGGCCTCAATCCACGACACCTGCCTCGAGCACGCCGCCTCCGCGCCCCAGCTTCCCAAGGCACGCCCCAACTATCTTCACGGGGCCAATGTCGGGGGCTTCATCCGCGTCGCAGACGCCATGCTCGATCAAGGAGTCTGGTAGCCCGCCTGCGACTGCGCCTCCAGCTTGGCCATCGCTTCATTCCGCGCCTTGTCAACGGCCAGCCGCATCAGCGCCGCCCACATCTCGGCCGCGTCCTCCGCGTCGTCGTACGGCTTGAACGCGTCCAGTTCCATCTGGTTGCCTTTCCTCGACTCCACCAGCGCCCACACACGCTCGCCCGTCAGGCTGTCCACGATCTCGGCTTCGATCGCTGCTCCGCCAAGTCCGCCGCCGGTGATCTTCATCCCAGGATGAAGATTCATGATCATCGTCGAGCGTGTGATCTGCGTCAGCGCCATGCGCACGCGCGCCACCCCCTCGCCGGCTCCCGAAACAATCGTGTAGTGCTCGCTGAGTTCCTTGACCACCTGATCGCGCAGATACACTGCCAGCCGCTCGCCCTCTCCCTCCGGCAGGCCCCTCGTGTCCTCAAGCCTCAACTCGACCGCATCGACCATGAATTGCTCATAGCGACCCAAGCCCTCGGCACCCGTGGCGAACCCAAGGCTCACACGATTGCGCTTCGTCAGACCATCGTATGAACTGAGAAACCCCGTTCGTTCCGGCAGTGTCTTCCCGCACCCGCAGCACGCGATCATCATCACCATCAGCACGGCCGCAAGAATCGAGTGTCGCATCTTCACTTCCTGTCGCTCAAGGTAAGCCCCTTCACATCCGTGACACCGCCGCGCCGTGCTTTGCTCGTTCGACCACCACGCCGTCGAGCAGATGCACCACCCGGTCGGCACGCTCGGCGATCGTCGGATCATGCGTCACCATCACCATCGTGAGCCCGCTCGAAGTACGCAGTTCGGTCAGCACATCCAGAATCCCCTGCCCCGTCGCGCGATCCAGATTGCCCGTTGGCTCGTCGGCCAGCAGCACCTGCGGCTCGTTGATCAGTGCTCGCGCAATCGCAACCCGCTGCCGCTCACCCCCACTGAGTTCCCGCGGCCGATGCTTGAGCCGGTGTTCGAGTCCGAAGGATTCGAGCAACGCCCTGGCCCGATCAAGCACCGCGCCGCGCTCACGCAGATAGCCGATCTTTCCCAGCCGTACCATCGCCCCGATCGCCACGTTCTCGATCACCGACAGTTCCGGCAGCAGGTGATAGAACTGAAACACGAACCCGACCTGCGTACTGCGGTACCGATCCAGTTCCCGCGCGCTCATCGCCTGCAGCGGCACGCCGTCATATTCGATCGTGCTGCCCGTGTCGGCATCGGGTCTGTCCAGGCCGCCCAGCAGGTGCAGCAGCGTGCTCTTGCCCGAGCCTGACGAGCCAAGCACCGCCACCGACTCGCCGCGCGCGACATTCAGGCTCACTCCATGAAGCACCGGCACCCGCACACGCCCCAGGCGATACGTCTTGTGCACATTCTTGGCCGCCAGCAGTTTCATCCGTCTAGCCCCTTACTCGAACCGCAACGCCTTGACCGGGTCCATCGTCGCCGCGCGCGTCGCCGGTATCGCCGCTCCCAGCACGCACGTGGCCAGCCCCGCGATGAACACCACCCCCGCGTGCCACCAGTCCACCTTGTTGGGCACTTCGATGAAGTAGTACACCCGCGGATCCCACACCACAATCCCGAACGCTCCGCCCAGCCAGTCATGAATCGGATTGATGTTGTGCACGATCACCGCCGCCAGCGCCACGCCCGCCGCCGCGCCCACCGATCCGATCACCAGCCCGTACCGCAGCCACAGCCACGCAATCCCAAGCATCGAACCGCCCAGTGCACGCAGAATCCCGATGTCCTTGGTCTTCTCGCTCACCATCGACCAGAAGATCGACAGCACCAGAAACACGTTCGTGAAGCACACGATCCCGAACACGAACAGCACCAGCGCCGTTTCCTTCTCCACCGCCGCGATCAGTGTCGAGTTCTTCTGCTGCCACGTCCGGATGAGAATCACATCACCATTGGGCACCTCGTCGCGGTGCGCCAGCGCAAACTCTCGGTACACCCCTTCAGCCACCTGCGCCAGCCGGTCCGACTCCACCCCCGCCGCGCCGCGCACCAGCACGCTCGTCACCCGCGCCGGGTCCGTCCCGACCACGACCGACCGCGCCGGCACGATCTGGCCGGTCTCGGGGTCCACTTCCGTGTCAAACGGTCCCGCTGGCTCCACCCGATCGGCCCGTGCCATGTTCAGCATCGACTGCAGCGCGCTCAGTTCAACCAGCACAATCTGGCTGTCGGCGTCGAAAATCCCGCTCTGAAACTCGTTGGCCACCGGAAACCTTCGCGTCACCGCCTTGGCGAACCGCCCGTTCGAATCCAGGCTCAGCAGCGTCATCGTCAGCCACCCGTTGCGCGGCATGAAGATGTTCTCACTGGCGATCCCGCCGTCGGCCAGCGGCCTGGTCGTCGCCATCGGGATGTACCCGCCCCAGGACTGCCTCTGATTGAGTCCCGTCAGTTCGATCCCCGGCACCGCCGCCGGTTCGTCGAGCCCCAGCTCAGGCCGCACCAGTCTCAGTCCGTTCTGTTCTACCCTCCGCAGAAACTCCGCGTCCGTCTTCTCTGGCAATCTAGGGTCGAGCCGCTCGCGGTCTTTAGGCGTCGGCCTGTCGATGGGCTTCCAGTACAGCGTCCCCGCAAACCCTGTCACCCGGTCGAAGCTCGGCCCGTCCACCCCGCGGATCGAAACCGCCTGCAACTGATCGTCCGGCAGTTTCACCATTCCGAACGTCTCGATCAGTGCCGCCGCAGCCGCCACCGAGTCGTGCTGCTCCAGCCGCTCGATCAGTTCCTCATAGTGCGCGAATCCCACATTGGGCCACGAGATCGCCACATCCCCGATCAGCGTCCGCCCCGACTCCTTGAGCGTCTCAAGAAACCCACCCATGACCGACCACGTCACCAGAATGGTCGTCGTCGAGAGCATCACCGCCACCAGCGACAGCAGCGGCATGATCTTGCTCGTCAGGTAGCGTCGCGTCAGCAGGGATTGATACACGCCCCGATCCTAGCGGCCCCCGGCGCTCCCTGCCTGCATCCGCCGCGCCGCGTCCAGCGCAAGGATCTCGAACATCACATGTGCCGCCAGCAGCGCCGTGTTCTGGGCGACGTCCCGATCGGGCAGCACCTCGACCACATCGGCCCCGACGATGTTCAGCCCCGCCAGCGACCGCAGGATGCCCAACACCTGCCCCGAACTGAATCCGCCGACACTCGGCGTCCCCGTGCCCGGTGCGAACGCCGGATCAACCACATCGATATCAAACGTCACATACGTCGGGCGCTGTACGTTTGCGCGCACGAACGCGGCCAGCGTCTGCGGCCCGCCAGCGTCCCATTCCCCGCGCGTGACGATCTGCACACCGTGCGCTCGGGCGAACTCCAGATCCTGCGCGCTGTTGAGCGGCCCCTTGATCCCAATCGAGATCATCGCCTTCGGGTCGATCAGCCCGCTCTCGATCGCCCGGATGAACGGCGAGGCGTGGCTCCACCGCTCGCCCCACACGCTCTCGACCGTGTCGAGATGACTGTCCAGGTGCACCAGCGCCAGCCCGCCGGGCGCGCCCGCGCCGAACCGTCTCCAAGTCGCCTCGATGTTGGCGTACGCCACCGAGTGATCGCCGCCCACCGCAAACAGCCGTGTGCCGTCGTCCCCGAGCGCGCCCGCCCACGCCGCCACGCCTTCGAGCGTCTCGACCGGGTGAAAGGGCCGCACCGGCGCATCACCCGCGTCGGCCAGGCTCAGCACGCCCGGCACGTCGACTCCGTGCTCGATCGAATACCGCTTGACATACGCCGACGCGTCACGAATCGCCCGCGGCCCGAACCGCGCCCCCGGCCGGTACGTCACGCCGCTGTCATATGGCACGCCATAGATCGCCCAGTCGGGAGCCCCCGCGACCTCCTCGAGGCGCGGGTAGCGGCAAAAGGTGCACACCCCGGCGAAGCGCGGGCTGGTGCGCGTGTCGATCATGCGGGTGCGGGGCGGGTCGTGTGGCGCGCTCATCGCCGCATCCTATCCGAACCCCGTTCCCCCCGCCGCCGTCGCAAGCCGCATAGGCCAGACCCCCGATTTCGGTAGTAGCCGTGACCGAGTGTTGGGCTCACGACACCGAAGCCCGGTTGTGCGACTCCCCGCCCCCCAGCCGCAACACCACCTCCGCCTCGCCCGGCTCGAACCGGTCGCCCTCGGCCACCCACTCCGTCCGCTCCACCGCCCCTCCCCCGAGGCTCAGCACCGCAAACGCGTTGGGCTGGTTCCGCCGCCGCGTCGTCGTCGCGCTGGCCACCTGCAGCAGCATCACCGTGTGCGCCCGCGCCGCCCCGTCCTCTGCCAGTTCATCCAGCGCCATCTCGCGGCTGACCATCGCCTGCTGGTGCAGGTGCCCGCTCAACACCGCGTGCACCCGCCGCCGCGCCAGCACCGACATCATCGCCTCACCGTTGCCGATCACCCGAAAGCCCAAGAGATCCTCGGGGACATAGAACGGATGATGCACCACCAGCGCGCGAAACCGCGCCGCGCTCGCCGCCCCAAAGAACGCATCGGCCTCGGCAATCTGCGCCCCGCTCAGCCGCCCGTGCGACCAGTTCCACGACAGATCCCACGGCCGCGCCGAATTCAGCGACAAAATCGCCACCTCATCGGTCGCCAGCGCGCTGAGCGTGATCGGCTCGATGTGCCGCCGGTAGCGCCGCAGCGGAGCCGTGAACCGTTCAATCAGATCAAACACCGGCAGATCGTGATTGCCCGGCGTCGACAGCACCGGCGCGCCGAGCGAACCGATGAACGCCGCCGCCCGCCGAAATTCGCGCGGCCGCGCCGCCATCGTCAGATCGCCGCTGATGACCACAAGGTCCGGCTCGATCCCGCGCACCGCCCCGATCACCGCCTCGACGAGCGACTCTTCGGCCGCCCCGAAGTGAATGTCCGACAGGTGCGCGATGCGCATTTATTCGCCCCCGCCCGCTGCGCCCGACCGCGACACCAGCACTCCCAGCGCCCGCGGCCTGATCGCAAACCGCAGCGGCAACGCCAGCGGCCGCACCTCGCCGTCGATCGACACCGCTAGCGACCGGCGCGCCGCACGCACATCCAGCCGGCCCGCGCACGCCGCATCCATGCCGCCATCGCGCGCGATCGTGCCCGTCGCCAGCGTCGTGAGCAGTTCAAGCGGCGCCAGCGGCCCGGCGTGCCGCGAGGCATACACGCCCAACTGTCCGCCATCGAGCACCAGCCGCCGATGCTCGCCCAAAGCGCCCGCCGCCAGCGCGTTGCATGTCACCGCTAGACACCGCGTCCGCACCCGCGCCGATCCGCGATCCGACGCTATGTCCAGCCGCAGCGACGGCGATTCAAACGCCGCCCGCACGAAACGCACAAGGCTCGCCAGCCGCCCGCCCGCCGTCGGCTCGGTCCGCAGGCCCTCGCGATGCTCAGCCATCGTCGGCACCAGCCCGATCAGCGCCGAATGCAGGAATACATGCCCGTTGACCTCGGCCGTGTCGATCCGCCGAAGGCGCAAACGGTCAATCCCCTCGATCAGCGCGTCCGGCTCGGGCAACTCCAGATCGCGCGCGACCAGATTCATCGTGCCCATCGCCAGCACCAGAAGTGCCGCCCCGCTCGCCTCCGCCGCCGCGCCCGCACCGCTCACCGTCCCGTCGCCACCGATCGCGACCACAACCTCAGCCCCGGAGCCTCGCAATCCCGCAATCTGCTCGGCCATCGGCCCCGAGCCGCCCGAGACCTCAGCACCGCGCCGCGCGAGCGCCTCCTGCGCCGCCTCGGCCACCTCGCCGCACCGCGCACCCTTGCCAGAGTTGCAGTTGACGAGCAGCCGCACACGCCTGCCCGCCCACGCAAACGCCTCATCGGGCAGCGACATCGATTCGACCGGCTCCATGCTCCAACACTATCCGCCCGAAGCCCGCTCGTTCACGCGCCCCACCCACGCTCCGATACCCCACAGTACCGCTAGCGCCGTCTGCCCGATCACCATCATCCACACCACCCGCAGCGGCCACGGCCCAAGCCGGTCAATCAGAGTCGGATGCTCCGGCTTCAAATTCCCCACATACCAGTAGTTTGCATCCAGCCACAGATTCAGCGGAATCATCACGCCAATCACGAGCACATTCACAATCGTCACCACGACATAGTCTCGCCACGTCGGGCGATACCGCAGCACCAAGAGGTCGTACGCCGCCGAACCCACGATCTGCGTGTGCCCCACCCAGAACAGCCAGAACCGAATGTCCGTCACGCCCTCACTGAGTACCGGCGTCACAAACGCCTGCGTCGAAAGCCCAAGCCCCCAGAAAAACAGCAGCGTCCGCAAAAATCGCTTCTGCGTCAGCAGCGCCAGCGGCGCCACCCACGCCGCCAGATCGCACAAATGCAACGGCAGACTCTCCGCCACATCAAATTGCGCCGGCAGCAGATACCACACCACCGCCCACGCCTGCCACACCATCGTCACTCCGATCCACACGCTGCGCAGCGCCCTCTCGCGCCATGTCCCAAGCCATCGCCGTCCCAGCACAATCGACACCACCATCGCCCCGATCAGCGCGCCCGCCGTCAGCGCGTGAAGCAGCCCGAACGACGAAAACTCCGTCGCCCACGCCAGCAAGAGTGGGGGAGTCGAAGCCAGCATTGTGTGGTCCTGTGTCAGCATGAATCATCACGCCACCTGTGGCGCACGCCGCTGCTTGACCGCCCCGACACTCCGTGCCACAAAATACAGCAACGCCATCCACACCATCGCCATCGCCACCATCTTCACCGCACGCAGCGGGAACGCGCCCATCCGCCCTGCCAGCGTCGAGCGGTCATACGCACTCGCGCCCAGATACCCGTAGTCCACATTCAGCATGAGGTTCACCGGCACAACCACCGCCACATACACCGCGCTCGCAATCATCGCAAAACGCAGATCACCAAGCCGGGGCCCATACCCGTGTACCACAATCTGATACAGCGCGATCCCCACAATCTGCACATGCGCCAACCAGAACAGCCAGAAACTCACCGTCGCAGGCCCCGAACTCACCACCGGCATGATGAACCCCAGGCTCGACAACCCCAGCCCCCAGAAAAACGTCAGCGACAGCGCCCACCGCGCCCGCGTGATCATCGCAATCGCGCACGCCCACGCCACCACCCTGCATAACTGCAGCGGCAGCGCCTCCTGCATGTTAAAGTTCCCCGGCAAGTTTCGCCACACCAACGCAAACAACTGCACCCCGATCGTGCTCCACCCGATTGCGTGCTCCAGCACTCTCTGCCCCGGCCTACCCGCAAGTCTCCTGCCCGCTACGATCGCCACGGCAATCACAGCCGCACAGATCACCATCAGCACCCGGTAGGCATTCGTGCGAGGCCGAATCTCATCGATCCACGCCATCTGCGCCAGCAATGGTATCGTTTCGCTCAGCATGGCTCACGCAACATGTTCATGACGCAACTGCCCGCACGCCGCCGCGATGTCGCGGCCCCGGCTCCTCCGGATATGCGCGTTCACACGCTTCGACCTCAAAATCTCCTGAAACGCCAGCACATCCTCCGTGCTCGGTCGCCGATACGCCAAACCCTTGACCTGGTTGTAGCGAATCAGGTTCACATTCGCCCGCAAACTTCGCGCAAGCGCCGCTAGCTCTGCCGCGTGCTCCGGCCGATCGTTCACCCCCCCAAGCAGAATGTACTCCAGCGTGATCTCCCGCCCCGTCTTCTCGAACCACGCCTGACACGCTGTCAGCAACTGCTCGATCGTCGTGAACTCCGCCCACGGGATCAACTGCCGCCTCAACTCGTCGTTGGGCGCATGCAACGACAGTGCCAGCGTCACCGGCAGCTCCAACTCCGCCGCCAACTTCTCGATCGCCTTGTGCATGCCCACCGTCGAGATCGTGATGCGCCGCGCGCTGAACCCCATTCCCCACTCCGCAGCCAACGTCCGCACCGCCGCTACCACCGGCCGAAAATTCGCCAGCGGCTCGCCCATTCCCATGAACACCACATTGCTGATCCGCTCCACACCCTCCAGCCGATTCAGTCTCCACACCTGCTCCACAATCCGCCCCGCCGACAAGTTCCCGTCCAGCCCCCCAAGCCCGCTCGCACAGAATCGACAACCTACAGGACAACCGACCTGGCTCGATATGCACGCCGTATTCCGCTTTGGCGACGGATCGCTCTCCGTCGGCAGTGCCGGAATCATCACGCACTCAGTCTGCCGCGCCGTCGCCGAATATGGCATCGCCCCGCCCACGATTGGCAATCGCAGTTCTGGCTTGATCTCCGCATCACCCGCAGGAATCGCCCCACGCACATCATCGGGCCACTCGATCAGCAACTTCTGCGTTCCATCCGTTGCCATCTGGTGCGCAACACTCACCCCCGACAGAAACACCATCTCCTGCGCCAGAATCTCCCGTTCCCGCGCCGCCAGATTGCTCATCAGCGACGGGTCCACCACCCCCTTGCGATACACCCAGTCCAGAATCTGGGCCGCACGGAATCGGGGCATCCCCCTTTCCTCACACCACGCCGACAATGTCTCAGGCGTGAACTCGAATACATGTCCCTCTGGGTGTTTCACACAGAAGCCTACGCGACCACACCGCCATATGAGCAACCGCCCGAGCCCTCCTATCGTGCCGACGATGCACGACCACACTTGGCTCATCGAACAGCCCAATTTCAACCCCGACACCTTCAAAGCCTACGAAGGCCTCTTCACCCTCGGCTCCCCAGCCCTCCACCTCCGAGGCTCCCTCGAACAACTCATCCCCGACCACCCTCAGGACACCATCTACGAACGACGCGCCGCAAACGTCACCAGCGAAAAGTTCCGCCACAACGTCACCAAACTCGGCACCTACGTTCCCACCGTCTACGCCGATCACCCAACCCTCAACGTCCAACTTGTCAACCTCCCCAGTCCCCTCGGCCTTGATGTCTGCTGCAACAACAACACCCTCCAGCCCGGCACGCCAGCCATTTCCCGCGACACACGCACGCTCGACCTTCGCCGCGCCGTGCTCTCGCGCTGCGTCCACTGGCATGTTGGCAAGACCAATCTCCGCCTCACCTTCGAACGCTTCGTCAGCCGTACACGCCCCGGCCTCATCGCCCAACGCCTCTCAATCGAATCCGACCAACCCATCGACCTCCAACTCTCCGCCACCATCGACGCCCGCGTCACCACCAACGGCTACGACCACTTCTCCGCCCTCGACTGGACCACCACTACCAACCCCTCAAACGCCACCACGCTCGCCCTCAACCTCACCCTCGACTCCGGCCAATCCGTTCACTACACCTCCGCGCTCCGCACGCAAGCGCAACCGACGCGCGCCAGCGCAGCCGACCGCCTCGGTTCAATCACTACCAACATCCACGTCGCGCCCGATCAACCCGCGGTCATCGAAAAGCTCACCATCATCCACGCCAGTAACAAACCGCATCCCGCGCCCGCCCGCGACACGCTCAATACATCATTCGATGATCTGCTCGCCGAGCACACTGCCGCCTGGGCCGAAGCATGGAACACCTGCGATGTCCACATCGAAGGCGACGCTCAGGCCCAACAGGCCGCACGCGCCGCCCTCTTTCATCTCCTCCGCACCCACCCTCACACCGACGCCGCAGCCATCGACGCCAAGGGCTACGCCGGTGAAGCCTACTGGGGACGCTTCTTCTGGGATACCGAGATGTACCTCCTTCCATTCTTCCTCTATACCCAGCCCCAGCACGCACGCGATCTCGTCATGTTCCGCATCCACACCCTCCCCGGCGCCCGCGCCAACGCGACCCGCAAAGGCCAGCCAGGCGCTCGCTTCGCTTGGGAATCCGACTGCCAAGGAATCGAGTGCTGCCCCAACTGGCAGTACGCCGATCACGAGATCCACGTTACCGCCGATGTCGTCTTCGGCTTTCAGCATTACGCCCTCGCTGCCGCCGACGATGACTTCCTCGACACACACGCCCGCGACACGATCCTCGATGTCGCGAGATACTTCCTCGATCGTGTCGATTTTCGCGCCGGAGACAACCGCCCCCATCTCCTCGGCGTCATGGGCCCCGACGAATACACCCCCATCTCTTCAAACAACGCCTTCACCAATCGTCTCGTCAGCCGCGCCCTCGCCCTGGCCGCTCACGCCGCCGAGCAAAACAAAACGCCAGACCTTGATGCCCAACACCTCCATTCAATCGCACGCCAACTCCCCATCCCGAACAATGGCGATCTGATCCTCCAGTGCGACGAGTGGCCCCTCATGGCCGAACCCCACTTCGACACCACCTGGCACGATCGTTCCCGCACCTTCGCCTCCCAGGTGCCACAGGAAAAACTCTACCGCACACGCTGCCTCAAGCAGGCCGACGTGCTCATGCTCATGGCCCTCCTTCCCCACGAATTTACCGACGCCCAGGTCCATGCCGCATGGAACGAATACCTCCCCTACACCACACACGACTCTTCTCTCTCCGCCGGAGCACACATGCTCGTCGCCTCAAGGCTCGGCCTCGCCGACCACGCATGGAACTTCTGGAACATGGGTAGCCGGCTCGATCTCGACGTTGAACACGGCGGAGCCGCCGAGGGCATTCACATCGCCGGCGCCGGCGCCATCTGGCAGATGATCGTCCTCGGTTTCGCAGGCCTCAAAACCGCCATCGAAACCACATCCCTCACCTTCACCCCCCGCCTCCCGAAACAATGGACACGCCTGCGCTTCCCGCTTGCCTGGCGCACCACCCGCATCATGGTCGATCTCGATCACGCCGCACTCAGCGTCCAGCACCTCGCAGGCACCGCGCTCAGCGTCACCGTTCACGCCAAACAGCACACACTCAACCCCGGCCAGACCCACACCTGGCGCTCCTGAAAGAATCTCCATGCTCCACCTCGCCTCGGCAGTCATCTTCGATCTCGATGGCGTCCTCGTCACCACCGACGAACTCCACTACGCCGCATGGAAATCAATCGCCGACGAACTCGGCATCCCCTTCTCACGCCATACCAACCACCAACTCCGAGGCGTCAGTCGCATGGCTTCCCTCGAAGTCGTCCTCAGCGCCGCACAACGCTCCTTCACATCAGCAGAAAAAGAACAACTCGCGCACCGCAAAAACACCCGCTTCGTTGAGTCCCTCCAGACCCTCGACGCGCAAGCCATCCTCCCCGGCGTTCTCGCCCTGCTTGACCAACTCCACGCCATGAATGTCCCTTGCGCCGTCGCTTCGTCAAGCCGCAACGCTCGACTCATCCTCGACCGCGTCGGTCTCCACACACGCATGCAAACCGTCGTCGATGGCAACGACATCACACGCTCTAAACCCGATCCCCAAGTCTTCCTCCTCGCCGCACAGCGACTCACCCTTCCTCCCGAGCAGTGCGTCGTCGTCGAGGATGCCGAGTCCGGTGTCGAGGCCGCCGTCGCCGCACACATGCCTGTCCTCGGCGTCGGAGATCCTCGCCGACTCGCCCACGCCTCCCTTGTCGTCCCCTCCCTCGATCACATCCACGCTCCGCAACTTCTCGCGCTCTCTCGCCACGAGTGATCCCTCCCCTTCACTCGCCTCGCCAATCCCCTATACACTGCCTCTTCATGCACGCGATCGTTCTCGCGCTCATCCTGCCTGCCTTCATCATCGCGCTGGCCGCCGCCGCGCTCGCACGCCGCGTCAGCACCCGCCTCGGCGCCCTCGACTCCGCACCACGCCCAGGACAGATCAAGGCCGCACCACGCCGCATCCCAAACACCGGCGGCATCGGCATCTTTCTCGGCCTCGCCATCCCCCTCGCCGCCGCAATCCTCGCCCTCGCCCTGGCTCCCGACTTCATCACCTCAATCGCCCCCTCCACACGCGATCACATCGAAGGCATGATCGAACGCCTCCCTGTCGCCATCACCGTCCTCGCAGGCCTCACCATCCTTCATATCCTCGGCCTCATCGACGATCGAAAACCCCTCGGACCACTCCTCAAACTCACCGTCATGCTCGCCGTCGCAGCCGCTGTCGTCATCTTCACACAGACGCGCCTGCTCATGATGCTCGATGCCCACGTCGGAGGTCCTTGGCTCTCCATCGCACTCACCATCCTCTGGTTCCTCGTTATCATCAACGCAATCAACTTCATCGACAACATGGACGGCCTGGCTGCCGGCGTCGCCGCAATCGCCGCCGCATGCCTCCTAGCATCCGCTCTCATCGCCGGACAATGGTTCGTCGCCGCACTCCTCGCACTTACCCTCGGCAGCGCCCTCGGCTTCCTCTGCCTCAACTTCCCACCCGCACGCCTCTTCATGGGCGACGGAGGCTCACTCGTCCTCGGATTCCTCCTCGCATTCCTCTCCGTCCGCGCCACATACCTCCCCCAAGGCCTCACCTCACCACAACCACACGCCTTCCTCACTCCCCTCATCATCCTCGCCGTACCCCTCTACGACTTCATCTCCGTCGTCTTCATCCGCCTTCGCCAAGGCAGGAGTCCATTCCTCGGCGACCTTCAGCACTTTTCCCACCGCCTCGTCCAGCGAGGGCTCTCCCCGCGCTCA